>ERZ1026898.3-NODE-3-length-184199-cov-4.873371_pt1 | contig 184199 bp, 165 predicted proteins | sample MGYA00380178_ERZ1026898 | MGnify/ENA primary metagenome ERZ1026898 (study PRJEB33269, sample SAMEA4719814) | human gut metagenome | biome: human-associated habitat; feature: organic feature; material: feces | place: Cameroon | collected 2013-10 ...
GAATGAGGAGCATCTGAATCAGGACGAGCATGAGTGCTGCTGTCATGGAGAGGGCCACGGCAAGGGCGAACATGAATGCTGCCACGGAGAGGGCCATGGTGAAGGCGAACATGAATGCTGTCACGGAGAGGGTCACGGCGAAGGAGAGCACGAGTGCTGCTGTCATGGAGAGGGCCATGGCGAGGGGCACTGCTGCCACCGGGAGAGTGATCTGACCGGGCGCAATGTGAATCACAAGTGCAAGGTTCATTATCGCGGAACCTTTAATGACGGCACGCAGTTTGATTCCTCCTATGATCGCGGGGAACCGCTTGAGTTTGTCTGCGGGGCCGGCATGATGATTCATGGCTTCGATGCTGCCGTGGCAGACATGGAGGTCGGGCAGATTGTGGATGTGCATCTGATGCCGGAGGAAGCGTACGGTCAGCCGGATCCGAGAGCTGTTTTTACACTTGAGATCGATCAGCTTCCCGGAGCCGAGGATCTGACGGTTGGTGAGCAGGTATATCTGTCGAATTCCATGGGACAGCCGTTCCCGGTTCGTGTTACGGCGAAGGATGAGAAGACAATTACCTTTGATGCCAACCATGAAATGGCAGGAAAAGAGCTGAATTTCCGCATTGAGCTGGTAGAGGTAGAAGCAGAGTAAATATCGCCGTACGGCGAACGAAGCAGGGCGGCAGAGTGTAACCGGCAACTGCGATGACGGAGGAAAGGAGAAGGGAGCATCCATGAAGGAATACTGGAACTGTCTGTTTCTGGACAATGAGAAGGACATGATTGTCAGCCTCTTCCGGGAGGGAAGACGCCTGTATTACGAGCTGGAGACTCCCAATCACCATACGGGAAATCTAATCCGGAACTTCGCCAGACTCTGCAACCTGCCTCTTTCTGTGAATGAAAAGGGTCTTCAGGTGATTCGCGGGGAGGTTCCCTGCTACATCGATGCACGCAATCAGGAGGTCTATATTCTGCGTTTTGCAGACACCAAGGTGGCGAATATATATACCGACGGGCGGATCGAGATGAAGGCCTCGGTCCCTGCGGTTGCCAAAACCCTGATGAGCCAGACCAAGGATTATCGTCTGGACGCTTCGAAGACCATATTCAAGACCTATATTCTGCGGGATGTGAAATTCCGCACGGATCTTCATACCCATATGAACGGCAATCTCTCGCCGGATGTTCTGATTGCACTTGGAATCATGCATCAGATCCGGTACCCCCTGTATTACATTCGAAAGCTTGATCTTGTGCTGACGGATCGCCAGGAAAAAGCGGTTATGGCACAGCGGGAGAAGGTTGCGAAGCAGTTTGTCAATTCCGAATTAAAGGGAAAATATCTGACGCGCCGCATCAACGACAACACCTTTGTGAACTTTGCGGATCTGATCCTGAACAATCTGGAGAATGCGGAGCAGAACATTGTAAAGATCCGGATTTCACTGGCGGTTCTGAAGGATGGACAGGCAGTGTTTACGAATCTGGAAAAGGTATATCTGTACCGCTATGTTTTTACAAAGGGAAAAGAGAGCACAGAGAAGATTCGTCTGCAGAATATTGCCAGAATTCCGGACGAGGACGTGCGCATTACACTGGAGCAGATGATTCAGGACCGGAAAAATCCGGACTACGCGCAGAATACCATTTTTCAGGATAAGCTTCTGTGGATTGCCAGGCAGTATGAGCGGCAGGGAATTGAGTATGTGGAGATCAGTGATACCACGCTGGTGAAGAAGTATGAGTCTCTTCATATGCTGGAAGAGGTGCACCAGGTGATGCCGAAGATTCTGAAGGAGACCGGCGTGCTGATCCGCTTCCTTGCGGCAATGCGCAGAATCCCGCTGACGATCGTGAAGGACAGCGTAACACCGGCGGATTATCTGGTGAAGAATCTGACGGTTCTGAATGCGGTGATGGAGGACCCGTATGTGGCGGGCTGCGATTTTGTCGGAGAGGAAATCAATGACATTCAGGAGCTGGCACCTGCATTTCAGGAAATTGTAAAGATCGCAGGGCGTGATCCGGATTTTGTGATCCGGGTGCACGCAGGGGAGAATGACAGCCTGCGGGATAATGTCGCACACAGCATACAGTGTGTAAAGGATGCCCTTGCTCCCGGACAGCAGATGCCGCAGATGCGCATCGGACACGGACTGTATACCTGCAGCCTGCGCTCCGAGAAGGGAAAAGAGCTTCTGCGGGCAATCAGGGACAATCACATCGTTCTGGAGTTTCAGCTCAGCTCCAATGTCCGCCTGAACAATCTGAACCTTCTGGACAAGCATCCGCTGCATCAGTATCTTCGCGCCGGAATTCACTGCGTGCAGGGAACCGACGGCGGGGCGCTGTATGGAACGAATTCCATTGATGAGCAGCTTTCTCTGGAGAAGCTTCTGAATCTGACGCACAAGGAGCTTCGCTCCATGAAGGAGACAGAGAACGCCATTCTGACAGAGAGCAGGGATGCATTTCAGCGGAAGACACTGGCCTTCCGTGCGATGGTCGGACACAGAGATTTTACGGATTTCCTGCTGGAGAAGATCGAAGAGGGAGAAGGAAGAATCGGCGAGAACATGACCCTCCCCGGCCGGAAGCTTCTGGACTCCAATACCGAGCTGGAGGATCAGATCGAGGAGCTTCCCTGGGACCGGATGCCGGTTGTGGTGGCAGGAGGAAGCTTCAATACGCAGAAGCGTACCACGCGGGTGACGCCGGAAGGCACGGAGCTTGTGGAGAAAATGGTGGAGCAGCTTAACCCCAGAGAGTACTTTTTCGTTTTGGGACATACTCTCCAGGGATATGAGAGGCATCTCCTTGAATGCAACCGGAAACGGGCGGAAGAAGGGAAGGAACCCTTCCGCATTTTCTGCTTCGTGCCCGCAAGGCTCACGAAGACGCAGCTGCAGAGGCTGAAAAAAGAAAATGTCCGCATCCGTGTCTCGACTGAGAGCCAGGCGATGGGAATCTATAAGAGCTTCAATTATGAAATCTTCGAGCGGAGACCGTCCGTTGTCGTTGCCTTTGACGGAAACTCGGCCGCGGAGAATCTGATCCAGGAGGCCAAGAACGGAAAAGGTGATGCGAAGATTCTGGTCTGGGAACGGGCAGGCGCTCTCCGGAGAAAAGCGGTTTCCCTGGAGGGCTATGTCCGTTTGTTTGAGACAGACCTTCTGACGGACCTTTCTGCAGTCAGGAGCTGAGCGTGATTTCCCGTCCGCCGAGATGCTCGTACAGGCGATGGGAGATGGAAACCACAGTTCGCTGCGCACAGGCGCGGCGAAGGGCGGTAAGTACCTGCTGCTCCGTATCGGCATCCAGATTTGCGGTGATCTCATCGAGAAGAAGAATCCGGGGACATGCAGCAATCGCCCGCGCGATCGAGAGAAGCTGCCACTGCCCCTGAGAGAAAATTCCTTCGGTGCAGGGGGTATCAAAGCCCTGCGGAAGTGCTTCGATGGCAGAATCAAGGCTGACCAGTGAAGCGGCCTCCATGGCGGCCTTTCGGCTGATTGAGGGATCAAACAGAGTGATCTGATCCAGCACGCTGCCCGGAACGAGGCGGAAATTCTGCTCCACATAGCCAAAGAGCCTTCGCTTGTCTTCATCTGCAATGCGGGAGGCATCTCTTCCTTCCACAAGAACTCTTCCCTCCTGAGGACGGTAAAGCCCAAGAAGCAGCTTAAAAAGCGTGCTCTTTCCGGCTCCCGTCCGCCCGGTCAGTGTGACCTGCTCACCGGGCCGTATGGAGAGGTTTTGCTTCTTCAGAACGGTCTGGTTTTTTTCATATCCGAAGGAGACGTCCTGCAGTTCAATGACAAAGGGCCCTTTGAAGGCCTCTGAATATTTGTCGGAGACAGAGGGAGAATCGGTCTCCCAGCGTTCCTCCTGCAAAAGAAACTCATCCATCCGATGAACGCCGGCTGCGGCAGACTGGATGGTCTGAATTTCCATGCCGATGTTCTCAATGGGAGCGAAAATCTGGGAAATATATGCGGCCATGGCCACTGCGGTTCCGGCAGACATTCCAAAGAATTCCAGAAGCTGCGGGTTCTGAGAGGCAGCAAAGAGCATCACCAGGCCGATAAGCACTGCCTGAAGAATCTGAATGATCGGAGAGTATACGGCATCAAAGAAGTTGGTGCGGTTCACCGCAGAGAAGCTTTCCTGAATGGCCTGGTCGTAGTGCTCCTGCAGATAGGATTCTTTTCCGAGCGCATGGATGGTGCGGATGCAGTGCAGGGTTTCGGGAACAATGGCAGAAGCCCTGGCAATTGCGGCGCGGTTGTCAATCTGAGCGCGGAGCATTCTTTTCTGCACGAACCGTGTGAACGCAAAGAGTATGGGAACGGTAAAAAAAAGCAGGATTGCGAGACCACTGCTTTTCTGAAGAATTACGACGAAGATTCCGATCATGGTGCAGCAGTCGGCAAACATGCTGGCAATTCCGTCCGTGAAGAGCTCCTCGACGGTGTCGGCATCTCCGACGAAGCGGGATGAGACGGCACCCGGGTCCTGTGCAGAGAGCGTTCCTGCGGGAAGGCGTGAGAGCTTATCGCACAGAGCATGGCGAAGGCTCCGGATGATTTTCTGACCGAAAACCGTAAGAAGTCCGTCGCGGGCGCTGATGCAGAGGGAAGAAGCCCCGAGCAGAGAAAAGTAGAGCACAGCAAAAGGTACCTGGATTCCATACCCTCCGGCAAGCCGGTCGACGATCTTTTCCAGAACAAGCGGAGGAAGAAGTGAGCAGACAATGGCACCGAGGATCAGAAGAAAAATTCCAAGGAAAAGGAGAATGTGTCTGCGGACAACCTGCAGGATGATCGCCAGAGAAGGATGTTTTTTCATGTATGTTTTCATTCGGCACCTCCGGAAACCTGATCTGCCTGCGTTTCATACAGCTGCCGGTAATGCGGCGAAGAAGCAAGAAGACTTTCGTGCGTGGAAACGGCGGCGTGGCCGTCTTCCATCCAGATTACCTGACTGGTTTTCGGGAACAGCGTCAGCCGGTGCGAGATCAGAAGCACGATGAGGCCCTGATCCCGGACAAGCTGCTGAAGATGTTTGAAAATCTCCTCCTCTGTTCTGCGGTCAAGTGCAGAAAAAGGGTCATCCAGAATAAGAACCGGCCTTGGATGGGCAAGTGTGCGGGCAAGAGCAACGCGCTTCTGCTGGCCGCCGGAGAGGCGGATGCCTCCATCGCCGATCCTGGTTTCAAGTCCCTCCGGCATGCCGGAAAGATCCTCGGTGAGGCAGACCATCTGAACGTAGGGCGAAGGATCCGTTTCCTCTCCCATGAGGATGTTGGAGAGGATGCTGCTGCCAAGAAGCTCGGGATCATGTCCCAGGTAACCGATGATGCTGCGCTTTATGTCATCGGGGAGCTCCCGGAGCTCGCGGGATGCGAAGCAGATGCTTCCCTGGTAAGGCTCTTCACAGAGAAAACAACGGCCGAGTGTGGATTTTCCGCTCGCTACCGGACCGGTAACACCAATGATTTCACCGGGATGAGCGGTAAAGGAAAGACCGGCGAATATGGTCTTATCCGGATAGGAGAAGGAAAGATCCCGGACCTGCAGAAGGCCGGATTCTGAGCGGGGAAGCGGGGAATCCTCCGGTACCGCGGTAAGGAGCGGACGGATTCTCTTCCAGGATACCTGCGCTTTCTGCACGGCATTGAAAAGCTTGGCGGCGTGAGAGGACTTTACGCTGAGCTTCATGTAGCAGGAGAGGAAGGTTGTGAAGGCGGCAATGTTCCAGGAGGACCACCCGGTTCCGAGAACGTTGCGGGATCCGAAATACAGGATGAACAGAATGCCGATCAGAGAGATCAGCTTGTAGATGGGAGGCATGATCTGCACCCAGATGCCGGCGCGGACCGCGTGCTTCTCATAGTCGGCGAGGTGCTTCTCATAGTCCTCTGCCCGCTGTGCCTCGCATCCGAAGACGCGGTAGGTCAGTGCGCCGGAGATGCGATCCATGGTGGCAGCAGACAGACGGCCTGCGCTTTCACGGGAGTCGGCGCTGGTTTTCTGAACGAGAACCTTCATTTTCTCAGCTATGTAATAAGAAATGGGCGGGAAAAGCAGTGAAAGAAGAGCCAGTCGGAAATCATAATGCAAAAGCATGCCAATGTAGGCGGCAAGGGCAACGCCGGTGTCGAAAATTTCCGTAGTGAATTTGCGCATGCCTTCTGCGCAGGCGTCCGCATCGGAGATTGCCTTGGTCAGAAGCGTTCCGGCATTTTCCCCGGAAAGTTCTGCGCGGCTTTTGTGAATCAGACAGGCATAGAGGTTCTCCTTCATGCGGCGGCTGATATTGTTTGCAAAATGGCGCACATAAAGACGCTTCAGGAAGCGGGAGCCCTGTACGATGGCGATGGCGGCAAGATAGCACAGAACAAGACCGGCCATGTCGGAAAAGCTGCTCCGGTGCCCGGCAAGATCCACCAGACACTGCGCCATCTGTCCCTCAAACCAGGGACCGGCCAGAAGACCGAGATTATAAACCAGACCGGAGATGGTGACGATCAGAAGAAGCCTCCACTCGCTGCGGAAATAGAATGAGATCTTCTGCGGATTGTTCTCCTGTATCCTGACCGTATGTTTCATAGGATCATGCTTCCTTTCCGGAAAAACCTTTATAAAAACAATCATCCTTTCAACTTCATGCAGCGTCAAGACACAAAACCTCGGTTCTGACCCAAAAGGCATGATATACTTTTCTTCAGATGTTCTGATTTATGGAAACAACAGAAAACGGAATTACGGAATACGGAGGAGAAGATGATGAAGAATATTACATTGGGAAAAACGGGAATCTGTGTTCCCCAGAACGGCTTTGGCGCACTTCCGGTGCAGCGGAGGGACATGGATGCGGCGGTTTCGATCCTCCGGCGCGCATATGAAGGCGGAATGCGCTATTTTGACACGGCAAGAGCCTATTCGGACAGCGAGGAGAAGCTGGGAAGTGCCTTTGGCGGCGGATATGTTCCGAGAGACCAGATTTATATTGCAACAAAAACAGCTGCAAAGACACCGGAAGCCTTCTGGAAGGATCTTGAGACCTCCCTTTCCCTGCTGAAAACGGACTACATTGACGTCTATCAGTTTCATCAGATGGACCAGTGCTGGAGACCGGGAGACGGAACCGGAATGTATGAATGTATGCTGGAAGCAAAGAAGCAGGGGAAGATCCGTCATATCGGGGCGACCAGTCACAAGATCAAGGTAGCCTATGAGCTTGTGGAATCGGACCTGTATGAAACGATGCAGTTCCCGTTTTCTTATCTGGCAGGGGATCTGGAGCTGAAGCTTAAGGAGCTGTGCAGGGAGCACAACGTCGGCTTCATTGCGATGAAGGGACTTGCGGGAGGTCTGATCAACCGCTCGGAGGCGGCAATGGCCTTCATGCAGCAGTATGATGATGTTCTTCCGATCTGGGGCATCCAGAAGGAGGAGGAGCTGGAAGAGTGGCTCTCCTACATGGACCATACCCCGGAGATGACGGCGGAGCTTGCGGAATATATTGAAAAAGAAAAGGCAGAGCTGTCGGGCGAATTCTGCCGGGGCTGCGGCTACTGCATGCCCTGTCCTGCGGGAATACAGATCAATCAGTGCGCCCGGATGAGTCTGATGCTTCGCCGCGCCCCTTCTGCCGGATGGCTTTCCGAGTACTGGCAGTCGGAAATGAAGAAAATCGAGGCATGTAAGAACTGCCGTCAGTGCACAAGGAAGTGTCCTTATGAGCTTCCGACACCGGAGCTGCTTCGCAGGAATTACGAAGACTACTGGAAGTTCCTGGATGCAGAGAAAAAGGCAGGAAGGATCTGAGAAGAAGCGATGTATTTTCATGTGGTGGTGAATCCGGCAGGTGCGTCCGGGAAAACCGGTAAAATCTGGAAAAAGCTGGAGCCCGTTTTCCGAAACAGCGGGAAGGATTATGAGGTGCATTATTCCTCCAGAGACTGTGGGATCGAAGAAATCTGCAGGAGGCTGGAGAAGTCCTGCCCGGATGAGCTGTGTATCGTGACGGTGGGCGGAGATGGTTCTGTCAACGAGGCGGTCAACGGACTGGAGCATCCCGGCAGAGTGCTGTTTGCTCACATTCCTGCGGGCTCCGGCAATGACCTTGTGCGTGATATGAAGCTGCCCGGAAAGCCGGAGCAGCTCGCGGAGCGGATTCTGGAGGGAAAAGTGCGGCGCACCTGCGACATCGGAGAAATCTGTTACGCAGATACGGGTGAGACCAGAAGGTTTGCGGTAAGCTGCGGCGTTGGTTTTGATGCGGGGGTCTGCGAAATGGCGGGCCGCTCCCGTTGTAAAGGAGTGCTGAACCGGCTGGGACTTGGCAAGCTGATATATCTGGTTTCTGCCTTCCGTGTGGTCCGGGGACAGAGAAGCGGAAGCGCGGAGATCGTTCTGGAGCAGGAGGGAAAACAGGAAAAACTGCATTATTCCCATCTGTTCCTGATGGCAGGAATGAATCACCAGTTTGAGGGCGGCGGCTTTCGGTTTGCGCCGGCAGCGGATCCGGATGATGGCCGGATCAACCTGTGTATTGCGGATCCTGAGCACAACCGGGCATTTTACCGGATTTTCCCCTATGTTCTTTTCGGAAGGCACGAACGCTTTTCCTGTATTCATGCGCTTGCGGGAACGCAGGCAGACATCCGGACGTCAGAGCCTGTCTGGGTGCACACAGATGGGGAGGTGAACCGCAAGTCGGATCATGTTTCTGTCCGGATGCTGAAGGAGAAGCTGCGTTTTCTGGAGTAAGAACCGGGGGAAGCTGGGCAGAGTTACGTGAAATCGAAATACTCTTCGTTTTTGACACGGAAAAGATCGAAGATGGCCTGCGCAAGATCCGGATCTTCTACAGGGGAAAAGGTATTGTCCTCAAGGCTCGCATTCTCCACCTTGAAAATCAGAACCTGATCGGCAGCTTCATCGGTGGGGATGAGCACAGCGTAGCTGTTTGAGGAATATTCGATCAGATCCAGAAATTCGAAATCAATTTCATTGCCGCGGTCATCCGTCAGCGTGATGATTTCGCCGCGCTCCGCAGTTTCTCTGCCGGATGCGGAAGCTGTCTCGTTTGTGTGTTTCTCGTTGGTTGCCATAAGGGGTGCCTCCTGATGCTAAATACAGCGAATCTTTGATGAAGCTATTGTACCAGATTATTCATTGGAAATTACGGTTATGCAGAGTGCTATAGATTTTGGAAAAAATTTTCTGAATTCATTTTTTAATAAAAAGGACGTGGACGTGGTCAGCACGTTCCTTGCAGATGACATCATCTGGATCACACCGAATGAGATCCGGCATCTGAGGAGCGTCCGTTCGATTCATGAATTCCTGCGGGAAGCGATTCAGGAGGATCCGAAGGTCTACAATGTGGACATTGCATCCATCCGGTCGGCCCCGGGTCTGGAGACCACGACGATCGCGGTGTTTGATGTCAATCTGATTCCGAAGCACGAGGAATCCTCGATCAATATCCGCTGTACGCTGGCGCTTCACCGCGAGGGCGTCGGATTTGAAATCGTGTACGTCGGAATGTCGCGCAAATATCTGCGGACGGATGTGGAGCAGATCCGCGGCTTTGCGGAGGCCCTGCCGTGCGGCGTCATGACGCTGACCACGCAGGGAAACGACATCCGTGTCATGTACGTAAACGGCTGGTTTTTCCGGAAGCTTGGAATGGAAGAGGCGGCCGTCTATGAGCGGATGGATCAGAATGCTTTCTTTATGCTGAAGCAGGAAGATCAGAAACGGATGATCACACTGACGGGAGAAATGTCGGTGCTGAAAAAGCCAAAGCCGCTTTCGATGCAGGTAACGCTCCTGGACAAGGACGGAAAGAACGCGATTCCCTGTCATATGTCAGTCAACGCCGCCTATAAGGATGGCAGCAGGACGGTGCTGTATCTGATTTTTGACGAGATCAGTGATGTGATGCAGCAGGTGGAACGCGACCGGAAAAAAGAGGCGCGCCTGCAGAAGGAGAAGCTTGCTCAAAAGGCAGGAAGCTCCGGGAAAAACAGCGCGGAGAGCATGGAAGAGATTGAAGCGCGGGCAAGAGAGCAGGTAGAGGAAGCAGTCCGGCTTGCAAAAGCAGAGTCGGAGGCCGCCGAAAAACTGATCAAGGACAAGCTCGGTCAGGCAGAGAAGGAGAAGAAGGCGGCAGTGGAGAAGACCCGCCGCAGCGTTTCCGATCAGTTCTCAAAGGCCTGGAAGGAAGAGAAAGAGAAGCATGCGGAGAGCCTGGCTTCTCTGGAGAAGGAGCTTGCCGCGGCGCAGAAGGTTGCAGAGGAAGCGGCAGCTGCGAGAAAGGCCCTGGAGGAAAAGCTGAGCGCCCTGGAAACCAGAAAGCAGCAGTCAGAACGGGAATATCAGGACCGGATTCTGAAGCTGGAATGGGAGGTTTCCGGAGCGAAAAAGAAGGCGCAGGAGGATCTGAAGGACTGGCAGAAGCAGCTTGAGGATGAAAAAGAGGCTGTGCGACAGGAGGAAAGTGAGAAGGCGGCCGAAGAGAGGGAAACGCTTCGCAACGGTCTGGAGCAGGAGAAGAAACGGAAAGCTGAACTGGAGGGAGTGGTTCTCGGACTTCAGAAGGACCTTTCCCGGACAGAGCTGTCGCTGAAGAAGAAAGAAACGGATCAGCGGGTGCTCTCCAAGGAGAAGGACAAATCCATTCTTCGCATGGAAAGCCTTCTTCAGGGACAGATGGGAAGCATTCAGAGTGCGGCGCGGATGTCTCAGGGAGAACGGAATCCGGACAAGCTTCGGGAGCAGATGGAGAAAATCGTAAAAACGGCTGCCTCCATGCCGGACTACATGAGTGATCTGGCAGCGATAGCGAAATTAAATCCGAATGAGCGAATGCCTGCCGCGCAGGATCACTTCTCCCTGAAATCCTGTTTGGATCTGGTGCGGCTTGTGATCTGGCCGAGATGCAGACAAAAGGGAATAATTTTCTCGGTAGAGATGACGGAGGGAATGCCGGATGCTGTCATCGGAGGAAAAGCCGGACTGGAGCTTGCCTTTCTGTGCATTCTTGAGAATGCGGTGGAGAACACGGCGAGCGGAGGAACCATTACACTGACGGCTTCCTCCGATGCGCCGGTGCGCGGAAGCGCCTATTATCATTTCCGGATTGAAGACAATGGCTGCGGTATTTCGGAGGATCGTCTGCCGGTCCTTTTCGATCAGCCGGAGAACGAGCTGTCCATTGCAAGAAAGGTCATCGGAACAATGGGAGGCTCCATTCAGGTTCGAAGCCGGCTGGGAGAAGGTGCAAGCTTTGAGATCCGGGTGAATCTGAAGCTGGGGAAACACTGACCATCAAATCACAGAGATGGATGGTATTTATGCACGAAGAAAGGCACGTCACCGCAGGGTGACGTGCCTTCCGTTTACTTCGACAGAGTGAATGTTGCGGTTGAGATAAACCGAAAATCTGGTCACACCGCTCTTGCGAATGGTGGCATCAAGATTCGGATTCATGTCCTGGAGCTCCTGTTTGAGGACACTGATATTGAGATCATTGGTGTCATGACGGCGGAAAATCAACAGAATCTGCTTCTCAATCTCGGAATCCGCGGTGATCTTCTGAGAAATCCATACACCATTGTCACGGGCGCTTACTGTGAGGGACGGAAGATCTTTTAAGAATTCCGAAAGCTTGCTGTAGTGATAGTTCCGGATATCGAAGTCGGGGAAGATCTTGACGAGGCGGGAACCCACCTCACCAAGTCCTGTCTCCTTTCCGTCCGCGGCATTGTCCGTAATCATTTTGACAATGGCAGACTCAATTTCCGATTTCGCGGTGAAGCCGGGCTCTGCGGATTCCTCATCGGCAGCAGAATCGCCGGGAAGAAAGTCATCGTAGGAGCTGCCTGTGTATGTGGGAGCGGCCTCCTGTGCAGCCACAGACCGTTTTTTCGCGGAGTTTCCGGCTGCGGAGCCAGTCTTGCCGGAGGAGTTTCTGGCGGAGGAGCTTCCGGAGCTGTTCTTCTTTCTGGAGCTGTCCTTGCCCTTGGAGCGGGAAGAAGCTTCTTCCTCCTCACTGTCACTGCTTCCGCTGATGACATCAAGAAAAATAAAACGCTCGCAGGAGACACGGAAGGACTCGGGAGTTTTCTTTTCTCCCATGCCGATGACGACCTTTCCGGATTCCCGAAGCCGGGTGGCAAGCTTGTTGAAGTCACCATCGCTTGATACGATGCAAAAGCCCTGCACGGAGTCTGCGTACAGCGTGTCCATCGCATCAATGATGAGCCCGATGTCCGAAGCATTCTTTCCAGGGGTATTGTTGGGCTGCATCACAGGCGTCAGCGAATATCCTGCGGAACAGCCGAGCCACGAGCGGAGCCGCTCCTGCGACCAGTCGCCGTACATGCGGCGGATGGTGATCTTCCCGTATTTGGAGAGCTCACTTAAAATGACGGGAATGTATTTGGAGCTGATGTTATCGGCATCAATTAACAGTGCAATGTTGATATCTTCCATATATTGTCCTCAATAACCACACTTTTAGCGGTTTGGTGTACTTTCTGATCTTTGAAAAACAGCGGGCGCAACGTATAATAGTCTCCGTGAACGCACAAAAGCGCTGTTCTCAACTGATTATAAAGGATTGGAATCTGCAATGCACGAACTTCCCGTTATACTGGGGATTCTGAATACTGTTCAAAGGACCGCAGAGGAGAACCATCTCTGCAGCGTGACAAAGATTTGTCTGCGGATCGGCGAGCTTTCGGATCTGGTAGAGGAGTGCATGCAGATTTATTTTGACTCCGCATCAGAGGGAATGGTCTGCGAGGGCGCGCAGCTTGTGATTGTCCGGAATCCGGCGAAGCTGCGATGCACGGTGTGCGGTCATGAATTTCCGCATGAGCATGCATTCTCCTGTCCGGTCTGCGGCGGCAGCGCCGAATGGATCCGGGGATCGGGGAGCGGCTGCGTTGTGGAGAGCATTGAGGGAGAAGCCTGAGAATCTGCTGCCCTGCAGTCAGATTCCCGGAGAATGTCGGCAGGAAGCCGTCAGAACAAAAAGGAGCACAGCTATGATTAAGAACGATCTGAAAGACTATGTACGTACCATTCCGGATTTCCCGCAGGAAGGCATTATGTTCCGTGACATCACAACGGTTGCGCAGGATGCTGACGGACTGCACATGGCAATTGATACCATGCAGGATCTGGTTAAGGATGTGGATTTCGATGTTGTGGTCGGAGCCGAGTCGAGAGGCTTCATTTTCGGAACTCCGATTGCGTACAACCTTCACAAGCCGATGGTTCTGATCCGCAAGAAGGGCAAGCTTCCGTGGAAGACCGTTTCGGTGGATTATGCGCTTGAGTACGGCACAGCGACTCTGGAGATGCATGAGGATTCCATTCAGCCCGGTCAGAAGGTCCTGATCGTGGACGATCTGATGGCAACCGGCGGAACGGCAAAGGCCATGATTGAGCTCGTTGAGAAGCTCGGCGGAAAGGTTGCCGGCATTCTGGTTCTGATGGAGCTCGAGGGTCTGGAGGGCCGTAAGGCACTGGAGCCGTATCCGGTTTATTCCGCAATCAAGTACGAGGGCAAGTAATTACCTATGACGAAGAAATTCATTTCATGGAACGTAAACGGACTGCGCGCCTGTGTGGGAAAGGGAACGTTCTATGAGTTTCTGCAGAAGGAGGATCCGGACGCGCTCTGCCTTCAGGAGACGAAGCTCCAGGAGGGACAGATTGAGATGGATCTTTCGGGATACCACCAGTACTGGAACTACGCGGAGAAAAAAGGCTATTCCGGAACGGCTGTCTTTGTAAAGGAGGAGCCGCTTTCCGTGAGCTATGGCCTTGGAATCCCGGAGCATGACCACGAAGGCCGTGTGATCACTCTGGAATATCCGGAATATTATCTGATCACCGAATATGTGCCGAATTCGAAGCAGGAGCTGGAGCGTCTGGATTACCGGATGACCTGGGAGGATGCTTTTCTTTTCTATGTGAAGAAGCTGGAGAAGAAAAAACCGGTTATTTTCTGCGGTGATCTGAATGTGGCTCATCAGGAAATTGATCTGAAGAATCCGTCCTCCAACCATCACAATGCAGGCTTTACGGATGAGGAACGCGGCAAGATGACGACGCTCCTTTCCAGTGGATTTACGGATACCTGGCGGCATTTTCATCCGGACAAGGCGGGTGTGTATTCCTGGTGGTCGTATCGGTTCCGCGCGAGAGAGAAGAATGCGGGCTGGCGGATCGATTATTTTATCGTATCGGACGTGCTGGTGCCGCAGCTGCAGGATGCGATGATCTATACCGATGTGTTCGGTTCGGATCATTGCCCGGTAGGAATTGTGATCAATCAGTAGATAGAGAAGCTGCAGAGAGAATGCAGCAGGAGAAACCGTTATTATGGCAGAAGAGAAGAAAACACCGGATGGAAAGATCCCGATGCCGGTAGCAAATTTTAAGGTGGATGCCAATCCGGGCAGCCGTGTGAAGAAAATGATTGGTGTTGTCAGCGGAAAGGGCGGTGTCGGAAAGTCGTCCGTGACGGGGCTTTGCGCTCTCTGGTCGCTGCGCCACGGATACCGGACCGGTATCATGGATTGTGATATTACAGGCCCCAGTATTCCGAGAATGTTCGGCGTAACCAGCGATGATATCGGTGTGGAAGGTGTTCGTCCGGACGGAGAGGGCGGAACACTGATTCCTGCAGAGACGTCTACCGGAATCAAGGTCATGTCGATGAACCTGCTGATGCAGAATGAGGAGCAGCCGGTCGTCTGGAGAGGACCGATTGTTGCCGGTGTCGTCAAGCAGTTCTGGACTGATGTAAAATGGGGCGATGTGGACTACATGTTCGTGGATATGCCTCCGGGAACCGGAGATGTTCCGCTGACAGTTTTCCAGTCTCTTCCGGTGGATGGAATCATCATTGTGACAACGCCGCAGGATCTGGTGTCCATGATTGTGAAGAAGGCCGTCAACATGGCAAAGGACATGCAGATTCCGATTCTCGGCATTGTGGAGAACATGAGCTATGTACCCTGTCCGCACTGCGGAGAGAAGGTTTACATGTTCGGTGAGAGTCATGCGGATGAGGTTGCGAAGGCAGAGAATACCGTTCTGATTGATTCTCTTCCGATTGATCCGAAGATGGCGCAGGCCATGGACGGAGGCACCATGGAATTCTACGAGACGCAGGCTCTGGAGAAGCTCTCGGAGGTCCTTCCGAAGCTGGACTGATCCACCTTGTTAAAAAATTAACTTGCATTGATGGCGATGTGGTGCAATACTATCACTGCGCTATATCCGCGCTGACGCGGAACAGCAGCAGGAGGAATTACATTATGAAGAGAAAATCTTTATCCATCATTCTGGCTCTGGCAGCAGCACTGAATCTGGCTGCATGCGGAAAGAGCACCACATCCACGCAGACATCCTCTGCGGCAGACACACAGGCAGAGACAGCTGCATCAGGCACCGAAGGAGAGACCGGAGAAGCAAAGGACGGAGGAAGCTTTGTCTACGGACTGGCAACCGAGGTCGATAATCTGGATCCCTTTACGGCAACCACGGCGGATGCCAAGAGCATCTATTTCAACATTTATGAAGGACTGGTCAAGGTACAGACCGATGGAACCTTCGCAGGTGCGGTTGCATCGGATTACACGATCAGTGAGGATGCGAAGACCTACACCTTTACGCTTCGTGACGGCGTGCAGTTCCACAATGGGAATGCAGTGACCGCAGATGACGTTCTGTACTCCATTCAGCACGCCATCGACAGCAAGATCACCGGTTATGACAACATTGATACCTTCGAAGCTTCGGACGATCATACGATTGTGATTACTCTGAAGAAGGGCGATACGGATTTCCTTGCAGATGCTTCTCAGGCGATTGTTCCGAAGGATTCGGACAACAACGGCGAGCTTGCATTAAATCCGGTAGGAACCGGTCCCTTTGCCTTTGAAGATTATGCCGTTCAGGATCATCTGACATTGAAGCGCTTTGAGAATTACTGGGGGATGCCGGCACATCTGGATCAGGTTACCGTACGCTTCCTTGCAGATTCCTCTCAGGAGCTTGTGAATTTCCAGTCCGGAGCAATCGACGGATTCACGGCGGATGCTTCCATCACCGAGCAGGTGGACCCGGCAGGAGCCAACCTGAACGTCGGCAATTCCAATGCCGTGCAGGCATTGTATCTGAACAATGCGGCAGAGCCCTTCGATCAGCTTGAGGTCCGGCAGGCACTCTGTTATGCCATTGATCCGCAGAACATCATCGATACTGTGGACTATGGCTACGGAACAGAGATCGGGACCGCAATGATTCCCGGACTTGCAGCCTATTACGACGAATCTCTTGCAGATACCTATGCGAAGGATACGGAAAAAGCCAGAGAGCTCCTTGCCGGGGCCGGCTATCCGGATGGATTCTCCTTCACGGTTACCGTGCCCTCGGTATATCAGGTGCATGTAGATACGGCACAGGTGCTGGTGAACGATCTTGCAGAAGCAGGGATCACCATGAACATCAATCAGGTGGACTGGGCAACCTGGCTGGAGAATGTCTATACCAACCGCGACTATGAAGCAACCATTGTTTCGGTGGACGGTGCGATTGCATCTCCGACAGCCTTCCTGTCCAGATATCGCTCCGATGCAGGGAACAACTTTGTAAACTTCCAGTCGGAGGAATTTGATCAGCACTATGCGGCTGCGACAGAGGCAATCGATGAAGCGGTTCGAGAGCAGGAATTCAAGGCCTGCGAGAAGGTGCTGACAGAGAACGCGGCAAGCGTTTATCTGCAGGATATTGCGAATATCCTTGTGTACGACAAGAAATTTGACGGCTATGCGGGTTATCCGCTTTATGCAGTTGATTTTTCTGCAATTTATCAGGTTCAGTAATTCACTGCGGCCGGAACGCTCCCGAAAGGGGCGGTCCGGCTTTTGTGCTTTTCAGGAAAAGAGGAACCCTCCTTGCGTTATCTGGTAAAAAAAATCATTATTCTTCTGATTACCATGTTTCTGATCTCCCTCCTGACCTTCTGTGCCTTTCACATTATCCCCGGCGATCCGGCCCAGCTGATTCTCGGAACCACCGCATCTCCGGAGAAGCTGGATGCACTGAGGGAGCAGCTGGGAACCAACCTTCCTCTGTGGCAGCAGTACCGGGACTGGATCAGCGGATTTGTCTGCGGCGATTTCGGAACCTCCATCCGGTATTCCATGCCGGTGAAAAGCCTGATTGAGGGACATGTCACAGTGACGCTTCTGTTGGGGCTGATGGTGATTCTGCTGACGCTTGCGGTCTCCATTCCGCTCGGCGTATTCTCGGCGAGAAAGCAGGGAACACTGGCGGAGCCGGTTCTTGGCTTCTTTAATATCATCGGACTTTCGATTCCGGGCTTTTTCCTGAGCGTTCTTCTGATGTGGGTATTCGGACTGGTTCTGCATCTGTTTACGCCGGGAGCCTATGTCAGCTACACAGAGGATATGGCCGGCTTTCTGCGGTACATGACCTTCCCGGCACTGGCCATTGCCATCCCGGAGATTGCAACGCTGACGAGATATGTACAGACGGCGGTGCAGGAAGAGATGAACCGTGATTATGTCCGGACAGCCAGAGGAAAGGGGGCAGGGACCAACCGGATTCTGTACCGGCATATCCTGCGGAATGCGATTGTCGCGGTGATTCCTCTGATCGGAATGATTGTGGGAAGCATTTTCTCCGGAAGTATCATCGTGGAGCAGGTTTTTGCGGTTCCCGGAATCGGGAGACTTTTGATTTCATCTGTCACCGGGCGTGATTTTCCTCTGACACAGACACTGGTAATGTACATCGCGCTGATTATAGTGCTGACGAATTTTGCGGCAGATCTTCTGATTCAGGTGATTGACCCGCGAATCCGTCTGGCAGATTAAACGAAGCAAACGGATCGGGTAAAACGATGAAAAACGGAAAATGGGAGCTCCGCATCGGCTCTGTTCTTGCGGGAATTGTTATTTTTCTTGCGGTACTGTCCTTCTTCTGGACTCCGTACGGCATCAACGAAATCGATAAAACAGCCCGGATGGCTGCGCCCTCTCTTCAGCATCTGTTCGGGACCGATAACCTTGGAAGGGATGTCTTTTCCCGTGCGATTGTGGGGGGACGCTTTACGCTTCTTGTCGCGGTATGCACGGTGGGAGCCTGTACGGTAATCAGTACCGTTCTCGGGCTCTTATCCGGTTATGTCGGAGGCGTGGCGGACGAGGTGATCATGCGCGTCATTGATGCCATCAATTCGTTTCCGGGGATTCTGATTGCACTGGTGATTGTCACCATCATGCATCAGGGAAACTATACAATTGTCATTGCATTGTGCGTGATGTTCGTTCCGAGCTTTACCCGCATTGTGCGGACGGGAACGCTGCAGTATCGGGATGCGGATTTTGTGCGGAGCAACAAGATCTTCGGCGATTCGGATCTTCGGCTTCTGCTGGTTCATATTTTTCCGAATGTGTTGCCGCTTCTGCTGTCATCGGTGATTGTCGGACTCTCCAATGCGATCCTTGCCGAGTCGGGAATGAGCTATCTGGGGCTTGGAATTCAGCCGCCGGCGCCGAGCTGGGGGCGCATGTTGTATGAAGCACAGAGCTTCCTGTTCCGTGCACCCTGGTGCGCACTGGCTCCGGGTCTTATGATAGTGGTGACCATCGTTGCATTTAACTGCATTGGCGACGGACTGAAAAAGAGGTTTCTGGTATGACGGTGAACAATTCCTCTGACAATCTTCTGGAGGTCCGCGACCTGTCCATCTCCATACGGGAAGGAGATGCGTCCTATACGGCGGTCGACGGAATCAGCTATGAGGTAAAAAAAGGCGAGATTCTTGGAATGGTGGGAGAGTCCGGCTGCGGCAAGACGGTTACAAACCTTGCGGTGATGGGCCTTCTTCCGGCGGTGCTCTCGGTTTCGGGAGGGAGCATCCTTTACGACGGGAAGGAGCTTACCGGGATTTCGGATGCAGAGCGCAGAAGCCTGAATGGAAATGAGATTTCCATGATTTATCAGGAGCCTCTGACAAGCCTGAATCCGTTGGCACGGATTGGCGATCAGGTGAGGGAATCTCTGGAAATCCATCACCCGGAGCTTACAAAAGAGGAGAAGGAGAAGCGCGTGCTTCAGGCACTTTCGGAGGTCGGTCTGCCCAATCCGGAAGAGCTGATTCGCATGTATCCGCATCAGCTGTCCGGCGGAATGCGCCAGCGTGTCTGCATTGCGATGGCGACCATCTGCAGACCCCGCCTGATGATTGCAGACGAACCGACGACGGCTCTGGACGTCACGGTGCAGGCAAGAGTTCTGCGGCTTCTTCGGCACATCAATCGTAAATACGGGATGTCCATGATTTTCATTTCCCATGATCTGGCTGTGATCCGCCAGATCTGCGACCGGGTCATTGTGATGTATGCCGGGAAAATCGTGGAAGAGGGGCCGGTGGAGGACATTCTTCAGAATCCGGCGCATGAATACACGAAGGGACTGATGCGCTCCATTCCGCAGTTTGATTCCAAGGGAACGGATCTTCCGGCAATCCCGGGACATGTTCCTTCCACAGAGGAATATCGTGATCCGTGTCCGTTTGCGCCAAGATGCCGGCGTGCACAGGATATTTGCAGAAAAACGGCTCCGCCGGAGATTCTGCTGTCCAAAGAGCACTCGTTTTATTGTCACATGTCTTCCAAAAAGACAGGAGCATAGTATTCTATGGATATCAGAAATGAAAAAGAGGAGCTTCTGGAAGTCACCCACGTCAACAATTATTACGATGACAATGGCCTCGGAATTCTCAGAAAGCGCGGGAAGAAGCAGGTGCTGCATGATATCTCCTTCACGATTCATACGGACGAGTTCTTCGGTCTGGTGGGAGAGTCGGGCTGCGGGAAATCAACGCTTGGAAATGCCATCCTGAATCTGATTCCGTATGAAGGCTCCATCCGGCTTGATGGAAGGGAGACCGCAAAGGAGGGGAGAAAGGAATTCACCCAAAAAGTGCAGGCTGTTTTTCAGGACCCGATGAGTGCGCTGAATCCGCGGAAGACGATTGGATTTACGCTGCGGGAGCCGCTGCGGGCCCATGGAATCGGCACACCGAAGGAGCAGCTGGAGGAAGTAAACCGGATGCTGGAGAGAATCGGGCTGGATGCCTCCTATGCGGACCGCTATCCGAAGGAGCTCTCCGGAGGACAGAGGCAGAGGGTGTGTATCGGAGCAGCGCTGATGCTGAACCCGGAGCTTGTGATTGCGGATGAAGCGGTTTCTGCGCTTGACGTCTCGGTTGGAGCACAGATTCTGAATCTGTTCCGGGATATTGACCGGAAACGGGATTTTGCAATGCTGTTCATTTCCCACAATCTGAACGTCGTTTATTATCTGTGCGACCGGATTGCCGTGATGTACCGGGGGCGGATTGTGGAGATCGGGACGGCGGAGGAAATCTACCGGAATCCGCAGCATCCTTACACAAAGCTACTTCTGACTGCCATACCGGACTGGAACCATAGGATTGAGGATGACGGAACGAAAACACTGGAAGAGCTCGAGCGGGAATATGCCGATCTGGAAGCAGCCAGAGAGGATGTGCCCGGAGCATGCTGCTTCTATCATCGCTGCCCGCATGCCTGTGAGGAATGCAGGAAATGTCCCCCGGAAGCCGTAAACGTAACACCGGATGCGGAAGAAGAGCATCTGGTAAGCTGCCGGCTGCATCGATGACCGGAATCAGGAAATCCGGCAAACAAATACATACGAGGTGATGACGATGCTTCTTGCTATTGATACAGGAAATACACATACCATTCTTGGCTGCATTAACGATCGGAATGAGGTGATCCGCACCGTTCAGATTTCCACAGACATCAATGAAACCGCGTATGAATATGCGGTGGAGATAAAAGACATCATGGAGCTTGCCGGCATTGATCCGAAGGGATTTGAGGGAGCCATCATTTCTTCTGTGGTTCCGCAGGTGAATGTGGTTCTGGCAAAAGCGGTGAACCTGATCACGGGACTGACGCCGGTGATCGTCGGAGCCGGCGTGAAAACCGGTCTGAACATCCGCCTGGATGATCCGGGCACCATTGCAGGAGACCTGGTTGCGACCGCAGTTGCTGCCAAGGAGGAGTATCCGCTTCCTGCCATTATTGTGGATATGGGAACGGCAACCACGATTACCGTGGTGGATGCAAAGGGGGATTATATCGGCGGCTGCATTATGCCGGGAACCGGAATTTCGCTGGATGCACTGATCAAGGAGACGTCGCTCCTTCCGAGTATTGATTATTCCGCGCCGAAGAAGGTGATTTCCACGAATACGGTGGATGCCATGAAGAGCGGCATTATTTACGGATCTGCGGGAGCACTGGACGGTGTCATTGACCGGTATATCGAAGCACTGGGAGGAAAGGTCGGCTGTATTCTCGCAACCGGAGGAATGGGACGGCTGATCGCGCCGTACTGCAGGAACGAGATTATTGTGGATAATCGCCTTCTTCTGAAGGGACTTGGGCATATCTATCGGACCAATGAGGCGGCAAAGCAGAAAAGTACAGGGAAAAGGAGGTAAGCATCATGAATGGGAGAAAGAAAATTGCTGTCATTACCGGGGCATCCAGCGGACTTGGGCGAGAGTTTGTCCGTCAACTGGATCAGGATGCGGCCAGAGAAGAGCCGCTCCTTCGTGAAAAGCCGGAAGAGCTGTGGGTTATAGCACGAAGAGAAGACCGGCTGCGGGAGCTGGAAAAGGAAACCGGACTCCCTGTCCGGGTGCTGCCCTATGATCTCACGGATAAGCAGTCCATTCTGGCACTGCAGGAGCTTCTGGAGGACGAACAGCCAAGTGTACGTCTCCTGATCAATGCAGCAGGCTTCGGAAAGATCGGCGCAACCGAGGATATGCCGCTCGAAACGCTGGATGGGATGATTGATCTGAACTGCCGGGCAGCGGTGGATATGACGCAGATCTGCCTTCCGTATATGGAGAAGGAGGCAAGAATTCTGGAAATCTGCTCCACGTCAGCATTTCAGCCGTTTACCTGTCTGAATGTTTATGCGGCGACCAAGGCTTTTCTGTACCGGTACAGCCGTGCACTTCGCATTGAGCTGATGCCGCGGAAGATTTCGGTGACGGCAGTCTGCCCCTACTGGGTGAAGGATACCGAGTTTATTCCGCTGGCGGAGCAGGGAAATAACGCGGATCCGGAAGAGCCGGAGATTCGCAGCTTCCCTCTGGCGACGACGCGGGAGGATGTCGTCCGTCACGCACTTACCGATGCCGCACTGAATATGCCGGTATCCACACCGGGAATCGTATGCACGGTACATCGCTTTGCAAGAAAGCTGTTCCCCTCGGATATCCTTCTTGGAATCTGGGAGCTGATCCGCCGGATATGATTCAGGAGAAGACGGGCATCAGGCACAGAACGGAAAAGGACGCTGCGGCAGCAAGGATACTGATGCGGGCGGCGGGAATCCGTCTGTAGAAGCGGATGAGTGCCAGAATGGTCCAGAGAAGCAGCATGATCACCATCCAGCCGGAGAGAATTCTCCGGGGAGTGGCTCCATAGGTGCCGAGGTACAGAACAAACAGCTTCCAGAAGGCGAGGAGTCCGAAGAGAAGCGAGCAGACAAACTGCACAGTGATCAGGCCTCTTGTCCTTCTGTCTTCCCATAAAGGGATCCGGGAGAACAGACAGGAGGCAAGGAGCAGCGCAAAGTTCAGCGAAACCACGCGGACGAGCTGCCAGAAGCCATCCACGGCATAGAGGCATGCTTCCTGAACCGTCAGACGGAAGGAAAGAATCTGGCTGCCGATTTCCCGGACAGAGACGGCAAAGAAAAGCAGATAAACCGCAGTCAGCGCGCCGAGAATTACATGTGCCGACCAGGAAGGAAGAACATGGAGCCATTTTGTCTCCTTTGCAAGTACCTTCGGTGTGCAGGGAGGCTCTTTTCGAAGGAGCGATCCCCCGGTTAATCCGAACAGCCAGGCACTGACCGGGATCGAAAGCAGGAAATAAGGCAGGAATTCGCGGAGAAAACAGAGAACGAACTCGGCCTGAAAGAGTCTTCGGAAGAATTCGGAAAAGGAGCTTCCGATGCTGGAGAAGGAGCTGGAAACACCGGAAAGCTCCGACCAGGCAAACGTGCAGACCGCGATGGCAAGCAGAATACTGATGACAGCGGTCAGAGCCGTCTGCGGACGCAGGCGGAGAGAGTGCTGCGAATGAGGCGTCCCGGCGGAATCAGCGGGACGCTTTTTGAATACACTGACCAGGCGGAGAAACAGATTGCTCCAGGGAAGACAGAACAAGCCTTCCGAGGCATCGATCGGAAACAGAAGGCCGCTTCGCCCTGCGCCGAGCATTCCGGTGCGGCACAGAATGTAGTAAATCAATGTAAAATGCCAGAAAAAGACCTGTACAACAGAAAAGGTATCTCCGCGGAGACCGAATACGGCATAGGCGATGGACTGAACCAGGGCACAGGCGGCAAAGAACACGGACTCACCGGCCGACTGCCCACAGGAAGCAAGAACAGAACGTGATTTTCCCGTCGCGCAGCAGAACACTTCGACGCAGGCGATCAGAAGAATGCTGAAAAGAAGCGGCCAGATCTGCTCATGTGTTTCAGTGATCCCAAAGAGCACATAGCGAACATAGAAATAGCCCACCGGATAACTGACAAGGGCTGCAATTCGGTAAACAAAGGTCTGATTTTTCATGGTTGTTCTTCTCCTGTCTGTGGCGGAAATCATTCACTGTCCGGGACATATTCCAGAATGTCTCCGGGCTGGCACTGCAGCTCGCGGCAAAGTGCTTCCAGAGTGGAAAAGCGGATTGCCTTCGCCTTATTGTTCTTCAGAATGGACAGGTTCGCGGGGGTCAGGTCGATTCGTTCGGCGAGTGCACCCGCACTGATCTGCCGTTCTGCCATCATGACATCAAGTTTGATTCGTATCATATGCATTCACTTCTTTCCGATTCGATCACGATTTCCGGCATCATATCGTGAGATCCAGCTCATCCTTCATGGCAACCGCCCGCTCGAAGCTGTGCTGCACAACGCGGATGATGAGAACCATAAATGCTGCCATCACGGCGACTGCCGACATCAGGATGGTGCAGGTGATGCCAAGAAGCAAGGACAACGCGGCGGCAGCACCCACCTCGAGAGAGATGGCGCGGAGGCTTTTGACATTAGCCGCAGTGAAAATATCACCCTGTTCAATGCGGCGGATCAGCCGGTACAGACCAAAGAGGCAGAGAAAAGCAAGGACAGCGAGAGCATATCCTGCAATCAGAATCATCCAAAAGCGGACGGGGCCGTTTATCATCGGCGAGGGCCTCTGCATGACGAAAGCAGTCAGCTTCGGGCCTGCCGCACACATTCCCGCGCAGAGAACGGTCATTGCGGCAATTGCAAGTCTGGTTATTCTGAAATTCATTCATTCCTCCCTCTGCCGCAGGATTACTGCGGCAATATAACCGAGTATTCGTGTGGTATCTTTTGGCCTATATACTACGGACAAGAATATCGAATGTCAATAAAAATATATCGATATTCGATAAATTTGCACGAACGCACATTCTTGCAAGAGACGGGAGGGGTACCTATAATGAAACCAGGGAATCGGGTAAGAACAGAGCCTGAAGAAGGAGAAAGGGAACGGCATGGAACGGATTATTTTTCACGTGGACGTGAACAGTGCATTTCTGTCCTGGTCCGCTGTGAAGCGGCTGAAGGAAGATCCGTCCTCCGTGGATCTTCGAACCATTCCTTCCGCAGTCGGAGGGGATGTGGAGACAAGACACGGCATCATCACCGCGAAATCCATACCTGCGAAACGATTCGGAATTACAACGGGAGAGCCGGTGGTGAAAGCTCTGCAGAAATGCCCGGGGCTTGTGCTCGTCTCTTCGGACTGGGAGACCTATCACCAAAGCTCGCAGGCATTTATGGCAATTCTCTGTGAGTATTCGGAAATGGTGGAGCAGGCATCTGTGGATGAAGCCTACGTGGATATGACGGAAACAGTGGATGCACGCATCTCAGAGAATGGCAGCGGGCTGCAGGGGGAGCCGCAGCGCGAGGCAAGGCGGCGCACGGCAGAGGAGCTTTCGTCTGAAATCCGAAGGGAAGTCCGGACAAGACTCGGCTTTACGGTGAACGTTGGTATTTCCTCCAATAAGCTTCTGGCGAAGATGGCCAGTGACTTTAAAAAGCCGGACCTGACACATACATTATGGCCGGAGGAAATCAAAGCGAAAATGTGGCCGCTTCCCATCGGAGGGCTATACGGATGCGGATCAAGAACAGCGGCCAGACTTTCCGGAATCGGAATTGTCACAATCGGCGACGCCGCTGCCACGGAGCTGTCGGTGCTTCAGTCGTTCCTTGGGGAGAAGGGCGGAGAATATATATCGCGGGCTTCGCACGGAATCGGCAGCATGCATGTCCGAACCGAAAGCGAGGAGGCGAAGAGCTATTCCAATGAGCTGACCACGGCGGAGGATGTCACAATTCAGAATTATGACCGGATCGCGCGGCCGATTATCAGCCGGCTGTCCGGAAAGGTTGCCTCCAGACTTCAGAGGGATGGCGTTTTTGGAAGCACCGTCACGGTCAGTGTGAAAACAAACGATTTCCACAGGCACTCCAGACAGCGCAAGCTTGGCGCTTCCACCCATGAAGAATCCGTGATCCGGAGAAATGCGGAGGAGCTGCTTCAAAGCCTTCTGTATGAGGAGAACGGAATTTTTGACCGGGGAGCGGGAGTGCGTCTGATCGGAGTGGGCGTCAGCTCGCTGGATCGCGGAGAATACCGGCAGCTGGATCTGGAAGGGTTTCTTCTTCAGCAGAAAGAAGAGAAGGAGCAGGAAGCGGCCCGCCGGAAGGAAAAGCGTCTGGAGGAAATGATGAAAAGACTGCAGGAAAGATACGGCGCAGATACGATTCACAAAGGTACGGACTAGATGTATACTCAGAAATTACTGGGCTAATATCTATTATGGGGAGGATTATCTGAAATGACGAAGCGTACGGGGGGAAGCGTTGCTGCCGACAGGCAGCTGCAGGAGAATCTCGCAGGAGCTGCAGCCAATCCGATGGTGACCGGTGTCATCTGGCAGCAGCTTCTGATCTTTTTTGTCCCGCTTCTGGCAGGGACATTTTTTCAGCTTCTGTACAACACGGTGGATGCCATCATTGTCGGAAGATTTGTCGGCAAGCTTGCCCTATCGGCAGTTGGCGGAGCAACGGCAACTCTGATCAATCTGTTTGTAGGTCTGTTCGTTGGAATTACTTCCGGCGTTACGGTTGTGGTTTCGCAGTTCTATGGGGCGAAGCGTGAGAAGGAGCTGAAAAGGGCGGTTCATACGGGCATTGCGCTTGCGATGGTTCTTGGCGTCGTCCTGACGGTGGCGGTTTTTGCGCTTGCCGGCGTGATGCTGCGCGGAATGGATACGCCGGCTGAGACCATGCAGCAGTCGGAGACGTATCTTCGGATCTATGCGTGCGGCATGATCGGAAACATGCTCTATAACACCGGAGCTTCCATTCTTCGCGCGATCGGAGATTCCAGGCGGCCGTTTTATTATCTGGTGGCCGGCACCTTGACGAACATTGTTCTGGATGTTGTGATGGTTGTGTTCTTCAAGTGGGGTGTTGCGGGGGCTGCGCTTGCGACAATTATTTCGCAGTATGTCAGTGCCTTCTGCGCGTTTGCCTATCTGCTCCGGACCGATGACATGGTTCATGTCGACCTGCGGGAGATTCGCCTGGAGCCTTTGTATGCGGAGAAAATTCTGCGAATCGGAATTCCGTCTGCGCTGCGTTCTCTGATGTATTCTTTTTCAAACGTACTGATTCAGACCTCCATCAACGGATTTGGAACGGACACGGTTGCGGCCTGGACGGTCTGGGGAAAGGTGGATGCCATCTTCTGGATGATCATCAACTCGCTTGGTCTGTCTACGACGACACTGGTGGGACAGAACTTCGGTGCAGGGAGAAAGGACCGCGTCCGCAAGTGCGCACGGCAGGCCATGCTGATCACATTGATTTTTGATGTGGTGCTGTCTGCAGGGATTCTTCTCGGACGGAACTTCTTTGTCCGGATCTTCACCAGCGATCCGGAGGTTATCCGTCAGGGTGTTGAGATTGCGGAGTTTATGACGCCGATTTTTGTGACCTACATCACAATTGAGATTCTTTCCGGTACGCTGCAGGGAATGGGAGATGCACTGATTCCTACGATTATTACGATTTTCGGAGTCTGCATCCTCCGGGTCATTTGGATCTTCACGATGGTACCGATGTATCATGATATGAAGACGGTGATGGCAAGCTATCCGGTCAGCTGGACGATCTCTACAATCGCATTTTTCCTGTACTATGAGTGGTATGTGAAGAAGCACAATATTTGCTGAAAACCTGACCGATTTTCACTTTCGCGGAGTCTGAAAGGCTGTTATGATAATAATGACAGCTTTTTCTCTGCGATTTTTTTATTTTTGTGCGGAATATACAAATAAATGGGTCAGTATTTATCAACAGTGCTTCGGATGGGAAGAAGGAGAACGGAATCATGGAAGAACAGAAGAACCGCATGACCAATGAACGAGATTATAAACAGGTCCATGGCTACACTGCGCCGGACAAGGAGAAAGAGGAACTGATCAAGCGGCTTGGTGAGATGATCACCGATCGCTATGCGGTGAAGCTGAAGCATTCCATGCAGACGGATGATCCGGAGTACTGGGCGCTGGATGAGGTGCTGACAAAGGAAGAAGCGAAATTTATGCTGAGCTTCGGAAAGACCCGCGTCAACTACACGGCGAAAGAGCTGGCGAAGAAGAATGACATGACGGAGGAAGAGGCGCAGAAAATCATTGATCATCTGGTCTGGACCGGTGTCGTGGAGCTGAACCGTGAGAATGAGGATCATCATCTTCAGTACAATGTTCCGATCTTCGTGCCGGGCTCCGCTGAGTTCATGATGATGCAGGAACCGCTGACGGAGGCGCATCCGAATCTTGCAAGCTTCTTCAATCTGATGACGCAGATGCCGCTCGAGGGAATGACACCCATGGTGCCGCTTGGGGGAGCCGGAGTCGGTATGCATGTGATTCCGGTGGAGAAGGCAATTGAGACGCAGAATCAGTCGGTCAGTGTCGAGCATCTCTCGCATTGGCTCAACAAGTATGATAAGTATTCCATCGGACTCTGTACCTGCCGGAAACAGCAGGAGATGCGCGGCGAAGGTGACGGTGAGGTTCCGGGAGAATTCTGCATCGGCGTCGGCGACATGGCAGAATTCTGTGTGACCAGAAATACGGGCCGCTATGCTTCTTATGACGAGGTGATGGAGCTTCTGGAGCGTTCCGAGCGGCACGGCTTTGTTCATCAGATCACGAATGTAGACGGAGAGAATAAGATTGTCGGAATCTGTAACTGTGCCCCGGGCGTGTGCAATGCAATCCGTACCTCGCAGCTCTACAACACGCCGAATCTGTCCCGCTCGGCCTATCGCGCACATGTGGATCGGACAAAATGCGTTGCCTGCGGCAAGTGCGTGGAGGTCTGTCCTGTCGGAGCAGCGAAGCTTGGACAGAAGCTGTGCAGAAAGGACGGAACGGAGACTGTATATCCGAAGACGCTTCTTCCGGATGCGACAAAGTGGACGGCGGACAACTGGAACATTCATTACCGCGAGGATGCGAAGATCAACTGCTATGATTCGGGAACTGCACCCTGTAAGAGTGCCTGTCCCGCGCATCTTGCGGTACAGGGCTATGTGAAGCTGGCGGGAGAAGGACGATATCTGGATGCGCTGAAGCTGATCAAGCAGGACAATCCCTTCCCGGCTGTCTGCGGTGCCATTTGCAACCGGCGTTGTGAGGATGCCTGCACACGAGGAACCGTGGATGAGCCGATCGCCATTGATGAGATTAAGAAGTTTATTGCAGCGCAGGAGCTGCAGCGGGAGAAGAGGTACATTCCTGTCTGCGAGAATCCGGAAGGGAAAATGTGGGGACCGGATTACCGGATGGCTGTGATCGGAGCAGGTCCTGCGGGGCTGACCTGTGCCTATTATCTTCGAGAGCGCGGATATGATGTTACGGTATTTGAAAAAGAGAATCAGGTGGGCGGAATGCTGGTCCACGGAATTCCGAATTTCCGTCTGGAAAAGGAAGTCCTTCGGGCGGAAATTGATGTGCTTTTGCAGATGGGGGTCGAATTCCGCTGCGGAGTAGAGGTCGGAAAGGATATCACAATTGAACAGCTTCGAAGCGAAGGCTACAAGGCGTTCTATCTGGCGATTGGTCTGCAAGGCGGACGAAAGGCAGGCGTTCCCGGAGAGGATGCGGAAGGCGTGCAGTCCGGCGTGGAATTTCTGAAGAAGGTTGCAGGAGGAATGAATCAGGAGGGCTCTGATTCGGTAAAGCTTTCGGGTGATGTCGTGGTGATCGGCGGAGGGAATGTCGCGGTTGACGTGGCAAGAACAGCGGCCCGCTGTACGTCCGGCAAGGTCACGATGCTTTGCCTGGAGAGCGAAGAAGAAATGCCGGCGGCGCAGGATGAGGTTGAGGATGCAGTGAGCGAAGGCATTACAGTCAGAAACGGCTGGGGACCGAAGGAGATTCTCACGGAAGAGGTGACTGCGGAAGACGGACGCCTTATACGGAAGGTTACAGGAGTTGTATTCAAACGCTGCACGCAGGTAAAGGATGCAGATGGGAGATTTAATCCTCAGTATGAGGAGAACGAGACCATCACGATTTCCTGTCAGAATGTTCTGCAGGCCATTGGTCAGTCCGCGGAATGGGGAAAACTTCTTGAAGGAAGCAGAGTGGAAACAGGACGCGGAGGACTGGCACTTTGTGATCCCGTGACCTTCCAGACCGGGGAGCCGGATATTTTCGCCGGAGGAGATATCGGACATGGAGCGAGGTTTGCGATTGATGCCATCGCGGACGGCAAGAAGGCCAGCGAGTCCATGCACCGCTTTGTTCATAAAGGACAGTCTCTGACGATCGGACGTGATCTTCGCGAATTCAAGGAGCTGGACAAGGACAACATTCAGCTTCCGTCCTACGACCATGCATCCCGTCAGGTGCCAGGGCATAAGGCAGGGGATCCCAAGGGAACCTTCCATGATCTCCGTGAACCGTTTACCGAAGAGCAGATCCGCACGGAAGCCGGAAGATGTCTGGGCTGCGGTGCAACCACGGTGGATGAAAACCGCTGCATTGGCTGCGGTCTCTGCACCACGCGTTGTGAATTTGACGCAATTCATCTGGAAAGGGATCTTCCGGAGGCTTCGAACATGGTTCGGACGGAGGACAAGCTTCCTGCTGTCGCCAAATATGCGTTAAAGCGGCAGTTTAAGATTCTGTTTCATAAGGGAAAGAATCCGGAATGATGATAACAGCGGGTAACCGATGTAAGAACACAGCAGAAGGCGGGGGAAGATAACATGCACGAGATGGGAATTGTCACTCATCTGGCAAAAACCCTGGACGAAACAGCCAGAAAGAACGGCATTCGGCGGATCGGATCGGTCGTTCTTCAGGTGGGAGAGGTGTCCGGAATCATGACAGATTATTTCGGTGAGTGCTGGGATTATTTCAAGGTGCGATCTCCGTTTCTGGAGGATTCTGAGCTGATTCTGGAGACCATTCCTGCTGTGACATTCTGTGATCACTGCAAGAAGACCTATCCGACGGTGCGGTACGGAAGAGAATGTCCCTATTGTCACAGCGGGGAGACATGGCTTTTGCGAGGAAATGAGTGTATGATCAAGGAGATAACCGCAGAAACAGACCAAGAGGAAAGATAAAGGGAAGAAATTATGCCGGTGACGACATTCAGTACAGCGGAAGAGAGAAACAAGGAAGCAGTGAAGCAGACCGGGAAGCCTGCAGGCAAAACGCAGAAGCCGACGGCACCTGCGCCTTCTCCCGAGGCACTTCGGCTGCAGTATAACTATGAACTGGAGCGAAGCCGTGAGATCTCCAGCAGCATCAACCGGCTGACCATTCTGACACCGCTCATGATTTTTGTTGTATGCTTTCTGGTTGCGGCCATTGCACCGATGTGTACCGAGCGCATCTCCATGAAGGTGTATCTGATTATGGGAACCACCGATATCATTGTGCTCCTGGGGGCATTGGTTGTGGCCTGCACAGTGCATTTCTATATTCTGAATCCGGCACCGTCTCAGCCGGAGGAGCTTGAGTGGATGACCAAGATGAAGCGGGATCTTCAGCGCGGGAATAACTGGAGGGCATGGCTTGTATTTGCCGCCACGATTCTGGTCTATCTTTCAGCGGCGCTGACGCTTGGAATCCTGATTTTGTGTCTGGTCGGCAAGTAGACATCCAATGCCCGGATCGGAAATATCAGACAGTAAATGAATGGAGAATAGACGGCAACAGGGGTCAGATGGATCAAGAATCCATCTGATCCTTTTTGTAGCGAAAACAGCATTTTTTATGATGTAGATCCTGTAAAAATCATATAAAATTGCTGAAAAGGAGTAAGAAAAGGAATATGAACGGGCGGCATAAACAGAAGAACATGGGAAAAAATACTCAGGATCAGTTCCGGAAAATGACAGAAACACCAATATCCGGACTGATTCTGAGTCTGGCGGCACCGACAATTGCCAGTATGATGGTGACGAACCTCTATAATACGGCGGATACGTGGTTTGTCAGCCGGGAAGGAACCTCAGCCTCCGGTGCGGTGAGTGTCGTATTCTCCTTAATGGCAATTTATCAGGCCTTTGGCTTCATGTTCGGCCATGGAGCGGGGAGCAATATTTCAAGAAAGCTTGGCGAAAAGCGCGAGGATCTTGTGAAAACCTATGCGTCAACCAGTCTTTTTCTGTCGCTGGCCTGCGGTGCGGCGGTGTCGGTTCTGGGGCTTCTGTTTATGAACCCTCTTCTGCGGCTTCTCGGAAGTACGGAGACGATTCTTCCTTATGCCAGACAGTATGTGTTCTGGGTTCTTCTTGCCGGGCCGCTGTTGTCGGGAAGCTGTGTTCTGAACAACATTCTCCGCTATGAGGGTCAGGCCTTTTATGCGATGATCGGACTTATGACGGGAGGCATTCTGAACATGATCGGAGATCCGATTCTGATGTTCGGGTGCAAGCTTGGCGTTTCCGGTGCCGGCATCAGTACGGCTGTGTCACAACTGATCAGCTTCGGGATTCTTCTTGGAATGTTCCGCGGAGACAAGACGATCAGCACGTTTCATCCATGCTATTTTGCAAGAGATACGAGAGTGGTAAAGGAAATTGTTTCGGCAGGCTTTCCCAGTCTCATCCGTCAGGGGCTCGGAAGCTGTACCTCGATCCTGCTGAATCATCAGGCGGCTTTGTACGGAGACGCAGCCATTGCGGCAATGGGAATCGTCGGGAAGGTATCGTTCTTTATTTCGGCGGTTGCGATTGGAATCGGACAGGGCTTTCAGCCGGTGTCGGCATTTAATTACGGTGCCAGGAAATATCGCCGTGTGGCACAGGCCTTTCGATTTACAGTGATCAGCGGGACCCTTCTGCTTGGCGTTATGGCGGCGGTCTGCATTGCGGTTCCCGCTCCGATCGTATCCTGGTTCCGGAATGATCCGGAGGTTGTGGAGGTTGGCGCTGCGGCGCTTCGCTATCAGGCGATTTCCTGTCTGTTTCTCAGCTACTCCATTGCAGCGGGAATGCTGTTTCAGAGCATCGGTGTGAGCGGAAGAGCGTCGTTTCTTGCGGCGCTTCGCGCGGGCGTCTGCTTCCTTCCGCTGATATTGATTCTTCCGCACCTGTTTGGAATTGTCGGAATTGAGCTGGCCCAGCCGTGCGCAGATATTGTGTCTACGGTTATCAGTGTGGCGGTGACGGAGGTCTATCTGGCAAAGCTTAAGAAAATACCGGATGGACAGATGATATAGCAGGTGTATTACAATATAAATACAATGCTTCAAAAGAAGAGAAGGGAGACAAGTCATTATGGCAGACGTATTTTTTACAGATTTCAGAACACACATCGGAACACCGCTTCCGGAAAAGCTCAAGAAGCTTTGCCGCGCGGCAGGAATCGGCACCATTGACATGGAGGGGCAGTTTGTAGCGATCAAGATGCATTTCGGCGAGCTTGGAAACATTGCGTACCTTCGTCCCCAGTATGCCAAGGCGGTTGCAGATCTTGTGAAGGAGCAGAAGGGAATTCCCTTCCTTACGGATTGCAATACTCTGTATCCCGGAAGCCGCAGAAGCGCACCGGAGCACATGGACTGCGCGAACATCAACGGCTTTAATACCGTCACAACCGGATGTCAGGTTATCATCGGAGACGGCCTGAAGGGTACGGATGATGTTCTGGTTCCGGTGAGAAATGGTGAATATTGTAAGGAAGCTTACATTGGCCGTGCGGTGATGGATGCAGATATTTTTATTTCTCTGACGCACTTCAAGGGGCATGAGGCAACAGGCTTTGGCGGTACTCTGAAGAACATCGGAATGGGTTGCGGTTCCAGAGCCGGCAAAATGCAGCAGCATAATTCCGGAAAGCCGCATGTTGATGAGGAGCTGTGCCGCGGATGCCGGCGCTGCGCCAAGGAGTGCGGATCCGACGCGATCAGCTACGAAGGCGGAAAGGCATGGATCAATCCTGACATCTGCAAGGGGTGCGGACGCTGCATCGGAGCATGTTCCTTCAATGCGATTTCGAATGACAACAGTAATGCCAATGAGATCCTCGGCTGCAAGATTGCAGAGTATTCGCAGGCAGTCTGTGACGGAAGACCCTGCTTCCATATTTCTCTGATTACGGACGTATCACCGAACTGTGACTGCCACGGAGAAAATGATGCTCCGATTCTTCCGAACATCGGTATGCTGGCCTCCTTCGATCCGGTTGCTCTGGATCAGGCCTGTGTGGATCTGTGCCTGAAGGCGCAGCCGATCCGGAATTCTCAGCTTGGCGATCATCTTGCTGATCCGCACTTCCACGATCATGGCGATCACTTTATGAACAGCAACCCGAATGTACGCTGGAAGGAAACGCTGGAGCACGCAGAAAAGATCGGTCTGGGAAGCCGCGAATATACGCTGAAGACAATACACTGAGAACGGAATATCACAAAATGGAAAGAGGCATCGCGGCGCTAAGCTCGTGATGCCTCTTTCTGCAAGGGGAAAAGGAAACTCCAAAATTTTCATTATGGAGCTATATCGTCTCAGAACGGTCGGCGGAGGGGGGTGCCGGTCCGTTCAACATAGGCGTTTGGTATTCACCAGGAGAAGAACTTTTGTTTATCTTTGTTCGTTCCTCTTTCCTTGTGATGATTGTATATTACCAGTACCTTTGTTATAATACGTGCCAGAATTTTTAAAAAACTAGCCAAAAAACAAAAATACGAAATGAACCGGAAGGGCGGAACAACCACCGGAAACGTTGGAAAGAGGCACATAATGAGACCAATCTATGAATCGATCCCAAATGATCTGGAGATATATTATCGGCCATCTGTACATTTTACTCCGCATATTCATGATCTGGTGGAAATTATTTATGTCCTGTACGGAACATTGGAAATCGGAATTGACGAGGAGCTTTTCCATATGGAAAAGGGGGATATTGCCTTTGTCTTTCCGGGAAAGATTCATCATGCGCAGTGCTTTGGTGATCCGAAGACCTGTGCCAGCCTGTACCTTCTTTCCTCGCTTTCGCTTGCCGGTGATCTGGCACAGAAGCTCTCGGATACTCAGCCGGAGAACCCGGTCATTCCGGCGGCAAAGGTGGATGAAGATACCAGATATACGCTTCGCCGGCTGTACCATGAATATGGTATGGATGATAAGGGGGCACGTCTTCAGCAGGTCGTGAATTCGCCGTCCGTCAGCAGAAAGGCTCCGGAGAATGTTCTGCAGGAAAACGAACGGATTGTGAAGCAGTGTTTTGTTCAGCTGCTTCTGGCCAGAAACCTTCCGAAGCTTCATCTGATTGAGAGACCGGATGAGAGTCAGGCGGATCTTGTTCATCAGATTGTGGCATACACGGCGGCACATTTCCGGGAACCGATGACGCTGACCAGTCTGGCGGAGCATCTGTATGTCAGTCCGTACACGGTTTCCAGAATTTTCTCTTCGGTATTTTCGACGAATTACAATGGATATCTGAATGATATGAGACTGGACTGCGCCTGCAGCATGCTGCACTACAGTGACCGGTCGGTGACGGAAACGTGCATAGATTCCGGTTTTGAATCCCAGCGTACTTTTAACCGCGTCTTCCGTGAGAAGCTGCACATGTCACCCCGTGAATACCGGAATATGGTAAGGGAAGCAGATCTGCTCCGGAATGCGGAGCTTGCCGGGAAAGAGAAGGAACGGAAAGGGGAACGTTAAGCCTGTTCACCCGCGTAGCGGCAGAGTGCCTCAAAGGTCTCCTGGCTGATGTCATGCTCAATCTTGCAGGCGTCCTCTCTTGCCTGTTCCGGACAAACGCCGATCCGGATAAAAAAATCCGTCAGAGCCCGATGCCGTGCATAGATCTGACTGGCAATTTCCATGCCGGAAGCAGTGAGAACAAGCATGCCTGCAGGGTCTGTTGTCAGGTATTCGCTCTCACGGAGCCGCTTGGTTGCATTGGAAACACTTGGCTTGGAGATGCCCAGCTGTTCTGCCACGTCCGTGGAACGGACATACCCCTGCCGCTCGTGAATCATGAGAATTGCTTCCAGATAGTCTTCTGCGGATCTGCCGATTGTCATATCGTTACCTCAAGTCTGAATGATTTGTTCGGGCAGAGCACAATTCTGCCTGATGAATTCAAAATCATGCTAATTAACAAATGTTAGCATCAATTAACTACAAACATAGCACCTTTCCGGTAAAAAAACAACATGCCTTTCGGATAAAACATGTCTTTCCGGTAATACAGACGGGAAATAACCCGCGTTGACATGCTACAGAGAAGAGGCCTAATATTAGATGTCAGGGGATAGCAGCCAAACGGAGGAATTATGCTGGAACAGATTTCAATTTTCTCGGAGAACGAGAAGGGCGCACTCAGTAAAATGACAGCCATTCTGATGGAAAACAACATCAACCTGCAGGCCATGATTGTCAATGACAGTGCAGAATTCGGGATCGTGCGGTTTCTGCTGGAGGATGGGAAGAAGGCACAGAAGATCCTGGAGAAGGCCGGCTATCTGTGCCATGCAGACAGCGTATACGCAGCGGTGATTTCGGATGAGGTCGGGAGTCTGAACGCTCTGCTGAAGACGGTTTCCGATGCGGGAATCAACATTGATTATATCTACATGTCTCATGACCGTGAGAGCGGAGAGATGATTGCCGTGTTCCATTCGCAGGATATTGAAGGCGTGGAAGAGGCCCTGACCTGGCGCGGATACCGGATGCTCTGATCACAGGAGGCAGGATTATGCATGATCTTACACAGAAGACCCGGAAGAAGGAGATTATATTCGAGGGACAGATTCTGCGTGTTCGTAAGGATGAAGCGGAAATGTCGGACGGACAGATGGTGGAGCGTGAGGTTGTGGAACACCCTGGCGGCGTCGGGATCGCACTGGAGAATGAGGATGGAAAATTCTTCCTTGTAAGACAGTGGCGATATGCGCAGGAGCAGGAGACGCTCGAATTTCCGGCGGGGAAGAAGGAAAAGGGCGAAGATCCTCTTATGACGGCGATGCGTGAGGTGGTGGAGGAGACCGGTTATGAAGGCTGTGACTGGAAATACCTGGGCTCCATGATGCCGACACCGGCCTATGACACAGAGGTCATTGAGCTGTATTATGCCAGAAAGGGTGCATTCCGCGGACAGCATCTGGACAGTGACGAAGATCTGGACGTTGCGTTCTATTCCCTCGAGGAATTGACGGAAGCGGTTCTTGCGGGTAAGCTACGGGATGCAAAGACCATGTATCTGACACTTTTGCTTCGGGAATTGAAAGCCCGCGGAGAAATCTGAACGGAGCGGACGATGACGGGCGAAGCTTGAAAGAAATGCAGGAAAGGAGAATGGCTTGAACGGAAATTATTCCCTTCATAATGTGAAAGATATTCTGTTTATGTATGGAGCCGATGTCATTGAGACACCGGAGTTCCAGGATGCGTTTTATCAGATCCATCATGTCCGGACAACCGTTGCCGTGCATTCTGTCAATGTAGCGGTCATCAGCATTGTGCTGTGCATTCTTCTGTCCCGCATACATGTCCGGACGAATATGAAAGATGTGGTTCAGGCGGCCCTTTGCCATGATCTTGGCATTATGGGACGTCATCAGAAATACCGGAATAATTTTGAGTGCAGCCAGCAGCATCCGGTGGATTCCGTTGAGGTTGCGAGGAAGATACTGGATCAGTGTGATGACAAAACGCTGAATATTATTGAGACCCACATGTGGCCGGTGCGCCCGGGAAGACCGAGATCGGTGGAGGGCGTAATTATTACGCTGGCAGATAAGTATGCTGCGGTGATGGAAGGAACGCACCGGGCATACCATACACGTCATATTGTTCTGGCTTCTCATCAGTAAAAAGAAAGGACGCGTGAAAAACGAAGGTTTTTCACACGTCCTTTTTGCTGTAGTTACGCAAAGAGGGAATCGGCATACCGGACCGATGCCATTGCGTCTTTTCCGTAAAAATCGGCACCGATTGCGTCAGCATACTCCTGCGTCATGACAGCGCCGCCGACCATAACACGACAGTCCGGCTTCTTTTCCCGGAGCTGACGGATGGTTTCTTCCATACTCACCACGGTAGTGGTCATCAGTGCAGACAGGCCGACCAATGTGACCTGCTCCCGGATTGCTGTCTCCACGATGACCTCCGGAGGCACATCCTTTCCAAGATCAATCACATCATATCCGTAATTTTCCAGCATCACTTTTACAATATTCTTGCCGATATCATGAATGTCACCCTTGACGGTTGCGAGGATGACTTTGGCTTTGATGGTCTGCGGCTGACCGGCCATGGAGTCCTTGATGACGGCAAAGGCTGCCTTGGCTGCCTCCGCGCTCATCAGAAGCTGCGGGAGAAAAACAGTCCCCTTTTCAAAGCCCTGTCCGACCTGATCAAGAGCAGGGATCAGCTCTTCATTGATGAGGTCCAGCCCGGAATGGTCCTTGAGCCCTTCCTGTGTCGCGGAAGCTGCTTTTTCCTTCATTCCCCGTTCGATTGCCTGATAGAGAGCACCGTGACCGGAGGCCTGTGAGGCAGCGGGAGCGGCGGAAGCAGTGCCATCCGGGGAGGCAGAAGCACTGCCGGCTGCCGATCGTTTGGCAAGGGGCACATAATCGTGATAGGCATCAATAAAGCCCATGCACTGCTCGTCCTGATTCAGAAGCGCGAGACTTGCCCGGTATGCCTGCATCATCGGCTCGTTGCCCGGGTTGATGATGGCACAGGAGAGACCGCTTTGCATGGCCATGGTCAGAAAGTGCGCATTGACCAGCTCTCTGGCGGGGAGCCCGAAGGAAATATTGGAAACACCGAGAATGGTCCTGCCGTGCAGCTCATCCCGCACCCGGCGAAGCGTTTCAAGTGTCGCCAGAGCGCCGGTGCTGTCAGAGGAGATGGTCATGCAAAGACCATCGATGACAAGATCATCATGGGAAATCCCGTATTTGTCTGCAGCAGCGTAAATCTTACGGGCAACCGTCATGCGGCCGTCGGCGGTCGCAGGAATTCCCTCCTCATCCAGAGCGAGGCAGACAAGAACGCCGCCGTATTTTGCCACAAGAGGCATGACGGCTTCGATGTTCTCCTTTTTACCGTTGACGGAATTGATCATGGGCTTTCCGTTGTAGCAGCGGAGCGCACGCTCCAGAGCCTGAACATCGGTGGTATCAATCTGCAGCGGAAGTCCGGTGACGCCCTGAAGGCGCTTGATGACGGTCTCCATCATGGCGGGCTCATCGATTTCCGGAAGACCGACATTGACATCCAGAATGTCGGCGCCCGCATCCTCCTGGTTCAGCCCTTCCTGAAGAATGTAAGGAAGATCCTGATCGCGCAGCGCCTGCTTGAAGCGCTTCTTTCCGGTCGGGTTAATCCGTTCGCCGATGACAACGCAGCGGGAGCCGATTTCGACGGCCTGCGAGAAGCTGGTGACAACGGTGCGGTGCTTTGGCACCGGTGCCCGGAACGGCTTTTTCTTTAAAGTCTCAATCTCCTGACGAATGTGCTCAAAGGTTGTGCCGCAGCAGCCTCCTGCAACCTGGATGCCGAGATCTGCGAGCTCGGACATGGTGGCGGCAAAATCCTCGGGGGTGACATCGAAGACAGTTCTGCCGTTTTCTTCACGGGGGAGTCCTGCATTCGGGTTGACGATCACGGGAATGGAGGCGGCATCCACGAGACGCTTTACGATTGGCTTCATCTCATGCGGGCCGAGCGAGCAGTTGACGCCGAGAGCATCCACATGAAGGCTCTCGAGAAGAGGAACAACCGCCTCGACACCGGCGCCTGTCAGAAGCTGGCCGTTGCGGTCAAAGGTGGTGGTGGCAAGGATCGGAAGATCACAGTTCTCTCTGGCGGCAAGAACGGCAGCCTTGATCTCATAGGTGTCATTCATGGTTTCAATGAGAATCAGATCGGCACCGCAGGAAGCTCCGATGCGGACAACCTGTGCGAAGATATCAATCGCCTGTTCAAAGGAGAGATCACCAAGGGGCTCCAGAAGCTTTCCGGTGGGGCCGATGTCAAGCGCAATATAGGCATCCTCTTCACGGCCGCAGTCGGTTCTTGCTTTCTTTGCAAGTGCAATTGCCGAAGAGATGATTTCCTCCAGCTGATCGGGGTATTTCAGAATGTTGGCACCAAAGGTATTGGCGTTGATGATGCTGCAGCCGGCCTTCAGAAAGCCGGTGTACAGATCAGAGATGATATCAGGATGCGTCAGATTCCAGAGCTCCGGCAGTTCACCGCCCCTGAGGCCGCGGGACTGAAGATAGGTTCCGGTAGCACCGTCACAGAAAATCCATTCTTTGCCAAGCTTATCTCTTAAATCAGGTCTCATGCTGAGTACTCCTTTATCTGCGGTAGGCGCAGTGATTCTGGTTGGAGCAGGCCTCGCATCCTTCCAGAATGCAGGGCTGCGGTTTTTCGGAGAAGCCGATAAAGGCGGTGACCGATTTGCCTGGAACCATAAGAAGCGTATCGGTCAGCGAGATGCCGCAGGTGGAGGGCATCTGCAAAAGAGCAGAGAAATCCTTCTGAAGCGAGAGCGGGACATCGCCGTAGCCGGGAGAAAAACGGGGACGGGGAAACAGGCTCTGCTCCTTCATGACGGAAATGATTCTGCGGTTGACCTCATCACACCAGGCTTCTGCCATCGCGGCTCCTGCCGCCTGGTAAATGGCGGCGTCCACCATGCTTATGGCCTCTGCGCGGCGAATCAGAAAATCTGCACCGGGTCCGATGGTGGCAGCCATCAGCACAACGCAGCTGCAGCCCTGCAGATTCTTTGCAAGCTGCCGGCTGGAAAAGCGAAGGCCCGGAATGGAAATTTCATCTGCAGGTGCCTGCGCTTTGTTAGAGGGCTCCTCCGGAGCAGAAAGCGTCAGGGGATACCGGGCCCAGACGCTTCTGGGGCGGCTTTCCCGCATCAATGTCCGGACGCAGTCCGAAATGCGGGAGAGAACGGCATCGTCCGGAGAAATGCCCCGATAGCCCAGATATCGAAATACCTCTTTTTGCGGAATGGTGATGCTGCTGCCGCTTGCTTCATATAACGTCATAATTTCATGTACCGTCAGAATTTGTTCTTCTGTGTGAATTAATGGTCCCAGATGGCATCCAGAGACTGCATGATGCCTGCGGCGATGTCCGGCTTATTCATCGAATAAACATGGATATGAGTGACACCGTTGGAGATCAGATCGATGATCTGCTCTGTTGCATAGATGACTCCGGCCTGCTTCATTTTGGCAGGGTCATCTCCGAAACGGTCAACCATCATGCGGAAGCGCTGCGGGACCGTGGAGCCGGAAAGGGCAACGCTCCGGGCAACCTGCTTCCTGTTGGTGATGGGCATGATGCCGGGAAGAACCGGGACATCAATTCCTGCTTCGCGAATGCGGTACAGGAAGTTGTAGAGCATGTTGTTGTCGAAGAACATCTGTGTGGTCAGAAAGTCCACGCCGGCATCGACCTTTTCCTTCAGATAACGGATGTCAGCGGAAGGGCTTTCGCATTCCACATGTCCCTCCGGATAGCAGGCACCGCCGATGCAGAAGCTGTCGTCGGTGGACTTGATGTCGTGAATCAGCTCACAGGCATGATTGTATTCGAAAACAGAACGGCCCTCCTTCGGAATATCGCCGCGAAGCGCCATGATGTTCTCGATGCCTTTTTCCTTATAAATGTTGACCATATTGCGGACATGCTCGCGGGTGGAGGATACACAGGTCAGGTGAGCAAGAACCGGTGTATGAAATTTATCCTGAATGTCTGCGGCGATGGAAGCCGTGTTTTTGGAGGTGCCTCCGCCGGCACCATAGGTGACGCTCATGAAAGACGGATGGAGTGCGGCAATTTCGCACGCTGCCTTTTCGACGGTGGCATAACGGTCGTCTGTTTTCGGAGGAAACACTTCAAAAGAGATGGTAACCTCATGTTCTGCAAAAATCTGTGTAATTTTCATAATGTTCTCCGTCCTCATGGAATCTGATGGTTGAAATGAATTTGATTTCTCCATATTATAAACGAAGCTTTCCGATAGCAGGAAAGAAATTTGAAAGATCTCATGGGAAATCGCAGCATCCGGAAATGAGGGAGAAGCCTGCGGCTTTGTCTGGGAGCAAAGGAGAGAACATGAATAAGAACAAGAAAATTATTGCAGCTGTTGTGGCGGTGATCGCGGTCATTGTGGTTTTCCTTGGTGTATATAAGGTGTTCGGGCCGAAGGCACAGGCGGGCGAAAAGGCATATACCGTGGAGGTAACGGCTGCGGACGGAAGTACAAAAACCTATGAAGGAAGAACGGATGCGGAGTATCTGAGCGGGCTGATGGATGAGCTGCAGGAAGCCGGAGACTTTTCCTATGAAGGAACCAGCAGCGACTACGGCCTCTTTATCACAGCCATCAATGGCGAAACGGCAGACTACGATAAGGACGGCGCTTACTGGGCAATTTATGTGAATGGAGAGTATGGGCAGTACGGAGCGGATCAGCAGCCTGTTGCTGACGGAGATTCCTTCCGCTTTGCCTACGAGAGCTCGCAGCAGTGACAAAAGATCTTGCCGAAATGGCCATGATGCTGGCCTTGCTGGAAGCAGTGAAAAGAGCGCTGGACTTTCTGCCGAATGTGGAGCTTGTGACGTTTCTTTTTCTCGTCTTTACTCTTCTTTACGGGAAAAAGACGTATCTGGTCTCCTTCGCGTTTACCGGTGTGGAAACGCTGGTATTCGGGAGCGGACTGTGGGTTGTGATGTACCTGTACGTGTGGCCGCTGGAAATTCTTGCGGTCTCTTTGCTGCACCGGCATTTTCCGAAGGATGCGGACGGGTACTGGTGGTACTGTATTTTTGCAGCCCTGTTTGGCTTGTTCTTCGGTGCAGCCTGTGCGATTCCGTATTGGATTATCAGCGGTCCAAAGGCTGCAATTGCATGGTGGATTGCAGGAATCCCGTATGACATCGTGCACGGCGTCAGTAATTTTATCCTTTGCAGCGTGCTGTTTCTCCCTGTGATGAAGGCTGCAAGGAAAATCGTGCAGAGGGGAGATTTCTGAAGCGGCACGAGAACAGTCCGGACAAGCTCTACATGATTGTCAACCTTTACAATATATAAGTTGACAATAAAAAGGCAGAGTGTTACCCTTGCTCATGGAATTTTATCCGGGAAAATCAGATGAAATGAAATCAGACGAAATGAGAGGGTATTCACAATGAAGAGTAATCAGACAAAAAATTTAGTGCTGTGCGCAATGTGTGCAGCAATCACCTGCATCCTGGCACCGATTTCGGTACCGATCGGACCGGTCCCGATTTCGCTCTGCACGTTTGCGGTTATGCTGGCCGGTGTACTGCTCGGGGCGAAGCTTGGCTTCCTTTCCCAGCTGATCTATGTACTGCTTGGAGCAGTCGGCGTCCCTGTTTTTGCAGGTTACAGCGCAGGTGTTTCCTGCATTGCCGGAATGACAGGCGGTTATATTGTGGCTTATCCGGTTCTTGCATTTCTGACCGGCCTTCTGTACTGGAAGTTCGGTAAGAATCAGACAGGAAAGCTTCGGATTCTCTGGATGCTCCTTTCCATGGTAATCGGAACCGTTGTTCTGTACGCAATCGGAACGGCATGGTTCTGCGTGGTCAGCGGAACCGGAGTTGCTGCGGCAATGGGACTTTGTGTGATCCCGTTCCTGCCCGGAGATTTCCTGAAAATGGTTGTCGTAATTCTCATCAGCCTTCCGATCGAGAAGGCTCTTGCGAAAATGACGGTGGCTGAGGCGTAAGGAAAAGATTTCTGAAATCGGTAAAGGCTGTCTCACGAAGCGCAGAGCTGCGCAGGCGGAGGCAGCTTTTTTGTGTGCGTCCGGTGGTGCACGATTCTGATCCGTGCACATGCAGAAGGGAATGCGAGGGAAATGGACAAAAAGAGAATGAAAAATGTGGAAAAACAAGAGGTACAAACGAATGGCACTGCGCGGATTCATCTTCGGCCGCACCACGGAGTGTGCCTGCTGAATTTTCGCGGAGAGGGATATTCCGATGAATTCAGCCGGAACATGACGGCAATGAAGGAGCGTCTGAATGCAAATCCGGAGGAAAAAATCTGCATCACAAAAGGCGCGGACGATCTGTGCGCCAAATGTCCCAATCGAAGGGGGAATGCCTGCTCTTCCGAGCACCCACCCCTGTTTGATGAGAATGTCCTCCGGATGACCGGGTTTTCCTATGGGCAGGTTCTGACCTGGAGTGAGTTCTCACATGCAACGGAACCGATCAGCCTGTACCGGCTGGAGGAAGCCTGCCCTGGCTGTGAATGGCTGCCTCTTTGCAGGAAAATTGCCGGGGATCGGATTTCACAGACTTTTCAGAGTCTTCCCGGGAAACTTCCTGTATAATAAATACAGATTTGTTATCAATCCGGTTGGTTACCGATCCGGTGCAGAGGCCGGAGGAAAGGGTGTCAGGCGATGAAAAAGAAATTTGTGATTACCATGTTGATTGGCTGCATGGCAGCAGGAATGATGACCGGCTGCGCATCCATAAAAAATGCAGGCGTTTTGCAGGCAGATGCTGCAGCAACGCTGAAGCTTGCCAAGGACAGCAAGGCGGAGAATGCGGAGGAGGCTTCCGCACAGACAACGGAGAAAACGGATTCCGGGGAGCAGGCTTCGGACAAGAAGGAAGATAAGAAGGACGAGAAGCAGGATACCGGGAAGGCTGCTGAGCAGGAAGCTGCGGAAGAAAAGGAGAACGTACAGGTTGACGCGGACGAGGCGACGCTTACGGTTACCGGAAGCGGAATTGCTACGGTGACGCCGGACAAGGCGTCCATTGCCATTGGCGTTCAGACGGCAGATTCCTCCTCCAAGACAGCGCAGGACAAGAATTCCAAGGATGTCAATAATGTCATCGGCGCACTGCTTGATTACGGCGTAAAGGAGAAGGACATCTCGACCAGCAGCTTCGATCTCTATGCCAACTACGATTACAGTAAGGATGTCAGTGAACTGACCGGCTATACGGCGACCACCATGCTGACCGTAAAGAATCTGGATGTGAAGGATGTGGGTGAGCTTCTGGAGAAAGCTGCAGAAGCCGGTGTGAATCAGGTAAACGGGATCAGCTTCGACTACACGGAGACCGAGGCAGCTTATGACAAGGCACTGGATGCAGCCATGGATCGTGCGCAGGAAAAGGCTGAAAAGCTCGCAGCCAGAGAAGGATGCCGCCTTGGGAAAATCCTCTCCGTTTCCGAAGGAGACAGCAATGGCTCTGCAGCTTATACCGGGGCAAGGGAGTATCAGGAATCAGCGAAGGCTGACGGCGGCATGAATGTAATGCCGGGAGAATCGGATGTGACGGCTACGGTTACGGTCACCTATCAGCTGGCCGGGAACTGAGCAACCGGGCGGAAGAGTGCCGTGCCTGATATCCGGGAAAAGACAGCTTTGCAGGATTTATTTCTGAAATTAATATAAAAAGTGCTTGCAATCCGAAGTGGGATCTGATAAGATAACTAATCGTAGCGGTCAGCAGGAAAGTAAATCACTGAGGATTGCAGCATATTGGGCTATAGCCAAGCGGTAAGGCAACGGACTCTGACTCCGTCATTTCGTAGGTTCGAATCCTACTAGCCCAGCTATATTTTATCGGCTTTCACTGAATAACAGTGAAGGCCGTTTTTTTGTTGTATTTTCAACGTTTCCGAACACAGATAGGTGTTATGGTGATCTATAGAGAGCTGTCCGAAGGCGGTGATAAACGGGGCAAATTGGTCATGAATTGGTCACGGATTGGTGTACATGTTTTACGCCTGCAGACGTAGAAGAACCGCCAGAACGTGGTTGTTGTCCGGCGGCTTTAAGTTTATTTCTAGGTTTTGGAAACGGCCTGTTTTCAAGGGAATCTAAGCAAAGCGGAACAGTGAAAGCGAAAGAATAAAGGCGTTCAATGTATGGCAGCAGGGGAGCGCCTGCTGCCTTTTATGTATTATCAGGCTGTTTGTCTTCTATTTGCGGAAGTGATGGATCTAAATTTCGCGCGCATGACTTGCTGAAATTCGGATATCCAACAATACCGTCTATCAGGCAGCTATAAGATTCCATATACAATGGACGCCAATTCTCTAATGACATTTTAATATTTCCGTTTTCGTCTATTTCGGAATGCATCTCTGTAATACCACGGGCGAAATCTATAGATTCCGTGTCAAATTCATCAGCAGGATTTTCCATTGTCCATTCTTCTATATCGGAATAATCAAATTTCACGTCTGCGGTTTTCCATGGGAAAGCTTTATCGTATTTATCCGCCACAATTTTCTTCACAACTCTCTCATCGAGCAATCGCTGCGCTTCACTTTCAAACCATGCGTGTAGGCCAATGCACACACTTTTTTTGCCTACAGACGCAAGCGACAAGGACACCAATGTTTCAAGGAATCCCTTTATGGTTTCATCCATAATTTGAATGTTTATATTGCCTTTTTCTTTATCCGGTATGATGTGTATAACGTTTGCAGCAGCTAAAAACGTTATAACTTTGCATATTTCCCCGTATGTTAAACCGTAGTAGTCTATTTCGTTCTGTTTGCTTTGCCGGACTTCTCTTGCGTCTGTCCGACCTAACAACCAGTCAATCGAAACCCCAAATGTATCAGCCAGTTTTTCAGCTAGTTCATAATTAGGCTTTTTCCTGTCTTTTCTGTTTAGATCGGAAAAATCGCGAGGCTGTGCACCACATTTTTCAGCCAATGCCGCCGCGGTACAGTCATTTTCCTTTTTTAGAATTTCTATACGTTCCCTAAGTGCATCTAATGAATCCATGCATTTCCCTCCGCGTCATCCTGATTACACTACACGTAATATTTCACATTATCAGCATATAAATTACGTTATTTACAGTTTCGTGTAATGTTTGCAATCATTATTACACGTTAGATAGCTATCTACAACGGTACAAAACGCAAATATAGATAAACGGAGGCATTTTTAATGAAAAAGAGGACTGCTACCACAGAAACAGCACGCTATCTTGATGTGAATGAGTTGGCGCATTACTTATCATTGGGTACTACGTCAGCCAAGGAATTAGGCAGAGAAGCCAGAAGCGTTATTCGGATCGGAAGACGCGTTTTATATGATCGTGCTGCGATAGACGCATATATGAACGACCTTCGGAATTTTAGATAATCAAATTGGAGGCCGCAATCTATGACAGACAAGGAATTGTTGGAATACATTCCGCATGGGAAAAAGAACCGCGTATCCGGTTGTGAGTTGCAACGGGTAGGAGGATACAAGAATATTCGTGTTTTTCGTGACGTAATCAGAAGACTGCGCAAAAACGGGGAAATTATTGCAGCTACAAAATCAAACGGTGGCGGTTATTACATCCCAGACAGCAGGGAAGAGCTTGCCGAGTACATCCGCGAAGCTGAGAAGCAAGGAGCGTCAACATTTGCACCGCTGAAAGCTGCAAGGGAGAAACTACGAGAAGGCGAAGGGCAAATCGATATTTGCGATTTTGTCGGGGGAGAAGCTGCCGCTGTTGCTGAGGTCGCAGACCCGTTGGAAGAGGTGGTTAGCAATGGCGAATAGGCGCATGTTTGCAAAATCTGTTGTGTGCAACGATTCTTTTCTTGATCTGAGCCACGCAGCGCAGGCGTTGTATTTACAGTTGGGCGTAAGTGCTGACGATGACGGTTTTGTAGATTCCCCGCGTATTATCATGAAAATGACAAGCTGCAAACAGGAGCATTTGGATGAGCTGGAAGAAAAAGGATTCATCATATCATTCCCGTCCGGTGTGATTGTACAAAGGCATTGGAAACAGAATAATCAAATTCGCCCAGACCGATACACAAAAACGGCATATCAAGAAGAATTTTCACACTTAACCGTAGAAAAAAACGGCTGCTATTTGGTCGTAAAAGAAGGATGTCAACCAAATGCCAACCAAACGGAAACCACTTGTCAACCATCCGACAACCAGACGGAGCCGCAGTATAGTTTAGATAAGGATAGTGTAGATAAGTTTAGTTTAGAGAAGGTAAAGACAGAAGAGGGTAGGGGAGAGAAGGGAAGAAAAGGAAAGGAAAGGTGTGGAAAACCATCGGAGAAGGAACCAACACCTAAACGAGAAAACTATAAAGATGAAGAATCCTACCATGCCGCCTTTAATGATTGGGCTGCTAGAAACTGCACATAGAGGATTGCAACATGTTTGAGACCAGGAACAGGTTTGTGCAGGAGACAACGAAGAGATTGACCGATACGAAAGAAGCGGAAAAAATGACACGTTATGCGGATATAATCCGGAAAACTGTAAAGAGGTGCATAACTATGAGAAAGAGCGCGAAAGAAGAAACGGGACGCTACTATGTTGATGATGTGTGTTTAGACGTTGACCATTCAACACTGCTTTATGACTTTTGCGAAAATATGTTTTGCAGGAACGAAAGGGAGGAACGCATATACAGAACGAACAGCGGGTGTTTTTTCAGAGTTATATCTGGAAACAAAATACCGAAAGAGGTGAAAATACTATCCGGACCGGATGAAGCGAAGAAGATCATGAACAAGCATCCCGCATATATTTGCACGGATTCCTATGATTCTGTTTTTGGAAGACCGCCAGAAGCCTAAAAAGAAAGGAACAGGGTAATGTACGAACGAGGGATAGCACCACATAAACGGCGCGAAACCTTGGCGCAGGAAGCACGGCGTAATATGATCCGGAGAGCGGACGGGAACGAGCAAGGCGGAACGATGGAACCGGTGCAGCCAATGACACCGCCGCCAGAATATAGCGCCGAATTGCTGCAACGGATACGGGAAAGCATTGTGCGCGCACTTGGGAAACGGTTCCCGTATATCCGCAAAATAAAGCTGTTCGTATTTTCTGAGGAAGAGGAGAAACGGCTGGGCTGCGATGGACAGGCGCAGCTAGATTCTGGAAAGATCGGAATCAGCGCGAGTTTGCTGAAACCGTGTTCTGATTGGCGTTATGCGGTAATGGTTGTACTTCACGAATACACGCACCACTTTAGGGATAAAAGCCACAATGGACTTGGGCCGCACGATGCGGAGTTCTGGAAGTGTAACAAAGTTCTGACGGATCTTTATAACCAGCGCACGGGCCACAATATCCCCGTAGAGAATCCGGATTAACAAACGGCAGCAGGACGATTCTAATCCTGCTGCCATAACTTTAATCAGATTCGCGCTGCATTCTCTGATCAACGGCGGTTTTGATATATCCGTTCACTGATTCGCCGGACTTTTCTGCAGCAGCCTTGATCTGTTCATATTTCTCTTTTGTGACATCGAGAGGAACACGCTTTAATTTCTCTTTTGCGTATTTCAGTGTGTATTCTTTGTGCTTGTCGTTGTATTGTGTTTTCTTTTCTGTTGGCATATTGTCCCCCTTTTTATTCGTGATTCTGGTAATCCGACTATATAGCGATAATAGCAATATTAAAGAAGTACGTACATGTACAACATAGATAAATACATACGTACATATTTGTGAAAGATGCTAATATACATTGTATACGTACGTGTTATAATAGAATCATCAAGAGGGAAACAGAAACGGTGAAGGGATTGGAAAGCCACCCACACAAGAGCTAGACCGGATGCGAAAGAGCCATAGCAAGGTAAACGCCACCGCGCAGAAGCCACTAGCCACCGTTTCGGAACATCCCGAAGCAAAGACGAAGCAAAGGAGAACAGCAAATGAAATACGATTTATCGCAGATCATGAGCAAGGCGTGGGAGATTTTCAGAAAGTACAGAACAAGCTTTTCGGAAGCCCTGCACAGAGCATGGAACAGCGCGAAGGCAAAGAGTGTGAACGCAGACAGAATAGAAGCCGCGAGGAAGGCCGCAGGATGCCGCGAGAATGCGAGAACGTGGAAGGATTGGCAGGATATCGGCTATAAGGTCAAAACCGGAGAAAGGGCCATATACAAAGCACTGCTTGTATGGGCAAGTAAAGGAGACGGAGCAGAATACACAGCGTCCTTTTTCGGGCGGTCACAAGTGGAGAAAATGCAATGTTTGAGATAACTTACATTCAGTATTTTGCGGTTGTGGTTGGATCGGCTGCAATTGGTTACATGATACAGAAGGAAAACGAATACAGGAGGAACAGACATGATTCAGAGAATTGACGAAGATGAAAAAAGGCTGCTGAAAGAGTACAGGGGGCTTTCGTATGAGGCCAGATTACAGGTTTTGAGTTTCATTCACGGAATTTCAGACGTTGAGAATCGCGCAGCAAAGCAGGCCAGAGAAAATTGAAAAAAGTCCGGAGGCTGCAACCTAACCGGACAAGTAACACGCAACCTACTACAGAAGCGGCTACAGGTTTATTATACGGGCCTGCTGCCGCTTTCACAACAGAAAGGGGGCAACATGGCAAGACGCGCAGCGGGAATTGACAGGCTAAAAAGTGGCCTGTATCGGTCGAGATTCACGGTGAACGGTAAGCGATACAGCGTAACCGCGCCAAACGTTAGAGAATGCCGGGAACTGGAAGCACTGAAACGGCAGGAAATCGAAGAGTGTTCATACAAGACCGGCGAGAACATCAGTCTTGATGATTATTTTGACCGATGGATTGAAGCAAAACAGGGGACGGTGAAAGAAACTACACTGAGAGCCAACAATATGATGTATGCGACAATCAGCAAAGCAGAGATTGACAAGGCGGGGACGCGCTTCGGAGAACTGAAAATCAAGGCTATCGAGGTTCAGAACGTGCGCGATCTGCAGAAGACCATCGCAGAGACACATTCAACCAGAACCACGAACGACACAATTTCACTGTTGAAAAGTATTCTGCAATCTGCTGTGATAATTGACCGAATCATAGAATATAATCCTGCTGCACCCGTAAAGGCTCTCAGAAGGACAGAACCGCAGGCGCGGGACAATATACACAGAGCACTTACACGAGAGGAAACAAGGGCATTTCTGAGCCATGCAGAAGATTCCTGGTATTACAACCTGTATGTTTTCCTGTTGGCTACAGGATGTAGGATCGGAGAGGCCGGAGCCTTAGAGATTTGCGACATTCGGAAAAAGTCCATCACGATAAGCCGAACAGTGACAAGGAAAGCAAGCGGCGGTTATAAGATCGGGGACGATACGAAGACGGCAGCAGGAAGACGGGAAATACCTATCACAGACGAAGCCAGAAGGGCCATAGAGCAGCAGAGATTTATTACAGAGCAATTATTCGGAAAACTGGAAAACCTCACAGATACGATATTCAGAAGCCCGCGAGGGAATATTCTGAAATCGTCCATAGTGAACGATGACATTAAAAGGATATGCGAGGCAGCAGGGATTGAGAAATTCACAGTCCACGCGTTCCGCGACACATTCGCCACAAGGTGCATCGAGAGCGGGATGCCGCCCAAAACGCTGCAGGATATTATGGGGCATTCGGATATTGGTATGACAATGAACCTATACGCCCACTGTATGCCAGAGACGAAGCGGGAGCAGCTTAAAGCGGTCAATTTCATGTAACCAGTAAGGAACGGCTTTGCCTTGACGGCAGGGCCGTTTTGCTTTGCCGCTGTTCTGTCCTGCACTGGATCCAAAGTTTTCACAGCCTATAAAAAGGCTCTTTGAAATGTGCGAACTGCTATAATAAGCCCAGAACTGAACGATAAAGACGAGGGAATAGATCTATGGACTACAAAACGCCGCTTATATACGGAACACTGAGCAAAGAGGAACTAGCTGCAGAGCTTCAGAAAGGTCTGGAAGATATCGAAGCAGGAAGAACACGCACCCTTGACGAAGTAGAAGCGGACATGGAACAGAAGTATGGAATATGAGTTATACGGCTATCTTGATCGAAGAGGCAGCGCAAGAGCCGGAAGGAATTTATTACTACACAAAATAAAAATCGCACATTGGTCACGGATTGGTCACAGGACGAAAATGCGCCCATAAAATAGGCTTTTATCGTTACAATCCTACTAGCCCAGCTATATTTTATCGGCTTTCACTGAATAACAGTGAAGGCCGTTTTTTGTTGTATTTCAACGTTTCCGAACACAGATAGGCGTTATCTGAGGACGTAGAGCACCGCCGGAACGTGGCCGTTGCCCGGCGGTCTCAGGTTTAATTTTAACGCTAAAGCATCGTTTTGGTGTCAGAGTTGACACGAAAAGTTGACACGAACCCGCTACCCTTTCAGAAACTCCATCAGTGCTATCCTCTGCGCGGAATAGTCCTGCAGGCCGAGCTCGTAGAGTTTCTGGTTCTCGGCAGCATCCATTGCATAGGTGCTCATGGGAAGATTTCTGCTAGGGGCGAAGATAAAGGCGGTCCCTTCTTTTTCCAGTTCAAAGGCGTGCCGGAAGCTTTTCGCGTAGAGAATGTGTCGGTTGTCCAGAAGCTCGACGATCTTTGGATAGCGGCGGCAGGCTGCGGAGTAGAGCATCCGGAATTTCTCGGGCTGTTTGACAAAGCTGCGCGGCTTGGAGAGAATCAGAACCACCTTGTCACAGCCCTGGGAAAGAGCACGGTCTACGGGGATGGAATCGGACACGCCGCCGTCATAATAGGGAATGCCGTCTATGAAGCGGGGACGGCAGGCTGCGGGCAGGGAGCAGCTTGCTTTTATGATGGAGTAATCGTTCTGATGAATCTCGCTTTTGTCAAAATAGCGCGGCTTTCCGGTCAGAGCGTTGGTGGCAACCACCTCGTAGCGTGCGGGATTGGCTTCCACCTTGGGCCAGTCCAGAGGATCTGCTCCGGAGGAGTTGGTGACGGTGGAATAAATGTAATCCAGACCGAACAGATCTCCGTGCTTCAGATAGCTTTCCGGACCAAAGTATTCTTTTTCGTAAATATGCTCGGTGTAGAAGCGCAGATTACGGCCGCGCTGACCTGCCAGGTAGGAGGCAGCATTGGCACTTCCTGCGGACACGCCGCATACGTAGTCAAAAGAAACAGAATCATCCAGAAATTTATCCAGAATGGCGGCGCTGTAGGCACACTTCATGCCGCCGCCTTCCACAACAAGTCCAAACCGGGCCATGACCGTTCTCCTTTCCTGGCGGCCCCGCATATCGGGCGAAGCTGCCGGTGCTTCGATGCTTTCAGGTATTTTCGCCTGGGGGTATTTCCTTGCATTGTAGCCGGAGCATTTTGAAAAAGGGATGGACAAATTGAAATAATTGTTCCGTGCGATCGGCCGGCCGGGACTCACGATGAGACGGAGTGAACTGCGTTCATGCGGTGCGCTTCCTGGTATTCTCTGGGCGACATACCGTACTCCTTCCGGAACATGCGGTAGAAGCTGGAATAATCCCGGAAACCATATTCGTCGAAGGTGCGCGTGATGTCGGAGCCGGCTGCAATGGCCTCGCTGCAGCTCTGGAGCCTTTTCTTGGTGATGTACTGGTGGATGGAGATGCCGAGGCTGTCCTTGAAGTAATGGGCAATGTAATACTTGGAAAGACAGACATGGTCAGCCAGAACATCCAGCGACAGATCCTCGGTCAGATGTTCGTCAATGAACAGTGTGATCTCCTGCATCAGATCCCCGGAGCCGGAGACAACGGGATGCTCTCTTTCATATATGATGCGATTCATATAGAGAAGCAGATCATTCAGAGCCAGGTAAATGGCGGCATTGCGCCCATAGCGGTTGGAATGGAATTCCTCCAGGAGCCGGATCAGGCGGGACTGGATGGAAGAAAATTCTGCTTCGTGAAAATGATAATAGCAGCGGCTGGAGGTGGCTGCGCGCTGCATCAGAAAAACATAGTCGGGAGATTCCTTCAGCAGTCTTGCCGCATATTCCTGACTGACCCACAGAACAAAACGCCGGTAAGGGCGATCGGAGCTGTGCATCAGAGCGTGGTGTGAGACACCGGGCGGCACCAGTACCATGTCGCCGGGATGAAGGGGCCTGGCGTGACCGGATATTTCCAGATCCAGATCGCCTTCCAGAAACAGGTAGAATTCATAGTAATTATGCGTGTGCGCCGGGAGAGTCTGAAAGTTCAGATCGCTGTAATAAAAGGCTTCGAAATCCTTGGACTGCATATACTGTCTGGTATTGAAGGCGGAACGGAGATTTCCCTTCATGGATGCGGACCTCCTTTGGTTGTGCCTGCAGGTGCAGGATTTTGCGGATACCGTACAATCCGGCTCATGCTTTTTCCGGATTCTGAAGAGAGCGTAACGCAAGATCGCAACATTTACAATATTAACAACAAAACCGCCAATGGATTTTGTCGGAATTTTTGCGATAATAAAGGCAGTTGAAGAAAATGATGCTTTCAATGTTTAAGAAAGGGGATTACGACTATGGAAATGACAATGCGCTGGTACGGTTCCAAATTTGACACCGTTACCCTCAAACAGATCAGACAGACCGCTTACGTGACCGGAGTCATTACAATGCTTTATGACAAGCAGCCGGGCGAGCTCTGGACCCAGGAAGAGATCCATGCTCTGAAGGAAGAGGTAGAGGCTTCCGGACTGCACATCAGCGGCATCGAGTCTGTCAACGTTTCTGACGCAATCAAGACCGGAAGCGCAGATCGCGACAAGGACATTGATACCTATATCAAGTCTCTCGAGAATCTCGGAAAAGAAGACATCCACATGGTCTGCTACAACTTTATGCCGGTATTTGACTGGACAAGAACTGAGCTGGCAAGAAGAAGACCGGACGGCTCTACTGTTCTGGCATACACGCAGGAGGCTGTTGATGCAATTGATCCCGCAGACATGTTCAATTCCATCCGCGGCAGCATGAACGGAACCGTGATGCCTGGCTGGGAGCCGGAGAGAATGGCCCACATCAAGGAACTGTTTGAGATGTACAAGGATATCGATGAGGAGAAGCTTTTCGAGAACCTTGTTTACTTCCTGAAGGCAATCATGCCTGTCTGCAACAAGTATGACATCAAGATGGCAATTCATCCGGATGATCCTGCATGGAGCGTGTTCGGACTTCCCCGCATCATCACCAGCAAGGAGAAGCTTCAGAGAATGCTGAACGCAGTGGATGATGTACACAACGGCGTGACACTTTGCACCGGCTCCCTTGGAACCAATCTGGAGAATGATCTTCCGGATATCATCCGTTCCATCCCGGGAAGAATCCATTTTGCACATGTCCGCAACCTGAAATTTAATTCCCCGACCAACTTCGAGGAGGCTGCACATCTTTCTACCGACGGCACCTTTGATATGTATGAGATCGTCAAGGCACTGCATGACATCAATTTTGACGGACCGATCCGCCCGGATCATGGCCGTATGATCTGGGATGAGGTTGCAATGCCCGGCTATGGCCTGTATGACCGCGCGCTTGGCGCTGCTTATATCTGCGGTCTTTGGGAGGCCATCGACAAGGCAGAGAGCCGCAGCTGAGACATCACAGGAGACAATGGACTGATTTTCATCGGAAAGCCGCAGTGAGATGGCGGCAAAAGGAGACATCATGAAATTATCCACAGAAGGTTTAAAGAATCAGCAGGAATGGCTGGAGAAGGGCTATCACCTTCCGCAGTATGACCGCGCAGCAATGATCGCCGAGACCAGAGAAAATCCGGTATGGGTTCATTTCGGAGCAGGCAATATTTTCCGTGCATTTCAGGCAAATCTGGCACAGAGACTTCTGGAAGAAGGCGCTGCAAAGGCTGGCATCACCGTATGCGAAGGCTTTGACTATGAGATCGTAGAGAAGCAGTATCGTCCTCACGATGATCTTTCCGTTCTGGTTACACTCAAGGCCGACGGAACCATTGAGAAGTCTGTCATCGGCTCCATCGGAGAATCCACGATTCTGGATTCCGAGAATGATGCAGAGTATTCCAGACTGAAGGAGATCTTCTCGAAAGACTCTCTGCAGCTGTGCACCTTTACTGTAACGGAGAAAGGCTACAGCCTGGTGAACGGCAAGGGCGAGGAGCTTCCTGCAGTTACGGCAGATTTTGCCGCAGGCCCGGAGAAGCCGCAGAGTTATATCGGAAAGGTGGTATCTCTTCTGTATACCCGTTACCTTTCCGGCAAGAAGCCGATTGCCATGGTTTCTACCGATAACTGCTCTCACAACGGCGAGAAGCTGTACGCTGCCGTGATGGCATTTGCAAAGGCATGGATCGCAAACGGTCTTGCAGAGAAGGGCTTTGAGGAGTATCTGAATGACGAGTCCAAGGTTTCCTTCCCCTGGTCCATGATCGATAAGATTACTCCTCGTCCGGATGCTTCTGTTGAAGAGATGCTCCGCAAGGACGGCCTGGAGGATCTGGATCCGGTTGTTACCTCCAAGAAGACCTGGGTTGCTCCCTTTGTTAACGCAGAGGAGACGGAGTATCTTGTTATTGAAGACAAGTTCCCGAACGGCAGACCGGCTCTGGAGAAGGTTGGCGTGATCTTTACGGATCGCGACACCGTCAACAACGTTGAGAGAATGAAGGTTACAACCTGCCTGAACCCTCTCCACACAGCACTGGCTGTTTATGGCTGCATTCTGGGCTATACGAAGATTTCGGATGAAATGAAGGACACCGAGCTGGTGAACCTTGTCAACACACTGGGCTATAAGGAAGGACTTCCGGTTGTTGTAAACCCCGGCGTTCTGGATCCGAAGGAGTTCATTGATACCGTTCTTCAGGTTCGCGTGCCGAATCCCTTCATGCCGGATACGCCGCAGAGAATTGCAACGGATACCTCTCAGAAGCTGGGAATCCGTTATGGTGAGACCATCAAGTCTTATGTGGCAGATGCAGATCTCGATGTTACCAGCCTGACCATGATTCCGCTGGTACAGGCAGGATGGCTGCGTTATCTGATGGCAGTGGACGACAACGGAAACGCATTTGAGCCGTCTCCGGATCCACTTCTTGAGGAGGCACAGAAGTATGTGGCTGAGTTCAAGCTTGGTGAGTCTTATTCGGAAGATGCCATTGCAGAAAAGGTAATGCCCCTTCTGAAGAATGCACAGATCTTCGGCGTGGATCTTGAGGAAGTGGGACTTGCAGGCAAGGTAATTTCCTTCTTTGCTGAGCTGATCGCAGGAGTCGGTGCAGTTCGTGAAACACTGAAGAAGTACTGCGACTGATAAAACCTTTGGGTTGCAAATGAACTGATATCAAGAAATAATAGAGCCTGTGGCAGTGATTCAACTGCCGCAGGCCTATATTTTTTTTGATTCGGAAAGGACAATGCCATGCCTTCCATGTATGCGCACCAGAAATTCGGCAATGATGTTCTCTGTCTTCTCCCGAAAGAAGTACGGGAGAGGATTGCGGAGCAGGAGGATCTTTATCACATCGGTCTTCAGGGGCCTGACATTTTCTTTTATCACAAGCCCCTTTCGTGGGGAGAGATTCCGCAGTACGGAAATCATCTGCACGATCTGACGGGACATGTGTTCTGGGGGAAGCTGCTGAAGCAGTATTTCCTGCTTTCCGGGGATGACGGAGAGATGCAGGAAAGACACGGGAGGGCCCGCATCTATCTCTATGGCGTTCTGTGTCATTATACTCTGGACAGTACCTGCCACCGGTTTATTGATGAGACGGAGCGCACAGGGGTTACGACGCACGCAGAGCTGGAAGGTGATTACGACAGAAGACTGATTGCGGCAGAGGGGAGGGATCCTGTCTGCGAGGTGCTGACACGCAGATTTCATCCATCGAGAGAAGCGGCAGAAGCAATTGCGGCCCTGTATCCGGAGGTGACTGCGGATATCGTGGAGAAAACACTTCACTCCTGTGTATCTTTTCAGAGGCTGGTGCTGTGCAGACATGCGTGGAAACGAAACCTGATTTTTACAGCACTGAGACTCATCGGGAAGTACGATTCGCTGCATCCTCATATTATGAATAAGAAGCCGGATCCGGACTGCCAGGAGGCAGAAGAGAAGCTGGATGAGCTTTATCGGGAGGCGCTGCCGAAGGCGGTTTCCCTGATTACGGAGCTTGATCGCTGCCTTGAAGCTTTCCCGGATGAAGCAGCGATGCAGCAGTGCCGTATATTTACGGAAAGCACGGATTTTGACCGCGATTTCTGCGGGATGGTGCCGCAGCAGGAAAAATGACGTCGCTTTATTTTTGCCTGAAAAGCGGGTATCATGGGACAAATACAGACAACAGACGCACCGGAGAATTCGCAGATGCGAACCTCTCTGACAGCTGCCGCAGACGTGCGGCGAAGGAGGAAACGATGAAAGTGATTGCAACCGAAAATGCACCGGCAGCCATTGGCCCTTATTCGCAGGGATATATTACCGGAAATCTCGTATTTACCTCCGGCCAGATTCCGATTGATCCTGCGACGGGTGAGATAAAGAGCGGGATCGAAGAGCAGGCACATCAGAGCTGCAGAAATGTTCTTGCAATTCTGGAGGCGGCCGGAACGGATGCATCCAAAGTGATCAAGACGGTGTGCTACATTTCGGATATGGATCAGTTTGGGACATTCAATCAGGTGTATGAGCAGTATTTTACGTCGAAGCCGGCGCGCTCCTGCGTACAGGTGGCAAGGCTTCCGAAGGACGTGTTCTGTGAAGTGGAAGCGGTAGCAGAATTATAAAAAGAGGGACATAAGAATGGCGGAACTGACAACATCGCAACTGACAATTGAAGCTTTTGAAAAGGCCTGCGAGGTGGTGAAGCAGGTAACCCTGAATACGGACCTGATTCAGTCAGACTATTACAGCGAGCAGACTGGCGGAAAGGTATATCTGAAGCCGGAGAATATGCAGCGGACCGGCGCCTATAAGGTGCGCGGTGCGTATTATAAGATCAGCACTCTTTCGGAGGAAGAACGCGCAAAGGGTCTGATCACGGCGTCTGCCGGTAATCATGCACAGGGTGTTGCCTATGCAGCAAAAACCTATGGGTGCAAGGCTGTCATTGTAATGCCGACCACCACACCGCTGATCAAGGTGAACCGCACGAAGGCGCTCGGAGCAGAGGTTGTTCTTTACGGTGATGTATATGACGAAGCCTGTGAGCATGCTCTGAAGCTTGCAAAGGAGAATGGATATACCTTTATCCATCCGTTTGATGATCCTGCGGTGGCAACCGGCCAGGGAACAATTGCGATGGAAATTTACAAGGAGCTTCCGCTGGTGGATATGATTCTGGTTCCGATCGGCGGCGGCGGACTGGCAACCGGTGTTTCGACGCTGGCTAAGCTCCTGAATCCGAGAATCCGTGTCATCGGTGTAGAGCCGGAGGGGGCGGCCTGCCTTTCTGCTTCCCTGAAGGAAGGAAAGGTTGTGACGCTTCCCACTGTGAATACCATTGCAGACGGCACAGCGGTTAAGACTCCCGGAAGCAAGGTGTTCCCGTATCTTCAGAAGAATCTGGACGGCGTGGTTACCGTGTCGGATGAAGAGCTGGTAGAAGCCTTTCTGGACATGGTGGAAAATCACAAGATGGTGGTGGAGAATTCCGGGCTTCTGACGGTAGCGGCACTGCATCATGTGGACTGTAAGGGAAAGAAGGTTGTCTGTGTTCTTTCCGGCGGCAATATGGACGTGATTACAATGAGCTCTGTGGTCCAGCAGGGGCTTCTTCTGCGGAACCGGATCTTTACTGTATCGGTACAGCTTCCGGATAAGCCGGGTGAGCTGACAAAGGTTGCCGGTGTCATTGCAAAGGCAAACGGAAATGTCATCAAGCTGGAGCACAATCAGTTTGTTTCCATCAACCGCAGTGCGGCGGTTGAGCTGAAGATCACACTGGAGGCGTTCGGAACAGAGCATAAGGAGCAGATTCTGGAAGCGCTCCGAAAGGCTGGATATGATCCGCGCGTCCGCAGAGTGAATATGTGACAGACTTACGCCTGAGAAGAGAGGAAGAATATGGCTCTGGAAGAAAAGGATCTGTTTTCTCTGACGCATTATGAATATGGAGAGGCTTATTTCGGAAGCTTTCAGGGGATGAGATTCCGGGTGGCGAGGCAGCCGCTGGAAAATGTGCACTACACTCCTCCGGACAAGAGGGGAGAGGCAACGCTGCACGTTACCGTCTGGCCGGAGCCGGATTCCTATCAGGCTGTGCCGGAGGAGAAAAAGACGGAACGGGATTTTCCTGTGACCGAGGAGGGACTGCGGGAAGTCACGGCGTATCTGAACGAGTTTCACGATACACATCGGAAATTATGGCCGAAGCAGAGGAGCCAAGGCTGAAGCATATAATATTATGTAACAGGGGGATTACGAAATGGAAAAGAGATTGTACGAGCTTACAAATGGGGAAATCACAATTGCAGTGTCCAATTGCGGGGCAGAGCTTCATTCCGTGCAGAAGGATGGAGCAGAATATCTCTGGCAGGCAGGCGTTCCCGGTCTGTGGAAGCGGCATTCACCGGTACTGTTTCCGTTTGTGGGCCGCTTTACGGATGGAAAATACAAGCTTCACGGAAAAGAGTATCCGATGACCATTCATGGCTTCTGTCAGGAGGCGATGTTTGACATGGTGTCGAGGGAGGAAAATCGTCTTGTGTTCGAATTGACGGATACGGACGAGACCTATGCGGTATATCCTTTTCATTTTGAGTTCCGTGTGGCATACGAACTGACGGGAAGCAGCATTGCCATTACGTACCGGGTGCAGAACTTCTCGGAAGAGGTCATGTACTTCGGACTTGGTGCACATCCGGGCTTTAAGGTTCCTCTGGAGGAGGGACTTGCGTTTGAAGATTATTATCTGGAGTTTAAGGATGTCTGCGAGCCGGACCGCGTGATTTTCTCCGCGAATGCGCTGGTGGACACACCCCGTCCGCATTATCCGCTTGAGGGAGGAAGGAGAATTCCGCTTCACCACGATTTGTTTGATGATGATGCGGTGGTGCTGGAGCATATGGGAGATGAGATGCGGCTTGCTTCGGATCGCGGAACGAGAAGCCTTACCTTCCGCTTCCCGCAGATGCCGTATCTGGGCCTGTGGCACACGGTGAAAACAGAGGCCCCGTTCCTTTGTGTAGAGCCTTGGGTGACCCTTCCTTCCAGAGAGGGCATTGTAGAGGATTTTGCCTGCCGAAGTGATCTGATCCGGCTTCCTGCGGATGAGGCATACTGCAATACATGGAGTATTTCGCTGACATAAAGAGCGGCGCCGGCTGACCTGTATGAAGAGGCCTCTTGGGAGACTGCCGCAGATCATGCGTGGCAAAGGAGGAAAGATGTTTCAGAAAAAGGAAAAAGCTACCGGACTTCTCATGCTGATCATGGGGGTGGTTCTTCTGCTGTGGCCGGGGATGACCGTGCTTTCCGTCTGCAGCTTTCTTGGATGGTGTCTTGTCATCGGAGGTGCAGTGGAGATTATTCTGGGTCTTACAGGAAAACGGTCTGCAGCGGGGACGACAGGCGGAGCGGTCAGCGTCATTGCGGGAATTGTGCTTGCTGCGCGTCCCGGGGCTGTGGTATCTGTTCTGCCGGTGCTGATCGGACTTGCTCTTGCAGCAGCAGGAATTGCGCTTCTGGTCAATGTGATTGCGAGCCACTCGGTAGGCGTGCTCTCTACCATGCAGATCATCGGCGGAACGATTACACTGATTGTCGGATTGATCCTGCTGTTCCATCCCTTTGGCTCGGTGAAATTTCTGACAGCGCTGCTTGGAATTGTGCTGATCTATTACGGCATTCTGTTTCTGGGACGCTGATGGCGGTTCTGACGAGGTGAGCAGATATGAATGAGCTGACAGAAATGAAAGAACGGATTCAGAAGCTGAATGAGCTGATTCAGGGGTCGGACAATGTGGTGTTTTTCGGCGGAGCCGGAGTTTCCACGGAGAGTGGAATTCCGGATTTCCGAAGCGTGGACGGACTGTACCATCAGAAGTACGACTATCCTCCGGAGACAATTCTGAGTCACACCTTTTACAATGAGCATCCGAAGGAATTCTTCCGCTTTTATTATGAGAAGATCCTTCTTCCGGGAAGAGCAGCACGACCGAACAAGGCCCACCGGAAGCTTGCAGAGTGGGAGCAGCAGGGGAAGCTGAAGGCTGTGATCACGCAGAACATTGACGGACTTCATCAGGCGGCAGGAAGCAGAAATGTGCTGGAGCTTCATGGAAGTGTCCTGAGGAATTACTGTGAGGACTGCGGTGCATTTTACGATGTTGATTTCATGCTGAAGGAGTGCGGAGCCGGTTCGATTCCTGTCTGTCCAAAGTGCGGAGGAAGAGTCAAGCCGGACGTGGTTTTGTATGAGGAGGGTCTGAATTCGGAAATTCTGAATCGCTCGGTGGAGGCCATCCTGCATGCTGATGTACTGATCATCGGAGGAACGAGCCTTGTTGTCTATCCGGCGGCTGGTCTGATTGATTATTACCGCGGGAATAAGCTGGTGCTTGTCAACAAGAGTGCAACATCCCGGGATGCCGAGGCGGATCTTGTGATCAGCGCACCGATCGGAGAGGTATTCGGGGGCCTGGATTAGGAAAAAGTGCTTGCAATCCTTTTGCAAAGCATGTTATTATTACAGTCCGTGGGAATTCATCCCAGCCCGTATTCTGCCTTCAGGCAGGAGGCGGACAGCAGCTATTATCAATCCTTGTTCTTACCGGAAAGGTAAGGGCCGGAGACCAGAAGGAGGTACAGCACATGAGCAAATACGAGTTAGCCGTTGTTGTGAATGCGCAGATTGATGATGAGGCGAGAACTGCAGTTCTTGATAACTGCAAGGCACTTGTCGAGAAGTTCGGCGGCACGATTACCAATGTCGACGACTGGGGCAAGAAGAAACTGGCTTATGAGATCCAGAAGATGAACGAGGGATATTACACCTTCATTCAGTTCGATGCCGAGGGTTCCGCTATCGCAGAGATCGAGCAGCGTATGCGCATTATGGACAATGTCATCAGATATCTGTGCGTTAAACAGAACGAAGCTTAACAGAAAGCAGAGGCAGTATGAACAGAGTTGTTCTTATGGGACGTTTGACGAGAGATCCTGATGTGCGCTATGCACAGGGGGATCAGTCCATGGCAATCGCAAGATACACGATCGCAGTGGACAGAAGACGCGGACGCAGCAATCAGGGCGGCGACCAGCAGACGGCGGATTTTATTTCCTGTGTTGCATTCGGCAAGGCAGGAGAGTTCGCGGAGAAATATCTGCACAAGGGAACCAAGATCTGTGTGTCCGGACGGATTCAGACCGGAAGCTACACCAGACAGGATGGCACCAAGGTTTACACGACAGACGTAGTCGTAGAGGATCAGGAATTTGCCGAGAGCAGAAATGCTCAGACCTCCGGACCCGATTACAGCGGCTATGCAGGCGCGGACAATGGGAACACCCCTGCAGCAGCACATGGAAATGATGCAGCTCCTGCATCCAGTGCCATCGACGGATTTATGAATATTCCGGACGGCATTGACGAAGAGCTTCCGTTTAACTGATTCAATCCATTCGAACGAGTCGTCATGGCTATGGTGAATCCGGTGTAAGATCCGGATGAGAATTGGAGGATATTATGGCTTTTACTAAGACTGCAGGCAGCAAGCCTTTTAAGCGCAAAGGGACATTCCATAGAAAGAAAAAGGTCTGCGTATTCTGCGGAAAAGATAATACGATTGATTACAAGGATGCAGCAAAGCTGCGCAAGTACATCTCTGAGGGCGGAAAGATCCTTCCCAGAAGAATTACCGGTACCTGCGCAACTCATCAGCGTGAGCTGACCGTTGCCATCAAGAGAGCACGTCACCTTGCAATCCTTCCTTACGTCGAGAAGTAATTCTGAACGGACCTGAAGGATATGGGCTCCTGTCCGAAAGGACAGGAGTTTTTTGTATATGAAAATTGGGGGAACAAGATGAAAAACCGTTTTGATTGGAAAGCTTATGCAGATATCGCGAGGAGAGCGGCGGCGGAGAGCTGTGTGCTTCTTCGAAACGAAAACGAGGCACTTCCTCTGAAGCAGGGGGAGAAGATCGCGGTGTTCGGACGCAGCCAGTTCAATTACTACAAGAGCGGGACGGGCTCGGGCGGAATGGTGAATACGGCGTATGTCACAGATATTCTGAGTGCACTGAAGAACGAGGAGTCGCTGACGCTGGATGAAGAGGTTCTGGAGACCTATGAGAGCTGGCTGAAGGATCATCCCTTCGACACCGGAGCGGGCTGGGCACAGGAGCCCTGGTATCAGGAGGAGATGGAACTGCCGGAGAGTTTTGCTGTGGAGGCGGCAAAGAGAAATGATGCCGCACTGATTGTGATCGGACGGACCTCCGGTGAGGACAAGGACAACAGCGAGACGGAGGGAAGCTGGTTTCTGACGCAGACAGAGCGAGACCTCCTGCAAAAGGTTTGCACGGCGTTTTCGCGCACAATTGTACTGCTGAATGTCGGCAACATCATGGACATGAAGTGGGTGGATGAATTTCAGCCGTCTGCGGTGATGTATGTATGGCAGGGAGGCCAGGAGGGCGGAAACGGAGTTGCCGATATCCTGACGGGAAGGATTTCCCCCTGCGGCAAGCTTCCGGATACGATTGCAGATTCGGTCAGCGATTACCCGTCGTCGGCAAACTATGGAAACGACAGGCAGAACCGGTACGAAGAAGATATTTATGTCGGATATCGCTATTTTGAAACCTTTGCCAGGGACTGTGTGAAATATCCGTTTGGCTTCGGACTTTCTTATACGGACTTCGCCCTGCGCATCGGTCTGAAGGCAGCAGAGCGGGAGATTCTGGCATCTGCGTTGGTGATCAATACCGGAAATCACAGCGGAAAAGAGGTTGTGCAGATTTATCTGGAGAAGCCACAGGGGAAGCTTGGACAGCCGGCAAGACAGCTTGTTGCGTTCGCAAAGACAAAAACTCTTCGGCCTGATGAAGGCGAAAAGCTGCTGATTCATATTCCGCTTGAGAGTCTGGCCTCCTTTGATGACAGCGGGATTACCGGTCACCCGAATGCGTGGGTGATGGAGGAAGGAGAGTATACCTTCTATGCCGGAACCGATGTACGCAGTGCAGAACGCGCCGGGGCACTTCGGATTGCGGAAACGTTTGTGGTGCAGCAGTGTGAGGAAGCGCTGGCTCCGGAAACTTCATTTCAGAGAATTCGCCCGGTGATGGAGGTGAAGATCACGGAGCCCGGGCCTTTCGATGAACAGCCACTGAAAGAGGAGATCTTTACAAGATCAGAAGAGACGGTGCCGACGCGAACGGTGATGCCTGCGGACAGACGTGCGGAGAGAATTCCGGAAGAGCTTCCGTATACCGGAGACGTTGGAATCCGCCTTACGGACGTTGCAAAGGGAGAGGCTCTTCTTTCTGATTTTATCGCACAGCTCTCCGATGAAGATCTGTGCGCGATTGTGCGGGGAGAAGGAATGTGCTCTCCGAAGGTGACGCCCGGAACGGCCGGTGCCTTCGGCGGAGTGACGAAGCATCTGGAGGAAATGGGAGTTCCTGTCGGCTGCTGCTCGGACGGGCCCAGCGGGATCCGGATGGACAGCGGGGCAATCGCCTTTGCCATGCCGAGCGGGACGGCCCTGGCTTCTACGTTTGATACAGCACTGATGGAAGAGCTGTATGCCTTTGAGGGCATGGAGCTTCGAAGGGACCGGATTGAAACGCTTCTGGGGCCCGGCATGAATCTTCACCGGCATCCTTTGAATGGTCGGAACTTTGAGTATTTTTCCGAGGATCCGCTCCTTACCGGCAAAATGGCAAGCGCACAGCTGAAGGGGATGGCGCGCTACGGAACCACCGGAACCATCAAGCATTTTGCCTGCAACAATCAGGAGAAAAACCGCAATGATATTGAGGCGCTGGTGTCTGCGAGAGCTCTGCGTGAGATTTACCTGAAGGGCTTTGAAATCGCGGTAAAGGAGGGCGGAGCCCGCTCGATTATGACCACCTACAATCCGCTGAACGGCGAACGCAATGCCAGCAGCTATGATCTTCTGACCACCATTCTCCGGAAGGAGTGGGGCTTTGAAGGTATTGTGATGACAGACTGGTGGGCGAAGGTCGGCCCTGTGGAGGAGGATTCCAGACAGGATACGGCAGCAATGATTTGCGCACAGAATGATCTGTACATGGTGACATCGGATGCCGGAAGCAATGCCATGGGGGACAATTCCATGGAGGCACTTCGGGATGGGCGCCTGACCAGAGCAGAGCTGCAAAGAAGTGCTGTGAACATCTGCCGGTTTCTTCTTAATACTCCGGCCATGCTGAGAAAACGCGGGATCCTGACCGTTCTTGATTATGAGTTGGAACAGAGTCTGGAGGCGGCGGATCTTGCGGGAATGGCAGGTCATGCCGTTCCGGTTCCGGAGAGCGGAGAGCTGGATCCTTCGCAGGTGGATACTTCAAGAGGAAGCATCTGCGTATTTGAGGTGAGCGTCAGCAGCTGCAAGGGCGCAGAGTTCTTCCGGCCATCGGATAACAGGCACTACCACCTTCTGATGAAGGTTCGCGCAGCAAAGGGAACACCGGAGCTTGCTCAGATCCCTGTGACGGTATATAAGGACCGGGATATTGCCGGCACGATTTCTCTTTCCGGCCGTGATCTGGAGTGGAAGGAAGTGGATATTCAGCTTCCGGATTCCGTGGTGGCAAATGCTTTTCAGGTGAAGCTCTTCTTTGGCGATGGCGGAATGGAAATCGGAGAAATCGCGATTCGGCAGATGGAAGGAAGCATGGTATAATTTTTAGTATCTGCCCGTCCTGTACAGGATTACACAATGACAGGAGGCAGCATGTTCTTGACAAACGTCACGCGCGGATCCTTCCGCAGGCAGGAGCTTACGAATGGGCAATCAGATGAAATTTAAGAAGCGGGTATCCGGATATTTTGAAGCTCCGATGAGGCTTGGCTTTTTTCTGCTTCTCATCAACATTCTGATTTTATTTATGCATTGGCCGTCAGGTCTGGTGCTGCTTGTTTTTACCATTTGTTATTTTGTGGTGGTTATTGCGCTGCGCATGCACAGCAGGGCTCTGGTCATCAATGAAATGGTCAGTTTTGCGACGGAATACGGGCAGGTTCAGAAAAGACTTTTGAAGAATCTGGAGCTTCCGTACTGCGTTCTGGATGATACAGGACGGATTATCTGGACCAACTACGAATTTGACCGTGTTGTGCACGAGGAAAAGACAACGCGCAGGCAGATCAGCTCCTTTTTCCCTCCTCTGACGAAGGATACTCTTCCTACCGGGGAGGACGGGATCAGTCTCAAGATTGCCTATGAGGGAAGCAGCTTTCGCGTAGAGATGCGGCGGATTCCGATGGACTCGATGGTGCAGGATTCGGATATTATAGCGGACAGCGGCTACGGCGGAGCGCTGATTGCACTGTATCTGTTTGATGAGACCGCAGAGCGGCTGGCCATCCAGGAAGTGGACAACCAGAGCGTTGTCGTAGGTTTTATCTATATCGATAACTACGATGAGGCTCTGGATGGGCTGGAGGATGTTCGTAAATCCATTCTGATTGCGCTGATTGACCGTCAGGTCAACAAGTACATCGCTTCGGTGGATGGAATCTGCAGTAAGGTGGAGAAGGATCGTTACCTGATTGTTCTCCGCAAAAAGGCATTGGCACAGCTGCAGGAGGCGCATTTTGCCCTTCTCGCCGAAGCGAAAACGGTAAACATCGGCAATGAGATGGCCATTACGCTGAGCATCGGTTTTGGCGTGGATGGCCTGTCTTACGCACAGAATTATGAGTTTGCAAGAAACGCGATCGATCTGGCCCTTGGACGAGGCGGTGACCAGGCGGTTGTGAAAATGCCCGGAAATATTGTGTATTACGGCGGCAAGACACAGCAGGTGGAGAAGACAACCCGCGTGAAGGCAAGGGTAAAGGCGGAGGCGTTGAAGGAGATCATCACCTCCAGGGACAAGGTCTTTATCATGGGACACAGACTTGGGGATATTGACTGTGTCGGAGCAGGAATCGGTGTATACCGGATTTGCCAGACGCTCGGTAAGGAAGCTCACATTGTGCTGAATCAGGTATCGACCTCACTCCGGCCGATTGTGGATCTGTTTGCGAGAAATACGGACTATCCGGATGATCTGTTTCTTTCCAGTGAGCAGGCGATGCAGAGGGTGACAGAGGATTCCGCACTGGTTGTGGTCGATGTGAACAAGCCAAGTATCACGGAGTGCCCGGAGCTTCTTCGAATGTGTAAATCGATTGTGGTTCTCGATCATCACAGGAAGGGGAGCGAGTCCATTGAAAATGCAACGCTTTCGTACATCGAGGCGTATGCCTCCAGTGCCTGCGAGATGGTTTCCGAAATTCTGCAGTACGTGGATGAAAATCTGAAGCTGACCCAGGAAGAGGCAGATTCTCTGTATGCGGGCATGGTGGTCGACACCGACAATTTCCAGAGCAAGACCGGTGTCCGGACCTTTGAGGCGGCCGCGTTCCTTCGCAGAAACGGGACCGATGTGACCAGAGTGCGCAAGCTTTTCCGTGAAAATGCAGGTGAGTATAAGGCGAAGGCAGATGCTGTTTCCCAGGCAGAGATCTATCGTGAGGAGTATGCGATTTCGACCTGTCCGGCCGAAGGCCTGGAGAGTCCGACCATTGTCGGAGCACAGGCGGCGAATGAGCTCCTGAACATTAAGGGCGTGAAGGCAAGCTTTGTTCTCACGCAGTATCAGGGTAAGATTTATGTCAGTGCAAGATCCATTGATGAAGTGAACGTGCAGATTGTCATGGAGCATATGGGCGGCGGCGGACATATGAACATTGCCGGAGCCCAGATGGAAGGCAAGACCGTGGAAGAAGTCGAGGATATGCTCCGGCATACGATTGATTCCATGATTGAAGACGGTGAGATATAAATTACAGACAGGAGGAAATATCATGAAGGTAATTCTGTTGGAGGATGTGAAATCCCTTGGCAAAAAGGGAGACATTGTCAATGTCAGCGATGGCTATGCAAGAAACTTTGTTCTTCCGAAGCATGTCGGCGTAGAGGCGACGGAGAAGAATAAGAACGAGCTTAAGCTCCAGAAGCAGCATGAGGACAAGCTTGCGGCGGAACGCCTGGCAGAGGCCAGGGCGCTGGCGCAGAAGCTGGAGGGCCTGAAGATTGAGGTTACCATGAAGGCCGGAGAGAATGGCAAGGTCTTCGGTTCCGTTGCATCGAAGGAGATTGCGGAGCAGGCGAAGAAGCAGCATGGTCTTGAGCTGGACAAGAAAAAGATCGTTCTTGCAGAGCCGATCAAATCCTTCGGTATGCATGAGGTGGGAATCAAGCTCCATCCCGAAGTGACAGGAAAGCTGTATGTTCTGGTGAAGGAAGCCTGATCAGGAAGATGCCTGCAGACCTGCAGGCAGAGGAAGAAAATGCCCGAAGAAGATGTGGTAAAAAGAATAATGCCCCATAATCTGGAGGCGGAGATGTCGGTTGTCGGCGCCATGCTGATGGATCAGCAGGCGATCGGAAGCGTCATGGAGCTTCTGACCCCGGACGACTTCTATTCCAGACAGTACGGACTTATGTACGAGTCCATTCTGGAGCTGGAGCAAAGCGGAATGGCGGTCGATCCGGTTACACTTCAGGAGAAGCTGAAGGAGAAAAATCTGCCTCCGGAGATGTATGATGCCAGAACTCTTGGTACACTGATTGCGCAGGTGCCGACCTCTGCCAATGTGGCCAGCTATGCCCGTATTGTGGCGGAGAAGGCGATGATGCGAAGGACCATCCGTGTCTGCGAGGATGTCGCCAACGAGGCTTATGCGGGCACAGGAGACGCACAGACGGTCATGACAAAGGCGGAGGAGGAGATCTTTCGCCTGTCACAGGGAAATAAGGGATCGGAATATCAGGATATCCGGCAGATCGTTTCCAATGCGATGCGCAAGATTGTCATGGCATCCAAGATCAGCGGCAACATTACCGGTATTCCGACCGGCTTCACGGATCTGGACAGCAAGACCGCGGGACTTCAGCCTGCAGACCTGATTCTGATTGCGGCCAGGCCTTCCATGGGAAAAACGGCCTTCGTTCTGAACATCGCGGAGAACTGCGGAGTGCGGCAGGGGAAGCATGTTGCGATCTTCTCACTGGAAATGTCGAAGGAACAGCTGATCAACCGTATGTTTTCACTGGAAAGCCATGTGGATGCGCAGAAAATCCGTACCGGTGATCTGTCTGAAGGAGAATGGGCGGATCTGATAGAGGGCGCCGAGACGATTGGTGAGTCCAATCTGATGATTGATGATACTCCTGCGATTACTGTGGGAGCGCTCCGCTCGAAGTGCATGAAGTTTAAGATGGAGCATGGTCTGGACATGATCATCATCGACTATCTGCAGCTGATGAGCGGAAGCGGAGCAAGAAATTCGGATTCGCGTCAGCAGGAGATTTCAGAGATTTCAAGATCTCTGAAGGCGGTGGCCAGAGAGCTGAATGTGCCGGTGATTGCCCTGTCACAGCTGTCCCGTGCGGTGGAGTCCCGTACCGATAAAAGACCAATGCTATCCGACCTTCGTGAGTCCGGTGCAATCGAGCAGGATGCGGATATTGTAATGTTCATATATCGCGATGAGTATTACCATGAGGATTCTCCGGACAAGGGAATTGCGGAGATCATCATTGCGAAGCAGAGAAACGGTCCCATTGGCACCGTGCAGCTTAAATGGCTGCCTGAGCTGACCAAGTTTGCAAACCTGGCTGGTGCGGGCGGCAGGGAAGGATAATATGTCAGATATGATCTTGACCGGAAAAGAGAAAAAGCACAGCAGGCAGGATCGGGAAAAACAATTGTTTTTCCTGATCCTTATTCTTTCCTTTTTTGCAATTCTTGTATTCAATGTCCTGACGCCGATGCTCTCGGATGATTATGCATATGCAATGGAGGTGCAGAAGGCCGGGTCCGTTGCGGACCTTTTCCGACAGGAATATCACCAGTATATGACCTGGAACGGAAGAAGCGTGGTCCATTTTATTCTTCGTGTTTTTCTGTTTCTTCCGTCGTGGGTGTTCAAGCTGGCGAACAGTGCGGCTTTTGCTGCGGTTTCTCTTCTGATGTGGAAGCTGACGGAACCGGACCGGAAATATGACTGCTATACACTTCTGATGGTTCAGCTCGGGCTGTGGCTGTATGCGGTTGATTTTTCAGAGACGATTCTGTGGGAGGACGGCGCATGCAATTACCTTTGGGGTGCCCTGCTGATTCTGCTGTTTATGGTCCTGGAGCGGAGAACGCTGGTGCTGCGGGCTTCTTTTCGCCTGCCCGGGGCACTGGGGATGCTGATCCTTGGTATCCTGGCGGGATGGTGCAACGAGAATACGTCAGGAGGCTGCCTTCTGTATCTTCTCATCCTTGCGGCGGAAGAGATTCGAAAGAACACGAAAAGCCTTAAGGGAAGAAGCGAGGAAAACAGCCGGAAGAAGCAGCCGGAAAATATCCTTCCTTCAGCCTATCTGGCTGGACTCTGCGGAAATATTCTTGGTCTTGCAATGATGGTGCTTTCTCCGGGCGGAAGGCTTCGCGCATCTTATGCGGAGGAGGAAAACTATCAGGGGATTCTTGGACTTCTTGCCAGAGTGCAGAAAATTACATTGACGATTCACGAGTATTTCGGCCTCCTTCTTGCGGTGTTTGCCGTTTGTCTGGTCCTTCTGATTCTTCAGAAGAATCGCATGGCATACAGAAGGATGCTGCTTTATCTGGTCCTGTTTCTGGCAACCTCCTATGCGTTGGCGGCCACCAGACAGACGCAGCCGAGGGCTTTCTTCGGAGCCGGTCTGTTCCTGATGATCGGACTGATCTGCGGACTTCGGGAAATGATGAGAGAGACAGAGCGTGAGAATCGACTCCTCCTTCAGGCAGCAGGCTATGGGATTCTGGCGGTGCTCCTTCTTCAGTTCTTTTTCATGTATGTGGAGGAGGGGACAAATCTGGCAAGAATTTACAGAGATGAAACAAACCGGATCGCCTACATTGAAGAGCAGAGAAGCCTTGGAAAAGAGGAAATTGTTGTTCCGCTCGTGCATACAGACTTTTATAATCCGTATTCTGCCATAGAGAAAATGGAGATGACAGATGACCCCGGATACTGGATTAACATCTTTTACGAGGAGTATTACGGAGTGCCGTCGATCCGGGCAATTCCGTATGATGACTGGGTCGAAACAAACGGCTCGTGAAACAGAACGGTATGTTTGAATGTGTTTCCATGTGTTCAAAAATAAAAAACGGGAAGGTTTTCAGATGAAAACCTTCCCGTTTTTATTTCGCATTCTTGCCTGCGTCTATACCAAGGGAATCGATCAGCCCTCGGAGATAGCGCCTACAGGACACTGAGCCTCGCAAGCTCCGCAATCGATGCAGGTATCTGCATTGATCTCGTAGTGTGCATCACCCTGAGCAATAGCCTGAACAGGGCACTGAGCAGCGCAGGAACCGCAGCTGATGCAAGCATCACTGATAACACGTGCCATAGTAGTAACCTCCTTCAATATTCGCATGTATCATGCATAGTATACGTTTTCTGAAGAAAGGACAGACATCCAAGGATGCCTGTCCTTTGATCTTGTACAATCTTACAACCAGCTATATCGGTTAGACAATGCTAAGTTTGCATAGCCCGCCTTATCCGAAATTCACCAGATTAGTTGTTGTAGAGAGCACCAAGCTTCTCAAGATAAGCGTAGTGTGCCTTTGCGTGAGCTTCCGCCTCTGCAAACAGCTTTGCAGCTCTCTCAGGGTTCTTACGCTGCAGGGAGGTGTAACGAACCTCTCCGCCAAGGAACTCGCTGTACTCCTTGGTTGCAGGCTTGGAGTCCAGAGTGAACTTCTTGTCGCCACCAGCCGGGTTGAAACGGAACAGGTTGTAGTAGCCGGTCTCAACAGCCAACTTCTCTTCATCCTGAGCCTTGTTCATGCCCTTGCGGATACCATGGTTGATGCAAGGAGCGTAAGCAATGATCAGGGACGGTCCCGGATAAGCCTCAGCCTCTGCGATCGCCTTGATGCACTGGTTGCGGTCAGCACCCATGGAGATCTGAGCAACGTATACATAGCCGTAGCTCATTGCCATAGCTGCAAGATCCTTCTGAACGGTCTCCTTGCCGGCTGCTGCGAACTGAGCAACTGCGCCTTCCGGAGTAGCCTTGGAGGACTGTCCGCCGGTGTTGGAGTAAACCTCGGTGTTTACAACGAAGATGTTGACGTCCTTACCGGAAGCAAGTACGTGATCTACTCCGCCGTAGCCGATATCGAATGCCCATCCGTCACCACCGAAGATCCACTGGGACTTCTTGGCAAGGTAATCCTTCTCTTTCAGAATATCCTTAGCTGCATCGGAGCCATCTGCCTCAAGAGCTGCGATCAGCTTCTCGGTAGCAGTGCCGTTCTCAGCGCCCTTTGTGAAGGTGTCGAGATACTCCTGGCTGCCTTCGCCGCCCCATGCTTCAACCTTAGCCTTAAGCTGGGAACGAATTGCATCGTTGGCAAGGAACATACCATAACCAAACTCTGCAGCATCCTCAAACAGGGAGTTGGACCATGCCGGGCCGTGTCCCTTCGCATTTACGGTATAAGGAGTGGAAGGTGAAGAGTTGCCCCAGATCGAGGAGCATCCGGTTGCGTTTGCAACATACATTCTGTCACCAAACAGCTGAGTGATGAGCTTGATGTAAGGTGTCTCGCCGCAGCCAGCGCAGGCTCCGGAGAACTCAAGCAGAGGCTGCTTGAACTGAGATCCCTTTACGGTCGTCTCCTTGAACTTCTCAACAACGTCATTCTTGATCGGAAGCTTCACTGCATAATCAAAGGCGGTCTGCTGGTTCGGAAGAGCCTGAGCCTCATCCAGTCTGGTCATGGTCAGTGTAGCAGCCTTCATATTGCCAGGGCAAACGTTCGCGCAGGATCCGCAGCCTGTGCAGTCAAGGCTGGAAACAACGATTGCGAACTTGTATCCGGGCATGCCGGTCAGATCCTTGGTAACAGTGCCTGCAGGTGCGTTTGCAGCTTCCTCTTCGGTCATAGCGATCGGACGGATTGCAGCGTGAGGGCAGACATAAGAGCAGAAAGTACACTCGATGCAGCTCTCAGCATTCCATACAGGAACGTTAACCGCGATGCCGCGCTTCTCGAATGCAGAAGCACCGGAAGGAGTGGAGCCGTCCACATAAGGAAGAACGTCGGAAACCTTCAGGCCATTGCCTTCCTGAGCGGAAACAGCAATCTGAATGTTGTTGACGAATGCCTCAACATCCTTGCGATCAGAAGTAACCTTCTTGAAATCAAGGCCCTCGTCTGCTGCGTTTGCCCAACTCTCCGGGATCTCTACCTTGTGCCAGTTCTTAGCGCCGGCATCAATAGCAGCCCAGTTCTTCTCAACGACATCCTGACCCTTGCGGCCGTAAGTCTTCTGAGCAGCATCCTTCATCAGCTGTACAGCATGCTCTTCCGGAATGATCTTGGTGATCGTGAAGAATGCGGACTGAAGGATCGTGTTGATACGGGTCGGGCCCATGCCGGTCTCAATACCAAGCTTTACACCGTCGATGGTGTAGAAGTTGATGTGGTGATCGTACATGAACTTCTTAACCTGTCCGGGGATATGCTCTTCCAGCTCAGCATCGCTCCAGGAGCAGTTCAGCAGGAAGGATCCTCCGTCAACCAGCTCCTGTGCCATGTTGAACTTACGCATGTATGCCGGGTTGTGACATGCAACGAAGTTTGCCTGATGGATCAGGTAGGTCGACTTGATCGGCTTCTTACCAAAACGAAGGTGAGACATGGTAACACCGCCGGACTTCTTGGAGTCGTAATCAAAATATGCCTGAGCATACATGTCGGTGTTGTCGCCGATGATCTTGATGGAGTTCTTGTTGGCACCTACGGTACCATCTGCACCAAGGCCCCAGAACTTGCAGCATACGGTTCCCTCGGGAGTGGTAACGATTTCCTTGCCGGTAGGCAGAGAAAGGTGAGTAACATCATCATCGATGCCGATGGTGAATCTCTTCTTGTCCTCGTTGTTGTAAACAGCGATGATCTGTGCAGGAGTGGTGTCCTTGGAGCCAAGGCCGTATCTGCCGGTGAATACCGGAACCTGATCGAACTTGGAGCCCTTCAGAGCTGCAACAACATCCAGGAACAGAGGCTCGCCGATGGAGCCGGGCTCCTTGGTGCGGTCAAGAACGGAAATCTTCTTGACAGTATCCGGAATTGCCTCGATGAGCGCTTCTGCGGAGAAAGGTCTGTACAGACGAACCTTTACAAGACCAACCTTCTGGCCCTGAGCGTTCAGATAATCAACGGTCTCCTCGATGGTCTCGTTGACGGAGCCCATTGCGATGATAACCTGCTCTGCGTCTGCAGCGCCGTAGTAGTTGAACAGCTTGTAATCGGTGCCGAGCTTTGCATTGACCTTGTCCATGTACTTCTGAACAATTGCAGGCATCTCGTCATAAGTGGTGTTGCAGGCCTCGCGGGTTGTGAAGAAGATATCCGGGTTCTGTGCAGAGCCCATCTGGCGGGGATGATTCGGATTCAGAGCCTTGTCACGGAACTCCTGAACCTTGTCCAGATCGATCATATCCTTCAGATCATCGTAATCCCAAACCTGAATCTTCTGAATCTCGTGAGAGGTGCGGAAGCCGTCGAAGAAGTTGATGAAAGGAAGCTTTCCGTCAACTGCTGCGCAGTAAGCAACAGGTGTCAGATCCATAACCTCCTGAACGGAGCTCTCGCAGAGCATGGCAGCACCGGTCTGACGACATGCATATACGTCAGAATGGTCACCGAAGATGTTCAGTGCATGAGTAGCTACGCAGCGTGCAGAAACGTTGAATACGGCCGGAAGACCTTCGCCTGCAACCTTGTAGATGTTCGGGATCATCAGAAGAAGTCCCTGGGAAGCGGTAAAGGTAGAGGTCATGGCACCTGCTACGATGGAGCCGTGTGTTGCACCTGCAGCACCTGCCTCGGACTGCATCTCGGTTACGTGTACAACGTCTCCGAAGATATTCTTGCGTCCGGCAGTTGCCCATTCGTCAACGTGCTCAGGCATAACCGATGACGGTGTGATGGGGTAGATGGTAGCAACTTCCGTATACGCATACGCAGCGTGTGCGGCAGCTTCGTTACCATCCATGGTTAAGTACTTTCTTGCCATTTTGATTTCCTCCTATATGATTTGATGCATGTCCGGGCAAAAGGCAAACTACGCCCCTTCATGCGGATCTATCGCTTAGAAGTCTATCATTTGGACTGTGAGAATGCAACGATTCCGGGCTTAAGAGAAGGGGAAATTTCGTTAAAAATAACTAATACATATTAGACAAAACTAATATGTATTAGTTGATTATAACGAGCGATTTCAGATATGAAAAAGAACCGGTACTCAGTCGGAAAAGCGCGCGAGCTGTCCGATTGCTCCGGACGGAATCAGAATATGACCGTGCTCTTCCAGATACTGTTCTCTGGCGTAGGTAACAGGGAGCAGGACGGAATACTCCGATACAGCAGCAAGAATCGGCTGCATTTTTCGAACCTCTTCGATGTCCTTCATTTTAAGCAGAAGAAGAAGATAGCTGCTGCCGCTCTTCAGAAGAATACTCTCACCGGTATAGGCACCGCGGATACGTGCTGCCGCCTTCAGCAGGCTGTCCATGCTGTCAAAGGAATACAGACGGTTGCATGCGGCATAAATACGAAATTTTTCAAGAGCATCCTTAACCTCCGCAGAAGGGGCGGGGGAGGAAGGCACGGCCTGTACGGTGTTCTCGTTGCCTCCGGGTCTGGAAGCGGTGATGGAATGCAGAAGCTGTTCAAAGGAACCCGGCAAAGAACCGGAAATTCCCTCGGAAGCGGTGAGAGAAGGAGCAAAACCGGAAAAGCGGGTATCCAGTTCCTCCGGATTCTCAACCTTGGTCACAACGAGGACGATGCTGCCTTCGCTCATGGGGATGGCTTCTATCATCAGGGGAATATTATCTGCCTCAAAGCCGACCTGGGAAGCCGCCTGCTGCATCATTTCACGGAAGAGATTCCGCGCCTTCTCTGTGCCGTAGGCCAGTTCGCTCAGTTTGATCTGACGTGCTGCCAGATCCTCTCCGGTCAGTGTAAACCGGATTTGATTGTCACTGATCTTTTCTATTTTCAACAGAGGGACCTCCTTCCTTCATATTTGTCTAAACAGTGTAGCGGGAGAACCGTTTATCAGTCAATCATTCGCTGCGAAAGTTTAGAAAAGTTTCACTGCTTTGCAGGAAAGCAAAGAATTGTGAAAATAAACGAAAAATGCGAGATACGGAGTTTCACAATGCACAGAGATTGAAAATGAAACACAGATCCGATACGATGAGTCTGCCGAAAGGGACGGGCAATCAGGCATCGTAAAGGAGGCGATGAACGTATCCCGTTCGAACAGTCTTATCTATATCAGCATTCTACGTATCACGATTTCAATGGGGTTTCCATTGTCTTTTGGACATTATTTTGTCCATCGAAGATAATTTTTCCTGTTTTTTATGTAGAGAACAATTACATCAGGCTATGCACATGATGTTCGACGAGGGGGTTGCCGGCAGTTTTTGCGGGACCAATGGTTCACGGAAAACCGACTGCAGATATGAGCGGTACCACGCAGGAATATGCCGAAGCACAACAGAAAGCTTAAAAGCAGATGCGATCCGCTTTCTTTTCGGAAGGAATACGGAAACCAGCCGGGATGATTCTCACGGAAAACCTTCTGGTTGACGGATTCCGAAGTCTATGTAGGAGTCTTATCCACGTAAGGCGCATGGAGTGTGCCAAACGGAAAATGACAGGATTCTTATGTCTGATCCATATCATTCTCCATATCTGGGACCGATTCGGTCAGTCTTTGGGTGTGGCAGCAAATTCTGTTTTCCGGAGCCGCAGGAGCCTCCGGGCCCCCGCTTAGCGGGCCGCCGCGGCTGGAATCCGAATGCTGCCGCACCATCTTGTGCGGATATTATTTCAGTACTCTGTGTCTCCGGGAATCAGCGGAAAGCTCTGTGCAGGTTATACAGAGTGGCAACTAATACGCGGATAGAAGACAGTGCGGAAAATGTTTGCTATAATGAGTTGATTTATGGTTATAGCTGTTGATAAAGAAGGACAGCAGATCTGTCCCGGCGTGAGACAGACGCTGCAGGATGGACGTTGGAGAAAATATGGGTTCCAGATACGACGATTTTCAGGATTACGGGGAAAACGACTTCGGACGTGATGGGTATGATGATGCGTACGATGCAGATTTTCGCGGCGGATATGATCATTATGACGATGAATATGGAAATGGAGCGTACGAGGATGACCGCTATGCGTATGCGGATGACGGTTATGCTTACGAAGAAGCTCCTTATGAGGAGGAAGTGAGGCAGCCTTCCGCACGTCGGACCGGAAAAGGGAAAAAGAACAGCAGAACAGGAGCTGCTGCCCGAAAAGCCTCCGCAGGAACACGGAAAAAGACGGGAACCGGAAAACGACCCGCCTTTGCCGGAAGAAAGCAGGGGAAGAAGGGACGGAAACGGAAGAAAAAGTCTGCTTCGCCGGTGTTTGCAATTCTTCTTATGATCCTGGTGCTGGGAATGGCATTTGGTGCCAAGCTTTTTCTGGACCGATATTCCTATTCTACGGAGCAGGCAGATCTTTCGGAGCAGTTTAATGTACAGGGCACCGATGACGTGCCGATTGTCTGGGGAAATGAACTCTCGGAAATTCATGCGAAACGGATCGACGGCATCGATTACATGAAGCTTGATGATGTCAAAAGTCAGCTGAACAGCCGCTTCTATTATGGAAAGCAGAATGCACAGGATGAAACCGGTATGATTCTGTACTGCTTCCCGACAGATAAACTGAAGACGGTAGTCGGAAGCACAGAGGTTTCGATGGAACAGGGCGGCTCCCAGACTCTGGACTACGCACCTGCCGTAAATGTGGACGGAACCATTTATCTGGCTCTGAATTTTGTAAAGCAGTATACAAATTTCGGAATGACGGCCTATGAGAATCCAAGCCGCCTGCAGATCGACACAGCCTGGGGAGAAGAGACGGTTGCAACGATAAGCCGTAAGACGCAGATCCGTACATCAGGAGGAATCAAGAGCCCTGTTCTGGAGCAGCTTGAAAAAGGAGCGCAGGTAACGGTCCTGGAACAGATGGATACCTGGTCTAAGGTGAAGTCAGAGGATTCGGTCATCGGCTATGTAGAGAACCGGCGCCTTTCGGACATTCAGACGCAGACAATGACGGCAGTTGCGGACTACGCAGAACCGGAATTTACGCATCTTACCTTTGACGGAAAAATCAACATGGCCTTCCACAATGTCTGGGGCTCACAGGGAAATGTAACCCTGACCTCTTACATGGCTCAGACCAAAACCGTAAATATCGTGGCACCGACCTGGTACTGGGTCAGCGATAACGATGGAAATGTGGAGAAGGCGGCAACACAGGAGTATGTAAATCAGGCACACAGTATGGGGTGCCAGGTGTGGGCTGTTGTGGACAACATCAACTCATCCTCCCTTCAGCAGCTTGACAATCACACATTCCTGACGACACTGGACGCCAGAACGAATTTGATCTCTCAGCTGACGGATGAAGCAAAAACCTATGGGTTTGATGGAATTAACGTGGACTTTGAGCTGATTCCGGAGGAAAACGGCGAAGATTATATAGAATTTATCAGAGAGCTTTCCATTGCCTGCAGGAATGCGGGAATCATACTCTCGGTGGACACCTATCCGAATTTCTCGTTCAATTCCCATTATCATCTGGACGAGCAGGGCGTCTTTGCAGATTACATTGTAATTATGGGATATGACGAGCATTATGCCGGCAGTCAGGAAGCAGGCAGCGTCGCATCGATCTCCTACGTGACACAGGGCATTCAGATGGCCCTGAACGATGGAATTGCCAAAGACCGCCTGGTCAATGCGATTCCCTTCTACAGCAGAGTCTGGGAGACAGATGGCGGTCAGGTCAGCTCAAAGGCTCTTGGCATGCAGGACATTCAGGATTACATTCAGGCGCATGGAATGTCTGTGAACTGGAGTGCCGAAGCCGGACAGAACTATGCGGAAACGACCGAAGACGGCAGGAAGATCGAGATCTGGGTGGAGGATGCACAGTCCATTCAGCAGAAGCTGGATGTGATGCAAAGCTTTGGCATAAAAGGTGTTGCGGAATGGCGCCTGCAGTTTGAAACCGCCGACGTCTGGGATACCATCAGTAACTATATGAACCAATAATTCAGAACGGCAGCCCATCTCAGAAAAGGCTTTCGCAAGCTCGCTTGCAGAAAGCCTTTTCTGAGATGGGCTATCGGATGAACTGATGAGAAGAAGGTGATTTTGAAGTGATTACGCAGTATGTTTCTATGACAGAGGAAGAAATTGACAAGGCCGCAATTGAGCGGGCAGGTCAGATTCTGAAGGACGGAGGTCTGGTGGCGTTTCCGACAGAGACCGTGTACGGACTTGGCGGAGATGCACTGAATCCGGAATCCTCCCGCAAGATTTATGCAGCAAAGGGAAGACCCTCGGACAATCCCCTGATCGTACATGTATGCCGGCTGGAGGATATCCCGCCTATCGTGAAGGAAATGCCGGAAGCAGCGATCAAGCTTGCAAAAGCCTTCTGGCCGGGACCTCTGACCATGATTTTCCGCAAAAATGAAAAGGTTCCCTATGAAACGACCGGCGGCCTGGATACGGTGGCAATCCGTTTTCCGAGCAACCGGATTGCACAGGCTCTGATTGATGCAGAGGGCGGATATATTGCCGCTCCTTCGGCCAATAAGTCCGGAAGACCTTCCCCTACAATTGCGTTATACTGTAAGGAGGATCTGGATGGCCGCGTGGATATGATCATTGACGGTGGTGAGGTGGGAATCGGTCTGGAATCCACAATTATTGATCTTACGGAGGAGGAGCCTACGATTCTGAGACCCGGATATATCACACAGAACATGCTCTCTGAAGTGCTCGGAAGTGTGGAGGTGGACCGGACCATTCTGTCAGCAGATTCCAGGGAAAAGCCAAAGGCTCCCGGAATGAAATATCGTCACTATGCGCCGAAGGGAGATCTGACGATTGTTGAAGGAGAACCGGAAAAGGTTGCAGCATATATCAACGCCAGACTGGAAGAGGCAAAGGCGAAAGGGGCACATACAGGGGTCATCTGCACGGATGAGACCAGAGGGCTGTATCATGCGGACTGTGTCAAGAGCGCAGGAAGTCGTCGGGATGAAGATGAGATTGCAAGAGAGCTTTTCCGGATCCTGCGGGAATTTGATGATGAGAAGTGTACGGTAATGTATTCGGAGTCCTTCCGGGATCAGGAAATCGGAGATGTTTCCGGAAAGACAGTTGCACAGGGCGGCTTTGGAATGGCAATCATGAACCGCCTGATGAAGGCTGCCGGGCAGAAGATCATTCAGGTATAAGGCGAATACAGATTCCGGTGTATTACGAAATGCAAGGTACCGCGAAAAGCGGAAGAAAAGGGGGAACAGAAAATGATCATAGCAATTGCAAGCGATCACGGGGGTCTGGATCTGAAGACCGCTGTCATTCGCCATCTGGAAGACAAGGGATATGAAGTCAGGGATTTTGGAACCAGGGACAAGGCATCCTGCGACTATCCTGATTTTGCAGGCCCTGCAGCCAAGGCTGTCGCTTCGGGGGAAGCGGAGAAGGGAATTGTGATCTGCACGACCGGAATCGGCGTTTCCATTACAGCAAATAAGATTTCCGGAATCCGGTGCGCGCTTTGTCATGATGTTACAACGGCGCGTCTTACAAGACTTCATAATGATGCCAATGTGCTTGCAATCGGTGCGGGCGTCATCGGAGAAAATGTGGCTATGGATGTGGTCGATACGTTCCTTTCCACGGCTTTTTCCGGAGAGGAGCGTCATGCAAGACGCATCGCAAAGATTGCAGAATATGAGGAAAAGCAGTAAAAACAAAGCATGGACATGCCGCTTTGCGGCTGCATTAAACGCGCAAGGGCGCAGAATCGAGGAGAAAAATGGCAAAAGTAGTAGTAATGGATCACCCGCTGATTCAGCACAAGATCGGATTTATCCGCAGAAGAACAACAGGAACCAAGGCATTTCGTGAGACCGTAGGCGAGATTGCAATGCTGATCTGCTATGAGGCAACCCGCGACCTGGAGCTGGAGGATGTGGAAATCGATACCCCCGTAGCACACTGCACGGCCAAGCAGCTGAAGGGTAAGAAGCTGGCGGTTGTTCCGATTCTTCGCGCAGGCCTTGGCATGGTGGACGGAATGCTGAAGATGATTCCTGCAGCAAAGGTCGGACACATCGGCATGTATCGTGATCCTGAGACTCTGAAGCCGGTAGAGTATTACTGCAAGCTTCCCGCAGACTGTGCAGATCGTGAGGTTTTCGTAGTGGATCCCATGCTGGCAACAGGCGGCTCTTCGATTGATGCGGTAACCCAGCTGAAGAAGCACGGATGCACGAAGATTCATTTCCTCTGCATCATCGCTGCTCCGGAAGGCGTTAAGGCCTTTACAGAAGCTCATCCTGATGTAGATCTCTACATCGGTGCAATGGATGATCATCTGAACGAGCACTGCTATATTGTTCCCGGCCTCGGCGATGCAGGCGATCGTATTTTCGGCACGAAATAAAAAACGGAGAGGTTCGTATGTCATCAAAGAGAGCGGACTATATTTCCTGGGATGAGTATTTTATGGGAGTAGCGGATCTTGCGGGCATGAGGTCCAAGGATCCGAACACACAGGTTGGCTCCTGCATTGTGAGCAGAGAACACAAGATTCTCTCCATCGGCTACAATGGCATGCCGTCCGGCTGCGATGATGACCAGTTTCCCTGGGATCGTGACGGAGCAGTGCTGATGACGAAGTATCCGTATGTGACACACAGCGAACTGAATGCCATCCTGAATTACCGCGGTGGTTCACTGGAGAATTCCACACTGTATGTATCCCTGTTTCCCTGCAATGAATGTGCCAAGGCCATCATTCAGGCAGGGATCCGTAAGGTTATTTACAAGAGCGATAAGTATGTCGGCACAGACTCCAATATTGCCAGCAAGCGCATGTTTGATGCTGCCGGTGTGATCTATGAGCAGTATCAGGCAACCGGCCGCCGCATCGAACTGTCGGTGTGAGCATGGCGGCTGCAGCGGTCAGAATTCTGACCGATAATTTATGATCATTCACAAACAGCCAAACTCAAAATTCTGCTTCAGAAACTGCACAGAGCTATTCCGCAAATTTCTCCGGGGAGGTAGTGTCCTCTCCGGAGTACTTGTGATATCTGTCATGGCCGGTTCCCTGCAGGTGTATGCTACACAGGAAACCCAACAGGCATTGGATAAGGCAAGACAGGAGGCAAATGAGACCCGGCAGGCGATCAGTGAGAATAAGGATACGCTGGATGCTCTGAATGATACGAAAAGTGATCTTTCCGAACAGTGGAGCAATCTGAATTCGCAGCTGAGCGGCATTACTTCAACTCTGGCGGAATTATCGGCAAAGATCAATGATAAGCAGGGAGAGATCACAGCGAAGCAGGAGGAGATCTCACAGACTGAGAAAGAGCTGGAGGAAGCGGTTCAGACGCAGGAAGAGCAGTATGCTGCGATGAAGAAGAGAATTCAGTTCCTGTATGAGCGCGGAAACCGTTTTTATCTGGAAATTCTGCTTCACTCCGGGTCATATGGGGATCTGCTGAATAAAAGCAGCTACATCAGGCAGCTGAATGACTACGATACAAAGACTCTGGAAAAATTTAAGGAAACCGCAAAAGAAATTCAGCAGCACAAGCAGGAACTCGAGCAGGAGCAGGAAGCTCTTGAGAAGCAGCAGGATGAGCTGGAGGACCTCAGAAGCGAAGTAAACAGTAAGGCTGGACAGGTGTCAGGACTTCTGACGCAGACGGCCGGCTCTCTGAACTCCGCAAATGCGCAGATTTCCTCGGCCCAGGATGCGGTGGATGCGCTTCAGGATCAGCTGGATTCACAGAATGAAACGGTGTCTGCACTGGAGAAGCAGCTCGCAGAAGAAAGACGTCTGCAGGAGCTGTCGAATGCATCGGTATGGCGCAATCTCTCCGATATCAGCTTTGCGGATCAGGACCGATATCTTCTTGCAAATCTGATCTACTGCGAGGCGGGCGGAGAACCGTATGAGGGCCAGGTTGCGGTGGGCGCTGTTGTGATGAACCGGGTAAAGTCAGGAGCCTTTCCGGGGACGGTATCGGAGGTCATTTACCAGAGATGGCAGTTTGAACCTGCCATGACCGGACGGCTTGCGCTTGCGCTGTCGGAAAACCGGGCAACGGACTCCTGCTATCAGGCGGCAGATGCAGCCATGGCAGGGCAGACAACGGTTGGCGAATGCCTGTTTTTCCGGACACCGATCCCGCAGATTGAACCGAAGTACAGAATTGGCGGACATATTTTTTACTGAGCATCATCCTGCGAAAATGATAATAAACCTGGAGAAAGCGGCGAAAACACGAAGTTTCGCTGCTTTTTTATTTTGCACTTCAAACTGTGCAAAACGCTATGATCGAGGAAGACCATTTCCTCCGGACTTGTCTATTTTTGCAATTTCTTTCATTGCATAGACAGGGAAATAAGTGTATCATCAAATTTAATTCGGGATAGTGACCCGGTGGTTTTGGGTACTGTAACGAAAACGGTTTTGTCGAGTCAGATGCAGCTACGAGAGCAGAAGGGGAAAGGCTGGTACCATGCGGGATCTTTCAAGATTCATGAGGAACCTGTCCCTGATCGGGCAGTTCGGAGTTTCTCTTGTTACTCCGATCCTGATGTGCCTTGCCGGGTGCTATCTTCTGACCTCGAAACTTGGACTTGGCAGCTGGGTTTATCTGCCGGGATTTGTTCTCGGACTTGGCTCGTCCTTTATGACTGCATATAAGGTTTATCTGTCCGCGGTGAAGAAGAGCGGGAAGGAAACCCATAAAACGGCCTTTAACCGGCATTATTAAGAATTTCAGAAAAGGGAGACAGAAGAAGGAATGAAGTTATCCGCTGCGGTGCAGGAATCTACAAAGTTTGTCGCGAAAGGAACTGCAGCAGTCTCGGCGGTTATGCTTCTTGTGTTTCTGCTTCTGCATCTGGTGATTCCGCAGGTTCCGTTCGATGCAGGTGTCGTAATCAGCGGAGCACTTGGATGTGCTGTTGCGGCAGGAAACTTTTTTCTGATGGCACTGGTTGCCGAGAAAGCGGCAGCCGATGATAATTACGACAATGCAAAGCGCAGGATGACGCTGAGCTATCGCTACCGCACACTGGGGCAGCTTTTGTTCGTGGTTCTGGTCATTGTGATTCCGGGGCTGAATTTCGTGGCAGGAATTCTTCCGCTGCTGATTCCGGGAGCACTGATCCGGGGAAAAGGCGTGGCTGATTACAAGAAGATGCGGGCGAAGGAAAAGGCTGCAGAAGAAGCAGATCCAACGGGAAAAGAGAGGTGATACGATTCTATGGAATTTTCGATTGAAGGCGCAAAAATCTTCGCGAGGATCCCCACGGGAATCCCGGTTCTCGGCGATTTTCTGATCAGTGAAACACTGGTTGTTTCCTGGGTTGTGATGGGAATCATATTGGCACTGTGCCTGTTCCTCACGCACGATCTGAAGGTGGAGCATATTACGAAGCGGCAGGCAGTGGCTGAATGGCTGGTGGAGCTGAGCACGAATTTTGTCCGCAACAATACGGGCGGTACGAAGTTTGATGCATTGATTCCGTTCATTGCGGCGCTGTTCTCCACGAGTATTATTTCCAACCTCATCTGTCTGGTGGGCGTCTGGAGCCCGACCGCCGATCTTTCTACGGAAGCAGCCTGGGCAGTTGTTGTATTCATTATGATTACCGCAACGAAGATTAAGACCAGCGGACTGGGCGGATATCTGAAGGGCTATACGCAGCCGATTGCGGTCATGACACCGTTTAACGTTCTCTCTGAGTTGGCGACTCCGGTGTCGATGGCCTGCCGTCATTTCGGCAACATTCTTTCCGGTGTGGTTATTGACGGACTGATTTACTGGGCACTGGCACTTGCATCTTCCGCTCTTCTCGGACTGATTCCGGGAGCTGTCGGCAAGGTACTTTCCCAGATCCCGATTCTGTCTGTCGGTATTCCGGCCATCTCATCCTTGTACTTTGACTGGTTTACCGGATTCATGCAGGCATTTATTTTCTGCATGCTGACGGTCATGTACATTGCAAATGCCGCGGAGGAATAAAACGCTGCGGAGAAACGGTAACACCCTGGACTTTTGCTTTTGCAAAGCCCGGTGAGCATAAAAATTTTTATCACCCTAAACTTATAAGTACAGGAGGTATAACATGGGAGATTTTCAGCTGTTGGCAAGAGGTATTGCACTGGCAGGATGCGGAATCGGAGCCGGATGTGCACTGATCGCAGGTATCGGACCTGGTATCGGTGAAGGAAATGCGGTTGCAAAGGCACTGGAAGCGATCGGAAGACAGCCGGAGTGCAAGAGTGATGTCACCAGTACAATGCTGCTTGGCTGCGCAATTGCCGAGACCACCGGTATCTACGGATTCGTAACCGGCCTTCTTCTGATCTTTGTGGCACCCGGAATGTTCATGAACTATCTGAAGTAATCGGCGGCGAAAGGAGCGGTTATGGAAACACAAAGTCTCGTTACGATTGTTCCATGGACTTTTATCGCAACGATCCTGAACCTGTTTCTGACCATGCTGCTGGTGAAAAAGTTTCTGTTTAAACCGATCAACAGGATTCTTGAGCAACGGCAGGCCCTGTCAGAAAAGGAACTGACGCAGGCACGGGCAGCGTGGGAAGAGGCAGACGGCCTGAAAACAGAGTATGAGAGCAGTCTTGCCGAGGCAAGAAGCGAGGCAGCCGTCATTCTGCAGAATGCGCAGAAGGAAGCACAGGCCAAGGCAGATCAGACCATCCGGAATGCAGAGCAGCAGGCTGCAGGAATCCGGTCCCGTGCGGAAGCAGATATCGCACAGGAAAAGAAAAAAGCTATCAACGAAGCCAAGGATGAGATCGGCGGACTTGCCATGGACATCGCAGGAAAGGTCGTTGAGAAGGAGATCCGGGAAGAGGATCATCAGAAGCTGATCGATGAATTCCTGGATAAGGTAGGAGAGGCAACATGACGAACACCGGGAGTCTATACGGAAAAAGCCTGTATGACCTCGCTGCTTCCGAAGATCTGTCGGAAATGATCATGGAGGAAATGGAAGCGGTACAGGGGCTTTTCACAGAAAATCCGGATTATATCCGGCTGCTTCTGGAGCCTTCCATTCCAAAGAAAGAGCGTCTGGGACTTCTGGACCAGGCCTTTGGAGATGCGGTGCACCCGTATCTGCTGAGTTTTCTTAAGATCCTGACGGAACGAGGACTTCTCCGCGATTTCCGTGCCTGTGAAAAGTGCTACCGCGGGCTTTACAACGAGGCGCATGGAATCACGGAAGCAAGCGTTGTCAGTGCTGTGGATCTGGATCCGCAGAGACAGGAGAAGCTGAGAAAACGTCTGGAAGAAATGAGTGGTAAGAAGGTGATTCTGAACGTTCGGACGGATCCGCAGATTCTTGGCGGCATACGCGTAGAGATGGAAGGAAAACTGTACGACGGAACGGTCAGGGGACGGCTTTCTGATCTGAGAAGAAGGCTGGACGAGACCGTGCTGTGACATTCCTGAAAGCGGAGCAGACGACAAGCAGAGTAAAAACAAAAAGGATGTGGTTTGAATGGAACTGAAACCTGAAAAAATATCCGAGGTGATTCGCAGTCAGATCAAGTACTATCAGAATGCGATCATTCAGAATGAAACCGGTACGGTTCTGACGGTCGGAGACGGAATTTCCCGTGTCAGCGGCCTGGTGAACTGTGTATCCGGCGAATTGCTGGAATTTGAGAACGGCACCTACGGAATGGCGCAGAACCTCGAAGAGACCAGCGTATCTACGGTTCTGTTCGGTGAAGATGTCGGAATCAGTGAGGGACAGACAGTCAAGAGAACCGGACGTGTTGTATCGGTTCCTGTGGGCGATGCCATGATCGGACGTGTCGTGAATGCAATCGGTCAGCCGATTGACGGCGCAGGCCCGATTGAAAGCAGTGAATTCCGCCCGGTAGAGTCTCCGGCCCCCGGCATTCTGGACAGACAGCCGGTCAAGGAGCCGCTCCAGACCGGAATCAAGGCAATTGATTCGATGATTCCGATTGGAAGAGGACAGCGTGAGCTGATCATCGGAGACCGCCAGACCGGTAAGACAACGATCGCGATTGATACGATCATCAACCAGAAGGGGAAGGATGTAATCTGCATCTATGTCGCCATCGGTCAGAAGAGATCGACGGTAACCAATCTGGTAGAGCAGCTGAAAAAGAGCGGAGCAATGGAGTATTCCATTGTTGTTGCAGCGACTGCATCAGAGCCGTCTCCGCTGCAGTATATTGCGCCCTATGCAGGCTGTGCTATGGGTGAGTATTTCATGAACAAGGGGAAGCATGTCCTGATCGTATATGACGATCTGTCCAAGCATGCGGTTGCATATCGTGCACTTTCCCTTCTGATCCGGCGCCCGCCGGGACGTGAGGCTTATCCGGGAGATGTCTTCTATCTTCATTCAAGACTTCTTGAGCGTGCAGCCAAGCTCTCCGCGGAAAAGGGAGGCGGATCGCTTACGGCCCTGCCGATCATTGAGACCCAGGCAGGCGATGTTTCAGCTTATATTCCGACGAATGTCATTTCGATTACAGATGGACAGATCTTCCTGGAGACCGAGCTTTTCCACTCCGGAATCATGCCGGCGGTAAACCCGGGTATTTCGGTTTCCCGAGTCGGAGGAAATGCACAGATTAAGGCCATGAAGAAGGTGGCAGGTACTTTGAAGCTGGTATACTCGCAGTATCGTGAGCTTCAGAGCTTTGCTCAGTTTGGCTCGGATCTGGATAAGGATACCAAGGACCGACTGGATCAGGGTGCCCGCATTGTTGAAGTGCTGAAGCAGAAGAATTCCTCGCCGGTTCCGGTAGAGAAACAGGTCGCGATTCTCTATGCCGTTACCAAGAACGTCCTGAGTGAGGTTCCGGTTGCGGATGTCGCGGAATACGAAAAGGGTCTGTATCTTCGCCTGGATCAGGATGCTGACGGAATGGCAGCAATGGATGCCATTCGCAGCACCGGAAAGCTGGAGGCGGATACGGAGGAGCATCTTAAGAAGGCGCTGGAGGTCTATACCAGAGATTTCCTCTCTGCAAAGGTTACAGCCTGAGCAGCATCTGGAAGTAAGGAAACAGGCCGCGGGTCTGAATAGGCCCGCGGATGAATGAAAGGTGAACATATGGCTGCTGCGAATATGAAAGCCGTGAAGCTGCGGATCAAGAGCGTTCAGAACACCATGCAGATCACCAAGGCAATGCAGCTGGTGGCGGCATCCAAGCTTCGCAAAGCAAAACAGAAGGCAGATCAGAGTAAGCCATACTTTGAAGCACTGCACGGAACACTGACGGATATTGCATGGAGCAATACGGAATTCCAGTCGCGTTATACCAAAGCCGGAAAGAATGACAAGTGGCTGTACATTGTCATTGCGGGAGACCGCGGTCTGGCCGGTGGCTATAATGCAAACCTCTTCAAATTCATGGAGGAGGAGACAAAGGGACAGGATTATACGGTTCTTCCGATCGGAAAGAAGTCAGTGGATTATTTTCATCATAAAAAGGCGCCGATTCTGACTGAGGCCTTTGCAGAAGTAGCTTCGATCGGGGCGTCTGACTGCTTCGAAATTTCGAGACTGATCTGCGAGGAATACGCAAAGGGAACATTCGGGCATATCAGTATGTGCTATACGGATTTTGTTTCCATGATGACGCAGACTCCGGGGGTAACTTCGATGCTCCCGCTTTCGGACTTTACAAAGCCGGAAGGAAACCGCCTGGCGGAAACCGGAAAGAGCCCTTCCGGTGCGGCAGGTGCAGAGAAGAAGGCTGAAGATGCAGGGAAACCGGAAGGCTCGAAAAATCTGATTTTATATGAGCCGGACTCGGAGACCGTATTTGATGCGATTGTGCCGGATTATCTGGCAGGACTCCTGTATTCCAGCATTAATGTTTCCGTTGCCAGTGAGCTGGCAGCTCGCAGAACCGCAATGGAAGCGGCAACAGACAATGCAGAAGAAATGATTGATACGCTTAGCCTGAATTACAACCGGGCTCGGCAGGCAAGCATTACGCAGGAAATCACGGAGATTGTTGCCGGCGCTGAGGGAGCATAGCAGACAGACGGACATTTTCTGACTGGGAAAGGATAACAGGAAATGAGTGAACAACACAAAGGAAAGGTGATACAGGTCACGGGCCCTGTTCTGGATATCCGGTTCGCGGAAGGCGAGCTGCCGGAGCTGAACAATGCCATTGAGCTTTCTGTCGGGGAACGGAAACTGGTCGCCGAGGTAGCGCAGCAGATCGGAGATGATGTCGTTCGCTGCATTGCCATGAGTTCGACAGACGGACTGGCAAGAGGAGCAGAGGCTGTGGATACCGGAGCACCGATTTCGGTCCCGGTTGGTGATGGATGCCTTGGCCGCGTCTTTAACCTTCTGGGAGAGCCGGTTGACAACATGCCGGAACCGGAGACGCAGGAGAGATGGTCGATCCATCGTCCCGCACCCTCCTTTGAGGAACAGGTTCCTGCACAGGAGATTTTTGAGACAGGAATTAAGGTCGTTGATCTGATCTGCCCCTATGCAAAGGGCGGTAAAATCGGATTGTTCGGCGGTGCAGGTGTAGGGAAAACCGTCCTTATTATGGAGCTGATCCATAATGTGGCAACGGCACATGGCGGTATTTCCGTCTTCACCGGTGTTGGTGAAAGAACCCGTGAGGGAAATGACCTGTATGGTGAAATGAAGGAATCCGGCGTTCTGGATAAGACCGCATTGGTTTACGGTCAGATGAATGAGCCGCCGGGAGCAAGAATGCGTGTCGGCCTTTCCGGACTGACCATGGCAGAGTATTTCCGTGATGTGAAGAATCAGGACGTGCTTCTGTTCATCGATAACATTTTCCGTTTTACACAGGCGGGCTCCGAGGTATCGGCACTGCTTGGCCGTATGCCCTCCGCCGTTGGTTACCAGCCGACGCTGGCAACGGAGATGGGTGCTCTTCAGGAGAGAATCACATCGACCAAGAAAGGCTCCATCACATCGGTTCAGGCTGTTTACGTTCCTGCAGATGACCTTACAGACCCGGCTCCTGCAACAACCTTCACGCACCTGGACGCAACAACCGTTTTGTCGCGTGAGATTGCCAGCCGCGGTATTTATCCTGCAGTGGATCCGCTGGATTCCACGAGCCGGATTCTTTCTCCCGGGATTGTCGGAGAAGAGCATTATGCTGTGGCAAGAGGTGTACAGCAGGTACTGCAGCGTTACCGTGAGCTTCAGGATATCATTGCAATCATGGGTATGGATGAGCTTTCGGACGAAGACAAGAAGGCAGTTTACCGCGCCCGTAAGATTCAGAACTTCCTGTCGCAGAGCTTCTCTGTTGCAGAACAGTTCACCGGCATTCCGGGAACATATGTACCGTTGAAAGAAACGATTCGCGGGTTTAAGATGATTCTTGACGGCGAATGTGATGATCTTCCTGAGAGTGCATTCCTGATGGCCGGAACGATTGATGACGTTTTCCAGAAGGCTAAGCAGGCATAAGATGCAGATCTTTGCTCGGGACCGCAGCTCACAGGCTGTCATAACCTGAAGAAAGGATAAAATATGTCAACCTTCCCTATGCAGGTCGTCTCTCTGGACGGTCTGGAATATGACGGAGAAGTGCAGAGGATCAAGCTGCGCACGATCGATGGCGATGTGGCGATCCTTGCCAGACATACAAATTACTGCACCGCAATCGGTATGGGAACGGCCGAGATTACAATGGAGGATAACTCCAAACGCTCGGCGGCCTGTATCGGCGGAATGATTTCCATGATGAATGGCTCCTGCCGCGTTCTTCCGACAACCTGGGAGTGGGAAGACGAGATCGACGTAGACAGAGCAAGCCGTGCACGGGAGCGCGCAGAAGAGAAGCTGAAGGATGCCAATCTTTCCAAACAGGAACGGGTGCGCATGGAAGCCAAGCTTTATCGTGCGCTGATCCGCCTCGATGCAGCGAAAAAGTAATTTATGCGCAATACCATTTATAGAATCATATATGCTTTTGTTCTATTCTGTGTTTCCTTTGTTCTGATGGAAGTCTTTTCAAAAGGAAGCAGTACACAGACTACGACCAAGATGTCTGGTGCAGTACTGCCGGTAGTATCTATGGATACCGGCAGTACTGTTTTTAATGCCCTTTACGGAATGACCGGAGATCAGGATGCCGGGAAAATGCGGCCGGTGCTCACACCAATTGCCTCTGACAGGACCATTCGCATCCGAATCAGCCGTTATGATGCTGAGCTTCTTTCGGTATCGGCAGAGGTCAGAGATATTACCGGACAGCGTCTGATTGAGAAGCAGGATGTGGAAATACAGGATGCAGGCGAAGGAACCTCTGCGGGAGTATTGTCGTTTACCAATCTGGTTCAGCCGGATACGGAATATATGCTGGTGCTCCTTCTTTCCACGGAAGATGCGGAAAACATACGATATTATACGCGCTTTTATTATTCGGCAGATTCCGGGGATCAGGAGGAGGCAGAAGCTGCCATCGCATTTGCGGAGACCTTTCATGAGAAAACCTTCGATAAGACCGCGGATGATTTTCTTCTGACCTATCTGGAGCCGGATGACAGCGTATCGGGAAGCTCACTGTCAAAGGTTACACTTTACAGCAGTGCTGATCAGGTGACATGGGGGGATTTGTCACCCTCTGAAGTGACGAAGCCGGTATTTTCTCTGACGGACTATCAGTCGGGAATTTACGGAATCCGGGGAACCTACTATGTGGCTTCACAGACGGAAGACGGGAAGCAGAAGCTGTATCGCTGTGAAGAATATTATGAGCTTCGCATGGGTACCGACCGGTTCTATCTGATGGATTTTGAACGGACCGTTTCCGAGGATTTTGACCCGCAGAATCCGGAAGGTGAGGACGGATATCTGCAGCTTGGAATTGCGGATAAGAATACGGATGTCACGCAGAGCAAAAAGAAAAGTGTTACCGCCTTTGTTCATGACGGCCGGTTATACGAGGTCTCACTTTCCGAGGACCTTCTGGTTTATATTTTTGGCTTCGATGAGGCCGGAGATACCGGAGAGCGGGAAACGCGCGCGGATCATGGAATCCGGATTCTGGATGTCATGGAAGATGGAAGTGTCGATTTTCTGGTTTACGGTTATATGAACTGCGGGCGGCACGAAGGAAAGATGGGAGTTTCCTTTTATCATTACAGCGGCGAATATCATACGCTGGAGGAAAAGGTTTTTGTGCCCTATGACGGCTCCTGGGATCTGCTGAACAATCTGGTCGGACAGATGTCTTATTATGACAGTGACAAGGGAAGCCTTTATCTGTTTCTTTACGACACACTGTATGAGGTAAATGTCAATTCCTGCAGCATCCGGAAGCTGGAAACGGATCTGGCAGGCAGGCGCTTTGTGATCTCAAAGAGCGGAGAAATGATTGCCATGGAGGAAATGGCGGAAGGCGAGCCAAGCGGCTCCATCCTTCTGGTGAACCTGAACGGGCAGATACAGAGCAGGCTCGAAGCTCCCTCCGGAAAACGTGCGATACCGCTTGGCTTTCTGGGGGAAGATCTTGTGTATGGAACCGCAGCATCCGGGGATCTTATCACCGATGCCTCCGGAATTACGGTGGAACCGATGGACCACATTTATATTGTGGATCCGGAGCAAAATGTACTGGAGGATTACCATCAGGATGGCTATTATGTCCTTTCCTGTGAGGTGCGTGAAAGTCAGCTTGTTCTGACACGGGTGCAGAAGACACAGGATGCGGAAACATCTTATGTTCCTGCACCGGATGATGAAATCCTGAGCGGTGCAGCCGAAGACAAGACGGCGCTGGTCCGGACAAAGAGCAGTGCCGCATATGGTATCGTGGTCCAGATTCAGACGGGGGAGAGTGACTGGGAATCCTGCCATTATATCCGGCCGCAGGAAATTCTGTACGAAGGATCACGTGAGCTGTCACCGCGCGGTACCTCAAAGGAGACGGATGCGGATTCCGGAATCCGATCAACGCATCGTTATTATGTTTACAGCAGTAAAGAGTTTCTTGGCTGTGAATATGATCTGACGTCAGCCATTGAAACAGCCGGCGCTGAACGAAGCGGCGTGGTTGTGGATGATCAGGGAAGGTATCTTTGGAGAAAGAGACGCCCGGAACGAAGTGAAATTGATGCGCTGACTTCCATGGAGGAGGGCACTGCCCTTCTGGGCAGCAGGGAAATGTGCCTGAAGGCGATCCTGTCAGCAGAAAACATTTCCGCAGATGTGGCAGGACTCCTGGCCCAGGGAAAGACATCATTGGAAATTCTGCAGGAAGAGCTGAAGGATTACGAGGTGCTGAGTCTCTTCGGCTGCAGTCTGGATGAGGTGCTCTATTATGTGGGAATGCATCAGGCGGTTTATGCAGAAACGGATAACGGAGAAACCATACTGATCATGGGATATGGACCGGAAAATATCGAGATCTATGATCCTGCGGCGGGAAGTGTTCATCTGATGAACCTGGAAACGGCAAGAGAGAATCTTGCTGCGGCGGGAAACCGGTTTCTGAGTTACATTCCGGCAGGCTGACCGAAGCAAATGAGAGCGGAGCAGCTGATGGAAACGGAATGAGAAGCAAAAAAGACCTCCGGAAAACCGGAGGTCTTTTTTGCACACTGCGTCTGACGACACACGTTTCATTTCATATCCTTGTGTTATTCTTCGATATGCAGGCCGTTCTCGTTGTAGCGATTTACAATCTTCTGAATTCTTGCAGAGGGATCCAGAAGATCCGAGATGGAGCTGTCGTGGTTGAGTGTATCGATGATGTAGGCGATGTATTTGCTCATGCTGCAGCTGATGTACCAAGGGCACTCCAGAAGCTCAGGAGACTGATAAATCAGGTTTGTGGTCAGAACCCGGTCGATCAGTCCATCGCGGTAAGCCTGGTTAAATTTCTCGAGACCGCTGGTAAACAGACCGAAGGTCGAGAAGACAAAAATACGTCCGGCGTTGCGCTCCTTCAAACCTCTTGCGACCTCCAGAACACTCTCACCGGAGGAAATCATGTCATCGATGATGATCATATCCTTGCCCTCAACGGAGGAGCCAAGGAATTCGTGAGCCAGAATCGGGTTGCGGCCGTCTACTACTCTTGTATAATCTCTTCTCTTGTAGAACATACCCATGTCGAGACCTAATACGTTGGCGATGTATACCGCACGCTTCATGCCGCCCTCGTCCGGGCTGATGACCATCATATGGCGGGCATCGATGTGAAGTCCGTCCACATGACGGAGAAGTCCTTTGATAAACTGGTAAGCAGGCTGCACGGTATCGAAGCCGGACAACGGAATTGCATTCTGTACGCGGGGATCGTGGGCATCGAAGGTAATGATGTTATCCACACCCATGTGAACCAGCTCCTGAAGAGCAAGCGCACAGTCGAGGGATTCACGCATGGAACGCTTATGCTGACGGCCCTCATACAGATAGGGCATAATGACCGTGATGCGGCGGGCCTTACCGCCGATTGCGGCAATGGTACGCTTTAAGTTCGCATAATGGTCATCGGGAGACATGTGATTCATTTCACCGAACATGCGATAGGTCTTGCTGTAATTTACAACATCTACGAGAAGGTAGAGATCCATACCGCGAACGGACTGCTTCATGACACCCTTTCCTTCGCCGGTGCCGAAGCGGGGGAGATCTACGTTCACGATATAGGTGGGACGCTGATAGCCTGCAAAGGCAAGACTGTTCTTGTGCTCGCTCTCGCGTTCTGCGCGCCACTGCGTCAGGAAATAATCAATTTCCTTTCCCATATCCTCACAGCCGGTTACGGGAACCAGGCCCAAAGAACCTACCGGAATAGATTCCAGATTTCTCTTGTCATGCTTTTTAATCTGCTCCATTTTACCCTTTCCGCCGCAGAATCCATGCGGCCTTCCTTACACTTTTCTCATTTTTCTGGCGACACGAATGTCAGGTCCCGTCAGCTTCAGAATGGTGTAGCTGCTTGTGATTCGGGAAAAAATACGATCGGAATAACGGTCTCGAAGCTCCGGAAGCGAGAGATTGGTGGAAATGATGGTAGCCCTTCTGCGAAGGTCCCGCTCATTCAGGAGGGAGAACAGTTGTGCCGCAACAAAATTATTGGTCATCTCTGTGCCGAGATCATCAATGACAAGAACCTCACAGCCATACAGATCATCCAGAAAGCTGTGATATTCTGCCTTATTATCCTGTCGGAATATGCAGGACGAGATGGTATCAAATAATGACGAGGAGCTGAAATAAAGCACGGAATGCCCTTCTTTCAGCAGTTCACCGGCCGTACAAATGGACAGGAAGGATTTACCGGTACCGACTGTACCATAGAAAAAGAGATTTTCATAGTCGGAATTAAAATCTTTCAAAAACTTCCTGCAGGCCTGTACCGCTTTTTTGAAGCGCTCCAGGTCAGTTCCCTGATAATAGGAGGCCGACATAAGGTCAAAACGATTGTCCTGCAGCAGGCGATCCAGGTGAGACTGCTGGTACAGGATACGGATCTCCTTCTGACGAAGACAATGACATTTCCGGCTGTCGATATAGCCGGTGTCCCTGCAGTCAGGGCAGTCATATTGCGGCTGTAGATAGTCAGCAGGAAATCCCGCTTCCTTCAAAAGTCTTGCTTTTTTGGCAGCGATGGCAGAAAGCCGTTCCTTGAGGGAAAAGGAGGCCTCTTTTCCGGACAGCTTCTCCTCCAGAGCAGCATAGGAAAGATCCGGAATCTGACGATCCAGCTCCTGATATTCCGGAATTCTGGCGTAGACTCTGGATTTTCGAAGAGAAAGCTCGTGACGGTGAGCATCGCGCTTTCCTGCGTACTCCATCATCAGTTTGTCATATTCTTCCTTGGAAAGAGACAAGGGATGCTCCTTTCTTCTCAGTTGCTCAGAAGGTGCTTCTCGAGCTCGTCAAAATCGTAGGAGGTTTTCTCGAAGGCCTGGAACGAACGGGCTCCGGATTTCCCGCTCTTTTTGCCGCTGCGGCTGCCGGACAAAACAGCCTTCCGGGCCTGCGCGGCGGTGGAAATGCCGTCTTCCGCCCAGTTCAGGGCTACCTTTTCGATGTAGCGGAAATCCTTCTTGCCGAGGCCGACGCAGTATTCCACAAGATAGTCAATCAGCTCCTCCGAAAAATGGAGCTGCTCGGAAATAAAATAGATGGTCCTGGCTTCATTGGAAGAGAGCGGCTTTCCGATATACTGCTCCACAATCATAATAAGCTGCCGGCTGTCGGTTTTCTTCTGAAATTCATCCATCTGCTCTGCGGTGACATTCGAAGAAGATAAAGCAGGTCCGGCTGCTGCGGAAGAGATCATCGGGGTAATGGAAATTACCTGATGATCATTCGACGCCGGAACCGGCCGCGGCTCCCGGAGGCAGATCCCGGTAAGATTGCCGGCAGAATCCGTCTGAAACGAGAGAAGACCCTTGCGCTCCCAGAAGCGCAGCGAACGAACCACTTCCTTTTCCGTGTGGTTGAAGCGGTCGGCAATGTCTGTGATGCTGGTGGAAAGGCCGGCAGACATCATGCGGACAAGATAGAGATATACCTTCATCTGCGCATCGTTCGCATCCTTCATATATTCATCGATAAAAAGATTCGAAATAACGGTCGAATCAGCCGCATGATCGTTATAAATGGCAAAAGCTCCCATCTTCTCCACCCCCGGTTGACAGTGCAGCAGTCATAGATTTTATAAAATTGATATCTTGGATACCGGAGAGTATAGCATCTGCTTCGAACAGTCAAAATGGTAAAACTAAACAGAAAAAATCAGGCCCGGACGAAGCAGAGGAAAGTGCATCATTTTGTGGAAATTGCGGACAACGGGGATAAGACAGACGGAAACCGAAATATCACGCCCCGTTATCCACAGGAGTTATACACTTCCAAATGTGGATAATGTGGATAACTCTCGATCATTTGTTCTGTAAAAGCAGAGAAGGCCCGATATCTGTCACATTTCCGGCCCCCATTGTTATCACCAAATCATCCTTTTGGCAATTTTTCCGGATAAAGTTTTCAATTTCTTCAAAGGAGGGGAAATAATATACCTCCTTGTGACCAAGTTCACGGATTCTGTCTGCCAGTGTTGCGGAGCTGATGCCGAGGGTATCGGTTTCGCGTGCCGCATAAATATCCGCCAGAACGACAACGTCACTCTGGGAAAGAGCCTCTGCAAATTCGTTCATCAGAGCTTTGGTTCTGGTATAGGTGTGCGGCTGGAAGATGCAGAAGATCCTGTTGTGAGGCAGTTTCTCTGCGGCTTCGAGGGTTGCATGGATTTCCGTCGGATGATGTGCATAGTCATCAATGATGGTGACGCCGTTCATCTCTCCCTTGTATTCGAAGCGGCGATCGGTTCCCTCAAAGTTCAGAAGGGCTTTTCCGGTCTGCTCACGTTCTACGCCAAGCAGATCAGCGACAGCTACTGCGGCGATGGAATTATAGATATTGTGCATACCGGGAACCTGCAGACGGATCAGCTGCGTATGGCCGCCCGTTGCTGTTCGGCGGCAGCAGGTATAGGTGGGGTGTGCAGCCTCGTCATAACGGATGTTAACGGGATAATATTCGCTCTTTGTGCGGTCGCTTCCATAGGTGACGACATGGCACTTCAGGCCGTCTGTCAGCTCTTTGTAATTCTCAATGTCGCTGTTGATGATCAGGGTTCCGTCCTCCGGAATCAGCTCGGCAAATCTGCGGAAGGAGCTGCGGATATCGTCCAGATCCTTGAAAAAGTCCAGATGGTCAGCGTCGATATCAAGGATGACGCCGATCTTCGGGTACAGGGAGAGAAAGCTGTTGGTGTATTCGCAGGCCTCTGCGACGAAGTAATCCGAGTGCCCTACGCGTACATTTCCGTGAATGGATTTCAGAATTCCTCCCACAGAAATCGTGGGATCGTCCTCTACGCCGAGGAGAATTTCGGAAATCATGGAGGTTGTTGTTGTTTTGCCGTGCGTACCCGCTACTGCTACAGGACAGCCGTAATTGCGCATGATTTCTCCGAGGAGCTCGGCTCTTGTGAGATGAGGAATATTGAGCTCCCTGGCCTTCTGAAATTCCGGATTGTCCGGGTGAATGGCTGCGGTAAATACAATAAGATCAAGGTCCGGCGTGATATTCTCTGCCTTCTGGCCGATCAGAACCTGAATGCCGTGGGAGGCAAGCTCTTCTGTGATCGCAGAGGAAGCGCGGTCTGAGCCGGATACCCTGAATCCGCGGCTTGCGAGAATCTCTGCAAGTCCGCTCATGGAAATTCCGCCGATTCCGCAGAAATATACGGAAATCGGGTGATTGAAATCAATCTGATACATGTGATATTCCTTTCCGAATGCAAAAAATGCATATCCTGAAAATGCTTCTGTAAATCCTGATACGTAAATGGTTCTTCTTAATTATAGTAATTATGGCGGAAAAAACCAATAAGCACCCGTGACACCGGCTTCCTTTGAGCATGACGAGGCAGAAACAGCGGCCGGTAAGAGACGGAAGCACGGACGGATTCATTGTGGGAAAGAGCAGCGTGACAAGGGCCTTTATGCAAAAGAACAGAAATAGTAACAAAAATGAAACGATGCGATAAAACAAAGTTGGATAAAAAGCACAAGAAAAGGGACGAAATGCCTTTTGAATCATAGGTTGGTATGCTATACTTAAAAAAGCTGAAGACTTAAGTGAAATGGCCGGCTAAAGAAATGCTGCCTGACTTTTGTCTGCAGCAAATATGACGTGCTGAGGTAATGGAAGTGATCAAGAAGGAAATGATTGCGATGCTGCTGGCCGGAGGCCGCGGCAGCCGTCTTGGAATTCTGACATCCAAGATGGCGAAACCTGCAGTTCCGTTTGGGGGAAAATACCGTATTATTGATTTCCCACTGAGCAACTGCATTAATTCGGGAGTTGATACGGTTGGTGTTCTGACCCAGTATATGCCTCTGAAGCTGAATACCCATATCGGAATTGGAATTCCGTGGGATCTGGACAAGCTGGCCGGCGGCGTTTCTGTGCTTCCGCCCTATGAGAAGATTGCGGGGACGGAGTGGTATACAGGAACGGCAAATGCCATCTATCAGAACATGAGCTATATGGAGAATTATCATCCGGATTATGTTCTGATCCTGTCAGGTGATCATATTTACAAGATGGACTATGAGTCCATGCTCGATTTTCATAAGGAAAATCATGCAGATGTTACCATTGCGGTCATGCCGGTTCCCATGGAAGAGGCGAAGCGCTTTGGCATCATGATCACCGATGATAAAAAACAGATCACGGACTTCGAGGAGAAGCCGGAGCATCCGCGCAGCAATCTGGCGTCCATGGGAATTTATATTTTCTCCTGGAAGGCCTTCAAGGAGGCTCTGGAGGTCAATAAGGATACTCCCGGACTGGATTTCGGCAAGCACATCATCCCGTACTGCCATGATCAGGGAGAGCGTCTTTTTGCTTATGAATTCAATGGCTACTGGAAGGATGTCGGAACGCTGACCTCTTACTGGGAAGCGAATATGCAGCTGATTGACATCGTTCCTGAGTTCAATCTGTATGAGGAGTACTGGAAGATTTATACCAATGTGGAATCTCTTCCGCCTCAGTATTACGGTCCGGACAGTCAGGTCACCCGTTCCATCATAGGAGACGGCAGTGAGATCTACGGAACGGTGGAGCAGTCTGTGATCGGCAGTGATGTCGTAATCGGCGAGGGTGCACAGATTCGTGATTCCATCATTATGAACGGCGCGCGGATTGATGCCGGGTGTCGTCTGGAAAAGGCGATTGTGGCAGAGCGTGCCCACATTTCCGAGAACGTTGTGATTGGCGAAGGAGAGGAAATCCCGAATGAGACGGATCCTGGCATTTACCGGGACGGACTCACCGTGGTCGCGGAGGATGCGGAGATTCCTTCCGGGGTTTCAATTGGTAAGAATGCGATGGTGAACGGAAAGACCAGAGCGGAGGATTATCCGGACGGCAGGCTCGAAAGCGGCCGAACTCTGAACAAGGAGGGAGACGCGGTATGAGAGCAATCGGAATTATTCTGGCAGGCGGCAGATCCAACCGGATGAAGGAACTGTCCAGAAAGCGGGCAGTCTGCGCAATGCCGGTCGCGGGAAGCTTCCGCAGCATTGATTTTGCATTGACAAACATGGAGTATTCAAGGGTACAGAAGGTTGCAGTTCTTACCCAGTTCAATTCCAGAAGCCTGAATGAGCACCTCAGCTCCTCCAAATGGTGGGACTTCGGACGTAAGCAGGGCGGGATGTTCCTGTTCACGCCGTCTTTCACCGGAGAGGACGGAAACTGGTACCGCGGAACGGCGGATGCCATTGCACAGAACATCAGCTTCCTGAAAAATTCGCATGAACCGTATGTGGTCATCGCATCCGGAGACTGTGTTTACAAGATGGACTATAACGAGGTTCTGGAATATCACGTAAACAAACGGGCGGATATTACGGTGGTCTGCAAGGAAATGCCGGCTGATTTCAATGTGGAGCGGTATGGAACCGTTGCGCTCGATGCGGACGGACGGATCACGGAATTTGTGGAAAAGCCGATTGTTGCGGAGTCGAATATCATTTCGTGCGGAATCTATGTTATTCGGAGAAGAGCCCTGATCGAGCTCCTTGAGAGAAGCAAGGAGGAAGGACGCTATGACATTGTTCAGGACATTCTGATCCGCTACAAAGACGTCAAGCGGATTTATGGCTATAAGATGGACACCTACTGGAGCAACATCGCTTCGGTTGATGACTACTTCCACATGAACATGGATTTCCTGAAGCCGGAAGTGCGGGATTATTTCTTCCGGAAATATCCGGGCATCCACTCCAAGGTTGCGGATCTTCCTCCGGCTAAATTCAATGTGGGAGGCAGTGTTCACAACAGCCTGCTGTCCAGCGGCTGCATTGTAAACGGAGCGATTGAGAATTCCGTGCTGTTCCAGAAGGTTTATGTCGGGAACAACTGCGTGATCCGGAATTCACTGATCCTGGACGATGTGCACATTGGCGACAACGCCTATATTGAAAACTGCATTGTGGAATCGGACAGCACGATTCCGGCGAACGCCTATTATAAGGGAGAAGACGGAGTCCGGATTGTGATTGAGGACAAAGGCGAACGCTACAAAATGTAGAGGGGTTGCGATGAGAATTACAGATGTTAGAGTACGCAGAATTACCCAGTCCGGGAAAATGAAAGCGGTTGTTTCAATTACACTCGACAACGAATTTGTGGTACATGACATTAAAGTAATTGATGGCGAAAAGGGCCTGTTCATCGCGATGCCGAGCAGGAAATCCGCAGATGGAGAGTATCGTGACATTGCACATCCGATCAATGCGGACATGCGAAAGCTGGTAGAGGACACCATTCTTCAGACGTACAGGGAATGCCTGGAACAGGAAAACGTACAGGCATAAAAGAAAAGAGCAAGGCGGCAGAGAGAACAAGGCAGTGCGATTCTCCTGCTGCTTTGTTTTTGCATGGGCGTAAAGAAGCGTGTTTTATGATATACTTCATCCGCACCGGCGGATTTTCCAGAACAGCTTTTTCTTATGGACGCCGGTGAAGAATGGAAACAGATGAAACAGGAACAGTGGGAGAAATGAAAATGGATGCAGACTGGTATCTGATTGTAGGCCTGGGAAACCCGGGCAAAGAATATGACGGAAGCCGGCATAATGTCGGCTTTGAAGCAGCGGATCTTCTGATTGATGAATTTCATATCGACGGACCGACAAGGTTCCGGAAGTCGCTGATCGGAAAGGGCAGAATCGGAGATGCCAGGGTGGTTGTCATGAAGCCGATGACCTATATGAACCTGTCCGGAGAAGCCGTTCGGGAAGGGTTGGATTATTTCAAGGTGGACCCGGCTACGCATCTGATTGTCATTTCGGATGATATCGATCTGGAGCCCGGAAAGCTGCGTCTCCGGCAGAAGGGAAGCGCGGGAGGCCACAACGGCCTGAAGAACATCATACAGCACGTGGGAGACGGAAATTTCATTCGTGTGCGCATCGGTGTGGGGGCCAAGCCGGATCCGAGAGCTGACCTCGCGGATCATGTGCTGGGTCATCCAAAGGGCGAGGACAAGGAAAAAATCGAGGATGCCAAGGAAAGGGCTGTCCGGGCCGTATGTGATATTCTGGAAGAGGGAATCCAGAAGGCAATGAATCATTATAATTCCTGAGTCTGCAGCTGCGGGAATCGCCGGAAGAGGGGCTGCGGGGCAGAGATTTTCGTGATGGAGTAAATAAGAAAATATGAGAACATTGACAGAGCCTCTGCAGGAGGCGCAGGAATACAAAACACTGGTGGAAGCGCTGGCAAAGCCGATGGCAAAAGCGCTTGCAGACGGATGCGTGCCGTCACAAAAGCTGCATCTGATGGATGCGCTTTCCAGGGAAAATGCGCTCTCTTCCTTCGCAAGGTTCCGGCTGATTGTTACCAGCTCCGATAAAAGGGTAAGAGAAATCCGCGATGAATATCTGTTCTATGACCGGAATACGGTGATTTTTCCTGCAAAGGATCTGATTTTCTATCAGGCAGATCTTCGCGGCAGAGAGCTGGAAAAGGAACGGATCCGATGCCTGCGCCGGCTGGTTGAGGGAAGACCGACTACCGTGGTGACGACCTTTGCTGCGCTGATGACACCGCAGGTTCCGCTATCTGCCTGGAAGAGCAATGTCCTGCAGCTGGAGAAGCGGCAGACGTATTCTCTGGAGGAGCTTTCCCGAAAACTGGTTCGCATGGGATATGAGAAGAATTTCCAGGTCGACGCGCCGGGGCAGTTTGCTGTGCGCGGTGATATCGTGGATGTCTTTGACCTTACGGAGGAGAATCCCTATCGAATTGAGTTTTTCGACGAAGAGGTGGACTCCATCCGAAGCTTCGATCTGGAGACGCAAAGATCCATCGAGCCCATGGAGCTTGTGAAGATCTATCCGGCTACGGAGCTGATTCTGTCGGACGCACGGCTTTCCGATGGCATTGACAGAATCCGGGAAGAGGAGAAAAAGACCGAAGAAGCCCTGCGAAGCCAGGGGCATATGGAGGCAGCACATCGTCTTTCCGAGGGCATCGGCGAGCTTTGCGAGGCAGCACTGGAATACCGGGATTTCGGCGGACTGGAGGGGTATATTCATTATTTTTACCCTCAGACCGACTCCTTCCTCGAGATGTTCCCGGAAGAGCATTCCATGATCTTTCTGGATGAGCCGGTGCATCTTCGGGAAGAAGGCGAAGCGGTGGAGCTCGAGTTTCGGGAGAGCATGATCAGCCGGAGCGAGAAAGGCTATGTCCTTCCCGGACAGATGCAGCTTGTCTGCAGCGCGGCGCTTACGGCCTCCCGCATGAATCATTACCGCTGCCTTGGTCTGACCGCACTTGCCACAGGAGACAGCTTTTTTCTGCCGGAGTGTATCGTTTCTGTTCATGCAAGAAGCGTTCCGGCCTATAACAAGAGCTTCGATACACTGGTTTCGGATCTGAAGAAGTATAAGCTTCAGAAATACCGGATGGTCATCATTTCGGCATCGAGAACGAGAGCAAAACGTCTTGCCGGGGATCTCACGGAGCGGGGGCTTACTTCTTTTTACAGTGAGAATCCGGACCGGATTCTGGGCGACGGCGAAATCATGACCTATTACGGGAACATTGCCCACGGCTTTGAATACCCGCAGATTCGCTTTATTGTCATCGCCGAGACGGACATTTTCGGACCGGCCCGCAAGACGAAGAAGGTAAAACGTCATTATGACGGCGAATCCATCCGTGATTTTGCCGAGCTGAAGGTAGGAGATTATGTGGTCCATGAGGATCACGGAATCGGAGTCTACCGCGGCGTGGAGAAAATCGAGGTGGACGGCATTGCCAAGGACTATATCAAGATTGAATACGGGGGCGGAGGCACGCTGTATATTCTGCCCGGCGAGCTGAAATCTCTTCAGAAATATGCCTCTCAGGATGCGGCGAAGCCGAAGCTGAACAAGCTCGGAACGCAGGAGTGGACCAGCACCAGAAACAAGGTCAAAGGCGCGGTAGAGGAGGTTGCCCAGGATCTTGTGGAGCTGTATGCGAAGAGACAGGCAATGAAGGGACACCGCTTCAGTCCGGATACGGTGTGGCAGCGTGAATTTGAGGAAATGTTCCCTTATGAGGAAACGCAGGATCAGCTGAATGCCATTGAAGACACCAAGCATGACATGGAGTCGGACAAGATTATGGACCGGCTGATCTGCGGCGACGTCGGCTACGGCAAAACAGAAATTGCAATCCGTGCTGCGTTCAAGGCCGTGCAGGACGGACTGCAGGTAGCGGTTCTTGTGCCGACAACGATTCTTGCGCAGCAGCATTTCAATACCTTCACGGAGCGGATGAAGGAGTATCCGGTCTGTGTGGAAATGATGTCCCGCTTCCGGACGGCAGCGGAGCAGAAGAAAACCAAAGAAGGACTGGAATCCGGCCGCGTGGATATCGTGATCGGAACGCACCGGATTTTGTCCAAGGATGTGAAATTCAAACGGCTTGGACTCCTTGTCGTGGACGAAGAGCAGCGCTTTGGCGTGACACACAAGGAAAAGATTAAGAAGCTCCGGGAGAATGTGGATGTTCTGACACTTTCTGCCACACCGATTCCGAGGACCCTCCATATGAGCCTCATCGGAATCCGGGACATGAGTGTGCTTGAGGAGGCTCCGCAGGACCGCGTCAGCATACAGACCTATGTCATGGAATACAATGAAGAGATGGTCCGGGAGGCAATTTTGCGAGAGCTTTCCAGAGGCGGACAGGTCTACTATGTCTACAACCGGGTCAACGACATTGCGGAGGTGGCGGGACGCCTTCAGCAGCAGGTGCCGGAAGCGCGGATTTCCTTTGCACACGGACAGATGAACGAGTCTGAGCTGGAGAAGATCATGTATGATTTCATCAGCGGAGGAATTGATGTTCTGGTTTCGACGACCATCATCGAAACGGGACTTGATATCTCCAACGTGAATACCATCATCATTCATGATTCGGATCGCATGGGACTTTCCCAGCTCTATCAGCTGCGCGGACGAGTGGGACGTTCCAACCGGACCGCCTATGCGTTTCTGATGTATAAAAAGGACAAGATGCTGAAGGAGGTCGCCGAAAAGCGTCTTGCTGCAATCCGGGAATTTACAGATCTGGGAAGCGGCTTCCGGATTGCCATGCGCGATCTGGAAATTCGCGGTGCCGGAAGTGTTCTCGGAAGGGCGCAGCACGGTCACATGACGGCAGTTGGCTATGATCTGTATTGCAAGATGCTGGATACCGCGGTCAAGCACGCAAAGGGTCTGCCGGTTCCAAAAGAGAAGAATACATTTGTCAATCTGTCTGCGGATGCCTTCATTCCGGACAGCTACATCATGAACGAGGCGCAGAAGCTCGATATTTACAAGAAGATTGCCGCGGTAGCTTCTCTGGAGGACTGCGATGATATCCGGGACGAGCTGCGGGATCGCTTCGGTGAGAAAATTCCGGCCTCTGCAGAGAACCTTCTGCGCATAGCGCTGATCCGCTCGATTGCCGGGAAGCTGGATATGGCGGAAATTGTAGGCGGAGACGGAAGCATTCGGGTTACCATGAATAAGGACGCTGCCGTGCAGGTTGCGGGAATCCCCCGTTTTCTTGCAAAATATCAGGGACGGCTTCAGTTTTCGCCGAAAGGACAGGCGAAAGGTGAGCTGAAGGGACAGCCGTATTTTACCCTGCGATATGCACAGACCGGTGTGACAGCGCGTGATGAGGAGGAGCTTCTTGCACAGACGGAAGGATTCCTTGTAAATTTCAGTGAGATTCTGCGATGATAATGTTAAAATAAAATCAAATGCGCGTAAAACGAACCAAACACCCAGCAGCAGGCTGACAGAGTGGAGAAAAATCCTATGGATATTTACGGTATTCTTGCAATCATCGGAGGACTGGTCCTGTTCCTCTATGGCATTACAACGCTTGGGGAGGGCCTGAAAAAGGTCTCGGGCGGCAAGATGGAGGACATCCTTCAGACGCTGACCTCCAACAAATGGAAGGGCGCACTCCTCGGTATGCTGGTGACGGCAGTCATTCAGTCTTCCGGTGCCACCATTGTCATGGTAGTCGGCTTTGTCAATTCCGAGATCATGTCGCTGAATCAGGCGGTCGGCGTCATCCTCGGTGCCAACATCGGTACCACGATCACGGCATGGCTCCTGTCGCTGACAGGAATTCAGAGTGACAATATTTTCCTGTCGCTCCTTAAGCCTGCGAATTTCTCGCCGATCATCGGACTGATCGGTATTTTCATGATGATGTTCTGCAAGAAGCAGAAGCAGAAGGATGTCGGCGGCATTCTGACAAGCTTCGGCGTGCTTCTTCTCGGCATGACAGCAATGTCGGAGGGAGCAGCTCCTCTTGCGGACAATCCGGAATTTGTGGGTCTTCTGACTGCATTTTCCAATCCGATCCTCGGACTTCTCGTTGGCCTTGTTGTCACGGTTATTCTGCAGAGCTCTTCCGCATCCATCGGTATTCTGCAGTCCCTGTCTCTGACCGGCGTTCTTCCGATGGGAAGTGCCATTCCCGTCATCATGGGTGAGAACATCGGCTCTGCAATCACCGGTATTATCGGCGCGATCGGCGCAACAAGAAACGCGATCCGTGCATCTCTTCTTCAGCTTTTCTACTGCCTGATCAAAACAGGCGTATTCATGGTTGTCTTCTACAGCCTGAATGCAATGATCCATTTCCCGATCATGCAGGAAACGGCAAATCCGGTCATGATCGCCGTGTTCCACAGTGTTTTCAATATCATTGCCGTGCTTCTTATGCTCCCCGCATCGGAATTTCTGGTTCGTCTTGTGGAGAAGGCACTTCCGGTTACGGACAAGGAGCGTGCCGTCAGCGAGAGAAAGCGCGAGCTTCAGATGTTGGATCCCAGATTCATCACCTCTACCTCGTATGCCATTGAGCAGTGCGAGAAGGCAACCTTCCGGATGGCAGATTACACGCAGGAAGCGCTGTCCACCGCGGTGGGCCTTGTTCTGAATTTCAATGAGGAGGGGGCTGCGAAGGTGGATCAGCTGGAGCGGACCGTGGACGACTATGAGGATCAGCTGAACAGCTATCTTTCCAGCATTTCCGGAAAGACCTTTACGGCAAAGGATTCCCATATGTTCACGCTTCTGATGCACTGCATCGGTGACTTCGAGAGAATCAGCGATCATGCCCTGAATGTCATGCAGAAGGCAAAGGAGATGAATGAAAAGGGAGAAAGCTTCTCTCCCCGCGCGCAGGAGGAGCTGCAGATCTTCGGAGCGGCCCTGAATGACATTATGGAACGGACTGTCCGCGCCTTCCGCGAGGACAATACGCAGATCGCGGCCACCGTTGAGCCTCTGGAGGAGGTCATTGACGGCCTGAATATGGAAATCAAGAGACGTCACGTAAAGCGCCTTCGGAAGGGAAAGTGCACGGTCGAGACCGGCATGGCACTCGAGGATATCATCACAGACTACGAGCGGATAGCCGATCACTGCAACAATGTGGCCGTGCATCTGTCGCAGAGAACGGAGGACGGCTTCGATACCCATGAGTATCTGGAGCATCTGGAGAACAATGCCAGACAGGATTTCCGCACACATGTGTCTTTGTTTGAAGCGAAGTACCGCCTGCCCGGGCTGGAAGAGACAGCTTCCTCTGAGCCGGAGGAGGCTTCCGAAGAGCAGAGGGAAACGGTTGGTCCGGAACTGACTCCTTCTGAGAAATTCAAAAAGAAGGCAAAGGAAAAGAAAGAAGAGAAGAAGGCATCTAAGAAGGATGTGAAAAAGACGAAGAAGAAATAAGCCGCAGCATCTTTTGCAGATGAATGTACTTGCGGGAAACAGGCACGCCAGAACTGCCAGAGACGCAGTTTTGGCGTGTTTTCATCTGTATTTTATTCTTCAATTCACTCTGAGAACGTGTCATACTGATCTTTGGAAAATGAATTTATGAACGAGAGGGAAATATAAAACGTAAAGAGTGGTGCGTGATGAGAAATAACAGTGATCTGTTCTATGTGTGTAGTTTGATTGAGTTTATTGGGAGAAAACAGAAGAGAAAACGTTCTGAAGTAGTGGCAGATCTGGGGAGAGATACACTTGTCAGATTGTATGGCCATGCAGATGTTTTTCACTGTGAGCCAATTGAAAAGACAGCGGACGAATTTATTGCTCGCTGTGGCATTCAACAGGGAAACTATGATAATGTAGCTGCCTGCCGATATCTCGTTCCGGATTACTGGACGATCGGAGCAGTATATGAACGGCTGATTGAAGATATCTGCCAGGATAATGAAGAGAAAGTAACAGAGGTATTGAGGGAAGTTTATTCATCCTGGATAGATGCCGCCATTTCGAATTACAATACGGATTTCTATTATCAGTCTCGCGATTATATTTACGAATGCTATATGGCAGGGAAGGTTTTATAAACGACAGAAAATGGAGTAAGAAGAGAAAAGATGGATCAACAACAGAAATCGCAGCAGATGGAAAATGGAAGTATTCCGAAGCTTCTGGCGCAGCTGGCAATTCCGGCGGTGGTCGCACAGCTCGTGAATCTTCTGTATAACATTGTAGACCGGATTTACATTGGGCATATGGCAGAGGTCGGTGCAACAGCTCTTACAGGAGTTGGGCTTTTCATGCCGATCCTGATGCTGATCAATGCCTTTGCCATGCTGGCAGGAGCAGGTGGAGCACCGCTTGCTGCAATTCGCATGGGACGGAAGGAGCATGATTTTGCAGAAAAGATTCTGGGAAACTGCTTCACGGTTCTGATGATTTTTGCGGTGGCACTGACCGTGATCTTTTATGTTACGGCTCCGACGCTTCTGCAGCTGTTCGGTGCAAGTCAGGTGACGCTTCCCTATGCGCTCAGCTACTCCAGAATTTATATTCTCGGAAGCGTTTTTGTGCTTGTTGTGATGGGAATGAATCCCTTTATTACCACGCAGGGGTTTGCGAAGATCAGCATGATGACGACACTGATCGGAGCGGTCATCAACATTATTCTGGATCCGATCTTTATCTTTGCGCTTGGACTTGGTGTTCGCGGAGCTGCGCTTGCTACCGTGCTCAGCCAGATGGTGGGAACCGTGTGGATTCTGCGCTTCCTGACCGGGAAAAAGACCATCCTGAAGCTGAAGCCTTCCTGCCTGAAGCTGGAAGGCCCGGTGATTCTGCCCTGTCTTGGACTTGGCGTTTCCACATTCGTGATGCTCTCGACAGAGAGCCTTCTGTCGATCACTTTTACGGCGAGCCTTGCCAGATACGGAGGTGACCTTGCAGTCGGAGCCATGACCATCATTACCAGTGTGAGCCAGCTGGTGACGCTTCCGCTGCAGGGCGTCTGCCAGGGAGGGCAGCCGATTATCAGCTATAACTATGGTGCAGGTCACGGAGACCGCGTGAAAAAGATGTTTTTCCTGGTTTTTTCTGTCTGCATGACCTATACGGTGCTGTTCTGGGCGGCGGTTCTGCTCTTTCCGTCGGTGTTCGCCGGCATCTTTACAACCAATGCGGAGCTGTCCGGATATACCTCCTGGGCACTGCGGATCTACATGGCGGGAATTTTCGCCTGCGGCGCACAGTGCAGCTGCCAGCAGAGCTTCATGGCGCTTGGACAGGCCAAGGTCAGTCTGCTCCTTGCCTGCCTTCGGAAGATTGTGCTTCTGATCCCGCTCATTCTGATCCTTCCGCATGTGCTTCCGTTTGATCCGGTTTTTTCTGTGTTCCTTGCGGAGCCTGTCAGTGACATTGCGGCGGCGGTCATTACAACCATCACCTTCCTGACGAGGTTCAATCGGATTCTGGAAATGCGGTGATTTGGCAGGCGCTGCTCCGTCTGGCTGAGAATGCAGCTTATATAAATAAGTAACCCCCGATGTGTATTGTTCTTTAAGTACACATCGGGGGTTGTTACATAAAAAATATTCGGTTACAGCTGTCCGCCATGAGCCAGCAGGGCAAGCTTGGTGTCGTAGAGCTTCTGGGAAAGATCGACATACACCTGATGCGGGTTGTCGAGACGTCTGGATTCCTCCCAGAGCGTATCCTGCTCCTGCAGGCAGTAGTCGCGGATTTCCATCGTAGGACGGGACTCATAGACGCACTTTCCGTTCAGGAAGAGAGACGTCAGCATCTCGCGGAGGGTGAATTCGCCGGGCTGAAGCGTTGTTTTCTTCCAGGGCTCCATAGGGTCAAAGAGAAGCAGCGGCTCCTCTTCGCTGAAGTTCTCATCGGTAAAGCAGATGAGATCCGCCTTGATCTTATGACTGTCCTTTTCGTAGACGCGGTAAACCTTCTTGTTGCCGGGGTTGGTGATCTTCTCGGTATTCTCGGACAGCTTGATTTTGGGCTCGAAGGAGCCGTCCTTGTTCTCTACAGCTGCAAGCTTGTATACGCCGCCGAAGCTCGGATTGTCCTTGGCGGTAATCAGGTGCGTGCCGACTCCGAAGGAATCGATGCAGGCACCCTGCTGATAAAGCGAATTGATGAGGTGCTCATCCAGATCGTTGGAGCAGCAGATCTTTGCCTGCGGATAGCCGGCAGCGTCCAGCATTTTCCGGGCTTTCTTGGTCAGATACGCAAGATCACCGGAATCCAGGCGGATGCCGATGTGATCCAGAGGAAGACCCTTTTCCTTCATATAATCAAAGGTTCGGATTGCGTTCGGAATACCGCTTCCCAGCGTGTCGTAGGTGTCTACGAGAAGCGTGCAGGCGGACGGATAAAGCTCTGCATAGGTCTTGAAGGCCTCGAACTCACTGTCAAAGCTCATGATCCAGCTGTGGGCATGCGTGCCGAGAACAGGAACGTCAAAAAGCTCACCGCACAGGACATTGGAGGTTCCTGCACAGCCGGCAATTACGGCAGCTCTTGCACCGTACGTTCCGGCATCCGGTCCCTGCGCGCGGCGAAGGCCGAACTCCATGATGGGAGCGCCCTTTGCGGCGTAGCAGATCCGGGCGGATTTGGTTGCAATCAGACTCTGATGATTGATGATGCACAAAATGGCGGTTTCCACAAGCTGCGCCTCCATGATGGGAGCGACAACCTTTACAATCGGCTCTCTCGGGAAAATCAGAGAACCCTCCGGAATGCAGTAGATATCACCGTGGAAATGAAAATCTGCAAGATAATCCAGAAAATCCGCATCGAAAATACCGGTACTGCGCAGATATTCAATGTCCTGAGACGAGAAGTGCAGATCCTTGATGTAACGGACCAGCTGTTCTACGCCGCACATGATGGAATATCCTCCGCCAAAGGGATTGTTTCGGAAAAATGCATCAAAGATCACGGTCTTGTTCTCATCCCGATGCTTGAAATAGCCCTGCATCATGGTGAGCTCATAGAAATCGGTAAGCAGTGTCAGATTCTGTCTGTCCATGATTATCCTTTCTCTTGCCTTGCAGTACGAAAACAGATGTCTGTGAGAATATAAAACTGACGGCCGGAGTTTTTTTAAGCCGGTTACAGTTTAGACTGATCATACACCATTACGCCGGAATGTGGTGAAAAAGGTGCATAAATCCAATTATTCCGGCGTTTTTCCCGTCAGGTCGGTTGCTTGACCTGCTATTAGCAGGGCTTTATAATTTGTTAGGTTCAGCACTGGCAATCAAACCAATATTGCGTTCCGCAGACTGACGAGAAAGGTCTGCGAAGGAGGTATTATGTACAACAAGGTAAACCCCAACCTGAATTTCGTTCAGCGTGAGCAGGAAACGGCGAAGTTCTGGGAGGACAATGACATCTTCAACAAGAGCGTTCGGCAGAATGAGGGACATCCCATTTATATGTTCTATGACGGACCGCCGACTGCAAACGGCAAGCCGCATATCGGACATGTGGAGACCCGTGTCATTAAGGATATGATTCCCCGTTATCATACGATGAAGGGAGAGCAGGTTCCGAGAAAGGCAGGCTGGGATACGCACGGCCTTCCGGTTGAGCTGGAAGTTGAAAAGGAAATCGGAATCGAAGGCAAGGATCAGATTGAAGCATACGGCATCGAGCCCTTTATCAAAAAGTGCAAGGAGTCGGTGTGGAAATATAAGGGAATGTGGGAGAAGTTCTCCCGTCAGGTCGGCTTCTGGGCAGACATGGATCATCCCTATGTTACCTATTATGATGATTATATTGAGTCCGAATGGTGGGCACTGCAGCAGATCTGGAACAAGAATCTTCTGTATAAGGGCTTCAAGGTAGTTCCTTACTGCCCGAGCTGCGGAACACCGCTTTCCTCTCATGAGGTGGCGCAGGGCTATAAAACCCTGAAGGACCGCACGGCAATTGTACGCTTTAAGGCAGCTTCCGAGGATGCTTATTTCCTTGCATGGACGACAACTCCCTGGACGCTTCCCTCCAACATCGCGCTCTGCGTGAATCCGGAAGACACCTATATTAAGGTAAAGGCCGCTGACGGTTATACCTATTATCTTGCAGAGGCGCTGGCAGATCAGGTTCTGGGAAGCCTTGCAGAAGAAGGAAAGCCTGCCTATGAGGTTCTTGAGACCTATAAGGGACGTGATCTGGAGTACCGGGAATACGAGCCCCTGTATCAGTGTGCAAAGGACAGCACGGACCGCCAGCATAAGAAGGCATTCTTCGTATACTGCGATGACTATGTCACGATGACCGATGGTACCGGTATCGTTCATATTGCACCGGCATTTGGTGAAGACGATGCCCGCGTGGGCCGCAAATACAACGCACCGTTTGTTCAGATGGTGGATGACCACGGCCGCATGAAGCCTGAGACAGGAAAGTTTGCAGGCATGCGCTGCAAGCCTACCGAAGCAGAGATCAAGGAAGGCGCCGTCAGCTGTGATCCGGAGGTCCTGAAGGATCTTGATGAGAGAGGAATCCTGTTTGCAGCTCCGAAGGTTGAGCATGACTATCCGCACTGCTGGAGATGCGGAACTCCTCTGATTTATTATGCACGTGAGTCCTGGTTCATCAAGATGACCGAGGTTCGTGATGACCTTGTCCGCAACAACAAGGAAATCAACTGGGTTCCCCCGACCATGGGAGAGGGGCGCTTCGGAAACTGGCTGGAGAACATTCAGGACTGGGCAATTTCTCGTAACCGCTACTGGGGAACTCCTCTGAACATCTGGGAGTGCCCGGACTGCGGCAAGCAGATCAGTGTTGGCTCCCGCAAGGAGCTTGCGGAGCTGTCCGGAGATCCGGCAGCGGAGCACACAGAGCTGCATCGCCCTTATGTTGACCAGTACATCATCAAGTGCCCGGACTGCGGCGGCGACATGAAGCGTGTGCCGGAAGTCATTGACTGCTGGTTTGACTCAGGTGCCTGCCCGTATGCAGAGCTTCATTATCCTTTTGAAAACAAGGAGCTGTTTGAGAAGCAGTTCCCGGCATCCTTTATTTCCGAGGCTGTTGATCAGACAAGAGGCTGGTTCTATTCCCTGCACGCGGAGGCAACGCTTCTGTTCAATCGCCCGGCCTTCAAGAATGTTATCGTCATGGGACTGGTTCTGGATGAAGACGGAAATAAAATGTCCAAGTCCAAAGGCAATGCGGTAGACCCGATGAACGCCCTGGAGACCTATGGCGCCGATGCCATCCGCTGGTATTTCTATACGGCAAGTGCACCGTGGCTGCCGAAGCGCTTCTCCGGCAAGGTTGTGAAGGAAGGACAGAGCAAGTTCCTCGGAACCCTGTGGAATACCTATGCCTTCTATGTTCTGTATGCAGAGATCGATCAGTTCGATCCCACAAAGTATACGCTGGATTATGACAAGCTGTCCGTGATGGATAAGTGGCTCCTGTCCAAGATGAATTCCATGATTCAGAAGACAGATGCCAATATGGCAGCCTACAAGCTTCCGGAAGCAGCTGCTGTTCTGGAAGAGTTCGTGGATGACATGTCCAACTGGTATGTCCGCCGCGGAAGAGAGCGCTTCTGGGCAAAGGGAATGGAGCAGGACAAGATCAACGCCTATATGACGCTGTACACTGCTCTGAAGAATGTCTGCCTCTGCGCAGCTCCGATGATTCCCTTCATGACCGAGGAAATCTATCAGAATATCGTCCGCAGTGTGGACCAGAGCGCACCGGAATCCGTACATCTCTGCCGGTTCCCGGAGGCCGATGCCGAAAGAATTGATACAAAGCTTGAAAATGACATGGATCAGGTTCTGAAGATCGTTGTCATGGGACGTGCATGCCGCAATATGTCCAATCGCAAGAACCGTCAGCCGCTTGCCAAGATGTATATCAAGGCAGATTCTGTGCTGGATGATTTCTATAAGGAGATCATTGAAGACGAGCTGAACGTAAAGAGCGTGGAGTTTACGGATGATGTCCGTGCCTATACGACCTATACCTTCAAGCCGCAGCTTCGGACCGTCGGACCGAAGTACGGCAAGCAGCTCGGCGGAATCCGCAGGTATCTTGGAGAACTCGACGGCAACGCTGCGATGGATCAGCTGAATGCAGGAGAGAACCTGAAGTTCGATGTGGACGGCACAGAGGTTGAGCTTTCGAAGGAAGATCTTCTGATTGAGATGGCGCAGAAGCCGGGCTATGTGTCCCAGGAAGACGGCGGCATGACGGTTGTCATCGATACGAATCTGACGCAGGAGCTGATTGAGGAAGGCTATGTGTACGAAATCATTTCCAAGATTCAGACCATGCGTAAGGATTCCGGCTTTGAAGTGATGGATCACATTCACCTGTCGCTTTCCGGCAATGAGAAGCTCTATGACATTGCAGTCAGAAATGCATCCTCGATCTGCACGAAGGTACTGGCAGATCAGATTCAGAAGGATGTGACGCTTGCCAACGAAAAGGAATGGGATATCAACGGTGAGAAGCTCACCATTGGTGTAGAGAAGCAGTAAAAGCAAAATGACATTTAAGACCGGACATCAGGGAGAATCGTAAACACAATTCAGAGGGATAACAGGAGTAGGAAATGATTAAGAAAAAGCAGCTCAGCTTTGACAAGGAACTGTTTAAGAGAAGCGTTGAATACAACGTTCGAACGATGTACCGCCGCGAGATGGGAGAAGCAACCAAAGAGCAGGTGTTCCAGGCTGCCGCCTATGCACTGAAGGACCAGATCGTGGATGACTGGATGCGGACGCAGAAGGAGTTTGAGGAGAAGAATCCGAAGACCCTGTACTATCTTTCCATGGAATTTCTGATGGGAAGAGCCTTCGGCAACAATCTGATTAATCTGCAGGCGTATGAACCGGTTGCTGAAGCACTGAATGAACTTGGCTTTGACATCAATGCCATCGAGGACCAGGAGCCGGATCCGGCACTTGGAAACGGCGGCCTTGGAAGACTTGCTGCCTGCTTCCTGGATTCCCTTGCAACGCTGAATTATCCGGCATATGGCTGCGGCATCCGGTACCGCTACGGTATGTTCAAACAGAAAATCGTAGACGGCTATCAGGTGGAAGCTCCGGACAACTGGCTGGAGAACGGAAATCCGTTTGAGCTTCGCCGTCCGGAATATACGCAGGAGGTTCACTTCGGCGGATACGTTACTGCTTATCCGGCTGAAAACGGTCGTACCATGTATCGTCAGGAAGGCTATTCTGCCGTAAAGGCGGTTCCGTATGACATGCCGGTTATCGGATACGGAAACGGATTTGTGGACACTCTCCGGATCTGGGACGCAGAGCCGGTGAACAGCTTCCATCTGGATTCGTTCGATAAGGGCGATTATCAGAAGGCTGTGGAGGAGGAGAATCTGGCAAGAACGATCTGCGAGGTTCTGTATCCCTGTGACGATCATATGCAGGGCAAGGAGCTTCGCCTGAAGCAGCAGTATTTCTTCGTATCGGCCTCTGTCCAGCTGGCAATCAAGAAGTTCATGTCCCGCAACGAGGACATTCATGATCTTCCTGAGAAGGCAGTCTTCCAGATGAACGATACGCATCCGACCCTGACTGTTCCGGAGCTGATGCGCATTCTTCTGGATGAATATGGCCTTGAGTGGGATGAGGCATGGGCAATTGTGCAGAAGTGCACGGCCTACACGAACCACACGATTATGGCCGAGGCACTGGAAAAATGGCCGATCGAGCTGTTTTCCCGCCTGCTTCCCCGTATCTATCAGATCGTGGAGGAAATCAACCGCCGCTTTGAGAGAGAAATCCATGCAAAGTATGACAATACCGGTGTGGATGTCGGCTATAAGGTTTCCAAAATGGCCGTCATTTATGACGGCCAGGTCCGCATGGCGAACATGGCGATTGTTGCCGGCTTCTCGGTAAACGGTGTGGCAAGACTTCATACGGAAATTCTGAAGAATGAATCTCTTCATGATTTCTATGAGATGTTCCCGGAGAAGTTCAACAATAAGACCAACGGAATCACACAGCGCCGCTTCCTTCTGCACGCAAACCCGCTTCTTGCTTCCTGGATTACGGAGCATATCGGGGATGAGTGGATCACGGATCTTTCCCATATCGCAGAGCTTAAGCCTTATGCGAAGGATGAGAAGGCGCAGCGTGAATTCATGCAGATCAAGTACCAGAACAAGGTTCGCCTTGCAAACTATATTCTTGAGCACAACGGAATTGAAGTGGATCCCCGTTCCATCTTCGATGTTCAGGTAAAGCGTCTCCACGAGTACAAGAGACAGCTGCTGAACATTCTGCATGTGATGTACATCTACAATCAGCTGAAGAAGGATCCGAACATGGATTATCCGAAGCATACCTTCATTTTCGGAGCGAAGGCAGCGGCCGGATACCGGAATGCGAAGCTGACCATCAAGCTGATCAACAATGTGGCAGATGTCATCAATAACGATCCTTCCATCGGAGGAAAGCTCAAGGTTGTATTCATTGAGGACTATCGCGTCAGCAACGCAGAGATTATTTTTGCGGCAGCAGATATTTCGGAGCAGATCTCTACGGCTTCGAAGGAAGCGTCCGGAACCGGCTGCATGAAGCTGATGCTCAACGGCGCACTGACGATCGGAACCATGGACGGAGCCAATGTCGAGATGGCAGAGGAGATGGGCAGAGAGAACATGTTCATTTTCGGCCTGTCCTCTCAGGAGGTGATCGGCTTCGAGAACAACGGCGGCTATGATCCGAACGAGATCTTCAACAACGATCAGAACGTCCGTGAGGTTCTGGTGCAGCTTGTAAACGGAACGTATTCCAGAGAAAATCCGGAGCTGTTCCGCCCGCTGTACGATTCTCTTCTGAGAAGCTACCCCGGCTGCCCTGCAGACCGTTACTTTATCCTGAAGGATTTTGAGTCCTATGCGGCTGCGCAGCGTGACATCGTTGCGGCATATGAAAATAAGGCAAAATGGGCCGAAATGGCGATCATCAACACAGCAAGCTGCGGCAAATTCTCGTCCGACCGTACGATTGAAGAGTATGTGAACGATATGTGGCACCTGGAGAAGGTGGAGATTCCCGCTCCGGCTGCAAAGAAGAGTGCGGCAGAGGCTGATGCAGAGAAAGCACCGGCAGCAAAGGCACCTGTGGAAAAGACACCGGCTGCAAAGCGTAAATGAGCAGTCCGTCAGGCTTGAAACGACGGCGTTGACCTGAAAAGTATAATTGTATACAATGTAATTCGGAGCTCACAGGATGGAGTTTTCTCTGTCCTGTGAGTTCCTCGTATACGGTTTTCAGGGAAAAAGGAGACAGAGAGAATGGTGACAGTACATAAAAGCGGAGCTTACTATCTCGGAAACGGACAGTGGGTGCCGGACGATGAGTCGGCAGCAGGAAGACTTGCAGCGGAAGGAATTCAGGAGAGCAGGGAAACGGGACGTGACAGGACCATGGCCTGGAGCATTCTTTCTGCGCACAATCAGTCCGGGGATACGGAGAAGCTGAACATCCGGTTTGATCAGATTACAAGCCATGACATTACCTATGTCGGAATCATTCAGACGGCAAGAGCATCGGGACTCACCAGATTTCCGGTTCCCTATGTGCTGACGAACTGCCACAACTCTCTGTGCGCGGTGGGAGGCACGATCAATGAAGATGATCACATGTTCGGTCTTACTGCCGCGCAGAAGTACGGCGGTATTTATGTTCCGCCTCATCTTGCAGTCATTCACCAGTATGCAAGAGAAATGATGGCGGCAGCAGGCGGCATGATTCTCGGCTCCGATTCGCATACAAGATATGGAGCACTGGGCACAATGGCAATGGGTGAGGGTGGTCCTGAGCTTGTGAAGCAGCTTCTGGGACAGACCTATGACATCAAAAGGCCCGAGGTCATTGCCGTTCATCTGACAGGAACCCCCAAACGGGGTGTGGGCCCTCATGACGTGAACATCGCACTGATCGGAGCGGTTTTCGAGAGCGGGTTTGTCAAGAACAAGGTTCTTGAGTTTATCGGTGAGGGCGTTCATAACCTTTCCGAGGATTTCCGTATCGGAATTGACGTCATGACCACAGAGACCACCTGCCTGTCCTCCATCTGGGAGACGGATGAGAAGACGGAAGAGTGGCTTGCTCTTCATGGAAGAAAAGAAGCGTACCGGAAGCTTGAGCCGCAGCGCGGTGCCTATTATGACGGTGTCATTGACATTGATCTTTCCAAGGTGGAGCCGATGATTGCGATGCCGTTCCATCCGTCGATGGCGTATACCATTGACGAGGTAAATCACAACCTCAAGGATATCCTTCACGGAGTGGAAGAGCGGGCAAAGGTTTCTTTTGGAGATCAGGTTCATGCAGATCTTTCCGACAAGATCGTAAACGGAAAGCTCCTGGTAGATCAGGGCATCATTGCCGGATGTGCCGGCGGCGGCTTTGAGAACATCTGTGAGGCCGCGGGGATTCTGGATGGAGAGGATATCGGAAATGATAAGTTCTCTCTGTCGGTATATCCTGCTTCCCAGCCGATTTATGTGGAGCTGATCCGAAGCGGCGTGGCTGAAAAGCTGATGGATGCGGGCGCAGTGCTGAAAACAGCGTTCTGCGGACCTTGCTTCGGTGCGGGAGATACCCCGGCAAACAATGCCTTCTCCATCCGTCACTCCACGAGAAACTTCCCGAACCGTGAGGGCTCCAAGCCGCAGAAGGGGCAGATTTCCTATGTGGCGCTGATGGATGCGCGTTCCATTGCGGCAACCGCAGCTCACCAGGGCTTCCTTACGCCGGCAACGGAGATGGATAAGGATATTCCGACCTATTCGTATCATTTTGACCCGAAGATTTATGAAAAGCGCGTGTTTGATTCCAAGGGAAAGGCGGATCCCGACGTGGAGCTGCAGCTTGGACCGAACATTCGTGACTGGCCGAAGATGGAGCCTCTTCCGGAGAACCTGGCTCTTCGCGTCGTGGCGGAGATCCACGATCCGGTCACCACGACGGATGAGCTGATTCCGTCCGGAGAAACCTCCTCCTATCGCTCCAACCCGGAGGGACTGGCGGAGTTCACGCTGTCCAGAAAGGTACCGGATTACGTGCAGCTTGCAAAGGAAGTACGGGAGGGTGAGCGCGCACAGGTGGCAGGTACCTGCATCGGTGAGGCACTTCCCGGCTTCCATGATATTATGACGGCGATCCGTGCGAAATTCCCGGAGGCCAGCAGGGAAAACATCGGAATCGGCTCGACCATTTTTGCGGTAAAGCCCGGAGACGGTTCTGCCCGCGAGCAGGCGGCTTCCTGCCAGAAGGTGCTTGGAGGCTGGGCGAATATTGCAAACGAGTATGCGACAAAGCGTTATCGCAGCAATCTGATCAACTGGGGCATGCTTCCGTTTGTCATCGACAAGGGTGAGCTTCCGTTTGCCAGGATGGACTACCTGTTCTTCCCGGGAATCCGGAAGGCGGTTGAGAATAAGGAACAGACGATTCAGGGTTATGTCGTGAAGAATGGGACGCTGGAGCCGTTTGCGGTGACGCTCGGAGATCTTACGGATGACGAACGTCAGATCATTCTGGATGGCTGCCTGATTAATTTCAATCGCAGATCGCTGGAAAAGTAAGTTGGCAAGAGGAGAGGGAGTTTTCGGATGCATTACGTGGTGAAATACATGCTCATTGCGATGTACGCAGTCACTCTGGGCACAACCATGCGGTACTATTTAAACCTTCTCCAGGAGCATAACTGGGATCAGAGAGAATATTTTCACACGCTCTTCCGGGAAAATCTTCGCTGGCTTCCCCTCATATTCATGGTGGTTCCCGCTGCTGCACTGACCATGGGATATCGCACGCTGGGAAAGGGGATGATGTTCCTGTATCTGCTTGCGATCACCCTGTGGTTTGGCTTTGGAAAGAAACGGAATGCAGAAAGAGAGGATGTGAAAAAGCGGCAGGGCCTGTTTCTTCTCTGGGGAATCTTATGGGTGCTGCTGGTGCTTGTCTGCCTGGCTCTTCCGAAATCAAAGATTCATATCATGAATCTGATCTGTTCCGTTGCCTTTTTCATGCAGCCCTTTGGGGCCCCGCTTCTTGCAGCCATCAGTCGGCCGGCAGAGCACAGCATCGGAAGAAAGTATATCCGGAAATCGGGGGATCTTCTGAAGCGCAGGAAGGGGCTGCAGATTATTGTGATATCCGGAACCAGTGATCAGGAGGAAATGGCACGGCTTCTGGAAGTCCTTCTGGCAGGAAAATTCCGCTGTAAGGTAACAACAGGGATGATTCACACAGCACTGGAAGCAGCCAGAGCAATCCGCAGCCTTGATGATCCGAGGCTGGAGATTCTGATCTGCCCGATGGAGGCAGACAGCAAAGAAGAACTCGAGGCGATTGCGGAAACTCTTCATCCTGAGATTGTTATCCGGACCTCTATGGATTATGGGACTCTCCTTGAGGAGACGGATCCCTTCGGCGAGTATGGGATACGACTGATCAACGGGGATGATGAAGTGCTTCTTGCCGGTACAGGCAGAAAAAATACACGGACCTACGGTCTTTGTGCGAACTGTGACATCCGGGGAAGCATCCTTTCTGTCGGAAGTGAGGGAACGAGATTTTCGGTTTCTGATTCCGGACAGAGGGAAACGGAATTTCTCACAATTCTTCTCGGAGAACGAAGAATTCGTCTGCTGACCGGAGATGTTTTTGCGGCACGCGCGCTTGGAATGTCGGACAGAGAAATCCGGTACCGGATTGCATCCATTCTTCCGATGCTGCACCATATGCAGCTGGTGGCAATTCCGAATGCCATGCTGATTGACGACAGTGCCAACACGGATCCGGACCGGGCCGAGGAAGCACTGAGGACGCTGGAGCACTTTGAAGGGGAGAAAGTCCTGCTTACATCGGGCTTTACATGCCTGGGAGCAATTCAGGAAGCATGCAATCATCGCATCGGTGAACTGGCAGCGGAGATCTGCAGCAGAATTATTCTCATGGGAGAAGAAGTTCCTTATGGAATCCGGACAGGAATTCTGGATGCCGGCTTCCGGCCGGAGATGCTGTATGAGGCGAAAGATCAGAAAGAGGCCGCTGCACTGATCGGCAGCTGGCCTCAGGAAGAGCAAAGGGTGCTTCTTGCAGAGCGTCTGGAGATGGTTTCTCCGGAAGCTTCGGAAACTAACGGTCATTCCGGTAGATGATTCTTCCGGAAGAGATGGTGCAGCGGATCACACCGGGAAGCGTTTCACCAAGGAACGGCGAATTGCAGGATTTGGAGTGGAAGGACTCTTTGGTTACCGTCCATTTTGCGGAAGGATCGAAGATCACGATATCTGCAGCAGCCCCCTGTGAAAGGGTTCCCGCGGGCAGGCGATAATAATCCGCCGGGTTGCAGGTAAGGAGCGCCAGCATCTCCGTCATGGACAGAAGGCCGGGCTCTACCAGATGACGAAGGGCAAGGGAGAGCGCCGTCTCCAGACCGATCATGCCGCTGGGAGCATTCCAGAGCGGGGTGATGGCCTTTTCTTCTGCACTGTGCGGGGCATGATCCGTGGCAATGATATCGATGGTGCCATCCTGCAGCCCCTGAATAATGGCAAGACGATCCTCCTCTGTTCGCAGGGGAGGATTTACTTTGGCCAGACTTCCGGTTTGAAGAACCGCATCCTCTGTGAGCGAAAAGTGCTGGGGAGTTGCCTCCGCATGAATCAGCGGATTGATTTTTCTCGCCTGGCGGACAAGGTCAACCCCTTCCTTCGTGCTGATATGCTGGATCAGGAGACGAACGCCGAGCTCTGCGGCAATGCGGGTATCGCGGGCGATCATGGAAACTTCTGCCTGTCGGTCCGAGCCAGTGATGCCAAGCTCCCGGGCGGCGGAACTGCCGGCGTTGATGCCGTTTTCCCTGATAAATTCCGGATCCTCTTCATGAAGGCTGACCGGAATGCCGAGTGCATCGGCCTCCTTCAGTGCCTGCGTGAACACGGCTTCATTCAGAATGGGCTTTCCATCGTCGGTAAAAACAGGAGCACCTGCTGCGGCAAGAGCCTGCAGATCATTCACCTCCTGGCCCTTCATTCCTTTTGTGACATTGGCGGCGCTGTAAATATGAATCTGCTCCCTGCGCCCTCTTTCCAGAATATCCGTCAGGATTTCTGCCGAATCCACCGGCGGGTTGGTGTTCGCCATCAGAATGACAGAGGTATACCCGCCTGCAGCGGCAGCAAGAGAGCCGGTGTGAAGATCCTCTTTATAGGTAAAACCGGGATCACGGAAGTGAGAGTGCGTATCCACAAGGCCCGGTGCCACAATGCACCCGGAAGCATCAAAGACGTGTTCTGCCGAAAGCTCTCCCGAGGGAGCCCTTTTCAGAATCCTGCCGTCATCTCCGATCAGAAGATCTTCCTTTCCCTCGAAATGATTTTTGGGATCGATAATGGTTCCGTTTGTAATCAGCAGCATAGCGTATGCACCTCCTGTAAATTGCCGGTATCAAACAGATTTTAGCATATGATATACTAGGCAGAGGGACAAGAATAAGAAATAAAAATGTAAGGAGCATTCTTATGTCTTTTCGTACGATTCTGGCCGTTCTGGCCGCTGTTTTTTTCTTCCTGTGTTCGCTTCCGATGATGCCGGTTGTGCTGCTTCTCGGGAAAATTGCGCCGGACAAGGTAGACCGTTTTACCTATGCGTTTGTCTGCTGGGGACTTCGCATGGTAGCCGCAATGACGGGATGTCCCGTCACCGTGATCGGGAGAGAGAATATCCCGGAGGGGCGCGGCGTAATGTTCGCGGGAAATCATCGTTCCATCTTCGACATCATCATGGGAGCACCTTATCTGCCCCGGCCGTTTATTGTAATTGCCAAGCAGGAGCTCGGAAAAATTCCGCTGCTTCATTTCTGGATGAAGCAGATTCACTGTCTGTTTCTGGATCGGAAGGACATCCGTGCCGGCGCACAGATGGTGGCAGATGCGGCGGAAGGGATGAAGGCGGGGAAATCCGTTCTTATTTTTCCGGAGGGAACCCGCTGCCATGAGGAAGGCACGCTTCTTCCGTTCAAGGGAGGAAGCTTTAAGATCGCGATTCGCGCCGGCGCGCCGGTGATTCCGGTTGCGTTTATCGGAACCGGAAATGTTCTGGAGGATCACCCGATGAAGGTCCAAAAGACACCGGTTACGATTATTTTCGGTGAGCCGATTGAGACGAAGGAGCTTTCCATCGCGGATCGGAAGCTTTTGCATCAGAGAGTAGAGGATGCAGTAGCCGGGATGTATCAGCAGTACGCTCCTGACAAGTGGAAGGGCGGAGAAAGGCGGGAAAATGGCTGAGAAGAAAAACAAGCAGACACTTCTTGTGACAGAGTCCGGGAAGCTTGCGGAAGGTATTTATTCATTGACAGTGCAGTATCCGGAGACGTCCTCTCCGAAGGACGTGAAGCCGGGGCAGTTTGTCGGCGTGTATCCGAAGGATTCGTCAGCCCTTCTTCCGAGGCCGATCTCGATCTGCGAATGGAACAAAGAGCAGAGGACGCTGCGAATTGTATACCGCGTGGTCGGAAAGGGAACCGGGGAATTCTCTCATTCAGAGCCTGGGGATCAGATCGATATCCTTGGGATTCTGGGAAACGGATATGATGTGCCTTCGCTGACAGGGAAAAAAGTCCTTCTTCTCGGAGGCGGGATCGGTGCTCCGCCGATGCTGGGGCTTGCCGAAGCCTTGTATGAGGCAAACCTTGCTTCAGGAGAAGAAAAGCCGGAAGAACTTGTGACGGCTGCGATGGGATATCGGACGGATGATCTGTTTCTTACGGAAGAGTTTGAGAAGGTCAGCAGTCTTCTGATTTCTACGGATGATGGTACAGCGGGCATTCACGGGAATGTGATGGATGCGGTGCGTGCTCTTTTGCAGGAAAAGCCTGACACGCGGTTTGATGCAATCTGTGCCTGCGGACCGATGCCGATGCTGCGTGGCGTAAAGGCCTTTGCGGAGGAACAGAAGATCCCTGCCTGGATTTCACTGGAGGAGCGCATGGCCTGCGGCGTTGGGGCCTGCCTTGGCTGCGTTGCGAAGACTGTGAAAAAGGATGAGCATTCTCAGGTACACAATGCGAGGGTTTGCACGGAAGGACCTGTTTTTGCAGCAGAGGACGTGGAAATCTGATCGAGCAGGAGGAAAGACCAATGGGAGACAATCTTAGGAACGGGAAACCGGACATGTCTGTGAACATCGCCGGTGTTGCTTTTAAGAATCCGGTAATGACAGCCTCCGGAACGTTTGGTTCCGGGATGGAGTATTCGGACTTTGTGGATCTGAACCGTCTGGGCGCTGTGGTCACAAAGGGCGTTTCAAACGTTCCGTGGCCGGGAAACCCGACACCGCGTGTGACGGAAGTGTACGGCGGCATGCTCAATGCCATCGGCTTGCAGAATCCCGGCATGGATGTTTTCATCCGCAGAGATCTTGCGTTTCTGCAGCAGTATGACACGAGAGTGATTGTCAATGTCTGCGGACACAGCGAGGAGGAGTATCTGGAGGTGGTGGAACGCCTCGGAGATGAGAGCCGCGTGGACATGCTGGAAATCAACGTGTCCTGCCCGAATGTCAAGCAGGGAGCCATTACATTCGGAACAAAGGCGGACAGCCTTTTCGGAATTACAGAGAAGATTAAGAAAATTGCCCGTCAGCCGGTGATCATGAAGCTGACACCGAATGTCACGAGCATTGCAGAGATGGCAAAGGCAGCAGAGGCAGGCGGAGCAGATGCCATTTCGCTGATCAATACGATTACCGGTATGAAGATCGACGTAGAGAGACAAAGATTTGTTCTGGCCAACAAGACCGGCGGAATGTCAGGACCTGCCATCCATCCGGTTGCGGTTCGCATGGTGTATGAGGCAGCAGGAGCAGTCTCCATTCCGATCATCGGAATGGGCGGTGTCTGCACTGCAGAGGATGCGCTTGAATTAATGATGGCGGGAGCTTCGGCTGTTGCTGTCGGTGCTGCAAACTTCCATGAGCCTGATGCGACCCTGCAGGTTCTGGAGGGAATGGAGGATTATGCGGAAAGGCATCATCTGAACTCCATTTCGGAAATTGTCGGCTGCGTAAGGTGAATGAAGAAAGCTCCTTGAAGTGAAACTGTTCCGAAGGGGATACAATATCCCGAAGGAATCTGCAAATTGGAGAATGCGAGAATGAGTGAAATCACAGGAAAGGCTTACGGGAAAATCAACCTGAATCTGGATGTGACCGGGAAACGGGAGGATGGATATCACCTGGTAAGAATGGTGATGCAGACTGTGGATATCTGCGATACCGTGACGATTACGGAGACGGAAGGCGATGAAATCGAGCTGACAACAGACAGCGGAAAGATTCCGTCCGGACCGGAGAATCTGGTCTGGCGGGCGGCAGATGTCATGCGCAGGGAATATGGCCTTACAGGAGGACTTCGAATTCATCTGGATAAGAGAATTCCGATTGCGGCCGGAATGGCAGGTGGCAGCGCAGATGCAGCAGCGGTGTTCCGGCTTCTGCGCAGGCTGTACCGGCTGGATGCTTCGGACGAGAAGCTGCAGGAGCTGGCGCTTCCGCTTGGCGCGGATATTCCTTACTGCATCGCGGGTGGAACGCAGCTTTCCGAAGGCATTGGAGAGGTGCTGACGAAGCTTCCCGCGCCGCCGGAGTGCACGCTGCTTGTCTGCAAGCCGGATCTGGATGTCCCGACTCCGTGGGTGTACCGGGAGTATGACAGCATTCCTGCGGAGGAAATCCGTCACCCGGATGTGGATGGCCTGATGGATGCGATCCGGGAGAAGGATCTTGCGAAAATGTGCCGGCTGTTCGGAAATGTTCTGGAGCAGAAAACCGGAGCAGAGTATCCTGTAATCGGAAGGCTAGAGAAGTTTTTCCTGAATCATGGAGCACTTGGAAGCATCATGACCGGCTCCGGTCCTACGGTGTTTGCGGTCTATGAGGATCAGGATGCTGCTGAGGCAGCCTTTGCCGCACTGGAAGAGGAGGAAGAATTCCGGAGCTTCCAGAAATTTCTTACAGGCTTTCACAACGAATCGGAGTAAGAAACAAAGCAAAGTATATCTGTCAGAAGAGGAAAAAAGGACTGTCATTCCGGAGTATTCCGGAATGACAGTCCTTTCTGTAAGGTGCGCCCTTCGGCACACGTTTCTGTTAAGATTTCTGATGACAAAGAGTTGTCAGGACTTTTTGGAAGGGCCTGCACTTCCGACCTCGCGCACCTTGTCCATGAAGCGTCCGATGAAATTCTTTTTCTTAGGCTGAGGCTTCTCGAGCTTCTGACCATGTACGCCCTTTACCTCTACGATGTAGATTCCGCTGACCATGGCACGGACCTGCTTCTTCACCGGAATATCATCATAAATCTTGTCATCTGCTACGAGATTCATGATCTGAGGGCCGACCTTCGCCTTGACAATCGGAAGCTTGGCGCGGCGCAGATACTTCGGTGTGGAGTCAATAACTGCCTGCGGAAGACCCGCTTCCTTCAGGCGCATTTTCTTCTTGTCGATGATCAGCATGGTGACGGGCTGCTTGGACGCCTGAACGGCTTCCTCCTGCTGCTCCTGCTTCTTCTGCATCTTCTTGCCGAAAAAGTAAAGCCCGACTGTGGCGGCAACCAGAACAGCAATAATTACTAGGGTTACGATCAGTGATGTGCTCACAAAATATTCCTCCTGCAAATGTCAATCGCTCTTCGTATGATTGTAACACCTGCCCTATTGGCAGGGCAAGAAAAAAGACTTTTATGCCCTCAGTCATTGTGCTAAACTGTAATCTACTATGGACTCGGGTGGACTATGCTCAAAATCCCCGGTTCTTCGGGAAAGGAATGAATGATGATGAAGAAGAGAATTCTGGCGGCCGCTGCCGCAGCGGTACTTACGATTTCACTGGCAGGCTGCGCCTCCAGCAATGCAGCTTATCTCAGCGGTATAAAGGCATCTGGGTATGCGGAGCCCTGTGATTACAGTGCGATTCCGGTGGAGGAGGCAGCTCCCTCTGTTTCCGATGCTTATGTGGATTCCATGGTGCAGTATCAGCTGAGCAGTTCGGCGACAACGGAAGAGGTGACCGATCGCGATGTTGTCGAGGATGGAGACATTGTCAACATTGATTACACGGGAACCAAGGACGGTGAGGCCTTTGACGGCGGAAGCGGGGAAGGCTATGACCTGACGATTGGCTCCGGAAGCTTTATTGACGGATTTGAGGACGGCCTGAAGGGGCATAAGGTCGGCGAAGAGGTTACGCTGAATCTGACCTTCCCGGAGGATTATAAGAATAATGAGGACCTTGCCGGGCAGGCTGTTGTCTTCAAGGTAAAGATCAATAAGATTCAGCAGAAGGTTGTACCGGAGCTCACCGATGAGTGGGTTGCACAGCAGAGCATTGACGGCGTGGCTACAACAGAGGAATACAAGGATTACGTGTACCAGCAGCTGATGAAGCAGGCACAGAGCTCCTATGACAGCGAGGTACAGAGCAAGATCGCACAGTACATGGTGGATAACAGTACCTATAAGAAGGATCCGCCGAAGGAAATGATTGATCGCCTTTCGGAGTCCATGAAGACGTACTACACGAAATATGCGCAGCAGTACGGCATGGAGCTGGATGATTTTCTCAAGACCTTTATGAATGCTGACGAGGACAATCCGGAGCAGGTGATCACAGACAATGCCACCGACTCTGCGAAGGAGCTTCTCGTGCTGAAGGTCATTGCAGACAAGGAGAACCTGAATCCGTCCCGCACAGAGTTCAATACACAGCTGTCCAATTATGCGGCACAGGCGGGCTACAGCAGTGTCGATGAGTTCAAGGAGGCAGAGGATGCGGAAGCCGTTCGTGAGTCCATGATGATGCAGAATGTTCTGGAATTCCTCCAGAAGAAGGCTGTTGTAACAGAGCCCTCTTCGGACAGCGCGGAGGAGGCTTCGACGGATACAACGACAGAGGAAGCTTCCACGGAAGCTGCAGAAGAGGATGCATCCGGAACAGATGCCCAGTAATTGGCGTAGTCAGAAGATGTAAGTTTTTTTAATATACAGGAGTCAGACAGGAGGACAGCATGAGAGATACCTATAAGCTGGTAGATGTCAGAGATATTTTTGCAGAGCCTGAGAAATTTTATGATCAGGAAGTTACGGTTGCGGGCTGGGTTAAATCCAACCGCGATTCCAAGAGCATCGGGTTCATTGCACTGGATGACGGTTCCTGCTTCAAGAATCTGCAGCTGGTGTATTCCTCGGAAATCGAAGATTTTTCCAAGCTGGCGAAGCTGAATATCAGTGCTGCCATCATTGCGACCGGTAAGATTGTTGCAACTCCGGAAGCGAAGCAGCCGCTTGAGATGCAGGTTGTGCGCGCAGAGGTAGAGGGAGAATCTACCTCGGATTATCCGCTGCAGAAGAAGCGTCATACCTTTGAGTATCTGCGTACAATGCCGCATCTTCGTGTGCGCACCAATACCTTTGAGGCGGTGATGCGGGTTCGCTCTCTTGCAGCCTATGCGATTCATAAATTCTTCCAGGAGAGGGATTTCGTTTATGTACATGCACCGGAAATCACGGGAAGTGATGCAGAAGGTGCAGGAGAGATGTTCCAGGTCACGACGCTGGATCTGAACAACATTCCGAAGAATGAAGACGGTACCGTTGATTATTCCAAGGACTTCTTCGGAAAGCCCACCAACCTGACGGTTTCCGGACAGCTGGACGTTGAGACCTATGCCTTTGCATTCCGCAACGTCTATACGTTCGGACCTACATTCCGCGCAGAGAATTCCAACACAACGCGTCATGCCGCTGAGTTCTGGATGATTGAGCCGGAAATCTGCTTTGCAGATCTTGAGGACAACATGGAGCTTGCCGAGGCAATGCTGAAGTACATCATCCGCTATGTTATGGAGAATGCGCCGGATGAGATGGCTTTCTTCAATCAGTTCGTGGATAAGGGACTTCTGGAGAGACTGGAGCATGTGGCATCTTCGGATTTCGGCCGCATTACCTACACCGAGGCTGTGAAGATTCTGGAACAGCACAACGATGAGTTTGAGAACAAGGTGTTCTGGGGCTGCGATCTGCAGACAGAGCACGAGCGCTTCCTGACCGAGAAGGAATTCAAGCGCCCTGTTTTTGTAACAGACTACCCGAAGGAAATCAAGGCCTTCTATATGAAGCTGAATCCGGACGGAAAGACGGTTGCTGCCTGCGACTGTCTGGTACCCGGAATCGGAGAAATCATCGGCGGCTCGCAGAGAGAGGATGATCTGGCCATTCTGGAGAAGCGGATGGATGAGCTTGGAATGGACAAGAATCAGTACCAGTTCTATCTGGATCTCCGCCGCTATGGCTCTGTGCGTCATGCCGGCTATGGTCTTGGCTTTGAGCGCGCCATTATGTATCTGACCGGAATGGAGAACATCCGTGACGTACTGCCTTTCCCGAGAACGGTTGGTAACTGTGAACTCTGATCTTGTGAACCGGAAATGATGCAGTGAGAGTGTTTATGATATTACGAAGAAAAGCTGGACGAATCCTTGGAGGATCTGTCATTCCGCTGATTCTTGCCGGTGTTCTGGCTGCAGGGCCGTCCCTTGGCGTCATGGCGACGTCGGTGGACGCTCTGCGAAGAAGATCAAACTCCACGCAGAGTCAGCTCAGTGCGGCGCAGAGTGAAACAAAGGCGCTGCAGAATCAGGAAAAGGAGATCACTGAGGAGCTGGAACAGAAAAATGCGCAGCTGGTAGAGAATCTCGCCAGCATTCAGCTTCTGGAAGAGACCATTGCTCAGCTTGATGATCAGATTGCCGAGACGCAGAAGGAATATGACGCGGCGAAGGCAGATGAAGAAGCTCGCTACAATGCCATGAAGCAGCGCATCAAATATATGTATGAACAGGGAAATGCCACCTATGTGCAGATCCTGATGAAGGCAACCTCCTTTTCGGATATGCTGAATAAGGTTGGATACGTCGGAGACCTCTATGCGTACGACAGGAAGAAGCTGGAGGAGTATCAGGAGGTTCAGCGGAAGGTGGCGGCTGTTCAGCAGCAGCTGGAAGAGGAAAAAGCGGAGCAGGAAGAATCCAAGCGCGGTCTGGAGGAGGAGCAGGAAGCTCTTCAGCAGACGGTGGATGAGCTGGAAGCCAGAAATGCGGATGTAAGCGCACAGATCGAAGAGGCGAAGGCAGCGGCTGCGGAGCTTGCAGCGCAGCTGAAGGCACAGAATGCGGAATTGTCCGCTGCTGTGGAGGCGGAAGCAGCAAGAGCGGAAGCGGAACGGCAGGCGGCAGCGCAGAGGGCGGCAGAAGAAGCCACAAGACAAGCTGCAAATGCGGCGAACGGACAGAGCACGGCGGAGACATCCTCAGGAGAAACGCAGAGCGAATCTTCCGGATCAACATCCTCATCCTCAGGCTCAGGCTCGTCTTCGGTGGCGGTGAATTCCAGCGGCGTATCGGGGCAGACGGTGGCAAATTATGCGACGCAGTTTGTCGGAAATCCCTATGTATACGGAGGCAACAGTCTGACGAACGGAACGGACTGCTCAGGCTTTACCTCGCTGGTATATGCAAATTTCGGATATTCCATCGGAAGAACGGATGTGTCGCAGAGAAGCGCCGGCGTGGCCGTCGATTCCCTGGCAGATGCTCAGCCGGGTGACATCATCTGTTATCCGGGCCATGTGGCCCTGTATGTTGGAAACGGAACCATCGTACATGCCAGCACGGCTGCAACCGGAATCAAATACAGTGCGGCGACATATCGTCCGTATATATGCATAAGACGTATCATTCATTAAATTACGAGGAACTGCCATGGAGAGAGAGCTGATTGTTGTTCTGGACTTCGGCGGTCAGTACAAACAGCTGATTGCAAGAAGAGTACGTGAAAATAAGGTCTACTGCGAAATTCATCCCTACACCATTTCTCTGGAGAAGCTGAAGGCAATGAATCCGAAGGGAATCATCCTGACAGGAGGTCCCAACAGTGTGTATGAGGAAACCTCACCCACCTATCAGGCGGAGCTGTTCGAGATCGGAGTTCCGATTCTCGGAATCTGCTATGGCTCACAGCTGATGGCATATCGTCTGGGAGGAAGGGTTGCAACGGCACCGGTCAGTGAGTACGGGCATACGAAGATGCAGGTGGACGATGCATCCTCTCTTCTGTTTCAGGATGTAAAGGCTTCCTCTACGGTGTGGATGAGTCACACCGATTATATCGCGCAGGTTCCGGAAGGCTTCCATATTACGGCGCATACGGCGGACTGCCCTGTGGCAGCAATGGAGGATCCGGAGCGCAGTCTTTACGCGACACAGTTCCATCCGGAGGTTCTTCATACGGAAGAAGGAATGAAGCTTCTGAAGAATTTTGTGATCGATGTCTGCGGCTGTACCGGAAGCTGGAAGATGTCTTCGTTTGCGGAAACGACCGTCCAGGAGCTGAGAAAGAAGATCGGAAACGGAAAGGTTCTCCTTGCTCTTTCCGGCGGCGTAGATTCGTCAGTCGCTGCAGCACTTCTTGCGAAAGCAGTTGGGAAGCAGCTGACCTGCGTTTTTGTGGATCATGGTCTTCTTCGTAAGAATGAGGGCGATGAGGTAGAAGCAGTTTTCGGACCGAAAGGTGATTTTGATCTGAATTTCATCCGTGTCAATGCACAGGAGCGTTATTACAACCTGCTCGCTGGTGTCACGGAGCCGGAGGAGAAGCGTAAGCTCATCGGTGCGGAATTCATTAAGATCTTCGAAGAGGAAGCGAAGAAGATCGGCACGGTGGACTTTCTCGCACAGGGAACCATTTATCCCGATGTTGTGGAGAGCGGCGCTGTCGGATCCGGAAGTGCGGTGATCAAATCGCATCACAACGTCGGCGGTCTTCCGAAGAATGTGGATTTCAAGGAAATCGTGGAGCCTCTGCGGGATCTGTTCAAGGATGAAGTACGTGAGACCGGCCTGGAGCTCGGACTTCCGCGGAAGCTGGTGTATCGCCAGCCGTTCCCGGGACCGGGACTTGGCGTCCGCATCGTCGGAGAGGTGACGGCTGACAAGGTTCGCATTGTTCAGGACGCAGATGCAATCTTCCGTGAAGAGCTCGAAAAGGGCGGAATCGATGTGAGCAAGGGGCAGTTCTTCGCTGCACTTACCAATATGCGCAGTGTCGGTGTCATGGGCGATGGCCGTACCTATGATTATGCCGTTGCACTTCGCGGCGTTCTGACCTCTGACTTTATGACAGCAGAAGCTGCCGAGATTCCGTGGAGCGTGCTGCAGACCTGCATGACCCGCATCATCAATGAAGTCAAGGGGGTCAACCGTGTACTCTACGATCTGACCAGCAAGCCGCCGGGAACGATCGAGCTGGAATGATGAACGAAGTCTGAAGAATGCTGTATTTATGAGTAATGCAATAGGTTAGCAGGTGAGGTTTCAGGTAAGACTTAAAAAGGTCTTGTTAAGCTGGTGAATAGCTTAGCAAGGCCTTTCTTTTTGCCTTTATGCGGATGCACCACAATGGTGACAGGCGGTTTTAAGGTGGTGCTTGATGTTGTTTACGAGGCAAGGGATACTAAAGTCAACATCTGCAGGTGAAACCAAACTGAAAGGAGCGGATTTGACATGGTCGAATTTGGTGAACAACTACGAAGAGCGAGAGAAGCAAAAGGAATGACGCAGCAGTCTCTGGCGGAACAATTATATGTTACGAGGCAGTCAGTTTCTCGATGGGAATGTGGAGATCGGTATCCGGATCTTCTTACTACAAAGAAAATATCTCAAATTCTGGAAGTGAGCCTTGATGACCTGTTATCCGGAAAAGAAATGACAAAAGTAGCAGAGAGAAACCCGGTAGTTGAAAACAAAGTAGTGAACAACATAGTGATTGTTTTGTACGCATTTGTTGTATTGTCCTACCTTATAACTGTATTTGACATTGTTATAAGGCTGATACTCGTACCGGATAATGCAATCAATTCATCAACAATATACCTTTTAGTGATCCAGGTAGTGGGACTTTCGATATCCATAGCTGCTTTTTTGTATGGACTGGTCCACGCCGTAAGAGGAACACTTTCTCCCAAAAGGATGGGGGCTGTATTGGTTGCCTATTTTGCAGCTTGTATAATAGCTGCTGCAAGCCATAGGATGCCTCTTAAAGCATGGCAACAATTTGCGGTAATGGGAGTACGTGTTGTTTTGCCCAATATGCTTGCTGGAATTGCTGCATTTTATTACTTCATCAGAGTCGACAATAGAAAAATATGGATCTGTCTGATTTCATTTACATCGGTATGGGGAATTTTTCAAGCGGTTATAACTCTCTATCCAACCATGTTTGGAGCTGAGGAGTTTTTGGCTCTGAACATTTCTTCAAGATTAGTACTATCTATCGCGATCGATGTATTGGTACTTTATCAGACATATACACTGTATAAAAAAAGGCGGCATGCCATTGAGATAAGTGAATAGCTGATACAGTCCGTGTGATATGGGCAGCTGAAACCAAATGCAATCAAATCGTAACAGAGAACCCTAAGAGTCAGCGGCTTCTCGGGTATTGTCCTGAAAGAAGAAATGCAAAGTATTCATTGATATGCACCTCCAAATATCATATTATGATATTTGGAGGTGCATATACGTGTTATACACTACAGATATGTTGAGAGATCAGCTCCAGAATTATGCCAATCCGATGACCAAAATCTCACGACTGATCAAGGATGGTACATATATCCCAATCAATCGTGGACTATATGTTAAGGAGAAGAACATTCCAGGATATGTGCTGGCAGGGGCAATCTATGGGCCATCCTACTTATCTTTTGATTTTGTTCTGGCATGGTATGGACTGATTCCGGAGACAGTACAGACTTTTACTTCGGCGACGCTGAATAAGAGGAAGCACAAGAGGTTCAGGAATTATTTCGGAGTCTATACCTACCGTGATGTTCCTGCGACTGCCTATCCGCTGGGTGTGCAGCTCCATAGGGAAGGAAACTGTTATTTTCAGATGGCAACTCCTGAGAAGGCCTTGTGCGACAAGGTCTATACCGTAAATCCGGCAGGGAGTATCAGAGCAATGAGAGCCCTGATCATGGAAGATCTCAGGATAGAAGAATCACAACTGGTCAGGTTGGATCAGGACCTGCTCCTGCAGATTTCGAAACAATATCCTTCTTCAAATGTCAGACTGCTGGGAAAGTTAATAAGGGGACTGTGATATGGCTGACAAAAGTGTATTGGAAATGATGCTTCTGATTTCCGCTTGGAAGAGTATTTTCCAGCGGTAAAGAATGAGGCCGCTTCCTATGGGCTGCATGTAGATGTAGAAGAGAAGGTGAAGAATCAGTATTCAGCGATTCAGTCGGCTTTTCTGAAGGAAAATACCAGAGAAAGCCTTCTGTTTTTCTATTCAGACGGTGGAATCTATAAGGATATTGACCCGAAGAAGAGAATCAAAGTAAAGTTCGAGGTAGACACACATCCTGCTCCGGGAGCAGGGTTTGAGCGCAGATACCAGTTATTACCAGCCCCTTATGAGATCCAGCTGTTCGATGAAGCATCCCTGTTCGCAGGAAAAATTCATGCGGTTATCTGCAGGAGTTGGAAAAACCGGATAAAAGGGCGCGATCTGTATGATTACATCTTTTACCTTTCCAGAGGAGCAAAGGTAAATCTTGTTTATCTTCGCAATAAATTGGCAGACTCCGGATATATTTTGCCTGAGGATTCATGTTCACTTGATGATGTGAAGGGCATGTTAGAGAAGCGTTTTCAGAGCATTGACTTCAGACAGGCAAAAGAAGATGTTCTTCCGTTCATTCGTGATCCAGAAGTACTGGATCTGTGGAGTGAGAATTTTTTCAATGCTGTTACAGAGCGGCTGGAAAGCCTGGAAGGAGATTGATTATCAGATGGAATATCCACGATTCTAATCAATCAAAGGTATATATGTTAAAACACTGAAACCTCAAAAATTGCGTTAATAGAAACTATCCGGCAGCCTGCTTTTTTTCTTGCTCTATAAAATACAGAGCGATATCATGAGACCACGCAACGCGATAACTGCGGATGTGATAAGAGAAGAAGGCAGGCGGATAATTTGCAATCATTCATTCGTAAAGAACCAATTCTTGTGATTTCGGGCGTTCTGGCGGCACTTTCGTGCCTTGCAGTTCCGCCATCTGCGGCATATCTGGGGTATCTCAACTGGCGGACGCTGGCGCTGCTGTTCTGTATGATGGCAATTGTTGCCGGAGCCTCCGGGGCGGGCATGTTTGAATGGATCAGCCGGAAAATAACAGGAGGTATTACAGACCAGCGGAAACTTTCCAGAGCGTTAATGCTGCTTTGCTTTGTGCTGGCCATGTTCATTACCAATGATGTGACGCTGGTGACGGTCGTTCCGCTTACCATGCTCCTTATGCGGGGAGCTGCGGAGAGAACATTGATCCTGACCCTGGTGCAGGAAACCATCGCCGCGAATCTCGGAAGTATGGTCACACCGTTTGGCAATCCGCAGAACCTGTACCTGTCATCCTTTTACGGCATTGATACGGGAAGATTTCTGCAGCTGATGCTGCCATATGCGCTGCTGTCTCTCGGACTTTTGCTGCTGCAGTCATTCTTGATTCCGAAGGGATCCGTTCCGGCAGGAGGGGACGAATCGGAAGTAGAAAGAATGCAGGTCCAAACCGGAAGCTGGGCTTTGTATGGTGTTCTGTTCGCAGGAGCTGTACTGGCAGTGCTCCGGGTCCTGAGCATCTGGTGGGTACTCCTTGCGGTAGTGGTTATTTTGCTGCTTCATAACAGGCAGGCTCTTCGCAGGGTCAACTACAGCCTCCTGCTGACCTTTGTCTTTTTCTTTATCCTGATTGGCAATCTGGGCAATATATCGGAAATTCGCAGTGCGATTCTTTCTGTGCTGCAGGGCCATGAGCTCCTGGTTTCCGTTCTTGCATCGCAGGTGGTCAGCAATGTCCCGGCAGCCATTCTGCTTTCCGGCTTTACTTCGGAGGGAGAGCTTCTGGTGGCAGGGACCAATCTGGGAGGACTTGGGACGCTTATTGCATCGATGGCCAGCATCATTACGTTTCAGATGTATGCAGGAAGAAGGAACGCGCAGATTGTGCGGTATTTTGGCGAGTTTACATTGTGGAATTTTTTGGATCTTGCATCCCTTTTGTTGCTGGCGTGGTTACTGCAGTGGGTGAGTGTTCTACCCGGTTGAGGCAAATTTCACGACAATTGACGAGAATGAGTAATGTAGAAAATTCAAAGAGATAAGATTGTTTGGCTGAAAGGAGAAATTGTATTATATGTTCTATATTGTTTTGGACCTTGTAATGGGAGTGATTATGTTTCTGTTTGGAATGTTGTTCTATAAATCAGAAGGAAAAGCTGCTAAATTCTTGTCGGGTTATAATATGAAATCAGCGGATGAACGAAAGAAATACGATGAGAATGCTATGTGTAAGGCATATGGAAAAAGAATGATGTTTATGTCAGTTCCTTTTATTATTGGAATAATCATAGATATCCGAAATCAAGGAATAGGTTATTTTATTGCATGGGCGATATGGTTTATTATGTTTGTTTTGTTGCTTATTGATAGACATAGAAGAGAACGTTAAATTTCAGTTACGAAAATTGATGGCACATTCTGCCATCACAGAGATCCGGCAAAACCAGAATTTGAGGTTCTGTGATGAACAACTAAATATTTCAAAAGCTCTGAGGTCAGCATTCCCTAATGATAGGACTGTGATCTCAGTTTTTTTTATATACCCGGGAATCGGCTTGTTTGGACTTTGTCAGGGGAACAGAAAATAAAATGAACCTTATGGAATGCAGCGACAATATCTCAGTGTAAGGGCAAAGCCTTATAGTCGACTAGAAGGAAAGGAATAAGGATAACCTGTAATGAACAATAAGGAATTCGAGCAATTTGTCCTGGACAATGGAAAGGAGATCCTGAGATTTTGCAGAATGACTTGTGCAGACAGAGAAGCTGGGGACGAATTGTACCAGGACACTATGCTCAAACTGCTTAGTAAAATGAGGTCTCTGGATTTAGGACAGAATGTAAGAAGCTATGCATTATCCGTATCCATATTGCTTTGGAAGAACAAGAAAAAAAAATATGCGAACAGAAACAGACTGATTCCGATGGAAAGTATGGATTGGCTGGAAGCGGAAGGCAATCTGGAGATCGCTGGCCTGTCGGAAGCTTCGCCGGAGAACTGCATTCTTATGGAAGATGAGCGCATTGTCGTTCAGCAGGTCGTGGCGCGTTTGCCGGAGAAATATAGAATACCAGTCTATTTATTCTACTCCGCAGAGCTGTCGATTCAGGAAATTGCAAAGGTTTTGCAGATACCGGCAGGAACCGTTAAAAGTCGCATGAACAAAGCAAAGCATGTATTAAAGGAAGAACTGGAGGCGTTAGGATATGACAGATGAAAAATTGGATCAGATCTTAAAGCAGGCCCTTACTCCAGAAATTGATGACTCGGAAATTCAAGTTCGTAGAAAGGGCAGGAAAAGAAGAATGACTCGGAAAACAGTTGTTGCGAGTGGATTGGTTGCGTGTGCGGCAGTGGCTTTTGTTGTGACAGGCGGATATTTTGGAATCTTTTCAAAGTCCGAGGGTGGGAGAACTACCATTGCAGGTTTGGAACGCAGTGATGCCGGTACGGAGAACAGCAGGACGGTCACGGAAAGCGACGACGCAGGTTTGGAACGCAGTGACGCCGGTACGGCGAGCAGTGCATCAGGCAAGAATCTGTTCGCCATAACGGCCTATGCCGCAGAATTACCGGAAGGAATCACGTCCGGTGATGTAGTTGGACTGAGCAGGGTTTCCGCAGACTATGGAAGTGCGGAATACCTGGATGGAAGATTTATGATCTCCGGACAGAATATTGAGAAAATCAAGATTTCAACAGATAAATGTAATCTCTATACGGCAACCCTCATTTACAAAGGTGACGCAGAATATACGAAGGCGCAGGAGGCGGAAGCCAATGGAACCGGTGAATATGTGCGGATTACGGATGCTCCGTTGAATTCGGATGAGACAGACACATCGGATGAGGCAGCTGCATCTGGATCGGACGCCTATCATTACGAGCATCTCGAGGTGGCAGGGAGTACATATGAAGGTGTTTACAATGACCATACACAATTCGGCCTGTCAGTTCCCAAGGAACAATGGAGCACGAGTAAGGACGATCAGCAGAATTATCATGAGAATGTGGATCAGGTGAATGGGGCAACACTCACCATTGAGGTATCCTTCTCAGATGGCACTTCCGAGACGCATCACTACAGAGTCAATGTGGGGAAAATTTTTGTTCCAGAGGGGAAAGATGGCTATCTTCAGTGGGACAATCTCACGAGATTCCTTACCGCGGAGGAAGAGGCGGGAGAAACACCGAATGTCTACGGATACCTGCTGGAAAGGGTGGATTGAATAGCTCTGAAAACTATACCTGAATTGTTTTACACATTTTTTTCTGAAAATAGAGAAAACCTTTTACATTCCATCCTCAAAATAATAAGCAAGGAGGATGAATCATGAAAAAGAGAATCTTTGTTGTTGCGGTGTGTGCATCGGTACTGTGTGGTTGTGGATCCAGCACAGCATCCGGAAGTGCAGATTCTGCAGTTTCGGATGCTGTTGAGGCTGCTGCGTCAGAAAACACGGAGACTGTTGCATCAGAGAGCACGGAGATTTCAAACTGCTGTATCGGGTGCGCAGGATCTGAGCTAAATTCGCCCGGAACCGAAACAGAAGAAAGCAGCAAACGAGACGGTGGCAGAACAGTGCTCAGGCATATCATTTATTGATGTTGCATTGATTCCCATAATCCTGCATAATCGTATTACTACTGGAGACAATAACAATACGAGGGGGAATTTTCAATGAACGTTACCGAAAACAGACGTCCGGCCGACATGGAGAGGATCACGACGCCGGAGCTTGCACAGGCTTTTATTGAAGAGCAGATCTCACTGATCAAAGAACAGGTGGGAGATAAGAAGGTGCTTCTTGCACTTTCCGGAGGAGTGGATTCCTCTGTTGTCGCAGCGCTTCTGATTAAGGCAATCGGGCAGCAGCTCGTCTGTGTTCATGTGAATCATGGACTTCTTCGTAAGGGAGAGCCGGAGCAGGTAGTGGAAGTGTTCCGCAATCAGATGAATGCAAATCTGGTCTACGTGGATGCAACGGACCGTTTCCTTGATAAGCTGGCAGGCGTAGAGGATCCTGAGACCAAGAGAAAGATCATCGGCGGCGAATTTATTGAGGTGTTTGCAGAAGAGGCAAGAAAGCTGGAAGGAATTGAATTCCTTGCACAGGGGACGATCTGGCCGGATATTCTGGAATCGGAGGAAGGAATCAAGGCCCACCATAATGCAGGCGGACTCCCGGAGGACATGGCATTCGAGCTTGTTGAGCCGGTCAGAATTCTTTTCAAGGATGAGGTTCGCGTGGTCGGAGACGCGCTTGGTCTGCCCCATGGCATGGTGTATCGTCAGCCGTTCCCGGGACCGGGACTTGGCGTTCGCTGCCCCGGAGCCATTACACGTGATCGTCTGGAGGCTGTGCGTGAGTCCGATGCCATTCTTCGTGAGGAATTTGAGAAGAATGGTCTGGAAGGAAAGATCTGGCAGTATTTCACGGTTGTTCCGGATTTCCGATCAACCGGCATCAAGGACGGAAAGCGTGCGTTTGAATGGTGCTGAATCGTTCGCGCAGTGTGCACAACCGATGTTATGACGGCGACGGTTGCGGAAATCCCGCATGAGCTGATGGTACATATTACAGATCGTATTACCCATGAGGTCGCTGGAATCAACCGTGTACTTTATGATTTCACACCGAAGCCGACCGGAACGGTAGAGTTTGAATAAACAATGAACAGAACATCCCCGCAAAGGCGTTTTCACAACACGCTTTGCGGGGATGTTTAATCAGGGAAAAATTTATTTTGAACAAAGGTTCCTGCAATGTAGAAAGGGGAAAAAGTAAGATTGAAAAACATGAAAATAGATGCCAATGGAACAGAAATCAGGGTGATGGGCGATGTTGTTAATGAAGACGCTTATATTTCGCTCACTGATATTGCAAAATATAAAAATCCAGACAATGCTTTTATCGTGGTAGCAAACTGGATGCGCAATCATTCTACGATTTCATTTTTGGGCTTGTGGGAACAAATTCACAATCCGAATTTTAAACCTATCGAATTCGATAGGTTTAAAGCAGAATCTGGTGATAATGCTTTTACGTTGACACCGCAGCAGTGGATCAAAGCAACGGATGCAATCGGTATCGTATCAAAATCAGGACGATATGGAGGCACTTATGCTCATACAGATATAGCTTTTGAGTTTGCCTCATGGATTTCGCCAGAATTTAAGCTTTATATCATCAAGGATTATCAGCGACTAAAGAAAGATGAATCAGATCGGTTAGCGATTGGGTGGGATGTAAAGAGAGAACTTTCAAAAATAAACTATCGTATCCATACAGATGCGGTAAAAGAATTTTTGATAACGCCCATATTATCTCCGCAGGAGATGGCATATACATACGCTTCAGAAGCAGATATTCTAAATGTGGCTTTGTTTGGAAAAACCGCTGCACAATGGAGAAATGAAAAAGGAATAAAAGGGAAAACTCCTAATATCAGAGATTTTGCTTCAGCGGAAGAATTGGTTGTGCTTATCAATCTGGAAGATACAAACGCAGACCTGATAAGGCAGGAAGTACCTAAAATTGAAAGGTTAAAAATATTAAGAGAAAAAGCGTACAGACAATTAGAACTTTTAAGAAAGAACCAAGATACGATTGAGGCACTAAAGAAAAATCTTATTGAAGATACAGAAACAAATGGATGATTTCCTAAGAAAAACCGTCCGATAATCTGAATCGGAACATATTGCTATTACCCACAGTTACGGAGCGAGTGTTATCAATACCGATAACAAAAAATCTCTAAACAAAATTGACTAGTAATTGTCGAGCCACCGAAAAAACTGGACTATCTTATGCACCTTTGAAAACAGCTCAAAGCCGGATTATGATAGTAAAGAAGCGTGAAAAAGAAAATGTGATTAGGCGGAGAAAGCCTGATGAGGAGGTGATCAGAATGGAAATTTCAGAGAAGACTTTTCCCCTGTTTGAAATGGTCCGGAATGACGGGGACGTGAATGTTTATATTAATGAGCAGAACAAATCGATGAAGGCACTGCATTATACGGAGCACAGTCTGGCGCATGTCGGCGTTGTGGCGCAGCGGACCGGATATATTCTGACGACACTGGAGGCAGATCCGCATGTCATTGACCTGGCTCTTTCCGCGGCCTGGCTGCACGACATCGGCAACATTGTCAATCGCGTGGATCATTCGCAGTCCGGGGCGATGATGGCATTTCAGATTCTGAACCGTCTGCAGCTTCCGGCAGAGGACATTGCTCCGATCATCTGTGCGATCGGGAATCATGATGAAGGAAACGGAGTTCCGGTGAGCCAGATCGCAGCGGCTCTGATTCTGGCGGACAAGTCGGATGTCAGAAGAAGCCGTGTTCAGGAGGATGATCCCAGCAAGTTTGATATTCATGACCGGGTGAATTACTCTGTCACCTCTTCTGATCTGAAGATCAATCAGAGCCATTCCTCCATCAAGCTGAAGCTGGAGATTGACACACGGTACGGAGAAATCGGAGAGTATTTTGAAATTTTCATGGACCGCATGCTGCTGTGCAGAAGGGCGGCGGAGTATCTGGGAATGAATTTTCATCTGATCATCAATGAAAAGACCCTGATGTGAAAACTTTGATGTGAAGACACAGATGCACAAAACGAAGATTGCATAAGGAGGAAAACGAAATGGACAAGAACCGGTATCACAGAAACGAGCTTCTGGCACAGACGGTCATCAAGGGACTTAAATCCCGGAATATGACGGGATACTATGCGGCAGATAAGAACGAGGCACTTCAGAAGGCGCTGGAGCTGATTCCGGAGGGAAGCAGCATTACAATGGGCGGCTGCATGAGTGCACAGGAAATTGGACTTGTGGATGCTCTGAAGGAAGGAAATTATCACTTCCTGGACCGCGACAGGATGGAGCCGAGGGAAGCTCTTCTTGCAGCCTATGATGCAGATATATTTCTTTCCAGCGTCAATGCGATGACAGACGATGGGATTCTGCTCAATATCGATGGAAATGCCAACCGGGTTTCCTGCATTGCCCAGGGTCCGCGCAAGGTGATCTTCCTTGTCGGAATGAACAAGGTCTGCAGTGACCTGGATGCTGCCATGAAGAGAGCGAGAAATGTAGCAGCACCCATCAATGCACAGCGCTTCGGACTGAATACGCCATGTTCGAAAACCGGGAAATGCTTCGACTGCAAATCACCGGATACCATCTGCTGTCAGTTCCTGATGACACGCTTCTCCAGACATAAGGATCGGATTCACGTGATTCTGGTGAACGATGATCTCGGATTTTAAACTGGAAAACGATTTTTCATAAACAGCGCAGATAAAAAAAGCAGCGGGACTCGGATGAGAACCGCTGCCTTTGTTTTTCATGAAGCTGGTTACGGAAGTTATTCTACGGGAGAGAAATCATCCTTGCCGACGCCGCAGAGCGGACATACCCAGTCATCCGGAATCGCTTCAAAAGCAGTTCCGGGAGCAATTCCGCTGTCAGGATCACCGATTTCCGGATCGTAAACATAACCACATACATTGCAAACATATTTTTTCATCACAGGACTCCTTTCAAAGTGTCGGAAAGAAAATGTATTTGTTGTTTCTTTGATGATCTGATTATACTGCGCGGCAGAAGCAAAAGATGTAACGAATGTTACAAATTGACGGAATGGAAAAAGGTATGGTAGTAAAATATCAGAAACTCGGTTTTCTTCAGACGAAAGGTAAGAAAACTGCATGGAAGGTTCCGGCAGTATATTCCAAGATAGAAGGCAGATTGGAAAAGCAGCCGATGGGCAGGAGGATCTTCTGCAGTTTCAGCCCACGGTTTATCATCGGGAATATGACAAAATGATGAGCGGCAGAGAGGATATCTGTTATGTAACCAACCAGGAAGCCCTTCTCGGAAATGTCGGTTTTTGACGTCTTTGAGGTCAGATGCGGTCTGATTGCGAAGAAAGGGACTGCAGATATTTACCGGTATTGGTTCCTGCTTCCTCGCCGGCAAGATTGTAGCCCTCCTGAAGATAATGAAAGGTGTCCTTCATCAGGCCTTTTGCGGCAAAAGATGCGAAGCACCGGCTTACGAGAATGACATCCGGATCTTCTCTGGCAAGCTTCTCCTGCATCTCCTGAATCGGAACATAGAGCTCCGGAAGATCCCGGTGATTGCCGATCCGAATCAGGAAGCAGCGGGTCAGTCCGCATTCTTCCCGGAAGGAGGAGAGCATATCGCGTGTTTTCCGGTAATAAACCTCCGGATCCGTGTGAAGATCTCCGTCGGTACAGCCCTGACACCAGACCATGCTGCGGTGACGGACGTTAATATGATGGTTCTGAAGCCAGATCAGACACTGCCTGGTGCGGGATGCGGCATCGGAATAAAAGGGAGAGCCGGGAGCCCATTCCGCAATAGAGGAGCCTCCTTTGGAAGCAGATACACTGACAATGGGAATCCCGGTCTGCTGATAACAGGAATTCACAAAAGCGGAAACCAGAGAGCCGGTTTTCATACCAGGCTCGTAAATTCCGGAGAAAAGATTCTCGTCCTTTCCGAATGGCTCTGTTATAGGATGAAGCGTGGTTGGATCTGAAATAGCCCGGAATTCATAGCCGTGCCCCTGAGGGACTGCCGGAGCCTGTTCCGCGATTCCGCGCCCGGCCATATTGCTTTGCCCCATGAATGCAAAAAAATCAACTTCATATAAAAGCATGGAAGGTTCCTTTCTTTGAACTAAACTGAGGATAACATGAATTTACAATTTATATTGTATCCGTTATGTTAGAAACAGAGTCAGAGTTCTTTACTGAAAAGAACCGGCGTGTCGCACTGATCCTGAACAAGGAAAATCATCCGGACAACCGTACGCTTTATCGGGCAATGAAGCGGGAATATAACGACCGATAAAAACAAAATAAAAAGGATAGAGGCCGGGGCCTCTATCCTGCATATATGATTCCCTGGAAGAGAGAATCCTCATCAATGCCATTAATCTTTGCAGGGAAATGACTCGCGTCAATTTTGATCCGGTAGATTTCTGCATCATAGTCGGGCATCACCGGCTGGTTTAACAGATAGTAGCGCCAGTCGCTTTCGCCCTGCGGAGTGACACAGGAGTTGTCGACGATCTGCAGATCACAGATGGATGCGTTGTCTGTGCGGAGTAAACGAAGATAGCTGCCCTTGGGAATCGTACCGTTTCCGATTACATTTCCTTCCTTATCGGCGAGAGAGCAGGGAATGTCCTGCAGTGCTCTGACCGCGCGAGAGGCAGAGGAGAAGAAGTAGAGCTCCTCCGGGACGGGGTAGCCGTCTTTCCCCACGGAATATGCACGGTACACGGTGCCGGTTCCGAAAAGATCCGTCCGCTGCCCGAGGTGGAAATGCGAAGGGTCCGTGAAGGCCATCTTCCGTGAGCTGGACCAGGATTTCTGGTCGTTTTCCCCTTCGTTCCACCAGATGGAGTATTCGTCAGAAACCGAGAGATTCTGTCCGCGGCTCCGGTCGCAGGAGGCATTGACTGCGTTCACGACAAAGAGCTGTATGTAATCGCCCTCCTGGTGAGTAAAGATGTAGATATAGTAAGAATCCTCTGTGCAGACGAGGTAAGCATCTGCAGAAAAAGCATAGTCGGTAACCGTCACCTTTTCTCCGCCAATCTCCACAATGACCTTATAGTCATAACCATCTTCTCCATTGTCCTCGAAGGACACAACAATTTCTTCTGCGACGCCGTCGTGATTCACATCTGCATATATTTCACCGTTAATCGGCACCACATATCCTGCATCGCTGATTTCCGTATAGTAGGGATCAAATACAGTTTCATCCTCGTCGAATCCGATCCGGACCTCGGGTGCGCCCATGGCATAGGGGCCAAGCGTATAGAGCCCGAAATACACGGTCACCGCTTCATTGTCGATGGTCCAGAATACGGAAGAATCTGACAGATCCATATCCTTGACATAAGCATCCAGATCGACGCCGACCATTTCGGCAACCTTCGGATTCTGGCTTTGGAAATTTAGCAGGAGAAGCTCCTTGAAGCGGGCCGGATCCTTCAGGACGTCGGAAAGGACAAGCTCCTTTCCGGTTGCGGAATCGAAGTTCTGTCCGACGGTACCGTATACTCCGTGTGCACCGCCCAGATACAGACTGTTGTTATCGCGGACACTGACAACGCGGGAGTCGGCTCTGAGAACCGTTCCCTTACTGGATGAATCCATTCCGTTTGGAATCAGGTCGGTACCGACTTCCGCTGCATATGCGCTGAAGTCTTTCTCGAGCATGGCAATTTCTTCGCGGTCTTTCTCAGCCGCAGCCTGCATTCTGTCCTGCAGTGCGCCGGAAAGCTCCGGGTACGCAGCTTCGTCTTCCGGAGCAACCAATATGGAAAATGTGCTGTAGAAGAGCTCCTGTGCATAGGTGTCGGTATTCCACTGGTTCATGTCCCTCTCAAGAAGGACAATATGGAGCGGTGTAACAGGAGGAGCCTTCTTCTGCTCTTCCGGGTCAGTCCCGGTGTCATCTTCGGAAGCTTCGTGTTCGCTTTCTGTGCTGTTGGAGGCGGCTGCTTCTCTGGGCTCCTCTGCCGCAGAGACAGAGGCCTCCTGTGCGGAATTTTCTGCGGAGGAGTCGGCTGCATCGCCGCTTTTCCCGCAGGCGGAAAGCATCAGCAGGACGGATCCGGCTGTCAGCAGGACGGGTAAGATTCGTTTCTTCATAGGGGTTCTCCTTTCTTCGGGTTTTCTCTCTCTATCATGTCATGAATAAGAAGATATCTCAATGAATTTGTGTATCCTTACGAAAAGACGGAAAGAAAAACAGAAGATATCAGAAAGATAAAAACAAAATGCACATAATAATCAGGAAGAAATCACGGTGTGTATTCATTATATCCAACAAAATCATGAAATTTTCTAGAATCCCCTAAAAATATTCTATAAAAAAACAACCTCTCCGGCTTTATCATTGTTTTTGTCGACAGGGGGAAAGTCAAAGAGATTTTCCGGCGATGCATACTCAGGAGGGTAAAGATATTATGAACAAGAAACGCGTAATTTCCATCGTGACTGCAGCGATCCTTGCTGCAACACTCGCAGGATGCGGCTCATCAAATTCCAGCCAGCCTGCAGCTTCCACAGAAGCAGCAACCGAGGCAGCAGCGGAGACAGAGGCAACTACAGAAGAAGCAGCTCCGTCCGACGGACCGGTAGCAAATGCAGACAAGCCGGTGGCATGGTTCAACAGACAGCCTTCGAACTCCACAACCGGTGAGCTGGATATGACAGCTCTGAATTTCAACAAGGACACCTATTATGTAGGCTTCAATGCAAATCAGGGTGCTGAGCTGCAGGGCCAGATGATCGCTGATTATATCGAGGCTCACATCGATGAGATCGACCGCAACGGCGACGGCGTGATCGGATACGTTCTGGCAATTGGTGACATCGGACACAACGATTCCATCGCTCGTACCCGCGGCGTTCGTAAGGCTCTCGGAACCGGCGTTGAGAAGGACGGCGAGATTGATCCCAGCCCGATCGGAACCAACACAGACGGCTCCGCAACCAGCGTTCAGGACGGCAAGCTGACCATCGGCGGCAAGGAATACACTGTTCGCGAGCTTGCTTCTCAGGAAATGAAGAACTCCGCAGGAGCTACCTGGGACGCAGCTACTGCAGGAAACGCAATCTCTACATGGGCAGCTTCCTTTGGCGATCAGATCGACGTCATCGCATCGAACAACGACGGCATGGGCATGTCGATGTTCAACGGCTGGTCCAAGGCTGAGAAGGTTCCTACCTTTGGATACGATGCTAACTCCGATGCAGTTGCAGCCATCGCTGAGGGCTATGGCGGAACCATTTCCCAGCACGCTGACGTTCAGGCTTACCTGACACTCCGTGTTGTTCGTAACTGCCTGGATGGCGTAGACATCGATACCGGTATCGGCACTGCTGATGCAGCAGGCAACGTTCTGACCGATGATGTATATGAGTACAATGCAGACCAGAGATCCTATTACGCTCTGAACGTAGCAGTTACTGCAGATAACTACAACGACTATCTGGATTCCACAGTAACCTATGCACCGGTTTCCAATCAGCTGGATACTGCAACCTCTCCGTCCAAGAAGGTATGGCTTGATATTTACAACGCTTCGGATAACTTCCTGAGCTCCACCTATCAGCCGCTTCTTCAGAACTACGATGATCTGCTGAACCTTGAAGTTGATTACATCGGCGGCGATGGACAGACAGAGTCCAACATTACCAACAGACTTGGAAATCCTTCCGAGTACGATGCATTCTGCATCAACATGGTTAAGACGGATAACGCAGCTTCCTACACATCACTGCTCAGCCAGTAAGATGAGTTTCATCTGATCACAAAAATGCATCAGAGAAATCCGTAAGCAGGTAGAAGAGCTGTCAGGAAGATCTCTTCCTGACAGCTCCTTTCTGGTGATAGCTGGTTCAGCTTAAGATGCGCGCAAGGGTGCGGATGTGAAGCTGCAGCAGCTATCAGGAATCAATGAAACAGGGGTAATAAGCAATGGCAGAAGAAAAAAAAGATGACATCATCCTGTCGATCCACGGAATGTGTAAGTCCTTCGGCCGCAACAAGGTTCTGGATCACATCAACATGGATGTGAAGCGCGGAACCATCATGGGCCTGATGGGCGAGAACGGTGCAGGAAAATCGACGATGATGAAGTGCCTTTTCGGTACTTATCAGAAGGATGAAGGAACCATTGTTCTGGACGGGAAGGAAGTAAACTTCACCGGTCCGAAGGATGCACTGGAAAACGGAATTGCAATGGTTCATCAGGAATTGAATCAGTGCCTGGAGCGAAGCGTAGTTGACAACCTGTTCCTCGGAAGATATCCGGTGAATTCGGCAGGTATTGTTGACGAGACAAGAATGAAGGTAGAGGCAGCAGATCTCTTCCGCAGACTCGGACTTACCGTCAGCCTTACCGCTCCGATGAGAACCATGTCGGTTTCGAAGAGACAGATGTGCGAAATTGCCAAGGCAATCTCTTATAATTCGAAGATTATTGTTCTGGATGAGCCCACCTCTTCGCTGACCGTACCGGAGGTAGAGAAGCTCTTTGGCATGATGAGAAAGCTTCGCGACGAAGGAATTTCCCTGATTTATATTTCTCATAAGATGGATGAGATCTTCGAGATCTGTGATCAGGTTTCCGTTCTTCGTGACGGAAGTCTTGTCATGACAAAGGATACCAAAGACACCGATCTGAATGAACTGATTGCTGCGATGGTCGGACGTTCTCTGGACAATCGTTTTCCGCCGGTTGACAACACTCCCGGAAAGACAATTTTCTCGGTTAAGAATCTGTCCACGAAGTACGAACCGCATCTGCAGGACATTTCCTTTGATGTCAGGGAGGGTGAAATCTTCGGACTGTACGGACTGGTGGGTGCAGGACGAACGGAGCTTCTGGAGACGATTTTCGGTACGCGGACAAGAGCAGCAGGACGCATTTATTATAACGGCAGACTGATGAACTTCGAGAATCCGAAGCAGGCAATGGAGCATGGCTTTGCCATGATCACAGAGGAACGTAAGGCGAACGGCCTGTTCCTGAAGGGTGATCTTACGTTCAACACGACCATCTCGAATCTGAATCACTACAAGAACGGAAATATTCTGTCAGACACGAAGATGGTCAAGGCGACCTCCAGGGAAATTCGCGTCATGCACACCAAATGCATGGGACCGGAGGATTCCATTTCGAGTTTGTCCGGCGGAAACCAGCAGAAGGTAATTTTCGGAAAATGGCTGGAGCGTGATCCGAAGGTATTCCTGATGGATGATCCGACCAGAGGCATTGACGTCGGTGCGAAGTATGAAATTTATGAGCTGATCATTCAGATGGCAAAGCAAGGCAAGACAATCATCGTGGTTTCCTCCGAGATGCCGGAGATCCTCGGTATTACCAACCGGATCGGTGTTATGTCGAACGGTCATCTGGCAGGAATCGTCAACACAAAGGAAACAAATCAGGAAGAGCTCCTCAGACTGAGCGCGAAGTACCTGTAATGGAGGAATGAAGTCATGGCAAATACGAATGCAATCCTTTCCGTGGAAGAGGAAGACAAGCTCCGTCAGCCAATTGATGAGTATGTCGGTAAAATCCAGGCGAAAATCGACGAGCTGCGCAAGGACGGAACGGATGTGGTTGTGAATCTGAACAATCATATCCAGCTCGTGAAGGAAGATAAGAACTACACCAAAGAAGAGCAGCGCAAGCTGATCGAGGAAGATAAGAAAAAGCTCGTACCGGCAAAGGCCGTGGAGGAGAAGAACAAGGCACAGATCGACAGCCTGATCGCGGATGCCGAGAAGTATCTCGATGAGCATTTCGAGAAGGACTACTATTCCAAGGTTGTGGCAAGCTGCGCCAAAGAGAAGGAAGATGCGCAGGCAGAGTACGACAGGACCCTCGCCGGGCTGAAGGCAGAGCACGAGAAGAATCTCTCGGGTCTGACCGACAAGAAGGAAATCAAGGACGAGAACTACGTCTATAAGAACCGTCAGTTTGATGCGAAGATGGCTCTGGAGGGCAAGCTCCAGCAGGCAAAGGATCGCCAGCATGAGGCCTTCACTTACAAATATCATCTGATTGATCTGCTCCGCATGTCGAAGTTTACCTTTGCTCAGAATCAGGCGCAGAAGAGAGAGAACCGGAAGTATACCTTCAACAGAAAGCAGTTCCTTCTGTCGAACGGACTGTATATTGTTATCATCTGCATTTTCGTGTTCCTCTGCATCATTACACCGATTGTGAAGCACACACAGCTGTTCACAACGGCAAATATCCTGAACATTCTTCAGCAGGCATCGCCCCGTATGTTCCTGGCACTGGGGGTTGCGGGACTGATCCTTCTGACAGGAACCGATCTTTCCATCGGCCGTATGGTAGGTATGTCGATGGTTACGGCAACGATCGTCATGCACCAGGGGGCGAATACCGGTGCGGTTTTCGGACATGTATTTGATACGACCGGCGTTCCGAACCCGGTCAGAGCGATTCTGGCACTGCTCCTTTGCATTTGCCTTACGACGCTCTTTGCATCAATTGCGGGCTTCTTCATGGCAAGATTCAAGATGCATCCGTTCATTTCGACCATGTCGAACATGCTGATCATCTTCGGCCTTGTTACCTATGCAACCAAGGGTGTGTCCTTCGGTGCAATTGACCAGGCCATTCCGCAGATGTTCATCCCGAAGTTCGGAAAGTTCCCGACCATTATTCTGTGGGCGGTAGCTGCAGTAGCCATCGTCTGGTTCATCTGGAATAAAACGACCTTTGGTAAAAATCTCTATGCAGTCGGCGGAAACCCGGAGGCAGCATCGGTATCCGGTATCTCGGTCTTCAAGGTGACCATGGGAGCCTTTGTTATGGCAGGTATCCTTTACGGCTGCGGCAGCTGGCTTGAGTGCCTTCGAATGGTCGGCTCCGGTTCTGCAGCATATGGACAGGGCTGGGATATGGACGCCATTGCAGCCTGCGTAGTCGGCGGTGTTTCCTTCACCGGTGGTATCGGTAAGATTTCAGGTGTTGTTGTCGGTGTTCTGATCTTCACATCCCTGACCTACTCCCTGACCATTCTCGGAATTGATACCAACCTTCAGTTCATTTTCGAGGGTATCATCATCCTGACTGCAGTTACGCTTGACTGCCTGAAGTACGTTCAGAAGAAGTAATTGACCATCACGAGGGGGACAAGGGCAATTACAGTAAAATATCCGGAAAGAGAGGGCCGAAGCATTGCTTCGGCCCTCTCTTTGCAGGATCAAATCAGTGTATAATCTATAAATATACAAACTGCTGCCGAAGCTGGGGCCTGCAGCAGGGAAACGGCGACTGCGGCATCAATGCCGCTGCGGGGATGGGGAAAATAATGGAACAGTACAGTGTCCTTCTGGTGGACGATGAAGAAGAAGTAACACAGGTGATTTTGCAGAAGATCGACTGGGAGTCGCTTGGCTTTCATATTATAGGAAGTGCAACGAACGGCGTGAAGGCATTGGAGATGGCTGAGAAATACCAGCCGGATGTCGTGATGACGGACATCAAGATGCCTTACATGGACGGACTGGAGCTTTCCGGAAGACTGAAGAAGGAATTTCCGACAATCCGGATTCTTCTGTTCACAGGCTTTGATGAGTTTGAATACGCCAAGGAAGCTGTTCACCTGGAGGTAGAGGAGTATATTTTAAAGCCCATCAACTCTGAGGAGCTGACGGAGGTTTTTGTCCGGCTGAAGGAGACACTGGATCAGGACCGGGAGGAGAAGAGAAGCGTCGAGAAGCTGCAGAATTATTACCTGGAGTCTCTTCCGCTGCTGCAGACCAACTTCTATTCTTCGCTGATAGAAGGCAGGGTTTCCGAGGCAGATCTTTCCAAGTATCTGTCCGATTACCGGATTGAGCTGGAGGGACCGGTGTACTGCTGCGCCGCGTTTCATACATCGGCGCATCATGTTCCTGAGAATATGAGCCCGCTTCTTCTTGCCATGAGTGTACAGCGGCAGGTGCAGGAGCACCTGGGAGAGAACTGGAAGGCCAGGTTTTTCACCTATCTGGGAAATACGGTCATGATTGCGCAGATGAAGACTGAAGCAGAGGTCCCGGAGCTTACCGATGAATGCGACCGTTTCTGCAAGTGGGCGCTCCGCATTCTGGATGCGGAGGTTACCGCGGGAATTGGCAGAGCCTTTACGGAGCTTCTGAAGCTCGATCAGTCCTACAGCGGAGCAAGAGAGGCGGTGTCCTACCGCGTTTTGTACGGAACGGGCAGAGCCATCAATATCGGTGAGATCGCGCCGAAGGAGGCCAGCGGCTTTGAGCCGAACGATGACACGAATCTCAGAAAGCTGTACAAGAACATTCATCTGGGGGAGAAAACTGCGATTGCGCAATCGGTCGAGGAGTATATCAAAGAGCTGTCGGTCACGGCAACCTCGGTACAGCAGTATAAGGTTGCCGTGATGGAGCTTGCCGGCAGCATTTACCGCTTTGCCTCCGGCAATTACATTGACCTGGAGAAGCTGTGCGGCAGCGGGGAGAATCTGTATGAGATGGTTCCGCAGATGGATATCCATATGCTGAAGAAATGGATGACGGAGCTGGCATTTTCCTTTGCCGATATCCTCTCCAGTGCAAGAAGCAATGCCTCCAAAACCTATGTGTCAGAGGCACGGAATTATGTCCGGGACTACTACGATGATGCGGATCTGTCGCTGGATAAAATCTGCTCCAGCCTCGGCGTTTCAAGCTCTTATTTTTCCTCGATCTTCAAGAAGGAAACCGGAGAGTCCTTTGTGGGGTATCTCACCAATTACCGGATGGAGCAGGCGGCGAAGCTGATCCTGGAATCCGACGCCAAGAATTATGTGATTGCGCGCAAGGTTGGATATGAGGACGCAAATTATTTCAGCTACGTGTTTAAAAAGGCATACGGCATGTCCCCCTCCAAGTACAGAACGGAGCACACAGCGCAGTGAGAACAGAGAAAGAAAAGGATAAGGCCAGACGAATACAGAGCAGAAGGCTTCGGAATAATCTTCGTACTCTGGAGCCGCGAGGCATTCAGATGACGATCATGTCCGCCTTTATGATCGTGAGCATTACGCTGCTGCTGATTACAAGCATGCTCCTGTACAGCCGTTTTTCTCTGTCTTCGCATGAAACTATCATCCAGAATACGCAGAGCGTCATGAAGCAGACACAGGAGAATCTGGAGGATTATCTCGTCAGTATGCGCCGCATTTCGGATGCAGTGAACTTCAATGTCATTGCAGAGTATGATGTCTCCAACCCATCTCTGGAAAGAGAGATGAGTCTGATCTATGAATCCTATAAGGACCGGCTCATCAGCATCGCTCTATATGATCGAAGCGGGAGTCTCATTGCGTCTGTTCCTGTGGTCTCGCAGAAAACAGAACCGAATGTGACGAAGCAGGCCTGGTTCATCGCTGCGCTGAGCCGGATCGAGAACATGCATTTCTCCACGCCGCACATTCAGAATCTGTTTGACGATGCCACGTACAGCTATCACCGGGTTATTTCTCTTTCCCGTGCGGTAGACATTACAGACAGCGAGATCCCCAAAACGGGTGTCCTTCTGGTAGATATGAATTACTCCTCGGTTGCTCAGATCCTGGAGCAGATCAACAGCAACAAAAACGGACAGTACTATTATCTATGCGATGGAAGCGGCAACATTATTTATCATCCGAGACAGGTTCTGATTGCCGAAGGACTCGCAAGTGAAGACAGTGCCATGGCAGCCGCCAGAAAGGACGGCGTTTATGAGGACTGGCAGAACGGGGAGAGGCGGAATTTTATTGTGCAGACGATCGCTTATACCGGCTGGAAGCTGATCGGAGTGATTCCGGCGAAGTCCTTCTCCTATGGAATTATCAATGTGCAGCTGTTTCTGATTCTTCTGCTCCTTTTGACAGCGATGACATCACTTGCCGTGAGCCGTCTGGTGGCGGGAAGAATTTCAAGACCGATTCTCCAGCTGAATGAATCGGTGAAGGCGTATGAGGCGGGGGAAAGGCCGCAGATTTACATCGGCGGATCGACAGAGATCCGGCATCTCGGACATTCGATTCAGACCTCCTACGAGAACAATGAGGCTCTGATGCAGCAGATTGTGGAGGAGCAGAGCGAACGGCGGAAAAGTGAATTCGAGGCACTGCAGAGTCAGATCAATCCGCACTTTCTGTACAATACACTGGATTCCATCACCTGGATGGTAGAAGGCGGGAAGAATAAGGATGCCGTCATCATGATTTCAGAGCTGGCAAGACTTCTGAGAATCAGCCTTTCCAAAGGCCATACGATCATCAGTGTGGAGGACGAGCTTTTGCACAGCCGAAGCTACATGAACATTCAGAAGGTCCGGTATAAGGAGCGATTTGCGGTAGAATTCTGCATCGATCCGGAAATTCATTCGTATTGCTGCGTGAAGCTGATCCTTCAGCCAATCCTGGAAAATGCCATTTACTACGGCGTCGGGGATATGGATGAAGATGATGGGGGAAAGATTACCGTGACCGGGAAGAAGGAAGAATCGGATATCGTGATTCTGATCGCAGACAACGGAAGCGGCATGACGGAGGAAGAAGCGGCAAACGTACTGACCAATAACAACATTGTGCACAAGCACGGCTCCGGAGTGGGACTTGTCAACGTACACAGCAGAATTCAGCTGATCTTCGGGAAAGACTATGGCCTTAAGGTGGAAAGTGAGCCGGACTGCGGCACAACGATAACCATTCGTTTCCCTGCAATCCCCTTTACGGAGGAGGACCGCAGCCTGCTGGAGCAGGGAAGAATTCCGCAGAAAGAGGGTGATCATGGTGACGAATGATCGAAGATTTTTCTGGATTCTGGAAGCGGTTCTCGGAGTACTGGTCCTTCTTACGATTGCGGTGATGTTCTCGGGAAAAGGAGAGAAGGATAAAATTGCAGTCATAGTCCGAAATTCCGATGCAGAGAAATGGACACAGTTTATTTCGGGAGTGAAAACCGCAGCTTCTGACGCCGGTGCCGATATTGTCATAGCAAGTACCGGCGGTTTCTCCACGCTCGCGGATGAAGGCGCGCTGATCCAGCAGGAGATCCGAAGCGGAGCAGATGCCCTGATTCTGCAGCCGGTTCCGGGAGAGGATGAGAAAGAGCTCCTGCAGAAGGCGATCTCCGGAGTGCCGGTTATTCTGGTTCACAGTGATTTTGAACAGGAGACGGAAGAAGCCGGATTTCCGGTGATCAAGGCAGACAATTACGCGATGGGAGAAGCGCTCGCCCAAATGCTTCTGGAGGACTATGCAGGGACACTGGAGGGCAAAACAATCGGAATTGTCAATGATCGCCTGAAGTCGGAAGCAGCGGTAAGCCGTGAAAAGGGACTTCTCGATGCACTGGAGGGAACCGGCTGCAGCATCCTCTGGACGCTGTATACGGACAACGAAAGCGCGGACATTGATCTGGCGGTGTCTGCCAAGAAAAAAGCAGATCTGGTTCTTGCACTTGGAACCGAGCAGCTGGAGGGCGCCGGTGCCGCAGAAGAAGAAAGAGAAATACACGGAGCACTGGTTTATGGAATTGCAGCCTCCGAAAAGGCGCTCTATTATCTGGATCATGACAATGTCCGCGGACTGGTAATCCCGAATGGCTTCGATATGGGATATCAGAGCGTCATGCAGGTGGTGCGGAAGCTGAAGCATCCGTTCTTCCGGATGAGAGATCAGGAGGTCTCCTTCCGCTGTGTTCGCAAGGGGGATCTCTTTACCGAAGACAATGAGGGGCTGCTGTTCGGGGCAGATTCCTGATGGGAATACCGGTACAGGGGGGAATTCGGACGATGAGAAAGCTTGACAGAAATCGAAAGAGCATTGCTGCCGGGATCTGCAGTACTTTTCTGACGGCTGTTCTGGGAACGGTCAGCATTTGTCTTGGCGGCTGCGGAGCGCAGCACGAAGATACGATGCAGTATATGAAGATTGGCGTTGTGGTTTACAATCAGGACGATACGTATCTCGGAGAGCTGATTTCCGAGTTCAAGGATGACATTCGGGAGCTTCAGTCAGAGGACCGGAACATCACCGTTACGGTCCGGTACGGTGCAGGGGTACAGCGAACAGAAGATGACCGCGTGGAGGAGCTTCTGGATGCCGGCTGTGATGTCCTCTGCGTCAATCTGGTGGATCGAACGATGCCGTCCAATATCATCAGCATGGCGGAGGCGAAGCAGGTTCCTGTTATTTTCTTCAACCGGGAGCCGGTTCGCGAGGATCTGATGCAGTCGGAAAATCTGTATTACATTGGCTGCGATGCCAGAGAATCCGGGATCATGCAGGGGGAGCTTGCGGCGGCTGCGATTGCTTCCGATTCGTCCATTGACCGCAACCGCGATGGGAAAATACAGTATGTTCTTCTGCAGGGAGAGCCGGGACATCAGGATGCGATTGTCCGGACAGAAAACTCGGTGAATACACTGTTGGAGAGCGGCGTCGAGCTTGAGAAGCTGAGTTATCAGATTGCAAACTGGAACCGGGCACAGGCACAGGCCAAAATGTCGCAGCTGATCAGTCAGTTTGGCAGCAGAATCGAGCTGGTTCTGTGCAACAACGATGATATGGCACTTGGGGCGATTGATGCGTATGACCGGGCCAACATTACAGAGAGCGACCGCCCGGCGGTGTTCGGGACAGATGGAACCAAGGTGGGACTGCAGGCAATTCTGGACGGAACGATGAGAGGAACAGTCTATAACGATAAGGAGGGCCAGGCGCTGATGATGGCAAAGCTTGCGGTGGCTCTCTATGACGGATCAGACCTTTCGCTGTTCCCGTTTCAGGATGGGGTGTACATCTATCTTCCCTATCAGAAGCTGACGGCGGACAATGTAGTGGAATTTCTGGAAAAGTAATTATGACAATCGTATGGAAAGGTGAGGGAAAAGAAAAATGGAACAACAGAAGCTGGCAGCATTAACCTTTGATGACGGGCCGACGATCGGCATTACGGATCAGGTACTGGATATTCTGGAAGAAAATGACGTGAAAGCAAGCTTCTTCCTGATCGGACAGCAGATTACAGAGGAGACGGAGTATCTTGTGAAGCGTGCGTATGACATGGGATGCTCCATTGAGAATCATTCCCTGACGCATGCTTCGATGCCGACTCTTTCTCCGGAGGAAATCAAGGCGGAGATCGATGAAACGACACGGCGGATTGAGAAAATTACCGGAGAGAAGCCGGAATTCTTCCGGCCTCCCTTTATCGATTATGATCAGAAGATGTACGATGCGATTGACCTTCCCTTTATCTGTGCCTACGGATGCGAGGACTGGGAGCCGTCGGTGTCTGCAAGAGAACGCATAAAGCGCGTTCTGGAGGCGGCAAGACCCGGATATATGGTCCTTCTTCATGATATGAAGGACAACGAGCAGACGGTGGAAGCAATCAAAACCATCATTCCGGAGCTGAAAAAGCAGGGCTACGAGCTGGTCAGCATTCGTGAGCTGTTCCAAAGAAGCGGGGTGAAGCCGGAGCGCAACGTTATCTACATGAGTGTGGATGAGGTCCGCGAGAATTACACCTGAGGCGGTCACGCTTTGGTAAGCGGAACCACGGTTTTGCGGTAGACTCTCCGGAAGAACGTGAAGGAGAGTGTCACGGAGACAATTTCTGCAATCAGGAAGCACCACCACACGTTGTTGACATTGCCCGTCAGAGACAGGAGCCAGGCAACCGGAATCAGCACAACGAGCTGACGGCAGAGGGATACGATCAGAGAGTAGAAGCTCTGTCCGAAGGCCTGGAAAATGGATCCCAGCACAATGCCGCAGGCAGCCAGAGGGAAATGCACCGCGATGATCCGGAGCGCATGAATTCCCATAGACATCAGCTCAGGGGAGGCGTTGAACATTTCCAGAAGAACGCCGGGAATGAGCTCGAACGTAATCGTTCCGCAGAGCATGATGCAGATGGCAAGAAGAAGCGAGAAGCGCAGAGCCTGGTCGATCCGGGCTTTTTCTCTCGCACCGTAGTTGTAGGCAAGAACCGGAATCAGACCGTTGTTCAGACCGAAGACGGGCATAAAGAAGAAGCTCTGGAGCTTGAAATAGACACCAAACACAGCCGCTGCGGTGGTGGAGAAGCCAACCAGAATCAGATTCATGAAATAGGTCATCACGGATCCGATGGACATCATGAGGATGGACGGAACACCAACAAAATAGATTTTGCCGATGATGGGCAGCACCGGATGGAAAACCTCCCGCAGGGAGAAGTGAATGTCCTTATTATATCGGAGGTTCAGGAACAGCCCGATGCTGGCTGCCACACACTGACCAAGAACCGTAGCATAAGCGGCTCCTGCGACCCCGAGCTTCGGAAATCTGCAGAGACCGAAGATCAGGATCGGATCGAAGATGATATTGAGGATGGCACCGGTCATCTGGCTGATCATGGACAGGACGGTCATGCCCGTGGACTGCAGAAGACGCTCAAAGGTCAGCTGGAAGAAAAGACCGATGGAGAAGGTGCAGACAATCCCCAGATAGGTGTCGCCGGCGGTAATGATTTCCGGAACCGAGGTCTGGCTCTGGATAAACGGTCCGGTGACAAAAAGGCCGATGAAGACGAAGGCGATGGTGTTCAGAAGCGTCAGAAACAGACCGTTTCCGGCAGCGGCATCGGAGCGATCGAAATTCTTCTCGCCAAGTGACTTCGAAAGGAGCGCATTGATACCGACGCCGGTTCCGGAGCCCAGTGCAATCATCAGATTCTGCAGCGGAAAGGCAAACGTCACCGCAGCAAGAGCGTTCTCGCTGATCTGGGCAACGAAAATCGAGTCGACAATGTTGTAGAGGGCCTGCACCAGCATGGAGATCATCATCGGAACGGACATGTTCACGATCAGCTTCTTCACGGGCATGGTGCCCATTTTGTTTTCTTTTCTGGTTTCCTTATTCTGAGTCATTCTGAATCCTTCTTAGATTGTTCTTCTTAATTGTTTCTTTAACTGTGGAAAATGAAAGCAGTTGCAATTTCTAATCATACCATAGACTGCGGGCTTTATGGTATGATTATGTTTCAGGTGCTCCGGCATCGGAAAAAGAGAATGGGGGATAGTTTCATGCAGTTATTTCAGGCGGTCTATAATTTCCTGTGGGGAGATCTTGTGCGGATTCCTCTTCCGGGAGGTTCTTATCTGGGGCTTTCGCTTCTGATTATCATTCTGATTCCGGCCGGAATCTTCTGTACGATTCGTACGAAGTTTCTTCCGGTTCGCCTGTTTCCGGAAATGATCCGCGTTGCAGCAGAGAAGAAAATCGATTCGGATAAGAAGAACAGTGTATCCGGTCTGGAGGCACTGATTGTATCGACAGCAACCCGTGTCGGAATGGGAAATCTGGTTGGTGTTGTGGCGGCCGTTTCCGCAGGAGGCGCCGGCGCATTGTTCTGGATGTGGGTGACGGCGATCATCGGCTCCAGCACAGCCTTTGTGGAGGCAACGCTTGCACAGATTCATCGGAAGGATGATCCGCTGTACGGCGGGTACCGCGGCGGCCCTGCCTATTATATTCATGATTTCCTTCACGGGAAGAAGAAAAAGAGCGTGATTGCGATTCTGTTTGCGCTTTCAGGACTTCTTTGCTGGTGCGGGATCAGCCAGGTCATCGGTAATTCGGTATCCTCCGCGCTGGATAATGCCTTCCATATACCGCCGCTTGCAACGGCAGTTATTCTGTGCGTGATGGCAGCTGTCATTGTCCTTCGGCGGAACGTTACCGTGAAGGTTCTGGATGTGGTTGTTCCGGTGATGGCAGGCTTCTATTTCTTCCTGACAGTGTTTGTCATCATCAATAACTTCACGGCGCTTCCCGGCGTGTTCGCAAGAATTTTCCAGGAGGCCTTTGGACTCCGGCAGATTGCGGCCGGAGGCTTTGGAACCGTTCTGATGAACGGCGTGAAGAGAGGTCTGTTTTCCAACGAGGCAGGCTCCGGCTCCGCCCCCTGCGCGGCAGCAACGGCGGATGTGGATCATCCGGTTAAGGCAGGACTGCTGCAGGCACTTGGCGTATTCATTGACACGATTGTGATCTGCAGCTGCACGGCATTTGTGATGCTTCTTGCACCGCAGGAGGTGACAGAGGGCCTGGCAGGAATGGATCTTCTGCAGGCGGCCATGCGCTATCATTTCGGAGAGGCAGGCGTGATCTTTATCGCTGTGACCCTGTGGCTGTTCTGCTTCTCGACCTTCCTTGGCGTTCTGTTCTACGCGCGTTCCAATGTTTCCTATGTATTCGGGGACAAGTGGGCACCGCAGACCATTTACAAGATCGTTGCACTGGTGAACCTCTTTATCGGCTGCCTTGCGGCGTATACCTTTGTCTGGGACCTTGGAGATGTCGGCATCGGACTGATGACAATTTTCAATATGATTGCGCTGATTCCCCTGTCGAAGGAGGCAATTGCTGCGCTGAGGGACTACGAAGAAAAGAAAAAATAAATCGCAAAGGTATTCTTGCAGCACCCTTCCGAAAGGGCTTCCTTCGGGAGGGTGTTTTCGTATAGAGGAGAACCGGCAGTCAGAAACTTTTTTGTCCGGCGGGTTTGTTGTACAATACCGGTAACTGTTTGGTGAGACAGAAGGGTTTTGGAAGAAAGGAAGAGATATGTTTCAATCAATCTTTGAAGACAGGGGAAACTGGTTCAAGGGGAACCTGCATATGCATACAACCCGCTCCGACGGACATGTAAGTCCGAAGGAGGCGGCAGAAATTTATCGCAGGAACGGATATGATTTTATTGCACTGACCGATCACAGAAGACCTTCGGTAACGATTGCTCCGGGCGAGAGCAGAAATCCGGATGACTGGGCGGGAGATGCTCCGGGGGAGGATCTTATTGATGCCGGGAAGATGCTGATTCTTTCCGGCGTGGAATGGGACACCGGCGGCGCGAATACGAGAGCATTCGGGGATGTGCTGACCTACCATATTCTGGGAATCGGTATGACCTCGAATACGGCGAAGGACTGCAGGCAGAAGAAGCATCCGGCTCCGCAGGAGATCGTGGATGCGATCCGCGCAGACGGAGGAATTGCCATTCTTGCACATCCTGCCTGGTCGGTGATGGATCCGAAGGGCATCGAGAATCTGAACGGAATCACGGCAGCGGAAATTTACAATACGGTATCCGATCTTCCCTTTAACGGGCAGAGAGCGGATTCCTCGGCATGGTTTGATATCTGGGGAACGAATTACAACCGGCTGATTCCGGCGGTAGCAAGCGATGATGCACATTGCTATGAGGGCGATCAGTGCAGCTCCTACACGATGGTGAATGCGTCTGAACTTTCCAGAGACGGCATTCTGGATGCGCTGCAGGCAGGAAATTTTTATGCGAGTCAGAAGCCGGTAATTCACGAAATGGCAATGGACTGGGAGAAGGGCATCGTACATCTTGAGTTTTCGGAGGATGTGATGACGGTTGTCTTCTACAGCAACCATATCTGGGTCCCGGAGCGGGTGACGCAGGTCAAGGGCGGAAAAATGGATTATCACATTGCACCGGGAGAGTTTTTCCTGCGTGCGGAGCTGATTACAAGAGACGGACGGAAGGCATGGACGTCTCCGCTTCGGATTGACTGAAGAAATATTGAAATTGACAGCAGGAAAGTAAAATGAGTGACAGAGACAGCAGACAAAAGACAGAGCAGGCTACAAAGCTTCGGAACCTGAAGGGGCACACAAAGGGAATCGTGTTTGCGTTGGTGGTCCTTGTTCTGATGCTGGTGCTTATGGCAGTGGTCGGGAGACCTCTTCTTGCTGTGTCAAGAGATCCGGAGGCTCTGGAGGCATATCTGGAAAGCCAGGGAATCTGGGGTGTCTGGATCTATATGGGAATGGTGATCCTGCAGATTTTTGCAGCTGTTGTTCCGGGAGGCCCCTTTGAAATCGCAGGCGGATATCTGTACGGAGCATTTAAGGGAGCACTGATCTGTGATGCGGCGATGACCCTCGGAAGCGTCCTGGTCTTTCTGATTTCCCGGAAGGCGGGAAGGAAATTTGTCCTTTTGTTCTTCACGGAGGAGCAGATCGATTCGGTTCGTTTCCTGCATGCTTCCGAGAAGAAGGAGCTTCTTCTGTTCCTGTTCTTCCTGATTCCGGGAACACCGAAGGATCTGATTTCCTATGCGGTGGGACTTACGGATTTATCATTGAAGAAATGGATTCTGATTACGGCAGTGGGACGCTTTCCTGCCATATATCTGTCTGCGCTCAGCGGAACCGCGCTTGGAAATCAGGATTACGGAATCTTCATTCTGGTGCTGGTGATCATTGGAGCCCTTTCGGCGGCAGGATATCTTGTTTACCGCAGAAAGAACGGGAAGGAAGGCCCAAAGGAGTGAAAAACCGGAAAGGAGGGAACGGAAATGATTGTTGCGCAGTATTTTGATTACTTTATCATTTTCAGCTTTGTGGGATGGCTGTATGAGTGCACCTACTGCACCGCAAAGGAGAAGCACTGGCAGAACCGGGGCTTTTTGTTCGGGCCGATCTGTCCGATTTACGGGTGCGGAGTTGTGGGAGCCATGATCCTGTTCCGCCTGCTCCCGCCGATGATGGGGGAGGTGTCTTATCCCGTCTGGGAGATTTTCCTGCTCTGTGCAGCGGGCAGTGCCGTCATGGAATTTGTAACCTCCTGGGTTCTGGAGAAATGGTTTCACGCGGTCTGGTGGGATTACAGCAATGTTCCGCTGAACATTCAGGGGAGGATCTGCCTCCCTGCAACCTGCGGCTTCGGACTTGCAGGAGTTGTAGTTGTGCGATACGTCATTCCTTTTGTGGAGTCGCTTCCGGTAGAGTCGCATCCTGTTGAGAATGAAATTGCCGGTCTTATTTTTGCACTGATTCTCGGAATGGATCTGGCGCTCACGGTGGCCAGCCTGACGAAGATTCTGGATCGCATGAGTGAGGCGGAGAAGGAATTCAACGAGAAGATGGAGGCCCGCTACCAGACCGTTCAGCAGGGACCGGCAGCGGCGTACAGTGCAGCGAAGGCTGCAGCAGAGAGTGCAGGAGAAACGGCTGTCATTGCGGCGATGCTGGCCTCCGATGCGGCGAAGGCAAGAGCGGAGAAATCCAGTCAGGAGATGGCAGAAAGAGTCCGGAAAATGACGGAGAGCTTCTCCGCCAGAGAGCGGTATCACGTTCGAAGCATCCGGGCATATCGTCCGCAGATAAGAAGAGACGGCCAGACGGATACTCCGGAGAGGCTTCACAGAATCTTCGATTTGCTTCAGAAGAATGCGGAAGAACGTAAGAACAATAAGGTGTCGCAGTGATCTGCGGCAGATGACAGAAAGGACAGAAACCAAAATGAAAATCGTGGTATTGTGCGGAGGACTTTCGACAGAGAGAAAGATTTCTTTTTCTTCGGGAACCAAGATCTGCGGAGCGCTTCGGGCCAAGGGACATCAGGCAGTCCTGGTGGATATGTTTCTTGGACTGGAGGAGCTCGGAGAGGATGTTCTCGCACATCCGGAGCAGCTTTTTGATCAGCTTCCGGAGCTGAAGCCGGTGGTATTTGACGGAATTGCTCCGGATCTTTGTGCCGTGCGCGCATCGAGAAAGTGGAAGGATCCCTCCATCATCGGACTGGGGGTTCTGGATATCTGCAAGAAGGCTGATATGGTTTTTGTGGCTCTGCACGGACTCAACGGCGAGGATGGCCGGATTCAGGCGGCCTTCGATCTCCTTGGAATTCCTTATACCGGCTCAGACTATCTTGGGGCTGCAATGGCGATGGATAAGATTACGACCAAGAGACTCCTGAAGCCCTTTGGAATTCAGACGCCTGCATGGAAGGAGTATCATCGTGTAACAAGGGATCAGATTCCTGCAATTGCGGCAGAAAATCCTGTTCCCTGCGTGGTTAAGACCCCGACCGGCGGATCCTCTGTCGGTGTTGTCATTGTAAAGGAAGAAAAAGACCTGGAGCCTGCGCTGTGCGAGGTACTGAAGTACAGCGGGGATATTCTGGTGGAGCAGTATATTGAGGGACGTGAATTCACAAATGCTGTTTTTCTGGACCGCGCACTTCCCTCGGTGGAGATCATTCCGCACGTCGGCGGATATGACTATTCGAACAAATATGCCGCAGGAGCAACGGAAGAAATCTGCCCGGGGCGTCTTTCGGAAGAGAAGGCGAAGGAGATGGGAGAGATGGCGCTTGCCGTACACCGTGCACTTGGCCTTCGCACGTATTCGCGCAGCGATTTCATGGTGGACAAGGATGACAATCTGTATTTCCTGGAGGTAAATACTCTTCCGGGAATGACACCGACAAGTCTTGTGCCGCAGGAGGCCGCAGCGGTGGGCATTTCCTATGAGGATCTGTGCGACCAGATTGTGCAGGATGCGCTGCATTATGTGACAGATCAGAAAAAGTGATTTTGGAGAAGGAGCCTATGGAACCGATTACATTACAGGAACTGGTACAGGCAGTTGGAGGAACGCTTCTGGGAGACTGCAGAGAAAGCAGCGTAAAGATTACCGGGGCAGAGTCCGATAACCGTGTCGTAAAGACGGGGGATGTCTTTTTTGCCTTTGTGGGTGAGAAGGCGGACGGACACCGATTTGTGAAGGCTGCACTGGAGGCAGGAGCTGCAGGGGCAGTTGTTTCCAGGGATCCCGGGGAGTACGTCCCCGGAAAATTCTATGTGCTGGTGCCGGATACCATCCTTGCGCTTGGAAATCTGGCACGCTGGTACCGCAGCAAATTTGATGTTCCTGTAGTCGGGATTACAGGGTCAGTCGGAAAGACCACCACGAAGGACATGATTGCGGCCGTCCTTTCGGAGAAATACGAAACCCTTAAGACTGCAGGAAACTACAATAACAACATCGGACTTCCGAAGACGCTGTTTGGACTTTCTCATAAGACGCAGATGGCGGTGATCGAGATGGGAATGAATCATCTCGGAGAAATTGATTATCTGGTGCAGATTGCGAAGCCGCAGACAGTGACGATTACGAACATCGGAGATGCCCATATCGGGAATCTGGGGAGCAAGGAGAATATTTTCCGGGCAAAATGTGAGATCTTCGAAGGACTGGAGCCTGGCGGACTTGCGGTACTGAACGGGGACGATCCGTATCTGATCCGCCTGAAGGCGGACGAAGATAAGACGGCGAAGTACACCCTTACTTATGTCGGGGAAGGGGAGAGCTGCGAGTGGAGAGCGACGGACATTGATGAGAGCGGACAGGAATCCATGAGCTTTACCGCAGTGACACCGCTTGGGGTCTTTCCGGTGACGGTTCCTGCATTGGGACATCACATGATCTATCCGGCTCTGACTGCTGCTGCCATCGGTGCTCATTACGGACTGACGAAAGAAGAGATCCGGTCCGGCATTGCCCATTACATACCGACGAAGATGCGGATGGAAACGCTTCATCTGGCAGATGGAGTGATTCTGTACAATGATACCTACAATGCAAATCCGCAGTCGATGAAGGCTGCGCTGCGCACGCTGGCACACACCGACGCAGAGCGGAGAATTGCGGTTCTTGGCGATATGGGAGAGCTCGGCGAGTCGGAGGAGGCTCTTCACCGCGAGGTGGGAAAATACGCTGCGGAGTGCGCAGTGGACGCGCTTGTGACGGTAGGAAAGGCGGCAGAATTTCTGGCAGACGAAGCGGCCGCAGGCGGAATGAAGGAAGTGCACTGCTGCGCCGACAAGGAAGAAGCAAAGAGGGTGATTCAGCAGCTCGCAGGGCCGCAGACGGCCTGGCTTGTCAAGGCGAGCCGTTTTATGGCCTTTGAGGAGCTGGCGCATTGCGTGCAGGAAAATGCAGACAGGCAGCAATGATCCGGAGAAACCCGAAACATCACATAGGAAACAATCTGTATGAGTATTTTGAATCTGGAACATGTCAGTAAGAATCTGGGAGGCCGCGTCATTCTTGACGAGGCCTCTGTTGGTATCGAGGCAGGAGAAAAGGTTGGAATCATCGGTGTAAACGGAACCGGGAAATCCACGCTTCTTTCCATTCTGGCGAAGGTGATGGAGCCGGATGCGGGAGAGGTGATCTGGCAGAATGGGCTGCGGATCTCCTATCTTCTTCAGAATCCGGTCTTTGATCCGAAGAGGACGCTTCTGGAGAATGTTGCCGCGATGGTGTACGGGAAGGCGGATCACTGGGACACAGAGGGAGAGGTGCGGGCCAATCTTCTGAAATTCGGAATTCCGGATCCGGACACCGATCCGTCTCTTTTATCCGGCGGTCAGAAGAAGCGCGCGGCATTGGTTGCGGCGATGCTGACCCCGTCCGATGTTCTGATTCTGGATGAGCCGACCAACCATCTGGACTCCCAGATGATTGAGGAGCTGCAGAAATTTCTGGAGGCATATCAGGGTACACTTCTGATGGTGACGCATGACCGGTACTTTCTCGACGAGGTTACCGATGTGATTCTGGAAATTGACAAGGGGAAGCTCTATCGGTATGAGGAGGATTACGAGGGCTATCTGAAGCTTCGGCAGGAGAGGCTGGACAGCGCGGTGGCGGCTGAACGCAAGATGGCGGCCCTCTACCGGAAGGATCTTGCCTGGATGATGCGGGGAGCAAGGGCACGATCCACGAAGCAGAAGGCTCACATTCAGCGTTTTGAAGCTCTGCGGGATCGGGAGAAGATTCAGGAGGAGAGGCTTGTAGAGATTGAATCGCTCCCCTCACGGATCGGAGGAAAGACGATTGAGCTGGATCACATCAGCAAGAGCTACGGCGGGCAGAAGCTGTATCAGGATTTTACCTATCATTTCCGAAAGACGGACCGGATCGGTATCATCGGACCGAACGGCTGCGGAAAATCCACGCTGATCAAGACGATTCTCGGAATGATTTCCCCGGACAGCGGAACGGTGACCATCGGACAGACGATCCAGTTCGGCTATTTTTCCCAGGAGAATGAGCTTCTGGATGAGTCCGCGAGGGTGATCGATTACATCCGGAACACGGCAGAGTACATCCGGACAGCGGATGGTCTGGTATCGGCGTCGGAAATGTGCGACCGTTTCCTGTTTGATCCGAAAATGCAGTATGCGAGAATCGGGAAGCTCTCAGGCGGAGAGAAACGAAGACTGTACCTGCTCCGCGTTCTGATGGAGAATCCGAACGTTTTGATTCTGGATGAGCCGACCAATGATCTGGACATTCAGACCCTGCAGATTCTGGAGGATTATCTGGACCGTTTCGCCGGCATCATTCTGGTTGTGTCGCATGACCGGTATTTTCTGGACCGGGTGGTGACACGGATTTTTGCCTTCGAAGAGGATGGACATCTGTGGCAGAGCGACGGAGGATACGAGGAATACCGTGAGCATCTGCTGCAGGCCGGCAAGGAGGCGGCAAGGACCAGGGATCTGCGCGGCTCAGACAAAAATGCTGCGGCCGCAGGAGCAGAGGCTCCGGTCCGGCCGCAGCATAAGGCAAAGCTTTCCTATAAGGATCAGCGGGAGTATGACACCATCGAAGAAGAGATCGACCGGCTCCAGAAGCAGTCGGATGAGCTGGCCGCACAGATTCCGGAGGCCGCTACCGATTACGAAAGGCTGCGGAAGCTGACCGAAGAGAAGGATGCTCTTGATGCCAGAATCGAAGAGCGCATGGAGCGGTATCTGGAGCTGCAGGAGATGGTGGACGCCCTGTGAGCCTGCACCATTCTCCACCTGTTTTTCTGCAGTCACAGGAGAAAGTCCTGCTGCATACCGGAAAAGTGCACTGAAAAGTGCGCTTACTCCTGTCCCTGTGAAGCGGCCGCCTGCTGAGCGGCAAGCTGGGCCGCAAGATCTGCCTGAACCTTCGCATGAGCCTCGGCTTCACTCATTCCCTGCGCCATGTAATTCTGAACCGCCTGAGCAATGACTGAAGCCTGGGCTGCCTGCGCTGCAGCAGCTGCGGAAGCTGCCTGATCCGCAGCAGAGTTGTCTGCCGCTGCGGCATTGTCTGTGTCGGAGGCTGCCGGCTTCTGTGTCTGAGAAGGCTTTTCCGGTGACCGGCCGGTATGGCTGGCTGCCTCTTCCGGCTTCATGCCGCCGAAGACGACGACAGGGAGTCCGGAATAAACATTCGCATAGAGCTCTTTGGCTGCGGCAAGCGGCAGATTGATACAGCCGTGTGAGCCCGCAGTAAGATAGATCTCACCGCCGAATCTGCTGCGCCAGGTGGCATCATGGAATCCGATGCCGCGGTTGAACGGCATCCAGTAGGTGACAGGAGATTCATAGTCCGCACCACGCAGAACAGCCGGAGACTTCCGGTACAGAAGACGGAAGGTTCCGTCCGGTGTGAAGCGGTCACTGTTAATTGCCTTGCCGGAGACGCAGTCGGTTTCTACGATGCATTCACCGTCGATATACAGATAAACCTTCTGCTCGTCAAGATCGACCTCAGCGTAGGAGCTGCCGATATCATCCTCTCCATGCTGCGCAGCCTCCTGTGTCCAGACGGGCTCTGCCTCGCCGCTGTTCCCGGCCTCCAGAAAGGCAGTCAGAGCCTCCGTGGTTGCAGTGCGGTCCATTTTCCAGCCATAGTTGCCCCCGGGAACGGTGACGGTTTTGCCGCTGGTTGTATGGAACTTTCGGTCAATCCCGTAAGTGTCATATTTCTCCGCAAGAGAATCCACATAGGAAGCAATCCGTTCTGCGTCGTAGTGAATTTCATTGTCCTCCGTCTCTTCGGAAGCCGGAATGTGGATCAGGGAAGCAAGCGTTTCGCCTCCGAGTGTTTCGGTATCATCGCCGAACGGGATGGTGACGGTGATGCCGACCAGACGATTCAATCTGGCAACGGTTTCGTTCAGGGACGGATCCTCCGACGTCACGGCAGCGGTTTCGTAGCATTCATCTCCGAGTGAAAGGTCACTCTGATATTCGCTGAGAGCGGTTTCCACAGCCTGAAGGACCTTTTCCCGGATCGGAACCGAGCCGACTGTCTCCGGAACGATCTGATAAGAATCCCCGGAGAGAGCATAGGTCGCATCTTCCGGAGCCTTTTCGTTTTCCGGGTCAAAAAACGGCAGCGTATCCACAACCTGCTCCAGCGCGCTGCTGTCATATACGGCCGTGTTCGACATGGAAAGTGTTGTGGAAGAAAAGAGCGTTGCAGGCCATTCCATGGAAGGCTGCGCGGAAAGGAGCCGCTCAAGGGTATCGTCAAAGGAAAGGGAGAGCGACACCTCGGAAGCCGGAATGGCAGCCGTCACATCGCCCCGCCCGTGAATGGTAAGCTCATAGGAGGCTGCGGAGGAAGAAAGCTCCGTGCGGACCTGTTCCGTGCTTTTGCAGGACACATCTCTTCCACTGATTGTTGTATGGAAGCCGAAATGGCTGTCAAAGTACACACAGCCTGCTGCATAGACGACTCCTGCGCATACAAGGAGAGCAATCAGTATGCCGATGACGATCTTCTCTGCCTGCACCTTCCCGGCACGCTTTTTGCGGGAGCGCTCTGCCTTTTCACGGGACTCTGCCGAATAGCTGTGATACTGATCATCTTCATAAGCGTCGTCATCCTCATAAACGTCGCTGTCTTCATAGAATTCTGCAGCGTCTACGGTGTCCTCGGACTCGTGTTCGTCATTTTCCCGGAGAGCTGCAAAATGAATGTCATCCGTATTCTTTTTTAATTCATTCTTGTTCTTCATGGTTCTGCTGTCCGCCTTTTGTGCGTGTTTCCGGGTCAAAATGTGTCAGATCGTTGATTACGGCTGCTGCAATCATCATACCTGCGGCAGGCGGAACGAACGAGGTGGAGCCGGGAAGGCTTCGGCGTCCGGCCGGAGCCTGCTCCCTCTCCGTGGAATTGCCGCAAGGGTCCTGGCAGGAGCTGTCCGGCCCCAGAGGACGAATGGCAGGCTCAGTGGAATAAACCACCTTCAGCTTCCGGACGCCGCGTTTCTTCAGCTCTCTTCGCATGACTCTGGCAAGGGGATCCTGAGAGGTGCGGAAAAGGTCCGTTACGGTGAGCTTTGTGGGATCCGTGCGGTTGCCGCAGCCCATGGCAGAGATGACAGGGACGCCGGCTTCCTGTGCCTGCAGGATAATCTGGATCTTGGCGGTCACCGTATCAATGGCATCCACAACGTAGTCAAACTGTCGGAAGTCAAACTGAGCCGCATTCTCAGGGAGAAAAAAGGTCGGCCAGGTGTTGACCGTAATTTCCGGATCGAGGTCTGCAATGCGCTCGCGCGCGGCATCCACCTTGTATTTTCCGATCGTACTGCGTGTGGCAAAAATCTGGCGATTCAGATTGGTGAGGCAGACCCGGTCATTGTCAATGAGATCCAGGGTGCCGATCCCCATGCGGGCCAGAGCTTCCACCGCGCTTCCGCCAACGCCTCCGATGCCGAAGACGGCAACACGGCAATTGCGAAGAAGCTCCATATTGTCAGAACCGTAGAGCAGTTCTGCTCTGGAATACTGATTCAGCATATATTCTCCGTTTCGTTTGTTTTACAATAAAAATAATTCCGGCTTCTGCAGCCGGTTCTGCCTGAAATCAGAAAACCGGGAAGACAGTTACCTTATTATATAAGTTTTGGGAAGGAAGTACAGAAAAAACGAGAACATCGTGCTATAATCCGGAAGAGTTTTATCAGACAGAAAGAGAGGAAGCAAAAGGATGCAGTCCGACATGACCCAGGGGAACCCCCTTTCCATCATCATTCGTTTCACCATTCCGCTTTTTATCGGGAATGTCTTTCAGCAGCTGTACAACATGTGCGATACCATCATTGTCGGACGCTTTGTAGGACAGAATGCGCTGGCTGCGGTGGGCTCGACCGGTACGATCATGTTCCTGATCCTTGGCTTCTGCTCCGGACTTACCAGCGGATTTACGGTTCTGACCTCCCAGAGATTCGGCGCAAAGGATGTGCGCGGCGTGAAGATGAGCGTTGTGAACAGTCTGATTCTTTCCGCGGTGCTGGTGGTTGTGATGACAGCCGGGAGCCTTCTGTGCATGAGACCGCTGCTTCGGATCATGAATACGCCGGAGGAGATTTTTGAGGATGCCTATGCCTATATTTCCGTCATCTGCATGGGAATTCTGGCGAGCGTCGCCTACAATCTGTTCTCCGCCTTTCTCCGCGCGGTCGGGAACAGCAGAATGCCTCTGATCGTGCTGGTTTTTTCCGCTGTGCTGAATGTGATTCTTGATCTGGTTCTGATTGTTGTTTTCCGGATGGGGACCATGGGGGCAGCGCTTGCGACAGATCTGTCGCAGGGGATTTCGTCCATTCTGTGTCTGATTTATATCGTGAAAAAGGTTCCGGAGCTGACACCGGACAAGGATCAGTGGAGGTTTTATCCGGATGCGACAGGGAAGCAGCTTCGGGTCGGCATTCCGATGGCACTCCAGTTCGGCATCACGGCATCCGGTACGATGATCATGCAGGCAGCTATCAATCTGTACGGGGCCACGGCGGTGGCTGCATTCACGGCAGCCAGCAAGGTGCAGGGGCTGATCACACAGGGTAATTTCTCCATAGGACAGACCATGGCAACCTATGTCGGGCAGAACTGCGGCGCAGGAGAATATCAGAGAATCCGGAAGGGTGTCCGCTGCGCGGTGGCTTCGATTTCGATCTATGGAATTATATGCGGCGTTCTTGTAGTGGTGGCACTTCGCCCGCTCCTTGCACTGTTTTTCGCGGGAGGAACCGATCTTGACGCGATGATGCCGTATGCGCAGACCTATATCACCTGCTGCGCACTGTTCTATATTCCGCTTGGCAATATTTTTGTGTTCCGCAATGCAATGCAGGGCTGCGGCTTCGGACTCCTTCCGATGCTGGGCGGCGTAGTGGAGTTGTTCTGCAGACTGGCGCTTGCCGTTGCCTCTATGGTTTCCATGAACTTCCTTCTTGCTTCACTCTGTGATCCGATCGCATGGCTCGGTGCATGTATTTTTACAGGACTGTCTTATCGATATGTCATTCGGAAGGTGGGTGAAATCCTGCAGACTGGAAAGGCAGAGAACGCATGACGGGAGCGTATGGACGAGGGAGAAAACCCGGAGGGCGCTATCAGCTGTTGGATGTCATCCGCGGAATTACGCTTCTGAGCATGATTGCCTATCACGGGTCCTGGGATCTGGTTTATCTTGCCGGTGTGAACTGGCCCTGGTACCACTCGGAGAAGGCCTTTCTCTGGCAGCAGTCGATCTGCTGGACCTTCATTCTTCTGTCCGGTTACTGTATGACGCTTTCTTCTCATAAATGGAAGCGGGGAGCCCTTGTTTTTGCAGCGGGAATTCTGGTAACTGCGGCAACGCTTGTTTTCCTTCCGGAGGATGTGGTCGTATTCGGCGTTCTGACCTTTCTCGGGAGTGCGATGCTCCTTACGGACGCTCTGGAGAACCCTCTGAGGAAAATACCGCCGCTGCCGGGCTTTATCATCTGTGCACTGCTTTTCTACGTGACAAGGTGGGTGAACAGCGGCAGCCTGCAGCTGTGGAAAGGAGCCTCCTTCCTGCTTCCTTCGGAATGGTACCGGGGAAATGCGATGACGTTCCTTGGCTTTACGGAGCCGGGCTTTCGCTCCTCGGATTATTTTTCCTTTTTTCCATGGATCTTTCTGTTCTGGTGCGGTCTGTATCTGGGGCTCTGGACAGGGCGCTGCGGCAGCTGGAAGAATGCCATTCTGCACATCAACATTCCGCCGCTTGCTTTCCTTGGCAGGAATTCGCTTCTGATTTATCTTCTCCATCAGCCGGTCCTGTATATGCTGGTCGTGCTCGGAACAAGATACCTCAGGCTATGATAGAATATAAAATCAGAGTCGGAATCCTGACGGGGAATACCGGACGAGAGCAGCATATGGCAGGGAAAGGAAATTTATTAAGGGATATTTATAATGAGTAAACCAAATCAGCTTCAGACCGTTCTGTCCGTTGCAGCCTGCAAGGGAACAAGAGGGCTTCTTCGCGTGACGGGACGCGGCGGCACGGCACTTCCCGGAAAGGCAGCGCGGGTATTTGCAAAAGACATTCTGGAGGTGACAAGCTCCGGGATGGAAATCATTGTGGTGACGGGAACCAACGGAAAGACCACGACGTCGCGGATGCTGGAGCATGCGCTGACAGCGGCCGGGCATGAATGTCTTGCCAACAAATCCGGAGCCAACCTTCTCTCCGGTGTCACGGCGGAGATTACCTGTAATGCCACCTGGACCGGAAAGCCAAGGACACACTACGCGGTGATCGAATGCGACGAGGGGGCTCTGAAGCAGGTGGTTCCTCTGATCCATCCGAAGGTGATTGTGGTGACAAATCTGTTCCGGGATCAGCTGGACCGCTACGGAGAAGTGATGCATACGGTGGAGCAGGTCCGGATGGGCATTCAGAAGGCGCCGGAGGCGACTCTTTGCCTGAATGCAGATGATTCTCTGGTGGCATCGCTTGCTCTGGATGTGCCGAACAAGGTGGTCTGGTACGGCCTGGATACACCGGTCGGAGAGCAGAAGGATGCAGACATTTCCGATGCCAAATACTGTATCCGGTGCGGGACGCCGTATCAGTATCACTATCATACCTATGCACATCTCGGCGGCTTCTACTGCCCCTCCTGCGGTTATCACAGAGAAAAGACACAGGTTGCAGTGACCGCCATTCAGAAGATCTCGGCAGACGGAAGTCTTGTTTCGATGCGGATGGAGCTGCCGGCTGCCGGGAGCTGTCCGAAAAAGAGCGAAACCCTGGAGGTGCGGATCGGCCTTCCCGCCGTGTACAATATTTACAATGCAGCGGCTGCGGTCTGCGCGTATACGGCCTTCGGGCTTCCGGCAGATGAAATTCTGCCGTCCCTTGCAGATGTCCGCTCAAGCTTTGGCCGGATGGAAACCTTCCGGGTCGGGGAGAACCGGGTCCAGATGATTCTTGTCAAAAATCCGGCGGGCTGCAATCAGGCACTTGCCTATGTGGCCTCTCTGGAGGAGGATTTCAACCTGGTCTTCTGTCTCAATGACCGGACGGCAGACGGACATGATATTTCCTGGATCTGGGATGCGGATTACGAGCAGGTGATGGCAAGGAAGCAGGTTCGGCATATCTATGTGGCAGGCGACCGCGCAGAGGATATGCAGCTTCGTCTGAAGTATGCCGGCTGCGAAGAAGAGAAGATCACGCTGATTCGGGATTACGAAAAGCTTCTGGAGGAAATGAGAAGCAGCACGCTGCCGTGCTTTGTTCTGCCGAACTACACGTCCATGCTGGCACTGCGCAAGATTCTTTCGGATGCAACCGGCGGCTCGGATTTCTGGAAAGGCTGAAAATCGGCGCGCCGCAGGCACCCTGCGGCAGGGAAGGAATGAATGGAACTGAACATCTGTCACCTCTATCCGGAGGTATTGAATCTGTACGGCGACCGCGGCAACATCCGCTGCCTTTCCAGGAGACTTTCCTGGCGGGGGATTGACTGTCATGTGGACGAACTGAAAATCGGGGAGAAAAAGGATCTGACTGCCTATGATTTGTTTTTCATCGGAGGCGGGCAGGACTTCGAGCAGGAGGTCCTTCTTGGAGATCTGAACTCCGGCAAGGGGGCGGACATCAAGGCTGCGGTGGAGGATGGGAAGACCTTTCTGTGCATCTGCGGCGGCTATCAGATGATGGGGCACTATTATCAGACGCATGACGGGGTAAAATGTGAATTTCTCGGAGCCGTTGATTTCCATACCGTAGGCTCTGACACAAGAATGATAGAGAATTATGCCTTTCGCCTGGGTGAGGAATCTGGGGGAAGCACGGTGGTCGGCTTTGAGAATCACAGCGGGAAAACCTATCTGGGGGACGGCGTCCGTCCTCTCGGAACCATCCTGAAGGGCTGCGGCAACAATGGTGAGGATGGGACAGAGGGGGTGCGGTACCGCAATGTATTCGGAACCTATTCGCATGGACCGGTTCTTCCCAAGAACCCGGAGTTTGCAGATTTTCTTCTGAAAACAGCCCTGCAGCGCCGCTACGGGAAAGAAATTGTTCTGGATCCTCTCTCTGACGGCTTTGAGAATCTGGCACATGACAGTGTTCTGAAGAAGGTGCTGGAGGGAAAACAGGGTGCATAGTACACAGAGTATGACGTCTGGCGCAGAAGCCGGAAATCCCGGGGATACCGGTCTGAAGCGGCAGGATGCCGGCAACTTCTTATGGAATGCAGTCGGAGGCGTTCTGAACGCCGGGCAGTCGGTTTTTCTGCTCATTGTCATTACCAGAGTCTGCGGACTTGAGGCAGCCGGTATTTTTTCCATAGCATTTGCAACCGGCAATCTGTTTCTGTATCTGGGCAATTACGGTGTCCGGAATTATCAGGTGTCGGATTTGTCGGAAAAGTATTCCTTTCACGATTATCTGCGGCATCGCCTGTGCACGGTCCTTCTGATGCTGGCAGCTGCGGCTGTTTATACGGCCTGGAGTGCGAAAACCGGCAATTATTCGAATTATAAGACCTCATGTGTCCTTGCCATGTGTGTATGTAAGGCAGTGGACTGTCTGGAAGAGGTATTTGAAGGGAGATATCAGCAGAAAGGGCGGCTGGACCGCTCCGGGAAGCTGGTGACCTTCCGCCTTCTTGTGAGCATCGGCGGAATGATCGCGGTGCTGCTTGTTACCCGGGATCTTCTGACTGCGGTCTGGTGGGGCGTTTTCCTTGCTGCGGCTGCATCTGCTCTGATCATATGGCGATATCGGGAAACGGCAGCCTTTGAACGGACCGCTTTTTCTTTTTCCGGGATTGCCGGTCTGATGCGTGAGTGCTTCCCCGTCTGTGCGGCGAATTTTCTTTCCTTCTATCTGATCAACGAACCGAAGTATGCCATTGACGCAGCGATGGATGAAACCGCGCAGGCCTGCTACAACTTCATTGCCATGCCGGTATTTGTCATCCAGCTGCTGAACATGTTTTTGTATCAGCCGATGCTGATCCGGATGACGGCGTCCTGGGAGAATGGGAGAAGAAAAGAGTTCCTTGGCTATTTTGGCCGCATCTGCGGAGCACTCGCACTGATTTCGGCGCCGATTCTTCTGGCTGCATGGATTCTGGGAATTCCGGTGCTCTCCTGGCTGTATGCAACCGATCTGTCGGCGCTTCGCACAGAGCTTCTTCTGATCATGACGGGCGGTATTTTTCTTGCCTTTAACGGTTTTTACTGCGCGGTTCTTACCATCATGAGAAGGCAGAGAGAAATTCCACTGACCTATCTTGCGGGAGCGGTCCTTTCACTTGTGTCAACTCCTGTTATGGTGCGGGAGAGCGGAATCGTCGGGGCAGTTCTGTCCTTCGTCCTTGTGATGGCGGCAGTCACGGTGCTCCTTACGGCACAGTTTGCCTTCGCGTTGAGAAATAAAGACGCGTAGGGTAGAATAGATATGATTTTGACTTAGTCTGACGGATGTATATTCAGCAGTGATTTTAACCATTTCGGATCTGCTGAATGCGAATCATTTTTGAGGAAGTATTCATGGTTTTCAGTTCAATGGTTTTCCTCTGGATCTTTCTGCCGGTTGTATTTGTACTGAGCTTTCTGATCCGGAAACCGAAATATCAAAATATCCTGCTTCTTGCGGCCAGCCTTCTTTTCTATGCCTGGGGCGAGCCCCGCAATATTATTCTGCTCCTTGTTTCGATCTTTCTGAACTGGGTTTTCGGACTTCTGATTGACCGGTGCAGGGAAAGGGGAAAGCTTTTCCTCACTCTGGACATTCTGGTGAATCTGGGGCTTCTTGGCTATTTCAAATACACGGATTTCTTTATCAACACGATCAATCATGTTGTTCCCGGTGCGGCGATTCCTCTGGCCAATATCGCACTCCCCATCGGAATCAGCTTCTTCACCTTCCAGGCGATGAGCTATGTGATTGATCTGTACCGCGGACAGATCAAGGTGCAGAAGAATCTCCTGTATCTGGCACTGTATGTTTCCTTCTTCCCGCAGCTGATTGCGGGACCGATCGTCAAGTACCGGGATATTGAGGTGCAGATTGAAAACCGCCGCGCAACCATGGCGGGAATTTCTTCCGGCTTCCGGCGCTTTGTCTACGGACTTGGCAAAAAGGTTCTGATTTCCAATCTGATTGCGCAGGCTGCGGACAACCTCTACGGACTGGAGGTTTCTTCACTGACTGGCGGCATGGCGTGGCTGTGTGCGCTGACCTATACGCTGCAGATCTATTATGATTTCTCCGGCTACTCGGATATGGCGATCGGACTCGGAAAAATGTTCGGCTTTGAGTTTCTGGAGAACTTCAACTATCCCTACATCAGCTCGTCCATCCGCGAATTCTGGAAGAGATGGCACATTTCGCTCAGCACCTGGTTTCAGGAGTACCTGTACATTCCGCTTGGAGGAAACCGGAAGGGGAAGCTTCGGACGTATGTGAACCTTCTGATCGTTTTCTTTGCAACGGGAATGTGGCACGGAGCAAGCTGGAATTTCATCGGGTGGGGCATGTATCATGGCTTTTTCAGTGTGATTGAGCGCCTTGGCTTCGGAAAGCTTCTGAAGCGCTCCAAAGTTCTTTCGCACGTTTATACCATGCTGGTTGTGATGATCGGCTGGGTATTCTTCCGGGTGGAGAATATCCGTCAGGGCTTTTCCATTGTGGCACGCATGCTGATGCCGTGGCGTTATACGCAGACGGACGTTCTTCTTGGAACGCAGATTGGGACGGAAGCAGTCCTTGCAATGGCAGCGGGTATTCTTGGCTGCGGAATTCTGCAGGCTGTTTTCTCCGGGAAAAAGACATCCCTTCTTGCCGAAAAGTGGAAGGGAAGTGTTCCGGAGTTTCTCTGGTGCACACTGATTCTGTTTGCAAGCATTCTGCTGCTCGCAAACAATACCTATAATCCGTTTATTTACTTCCGGTTCTGACGCTCTGAAAGGAGCTGCAGCACCGGCAATCGGCTGGAGTGAATCTATTGAAAACGAACAATGAGCTGCAAACAAACCCTGCGGAGCTGGCTAAACCGCTTCAGATTCTGTATGTCCTTCTTCTGACAGTGCTGATTCTGATTCCGGGCGTGCTCTTTCTGCTGATCCGGGGACATATGGACACGGGAAATTATGAGGAACGCTCGCTGTCTCCGCTTCCGTATTCACAGGAAGCGAAGGACGCCGGACTGGTGACAACGCTGGAGACTTTTCCGGCACAGTTTGAGAACTGGTTTAATGATCATCTCCCGTTCCGCAACCAGCTTCTTACGCTGCACGGACTTACGGAATACAAGCTGCTGAAGACGTCCTCTTCGCAGAGCGTCATTGTGGGCAAGGACGGCTGGCTCTTCTATAAGGGGGCGCAGGTGGCGGATGAGGATCCGATCGGAGATTACCGGGGAACCGATCTGTTCACGGAGGAGGAGCTGCAGAAGATTGCCGCGAACTTCACGGCAGCCCGCGATGAGCTGGCAGCCCGCGGAAGTGATTTTGTTATTTATATCGCGCCGAACAAGGAGAGAGTCTACAGTGAATATATGCCGGACATGTATGGAGAGCCGGCTTCCTACGGAACCATGCAGCAGGTGGTGGATTATCTTTCGGCCAACACCGATCTGAAGGTGGTCTGCGGGTACGAGGATCTGATGGCCTTCCGTGCAGAGAATCCGGACACGGATCTTTACTATAAGTATGATACGCACTGGAACAATCTGGGAGCTTACATTGGATCGGAGCGGCTGGTCAATGCACTGGGCTACGATTTCACGCCTCTCGAATATGTGGAGATTGAGGACAGACACACCGGAAGCTACGATCTGGCCCGCCTGATTCACCTTGGAGGGAAGCTGAATGACTGCCCGAATTATGTGGTAAGCGGCTATACCCCGCATCCCATGGAGACCGTGTCCGAGGACAACGGAAAAGTGTTCCGCTACCGTACGACGGACGGGACCGCACCGGGCGGGAAGCTTTTTGTAATCGGAGACTCGTTCTCAACCATGATGTCCCCCTATCTTGCCTGCCATTATCAGTCCGGATATATGACCTTCTACTATCATTATTCCCATGGGCAGCTGCTTCGCGAGGAGCCGGATGCGGTGGTGTATGAAACCGTAGAGCGCTACATTGGAAATATGCTTGATTTTACACTGGCGGACGGATATCAGGGAGATGTGCATGAGTAGCACGCTCAGAATTTGTCCGGGAGCAGTTCCGGGGGATGCCGGAAGAAAAAGAGGGGATGGAAATGGATAAGATTGCGGTTCTGATTCCTTGCTACAACGAAGAGAAGACCATTGCCAAGGTGGTGGCAGACACGAAGAAAGCTCTGCCGGAAGCAGTGATTTACGTGTACAACAACAATTCCTCGGACCGGACGGCGGAGCTTGCAGAAGCCGCCGGGGCGGTTGTGAGAAATGAGTACATGCAGGGCAAGGGAAATGTCATCCGGAGGATGTTCCGTGAAATCGATGCGGAGTGCTATATCATGGTGGACGGAGACGATACCTATCCCATGGAGAACGCTCCGGAAATGGTGGATCTTGTCCTGAATAAAAATGCCGACATGGTGGTTGGCGATCGCCTGTCCTCTACCTATTTCACGGAGAATAAACGGCCCTTCCACAATTTCGGAAATTCTCTGGTCAGAGGGAGCATCAACCGCCTGTTTGACTGTAAAATCAAGGACATCATGACTGGCTACCGCGCGTTCAGCTATGATTTTGTAAAGACCTTTCCGGTTCTTTCAAGAGGCTTTGAGATTGAGACGGAAATGACGATTCACGCGGTCTACAACAACATGCAGATCGAGAACGTGGTCGTGGATTATCGCGACCGTCCGGAGGGAAGCACCTCGAAGCTGGATACCTTCGGAGACGGCTTCCGCGTTCTGGGAACTATTTTTAATCTGTACCGCAACTACAAGCCGTTTGGCTTTTTCGGAATTCTTTCACTGATCCTGGCGGTGCTTTCGGTGCTGTTCTTTATCCCGGTTCTGACGGATTATGTCCACACCGGTCTCGTTGCCAAGTTCCCGACGCTGATTACGTGCGGATTTGTGATGCTGGCAGCGATTCAGTCACTGTTTTCCGGACTGATTCTTTCGAATCTGGAACGCAACAACCGCCGGAATTTCGAGATTGACCGGAACAATCTGCACATTATGAGAAAATAATCGTGATACTGTCGCCCATTCCGGATGGTACGGAAAGATTCCGGGATGCGGATGGCCGCAGAGTGCTGCGGCAGGGTTGGAATTTTATGAAAAGCATAAGAAAAGAGCAGCAGGAAACCGTTCAGAGGAAAAGGAGCAGCATCCGCAGACACTGGGCGATGATTCCTGCGGCTCTTTTTCTGTTGTGCGCAGCTGCGCTTTGCATTCTGGCAGGAGATTCTGCGCAGATCGGCATCGCAGACAATCTGGACCTGTTTCAGGCGCAGTACCAGATGCTGAAGAATACGAAGACCTTTTTCGCACAGGGGGCAGCGGCGCCGTTCCTGCATGGAGTTTCCCGTGATGTCCTTCCCGGGGAGCTCTCGGCGGAGGCACTTTTGTATGCACTGCTTCCTTCCCTTGCGGCATACTGGACGATGTACTTCTTCAAGGTGATTCTCTCCATGGCTTCGTTTGTTCTGCTTATGAAGGAGCTGGACAAGAAGGGCTGCCTGAGGGAAAAGATCTCCGGAGAAGCCGTGGAACAAGTGCGGGAACGAAATGCAGCATGGAATCTGGCACTTCTCGGGGGACTTGCATACGGAATTCTGAATCTGTTTCCCTCCTTTGGAATTTCATTTGCATCGATTCCCCTTTTGGTATGGATGGTTCTTCGTCTGGAGGGCGCAGAGAAGAAGCAGACGATTTGGTGGTTTGCAGGCATTTTCTGTTATCCGCTGGTTTCTTATTTCTCTTATTTTGGTATTTTCCTGCTTGGTTATCTTTTGATTGCATTTCTGTGGAGGAGTATAGCTGGCAGCATCCGGGCACATCGGGGCCAGGCAGATGTGAGACTCCTGGGAGCCTTTTTCGTTCTGGCGGCCGGATATGTGCTGTGTGAGTACCGGCTGTTCCAGCAGATGCTTCTTGGGAGCGAAGCGACGATCCGGGATACGATGGTGCAGACCAGCCTGTCCGGGAAGGAAATTCTGCAGTGGATTTTGGATGTCCTGGTAAACGGCGTCGGGATGCACTGTGAAAGTGCGCACCGTTTTGTGGTTCTCCCTGTCTGCCTTCTTTATTTCCTGATCCTGAATGCCGGTTATCTGCGCAGGAGGGAAGGAAAGAGAGCACGGAGGGATTTGTATAATCTCTGCGTGCTGATGCTTCTGTTCAACAGTGTTGTCTACGGACTTTATTATCTGGAGCCATTCCGGTCCCTTGTGGAGAAGCTTCTTCCGCCGCTGAAGGGCTTTCAGTTCAGCCGCACGGCTTTTTTTAATCCGTTTCTCTGGTACGGGATGTTCACAATCGCGCTGTATCGTCTTTATTGCCGGCTTTCCGCACATTGCAGAAAAGCAGCTGTCCTGACATGGGGACTGATGGGAGCCGCCATTCTTTCGGTTCTTCTGTATGGAAATTCCTATAATGATCTTCTGCACACAGCCAAAAGTGAGGGCAGAAAACTTGCGGGACTTTCGCAGGAGAATACGCTGAGCTATGGGGAATTCTATTCAGAGGACCTGTTTCGGGAGGCATGCCGACAGATTGACTACGACGGAGAGTGGGCAGTTGCCTATGGCTTTCATCCGGCGGTTCTGGAATACAACGGTATTTCAACGTTGGATGGGTACCTTGGCTTTTATCCGCAGAGCTACAAGGAGGAGTTTCGAAGGGTGATCGCGCCGGCACTTTCCGCAAATGAGGGAGCGAGGCTCTACTATGATGAGTGGGGAGCGCGCTGCTACCTGTATTCGGCAGACCAGCCGACCATTGTGGAGGCAGTCCGCAATTATCCGCACCCGGAAGGGGAGATCGCAATCGATCCGGACGCGCTGCAGGAGCTTGGGTGCAAATATCTTTTTTCCAGAATCCGCATCACGAATGCGGCGGAGAAGGAATTGACGCTCCTTTGCACCTGCAGCAGCGAAGAAAGCCCATATATTCTGTATGTGTATCAGGTGGGCTGAAAAGCGGCAGGAGAGGAACGCGGCTACAGAAGATGGATCCTGCGGCCGTTTACCGCAATGAGTCCGTCCTCCTCCATCCGGTGCAGCTCCCTCGACATGGCGCTTCGGTTCAGACCCAGAAATTCGGCCATTTTTGTCTTGGAAAAAGGAAGCGTGATGATGCCCCTGGAGGAAACCGGAAGCGTGCTGAAATAGACCAGAATGCGATCCCGGACGCCCTTCTGACTGAGAATACGAACCTTTTCATTCAGAAATGAGTTGGTGTGTGCCATGTTGTCCAGAAGATTTACCAGCATGGTGTGATGATGCGAAGGAGAAACACAGGAGCAGGTGCCGCACTGATTTTTTCCGAGAAGCGGCTGCAGGTCGAACTGCAGATAGACGCTGTCGCAGGATGCCGAGAGCTGGATGGTGCTGATACTATCCGGGATGCAGGCAAAGGATTCTCCGAGAAGATCCCCGGGGAGGAAGAGATTGAGCGTAATCTGGTCATAGGTTGCGGTCTGAAACGTGCTGACAAGACATCCCTCCAGAAGATAGTACGCATAACGGAAGGGATCTCCGAGAGCAAGAACGATGGAATCCTTTGGTGCCTTACAGATTCTGGTACGGATGCAGGCAAAGGCGCTGCCGTACTGTTCTTCGGGAACGTCCTTCAGAAGAGGGCACTTCCGGATCAGAGACATGTAGGGCTGCAGCTGCGGCATTAAGAGCATGGTATTTTTCTCCCAATGATGGAAACGGTTATGAAAAAAGGCAGCTGACGCTGCCTTTTTCCGGTTTACTGCGGCTCTTCAGGCACCCCTGTGGGTAGGAAATGCCACTTTATCCTGTGATTAAGC
>ERZ1026898.5-NODE-5-length-180139-cov-9.220592_pt1 | contig 180139 bp, 152 predicted proteins | sample MGYA00380178_ERZ1026898 | MGnify/ENA primary metagenome ERZ1026898 (study PRJEB33269, sample SAMEA4719814) | human gut metagenome | biome: human-associated habitat; feature: organic feature; material: feces | place: Cameroon | collected 2013-10 ...
GATATAGATTTGACAACAATATTACCCAAGATCCTATGGAACAACCCCACATCAATCCTATCATTCCACCAAAATACATACAAACTACCAGTATCACCAAAGCTACACTTCTTTTTACAATGGTCCAAATAAACAGATCTTTACTCGCTCCTTTACTTGCAACAGCATTGTACGATATACCTTGTAAACAAATCGCAATGCCTGCAATACAGAGAATTTGAAAATATGGAACACACGGCAACCATTTTTCACCATATAAAAGCATGATTAGAGGCTCTGTTATAAGAATCAATATTAGCATTAAAGGGAAGGTAATATATGCTAATGATGATGTCAGTTTTTGTAAAACATTCCTCATTAGCACATTATCAGATTGTAATTTCGATAATACAGGATATGAAACTTGATCAACTACACTTGAAAAGCTCTGAGATGCTATCTCTTCCAACTTTCGTGCTTGCGTATAATATCCCAATATTGCAGGATTGAAGAATTTACCTATCAAAAGGCCTTGTACATTATTGCAAAATGTATTGATAAGATTTGAAGCAAGGATAAATCCTCCGAAACTAAAAAGTTGCTTGAAAGAGTCAAAAGAAAAGCACAACTGTGGCAACCATCGGTTCATTACCCACAACATAACGGAAGTGATAGAGCTTGCTATAATTTGCTGTGCTACCAATGCCCATACTCCCCAACCCATATATGCTAATACTATTGCACAAACTGCACCTACAATTTGCGATGCTATATAAATAACAGCAAGGCGTTTGAAATTTATGCTTTTACGTAGTTGGTTAGTTTGTACTATATTAAGTGCATTTATTATTAATACTATTCCTTGTACTCTCAATACAGATGATAACAACGGAATGTCATAAAATCTCGACACTGCCGGAGCACTTATGTAAAGTATTCCATAGATAACTACGGACATAAAAAGATTTAACCAAAATATCGTAGAATAGTCTTTTTGTGTTGGTTCTTTTTTCTGAATAAGAGCCGAACCAAATCCTCCATCCACAAAGGTATTTGACACTGTAATAAATATAGCCAACATACCTATGCAGCCGTAATCGTCCGGAGTAAGCAAGCGTGCCAGCACAATGTTTGATACAAAGGATATACCCATTGTACCAAATCTTTGCAAGGCACTCCATATCATGCCAGAAACTGTCTTTTTCTTTAAATTTTCTTGCATTGTGCTATTTTACTCCTGCAAAATCCTTTAAATAGGAAAAACGCTTGGTTAATTTCCCTTTTTCAATTATGGTAGAACGCTCTATAATCGGAGATTTTTCACCTTTCAACAACGGCTCAAAAACATATTTTATAAGCATTTCTCCAAAGTAGGCACTTGTATCCAAAGCTAATGCGTTAGGACATGTATCCACCGCCATAATAGTAATATTGTTGTCTGATGAAAAAGCAGGTTCTTCTTTTCTTGTATTAGGGTTGTAGTCGTAATATGGTTCGGCATGAGTAGATGATCTTACTGTGGATTTTATACTACCCATAATATCACAAGTAATATCTCCAATCATTCTAATCCTCAAATCTTTATTTTTCAAATCCTCTTCACTGAGATATACAGGAGCTTCCGGAGTCCAAAAATGAGCCGATACGAATAAATCACTAGCTTTAGCCCACTTCATAAAGTCACTTTCGTATTCATGAGGATTTTTAGCGAAATCTGCAAAAGAAAATTCTTTTCTATCTTTACGAAAAACTAAATCGGCAACATCGGCAACACAATAAGAAAGTTTTTCAACGTTATCTGCTATCAAAAACTCTTGCTTCGATAATTTTGCTGCTTTAATATTCTCTAGAACATATTGCGCACCTTGCGATACTCTCCCTGCACCTGTTATAACGACTTTTACTGCAGGAAAATCTATGCTATTTAATGCCTCTAAAAGTTTTTCTAATGTAAACTTCAAATCTGGTTTAGGTAGCGAATATTTTCCTGTACGCAATCCGTATCCTCTTAGAGTATAGTAAACGCCTACTACACCAGCCCACCATCCAAAGGCACAAACACGAGCGTTATTATCATCTACCAAGTATTCGTAATCCGAAAAAGTTATATTCTTTTTCATCATATCTTGCAATAATGGACGATTATATTCTTGCATCTTGGCAATATGTCCGAAAAAGAAATAGTGTTTATTTGGTATTATCGACTCTATAGTCGCTTCTTTTATACCAAACAGAATATCACAATGTTCGATATTTTCAACAACATTTATACCTAAATTCCTATATTCGTCATCGCTATATGCTCTAATATCGCTTGCTTGTACAAAGAACTCACTATTCGGAAAATTCTTTTGCAATTCAGCTATCTGACATGGCGATAACGCCACTCTGTTATCAACAGGAGTCTTAGTTTCTTTGATTATTCCTATTTTCATAACTATTATTTTTATCTATTCCGTGAATAGGTTATCCCCTGCCCTAAAAAGGCATCCAAGGAACTCCAAACAGTACCTTTAACGGTCTTATTTTTTAATGATTCAGACATCTATCTGCCTTTATACATCTCTTCGTAATACTTCTCGTACTCGCCGCTTGTGATATTGTCCATCCAATCCTGATTATCCAAATACCACCTTACGGTCTTTTCTATTCCCTCTTCAAATTGAAGGTTGGGTTCCCAGCCAAGTTCCTTTTGGAGTTTGGTGCTGTCTATTGCATATCGCAAATCATGACCGGCACGGTCTGTTACGTATGTTATAAGATTTATATCTTCATTTTCAGCTCTGCCAAGCAGTCTGTCTGTCGTTCTTATCAGGAGTTTCACTATGTCTATATTCTTCCATTCGTTGAAACCTCCGATATTATACGTCTCTGCCACCTTACCTTTATGGAATATAAGGTCTATCGCTCTCGCATGATCTTCAACATACAGCCAATCTCTGACGTTTTCTCCCTTGCCATAGACAGGTAAAGGTTTTTTATGCCTTATATTGTTGATGAACAAGGGCATCAACTTCTCCGGAAATTGGTACGGACCGTAATTATTGGAACAGTTGGTTATTATTATCGGCATTCCATACGTATCATGAAAGGCTCTGACAAAATGATCGCTGCTTGCCTTGCTTGCAGAGTAAGGACTATGAGGCTGATACTTCAAATCCTCCGTAAAGAATTTGTCTCCGTACGCCAAATGCCGGTAATTGGAAGACGCCTTTGTCGTAAATGGCGGTTCTATTCCCTCGGGATTTGTCATTTCCAAAGCTCCATACACTTCATCCGTGCTGATATGATAGAACATCTTTCCCTTATATCCTTCCTCTGTCCTCTCCCAATACAATTTGGCTGCTTGAAGCATGGACAAAGTGCCTATCACATTCGTCTTTGCAAAAGTAAACGGGTCTTTTATGCTCCTGTCCACATGGCTTTCGGCTGCAAGATGAATTACTCCGTCTATTTGTTTTTCCTGCATAAGTCTGCATATCGTTTCAAAGTCGCAAATATCCGCCTTTACGAAATGATAATTCGGCTTATCCTCTATATCTTTCAAATTTGCGAGATTTCCGGCATAGGTCAACTTATCTACATTATATATATTGTAGTCAGGGTATTTGTTTACAAACAAACGAACCACATGGCTACCGATAAAGCCTGCTCCTCCCGTGATTATTATGTTTCTCACCTTAATTCCTGTCTGCCTCAAGCCTGAGGAGATATTCCCCATACTGATTGTTTGCCATCAAACTTGCTGCCCTCTGCACCTCTTCCCTGCTAATCCACTTTTGTTTGTACGCGATTTCTTCCAAACAGGCAACCTTCAAACCTTGACGCTTTTCCACTACTTCAACAAAGGTTGAGGCTTCCGATAAAGAGTCATGCGTTCCTGTATCCAACCAAGCAAATCCCCTGCCAAGAAGTTGTATTTTCAGTTGTTTATCTTCCAAAAATCTCTGATTGACAGTTGTGATTTCCAATTCCCCTCTTGCCGACGGCTTTATGTTTTTGGCTACTTCCACAACCTTATTCGGATAGAAGTACAAGCCTGTAACAGCATAATTACTCTTCGGATTCTTAGGTTTTTCTTCCAAAGAAATACAATTACCGCTCTTATCAAATTCGGCGACTCCGTACCTCTCGGGATCTGCCACATGATAACCGAAAACGGTCGCCTTATTATTTTCCTCTGCATCTCTTACGGCTTGCTCCAACATAGGACGAAAGCCCTGTCCGTAGAAAATATTATCTCCCAGCACCAAACAAGCAGCATCTTTTCCTATAAAGCTATCACCTATTATAAAAGCCTGAGCCAAGCCATCGGGAGATGGTTGCTCGGCATATTCAAATCTTACGCCGTAATCCTCCCCGCTTCCGAGTAATCTTTGAAATCCCGGCAAATCCTGAGGTGTGGAAATAATCAATATGTCTCTTATGCCTGCCAACATAAGAACCGATATCGGATAATATATCATCGGCTTATCGTAAATCGGCAACAACTGTTTGCTTACCCCTTTCGTTATAGGATACAAACGTGTTCCCGAACCTCCTGCAAGTACTATTCCTTTCATATTTGTTTTTCTCCGCTACAATCTGCCGTCGATGATTTCTCTTGGGAGGATACTTTTGACATCATAAACAATGCCGTTGGTTTTAAGCATTTGTTCGATATGGAGCTTCAAAAATTCGGTATGCGAAACGGCGAGTATGATTGCATCGTATTGCTTGTTCAGCACGGCTTTATCGCGTGTCGAATGTATCGCATACTCTTTCATCACTTCCTTTTCGTCGGCGTACGGGTCGTATATGGTTATGTTACCGGTGTATTCCGCCAATGTGTGGTAAATATCCACCACTTTGGTGTTCCTTATATCGGGACAATTCTCCTTGAATGTAACTCCCAAGATGAGTATTTCGGCATTCTTCACGAGTATGCCTTTCTTGTTCATGCACTTTATGGTCTGCTCCGCCACGTAATTGCCCATTCCGTCATTCAATCGCCTTGCCGCGAACATCACTCTCGGCAATACGCCATAGACTTGTGCTTTTTGAATAAGGTAATACGGGTCGACGCTTATGCAGTGTCCTCCAACCAATCCGGGGGATAACTTGATGAAATTCCATTTCGACGCAGCGGCTTCAATGACATCGTGAGTATCTATTCCCATAGCATTGAATATTTTAGCCAACTCGTTCATGAATGCTATGTTGACGTCTCGCTGTGAATTTTCTATTATCTTCGAGGCTTCCGCTACCTTAATCGATGGAGCCTTATGAGTTCCGTTGATTAGGACAGAAGAATATAGTTTGTCCACAATCTCAGCCACCTCAGGGGTCGAGCCGGAGGTTACTTTCTTTATCTTCTCCACCGTGTGTTCCTTGTCTCCGGGGTTTATCCTCTCCGGCGAATAGCCAGCGAAGAAGTCCTTATTCAACTTCATTCCGCTTACACGCTCCACGATAGGGACGCATTCCTCCTCCGTCACGCCGGGATAGACCGTCGATTCGTAAATAACGATGTCGCCTTTCGAGATTACCTTGCCGACTGTCTCGCTTGCACCTATCAAGGGTCGCAAATCCGGACGATTGTTGCAATCAACAGGCGTCGGAACCGCCACTATATAAATATTGCAGTCCTTTATCTCGTTCAATTCCGCCGTACACCTGAATCCATATCTGCTTATCGCTTCCTGCAAGAGTTCGTCGCTCACCTCCAAAGTGGCATCATGTCCTTTCATCAAGGCTGCAACTCTGTCCTTGTTCAAATCATAGCCGATTGTTTCATATTTCGTGGAGAACAATCTCGCCAATGGCAAGCCCACATATCCCAATCCTATAACCGCAATCTTGTGATTTTCCATCTCTTTCATTACCTTCTTACACTCTTTCGGGTACGGCAAAGCCCCGTCAGTTACATTGTAAAATATACAACACCGACGGAGTTTTTACATTGTGCAAAGGTAACACACTTTTCCGATATGAACAAACTTTCAAGTGCCTATTTTACTTTTGCTTTCTTATCGTTTTGATTTGCAAAGAATAAAATTCACGGTCTGCAAAGGTCGTATCAAAAACCTCTTTTCCGCTTTTTGAATATGTACATCGGGATTTTCAAAAACAGAACGTTGTGTTTCAAGAGCAATAATGCCAAGTTGCGGAATTGGTGCTGCGAAATGAACATTTTCAAATAGCCATATACCACTTTGAAACGATACAAATCCTTATCACTTCGCCATCTGAAAGCCGCCTTATTGAGATATACGGCGTATGTCTGCACATTGCCGGCTTTCCTTGTGGCATTTCCATCAAGCGGATCGGATATATAGAATGCAGTCATGGCATTGCTTTGGGCAAAGATTTCCTTTTCGTACAATCGTTCCCAACAATCCAAATCCTCTCCCTTGGTCATGCGTGTATCGAAGCCCCCTATCTCCGAGAGAGCCGACCTTTTCACCACGGCGGTTGATGACCAGACGACATGCTTTCCGAACAACAATCTGCCGTAAAAGTCATTCACGATGAAGCCCTCGCAACCCTCTTGCGACGCAACGGCGTTTGAGGAAAATAAATCGTCGAAAGAAAAAATCGAATCGCCGTTCCGTTTTTCCGAAACGGCGTTCGGATTTTGCACTTCCGCCGAAGTCACGATTTCATAGTTCGTAGAGAGAACCGCAGCCTGCGGAAAAGCCTCATGCAAACTGGTGATTTGTTCAATATGATTGCTTTTCCAAATATCATCTGCGTCCAAGAATGCTATCCATTCTCCCTTTGCCTCCCGTATTCCGGTGTTTCTGGCTGCAGAAACGCCCGAATTTGCCTGCGAAACCAGCCTTATTCTTCCGTCGCCACGCCAAAAGCATTCTTTGATAAGCCCTTTCACCACCTTTGCACTCTCGTCCGTCGAACCGTCATCGATTATTATCACCTCCCTGACGGAACAAGTCTGCCTCAAAGCACACTCCACAGCCGTCCGAATGCTGCTTTCCTTGTTATATAACGGTATGACAACGGATATATCCATGGTTTCAGTCTTATCCATACTCTTTTTCATTTGCCGAGATGTTGCTTCAAGAAGTCGAAGGAACGGTTGCGTATCCTTGCAAGGGAGTTTTGAAAAGCCGCTTCGTCTCTTCCCGTGAATGAAAATACCTTTTTCAAATCCTCTTCCTGCGAAACGGTATAAGGAGACAGGTCGAACAATTCGTCCAACGTGCGAAAACGGGAAATTCCCCGCCCGTTGTTCATTACCAAAGCGAACTTCCTATCGAAAAGAAGGGAAAATATCGTTCCGTGATAGGAGTCCGTCAGAACGAAATCGGCACTTTGCATTAACGAAAGCCAACTTTCCACGCTTCGGAACACCGATTTTTCGCCCTCAAAACGCCGTGTTTCCACGCCCAAACGCCTTTCGGGATTGAGAAATACGGCTTGCAGGTTCATGTAACCGCAAATCCTTTCCATCATACGCCTCTTTTCATTCGTCCAATCCAGCACATACACAGCCAAAATACCCTTTCCTTTCTTTTGAAAAGGCGTTTCCGCTGCCTGACTGCCCGAACTCTCGCACTCTTTCCTCCAATCCTCTGCCAACAAACGGTAATCCTCGGCAGTCAAAAGCAAAGTAGGGTCTGCCACATGAGTGATTTCCAACTTATCTGCCTCTTTGCCCGCAACGGAAGAGAAGTTCTTGTGCATCAAATCCGCCATATCCTCCTCACGAACCCCTATTCCGGAGAAGGAACGAGCCAAATCGAACAAACGTTTCGTCCTTTCGGGCGTGAATTGCCAGCTTTCCAAACCGAAAGAAGCAGCGTACGCAATCTTCTTCACCCCTTTTCCCTCCAAGAAATCGCCGAAATAAGTCTCCACTCTGCCATAAGAATCCCGCCAAATCTGGTCGGAACCGAACACAAAGCAATCCCACCTGCCCGTGTCCTCTTTCGGTTTTCCTTTTTCATCGAAAAAATCCATGGTTGACAGTCTTTGATTGACAAATCTTTGCGTATTCGCCGACACCTTTCGCCAAGTCTCCGCATCGAAACGATATGGGAATACCTTCACGCTCTTTCTTTGCAAAACAAAACGAGCCGCAAAGCGTTTCAAATCGTCCTTTGCATTCTCGGCAAACGAAGCGAAATGCCTCTCATGACGGTCTGTACACACCTCAAAGCCCGAACGCTCAATCACTTTCTGCAAAGCATACGCCTGCAAAAGGCAACCGTAATTGTTCCACAAGGGTTGCGTCAACACCATCACCCGTTTCTTGGTCTGCAACTGCTCTTCCATCTGTTTCTCTCTTTTTCACGCTCTTGGCATTGTATGGAACGTTTCCCCGCAAGTTTTATTTCATACCGTGTATCGATACATCTGTAAAGAGGATTACCGAACGCATTCCGTAAAATACCCATTTTCGGGTATTGTGCAGACCTTTGTTTCAACCGAACTTTGCAAAATGGAAAACGAAACAAAAGAAAGAGTTAATGAAAAGAGATTTACTGCATATTGTATTGTTCGTACTGCTTTATGTTGCGGTACTTTTCGGGGTCGAATTCCTTGGGTTTGCGCCCCCCTTTTTCTTTTGGCATCTCCGACATCAGAGGCTGCTCCGTGTAATAAGAAACGTTGCAATTTAAAATGCTTTATCGAAGCAGGCGTTTGAAGATACGGAGAACGGTATCGGTATAAGGCGGGTATTTGAAGACAAAATCGAAACGGCGAGGCGATTGAAGAACGGACTTATAATGTGTGAAGGTATCGAAAGAAGCCTTTCCGTGATATGCTCCCATGCCGCTGTTTCCCACGCCTCCGAAAGGCATATACGGAGAGACTATGTGCATGAGAGTATCGTTGATACAGCCTCCGCCGAATGGTATCCTGTCAATGATGTTGCGGTTTTCCGTTCCGAAGTAATAGAGAGCGAGCGGTCTCTCCTGCGAAAGGATGTAATCGACAGGCTCGTTTATGTCGTCGAAAACAATCATCGGCAAAACGGGAGCGAAGATTTCTTCCTGCATAAGGCTGTTATCGAAGCGGTACAACTCCACAAGAGTCGGAGCAATGTAGTTTTCCTCTTCCCTAAGCTCACCTCCGAAGATTATATTCTGTCCTTCCAAGAGTTTTTTCGCACGCCGGAAATGATGTTTGTTTATTATTCTGCCATAGAAAGGTGATTCCAAAGGATTTTGTCCGTATTCCTTTTCAACAAATCGGCGGAAAGATTTAATGAAAGTCTCTTTCGACGAACGGTGTATGAAGAGATAATCCGGTGCCACACAGGTTTGCCCGCAGTTCATGAACTTTCCGAAGGCTATACGCTTTGCAGCCGTTTCGCAATCGGCGTCCTTATCCACTATGACGGGCGATTTGCCTCCGAGTTCGAGAGTAGCCGGTATGAGATTGGAAGAAACTTGGGACATAATACCGCGAGCCGTGGCAGGAGAGCCGGTAAAAAACAGATAATCCGGCTTTAATTTCAAGAGAGTGTCAGTAGTGGATATTTCTCCGCCGAAGCAATATATTTCACTTTCGGGGAAGTTGTCGTTTATCAGACTTTGCAGAAGAGAGGTGGTATGAGGACTTTGCGGAGATGGGTTCAGAAGCACTCTGTTGCCGGCGGCAACGGCTCCAACCAAGGGCGAAAGTGCCAACTGAAAGGGATAATTCCATGGAGAGACTATCAGTACCGTTCCCAATGCCTGCGGCAGTATGTAAGAGGCGGAAGGCATAAGACAGAGAGGTGTAGGCACTCTCTTCTTGCGTGTCCACTTCCGCAGATGCTTCAATGCGAAACTTATTTCCGAAAGAACAATGCCTGTTTCTGTCAGATAACACTCCGCAGGGCTTTTATGCAGGTCATCGAATAGTGCTTGGTTTATGTCCCGCTCCCTTTGCTTTATCAGTCGCCGCAGTTTGACGAGGTTCTCACGCCGTACGGAATACGGTAAAGAAAGTTCCCGTCGTACGGATTGCCTTTGGGCTTGGAATACTGCTTCAACGGTTTTGTCGTTTTCTGCCATCTTATACGAAAAAGTCTGTTTTGAGCAGTTCGTTGAGCGATTTATCGTCTCCCAACACCCACACCATATCGTCTTTCTTGAATTTCACATCGGAGGAAGGGTTGGCTGTCGGCATGTCGTCTCGTTCCATTCCGACAACAATGCAGTTGGTTTTGTTATTCAAGCGTGCTTCGTTCAGACTGTGGCCTATCCATGGAGAGTTTTCCTCTATCACGAAAGTTCTGCACTTGATTGTGCTGTTCTTATCCTTTTGCTGCGAAATGGAGAACTCATGCAGGTTCATCACTTTGTCGTAATCGAGGTCTATTCCTTTATATGCTATTTGTGCATCTTTGAGATTTTGTATTTGTCCTACGGCAATAAGCATGTCGTTTACCTCCGGTTTGAAGTTTCCATCGGGGAAATCGGTTCTTTTGCCGTCTCGCATGACCGCAATCACTATTATGTCGTAAACCTTTCGCAAGTTCAATTCTTTGAGTGGCTTGTTCGCCACGACGCCTCCGCTCTGCACGAGATAACTTGTTACGTAAAGATGTTTGTCAATCCAATGAAGATTATCCAATTCCTGCAAGTGTTCATCGGAAGTGCCGCCGCTCTGTTGGCGACTCTCGATTTGTCGCTGGTTGAAGTTCTTCACGAAACGTGTTTCCAATTTCCAGTAGTGTTTTTGGAGGCTTTTGTTTTGGAAAATGAAGCCGAAAACAACCAAAGCGAGGATTGCAATGACAAAAGCGGGTATGTTCCAGTAGAGTTTTATTATAAGGAATAGAAAGATGAGTGCAAGCATGTACCTTATCGCTATCATGGCTGTCAGAAAGTAGCGATTGTTATGGTTGGTTGCCCAAAGGGAAAGTACAAGAAAGGATTGTTTACCGCGGTTCTTTATTATACCTATAATAAAAGGAGACATCACCGCTATACTGAGACATGAGAAAAGGACAAGTCCGAATGTCGGATTGTCGAAACGCAGGGAAAGAGGTTTGAGAAAAGCGGCAGAAAGGAAGTAAATGGCAAGGCAGATGACTGAAAAGACCAAGAGATTTCCGAAAAAGGACACAAGCAACTGTTTCCACTCGGATTCTTTCTCTCCGGCTTTTTTATCCTCGGTTTTATTCAAACGGTTGGTCAGCGAGTCCGGCAGAACGGATTCGAGAACGTGGTAAAAAGGTAAGGCAAGTTTGATGGTATACGGCGTGGTAAAGGTGGTGATGACCGAAACCGCTATGACAATCGGATAAATGCTCGGTGAGGTTAATCCGAGGGTCATTCCGACGGAAGCGATGATGAAGGAAAACTCTCCCATTTGGGCAAGTGAAAAACCGGATTGAACGGCGGTTCGCATGCTTTGACCGGCGAACCTGACACCCATGGTGGTGAATATCATCTTACCGCTTATAGAGGCAGCGGCTATGACAAGCACCGTTCCGAAATTATCGACCAAGATGGCAGGATCGACCATCATTCCGACGGATACGAAGAATATCGCTCCGAAAAAGTCCTTTATGGGCGAGATTACCTTTTCTATGTTTTCCAATTCCATGGTTTCTGCAAGTATCGACCCCATTATGAACGCTCCCAAGGCGGAAGAAAAGCCTGCACGGGTTGCCAAAACCACCATAAGGAAACAAAGTCCCATGGAAACGAGAAGCAGTATTTCGGAGTTGAGGTGTTTCTTTATCTTTTTGAGCAAAGTCGGTATCAGATATATACCTGCAACGAACCATACGACGAGAAAGAAACCGAGACGGGCAATCATGAATACCAACTCGCTGCCTTCAAAGCTGCGGCTGACTGCAAAGCCGGATAAAAGCACCATGAGCAGAATGGCAAACAGGTCTTCAAAAACCAATATGCCGAAAACGATACCTGCGAAATGCTCTTTCTGCAAGCCCATGTCGTTAAAGGCTTTGACGATGATAGCTGTGGAACTCATGCAAAGCATTCCGCCGAGAAGGACACTGTCGAAGACGTTCCAGCCCATAAGCCTGCCTATGAAGAAACCGAAAATCGACAAACAGACTGCCTCGAACAACATAGCCTTTCCCCCGACATTGCCGACGGAAATCATTTTCTTGAAACTGAACTCCAAGCCCATTCCGAATAAAAGGAAGATGACGCCTATGTCTGCCCATGTGGATATATTTTCCGGCTGAACGGTCGGCGTAAATGCAAAATGAGGTCCTGCCAAAAAGCCTGCGACGATATAGCCCAGCACAACGGGCTGCTTCAAAAACTTGCACAAAAGCCCGAATGCCGAGCCGAGAACCAATATCAAAGCCAAATCGCTTATGATGGTGGGAAGAGTGTTCATCTTTTCGCTGTTTTAGGTTCGCAAAATTACATCTTTTCGGCGTTTTACAGGTGTTTGTGCAGCGAAATCGAGAAAAAAGCGTACCTTTGCAAACGCTTATCGTCTCTTTACATCGCTTACCAGATGGGAAAAACAGATGAAAAGCATTGTGTTTTAAGTTTAATTTTATGTTTAACCGTCCGGTAAGGGACAAATCAAAAAGTCATTTTTCTACAAATGAGAGATTTGAAAAACGTTCAACCTTTGGCTGATTTTGATTGGAATGCGGCAGAAGAAGAACATGCAAAGTATGCAGCGGATGAAAAAGAAAAAATGTCCGAGGCGTATGACAAAACATTCAACCAAATAGGCGATCAACAAGTGGTTGAAGGTGTGGTTGTGGCAAAAGACAACCGCGAAGTTATAGTTAATATAGGATTCAAGTCCGACGGTATCATTCCTTTGAATGAGTTCCGCTACAATCCGGATTTGAAAGTCGGCGACAAGGTAGAGGTGTTCGTAGTGCAAAAAGAAGATGCCGGCGGTCAGTTGAGACTTTCTCACAAGGACGCTCGTATATTGAAATCTTGGGAAAGAGTTAATCAGGCTTACGAGTCTCACGAAATCATCAACGGATACGTAAAGAGCAGAACCAAGGGCGGACTTATCGTGGATGTATTCGGAATCGAGGCATTCCTTCCCGGCAGTCAGATAGACGTAAAGCCTATCCGCGACTATGATGTGTTCGTTGACAAGGTTATGGAGTTCAAAGTCGTTAAGATAAACAACGAATACAAGAACGTTGTCGTATCTCACAAGGCTTTGATTGAGGATGAAATCGAGGCACAAAAGGCTGAAATCATCGCCAAACTGGAAAAAGGTCAGGTATTGGAAGGAACGGTTAAGAACATCACGTCTTACGGTGTGTTTGTGGACTTGGGAGGCGTCGATGGTTTGATTCACATCACCGACCTTTCATGGGGCAGAATCCAACACCCTGAAGAAATCGTCAAATTGGACGAAAAGATAAAGGTTGTGATACTTGACTTCGACGAAGGCAAGAAGAGAATTGCTTTGGGATTGAAACAACTTACTCCTCACCCATGGGACAGCCTCGATCCTAACTTGAAAGTCGGCGATAAGGTTAAAGGAAAAGTCGTTGTCTTGGCAGACTACGGTGCTTTCGTTGAAATAATCCCCGGTGTCGAAGGTTTAATTCACGTAACCGAGATGTCATGGAGCCAACACCTGAGAACAGCTCACGACTTCTTGAAAATAGGCGACGAAGTCGAGGCTGTGATTTTGACTTTGGACAGAGAAGAGAGAAAGATGTCCTTGGGCATCAAACAGCTTATCCCTGATCCTTGGACGAACATTGCAGAGAAATATCCTGTCGGCAGCAAGCATACAGCCATCGTAAGAAACTTCACGAACTTCGGAATATTCGTTGAATTGGAAGAAGGAATCGACGGATTGATACACATCTCCGACCTTTCTTGGAGCAAGAAGATAAAACACCCTGCCGAATTTACCAAAATCGGTGAAAAGATGGATGTGGTTGTTTTGGAAGTCGATGCAGAGAACCGTCGTTTGAGTTTGGGACACAAGCAACTTGAAGAAAACCCTTGGGATGTGTTTGAAAGCATATTCACTGTCAACTCCGTTCACGAAGGAACTATTTTGAGCATCAGCGACAAGGGTGGAGCCGTTGTGGCATTGCCTTATGGAGTTGAAGGTTTCGCTCCAAAGTCTCACCTTTTGAAAGAAGACAAAACGACTGCCAAAGTTGATGAAAAGCTTCCTTTCAAGGTTATAGAGTTCTCCAAGGAAAATAAAAAGATTGTTGTTTCCCACACTCGCACATGGCAAGCAGAAGAACCAAGAAAAGACGACAAAAAGTCCAACAATGAGGCTGCTGCTGTGAAGAAAATCAACGAGGGATTGGAGAAAACAACACTCGGAGACATCGACATCTTGGCTTCTTTGAAAGAAGAAATGGACAAGAACGAGAAGAAATAGAATTTCTTTCATGGTTATTTAATGTTGGCGGGGAGTGTGCCGAAAGCGGTACACTCTTCGTTTTTTTATGTCCTCATAAAAATTTATCGTAACTTTGCAAACACTAAATTCAAACAGATGATTACTTGCGATGATGCCATAATAGAGAAAATAGTTGTTCATAAGGTCGGCAACAAAGTGAACAACGAACCATTGAAACTTTCTCCCTCCGAATTCATGCTGCACGGCGAAATAGGCAACCTGCTGATGAAATACTTCACCACCGGTTTCAAGTCTCCCCTATCCTATCGTCTGTCGGGTGAAGCACAACCTGAAAACAATAAGATATGGAGATGTGCCAAAGCTGTCTTCGACGACCCGATGGAACTCTACTCTCAAAGCGTGGAAATAGCGGAATTTCTTTACAATGTCTCGGAACACCCCAACATTAAGTCGGGCGAGCTTTACATTGCACTGCTCAGTCGTTGTTTTGTCGAGGGAGAAACGGTCGAAGCTCTCGGAATATTCAAGTCGGAGAACAAAGAGACATATCTGAAGGTCTTTCCGCAAGGCGAAGGCTTCGATATAGAGAGCGACAGCGGCATAAACATCAACAAATTGGACAAAGGTTGCATCATATACAACAAAGAGGCTGAAGAGGGTTTTGTAGTGCAGGTGGTAGATGTTTCAAACCGTAGCGGAGAAGCCGCAGCCTTTTGGACGGACAGCTTCCTCAATATCAGACAAAGGCAGGACGCTTACTTCAATACCCAACATACCATCAACCTTTGCAAAGGCTTCGTATCTGAACAGCTGCCTGAAGAGTACGAAATAAACAAAGCCGACCAAGCTGCCTTGCTTTCCAAAACGGCAGACTATCTCAAAGACTGCAAACAGTTCGATTTGGAACGCTTCGGCGACGAAGTATTCGGCGATGACGAGATGAAGCAGTCCTTTCGCAACTATCGGGAACAATACGAGAAGGATTACGACATGGACTTTGCCGATAACTTCACTCTAAGCGATGAGGCATTGCGAAGGGAGCAGCGTTATCTGCGGACAATTCTCAAACTGGATAAGAATTTCACCGTTTACATCCACGGAGCCCGCAACAGAGTGGAGCATGGAGAAGACCCTGAAACAGGTTTGAAGTATTACAAATTTCTCTATGACCAAGAGAAATAAGCCGGTCACAGAAACCATTCGATAGAAGTTCTTTATAACAAAGTATAATCCCGACTTAACCGAACCATTTCCAATCATGCCATACGGGTTGACCGATAACGAAATGCAGATATTGCATGACCTGTTTGCAGAAAACGAAAAAATCGAACAGGTTATTCTTTACGGCTCGCGTGCCAAAGGAACGTACAAACCTTTCTCCGATGTCGATATAACCATAGTTGGTGCAGGATTGACCCGGCTTGACATCGACCGTCTGCACGCCACATTGGACAAATCGCCCATACCGTATATGTTCGACATCTTCATATTCGACACGTTGAAAAACGAAAACCTGAAAGAGAATGTCTCACGATACGGTGTCGTTCTATACAAAAAGGGAGAATAAACCATCTAATGATTTTTTCACTCTACTCATCGGATTTGTAAATCCGGCATCTCGTTCAGCCTTTTTCGGCTATCAATTCGAGAAGAGTATCTCCGTACTTCTCCAATGTTTTCTTTCCTATGCCTTTTATGGCGAGTAATTCCTCCTGTGTTCGAGGACGTGATTTCGTTATGCCCTCTATGGCTTTTTGGGACAAGATGCAATACGCAGGCAAGCCCTCCTCCTCGGCTCGACTGCGTCTCCATTGCTTCAATGCTGCGAACAAATCGTCCATCTCCAACTCCTCGTTTTTCTCTTTCGCCGTTCCGGCAAATTTTTGCGACGTTTCATTATTTTCTTGCGGCGTTTCATTTTCCCGAATAGCCGATTCGGTTTTGCCTTTTCCGATGAAATCTTTGTAAGCCGTCCACTGCATTCTGTCTCCCTCCGCAATAGTCTTGTTTTTCAGCTCGGTATATGCTGCAATGTCAAAGTCGTTTTCTCGAAAGTAACGAAGCAATCTGTATTTGAGTTCCACCTCGTTTCCGAAACGTTTGATGAGCTCTTCCGTTTCCTCGCTGTTGCCGTATTCGTCCCAATTCAAACCGTCCAATGCCTGCAACAAAGTCAGACAAAGCGACATTTGCTCCAAGAAATAAACACCTGCCTTACCGCATCTCTCCTTCAACATTTCGCTATCTCTGCAAATCCTACGCAGTTGCACGGAAAAACGTTCGGAAACCCCGCTTATGTTTTCCTTTACCGCCTCGGATACACTCGCAAATGCCGATGAGATTTCGGCTTCCTTTCGTGCAACTTGTCCGATGTTGAATTTGTCGAGTTCGTCGAGGGCTGCCTGCAAGGCGGAAAAGTCGAAGATTTCTTCGAGACTGTGGAAATAATATTCAAAGCGGTCTTGCTCGAAGGTGTCCTCGTCTGCACGATTATCCTTCTGCGAATGGTTGAAATCATTCACCTTTTCATCCGTTATGACTGCCTCCGGCACAAATGGCGAAGCGAGAGTCAAGCCTTCCAAAGTCTTGCAACGGCTCAACGCAACGTAATACTGTCCGTGCGTAAAGGACCGATCCGCATCCACCACGGCTTTCTCGAAAGTCAAGCCCTGACTTTTGTGTATGGTTATCGCCCATGCCAATTTCAAAGGGTACTGTTTGAAAGAGCCGATGACCTCTTGAACTATTTCCATCGTCCTCTTATCCATGCTGTAACGGTATCTCTCCCATGTGTAAGGCTCGACGCTTACCTCCTTACCGTTTTCCTGCAAGCGTACAACCACTTTCTTATCCTCCAATTCCACCACCTTACCTATGGAACCGTTGTAATAGTCCCTTTCCGTGGCCTTGTGTTGGTAATCGTTCTTGATGAACATGACCTGCGAGCCTTCTTTGAGTTCGAGAATTTCGGAATTTGGATATGTTTTCGGGTCGAAATCCCCCTCCACTTCACATTGATAGAAATAACTCCTGCTCTCTATTTCGGAAAGCCTTTTATCGTTTATCGCCTTGGTCTTTCGGTTGTGCGTACAGAGTATCACGCTGCCTTCGTTCTTCTTATCCAATATATCGGGAACGTATCGGCTGTTGAGTTTCTCTATGATGTCATGCGAAATGCGGTTGTCCCTGATACGGTTCAATATATCGATGAAGGTTTTGTCCGATTGGCGGTAGATGTGTTGGAGTTCTATGGTATAAAACTCGGAAGCCTGCCATGCGTGAGAGGAAAAGAAATAAGGCGTTGCATAGTATTGCGAAAGCAAATCCCATTCCTCCTCCACCGCAACGGGAGGCAACTGACTCAAATCCCCTATCAACAACAGCTGTACACCACCGAAAGCCTTGTTTCTGTGCCTGTAACGTATTTTTCGCAAAACGAAGTCCATCTGATCCAGAACATCCGCCCTCACCATGGAGATTTCGTCTATCACAAGCAAATCCAAACTGCGTATGATGTTGATTTTCTCCTTGCGGAAACGTTTCTGCTCCGTCCTGCAACCCGGAACGTATGGTGCAAAGGAGAATTGAAAGAAAGAATGTATCGTTTGCCCTTCGGCATTCAGGGCAGCTATACCCGTGGGAGCAAGAATGACGAAACGCTTATGCAGACTTGCTTTCAGGCTTTTCAAAAAGGTGGTTTTACCTGTGCCTGCCTTTCCCGTAAGAAAGATATTTCTGTCGGTCTGCTCCACATATCTGCGAGCCAAATCAAGTTGTAGATTGCTTTCCATTCGCTTCACATCAAAAAAGGCAAATTCCGTCGAAACAGAACCTGCCTGAAAATATATATAAATTTGATTGAAAGGCGACAAAGCCGAAAAAAACTTCCTTCTTTGCCGCGACCTCTTACTATCTTGCCTTTCTTGCCACGGCTTTCTTGGCAGCCTCTGCTATATTCGCCGCTTTCAAGCCGTATTTCACCATAAGTTCCTCCGGTTTTCCGCTTTCGCCGAATTTATCGTTCACTCCTATGAACTCCATCGGCTTCGGATTGTTGCGAACAAGGACTTGGGCAATGCTTTCATTCATTCCGCCGGCGTACTGATGTTCCTCGCAACCCACCGCGCAGCCCGTCTTTGCAACGGAACGCAATATGGCTTCTTCGTCCAAAGGCTTTATGGTGTGTATATCCACTATTTCCGCACTTATTCCTTCCTTCTCCAACAACTTTGCAGCCTCCAAAGCCTCCCAAACCAAATGTCCGGTTGCGAAAATGCTCACATCGCTGCCCTCGCTCAACACAACAGCCTTGCCAATCTCGAAAGGCATGTCCTCGGGAATGAACACAGGCACCTTAGGTCTGCCGAAGCGGAGATAGACACCGCCTTTGTATTCCGCAGCCGCTATCGTTGCCGCTTTGGTTTGGTTGTAGTCGCAAGGATTAAGCACAACCATGTTCGGCAACATCTTCATCAATCCTATGTCTTCCAATATCTGGTGTGTCGCTCCGTCCTCTCCGAGAGTTATTCCGGCATGAGAACCGGCTATCTTGACGTTCGTTTCCGAATAAGCCACCGATTGACGTATCTGGTCATAAACTCTGCCTGTCGCAAAGGCTGCAAAACTGCCTACGAAAGCCGTTTTTCCGCTAAGAGCCAAGCCTGCCGCTATACCGATCATGTCAGCCTCCGCTATACCGCACTGTATCATTCTGTCGGGAAAAGCTTTGGCAAATTCATCCATCTTTACCGATGAAGTCAAATCGGCACACAATGCCACGACTTCGCTGTTTCTTTTGCCGGCTTCAAGCAATCCCGCTCCGAATCCGGAACGCGTATCCTTGTTGCCCAATATAGGATATTCTTTCATTTGTTTTATTTCGCTAAATTTATCGTTGTTGTTTTCTTTGATTCAATCTTGAAGTCCTTCACCTGCGTCTTGGTGGTTTTGTCTGCCGTTTTGGCTCTTACGACCACCATATACTGCCCGGGTAAAAGGTCTATCGATTCGTTTTGTCTGCCATCATCGAGATTACAAACCCATTTTGTCTCTTCGCTGTCCTTGACGAATATGCTGCAAAGCATGTTTCCTTTGCCCTTGTTCAAGAGGAGCGTGCCGCTTTGGGGAATTTCAATCGTTGTCGTGGCACTTTGACCCACTTCAACGTTCTCTATCTTCAAACGAGGCTTGGTCAGGATTTCCAAATCGTACTTTCCTACGATATACTTCTCGCTTTTGTTCAATTCCTGTATGTTCACGGCTTCCGGTTTACCCGATTCACGAACTATGACCGCCATATTCTTCGAGGTATGCTTACCCTTATCCTCGGCAAGCGTGATAATCATGCTGCCTTGCGGCGTCTTGATGGGAATGATGGTGTGCCTTCCGGGATTCAACTGCACTTTCTCCACCTTGACAGGGGGAATGGTGTGAACCACAATGTCGTAATTTATCAGCGGATCGAGTATCAAGGTGTCCGGCATGCCCTTGGAATTGAATGTGTGCATGAATGTGTAGCGTAGTTTCTTGCTTTGCGAATCGTAAAAGGTCATGGGAACATTCGTTTCGCTCGCTTCCATGTAACTATCCAAGAGATTGACCTGAGATGTGGTGTTATTCAACGCCTGATTGACCACATCATTCAAGGCTTTCGAGAATTCGATTTCGTTCGATGCCTCATAATACGTTCCGGCACACTCGAAGTATTCTCTCATTCCCCTTCCTATGCCTATGATGAAGGGTTTCAAGAAAGCTCCTTTCTTTTGCAGTGCCTTCGATGCCGCACACACATCGCCCGAACACTCATCCGTTCCGTCTGTTATCAAAACTATTATGTTCCGACAGTTATCGCAATCCGGAAAATCGCCGACACATTTCTCCAATGTCGCCGCTATGGGAGTTGTGCCTTTGGGAACCAATGCTTTCAACTTGGCTTTTATCTGCTCGCCGTTGTTCGCCGAGAAACCGACCTCCAATTTGGTGTCGTCGCAATCCTGAGGTGGATAATCCTTTGTGTGTCCGTAGGCTCGCAAAGCTATTTCCACACCCTTGCAATCGCCGAGTGTATCGACTATGTTGGAGACAAGATTTTGTGCAATCTTTATTTTGGTGTTGCTCTGCCACATTCCGTACATGCTGTTCGAGCAATCGAGAATGAAGAGTATGCGGGTGGTTTGAAAAGCGTCCTTTTTCGTTACTCTCACTCCTTTGGGCTGGGCTGTCGATGCCAATCCCAGTCCTATGAAAGTCGCAAGTATCGCTATGGTTCTCAATATTCCCGTTCTTCTCATGGCCGTTGCAATTCTTTTGCTAAAAATCGCCGAGTGTTTCCTTCAACTGAGAAAGTGCCTTCGCCGCCTGCTCATCGTTCGGCGGTGTTCCATGCCATTTGTTGTCGTTTTGCATGAAGTCCACACCGTAACCCATCTGCGTGTGCATAAGCATTACAACGGGTTGTCCGTGTCCCGTTTCGGCTTTTGCCCGTTTCAAGCCCTCGCAAACGGCATTCATGTCATTGCCTTCGGCTTCCACCACCTTCCACATAAAGGCTTCGAACTTGGCTTTGAGGTTGCCGAGCGAACAAACCGCCGTTGTGGTTCCGTCGATTTGCAATCCGTTCACGTCTATCGTCGCTATAAGGTTATCCACTTTGTTGGCTCCGGCAAACATTACCGCCTCCCAGATTTGTCCCTCTTGCAACTCGCCGTCGCCATGCAAGGTATAGACTGTCTTGTCATCGTTGTACATTTTCTTTGCCAAGGCTGCTCCTATCGCAACGGACAACCCCTGTCCCAAAGAGCCTGAGGCTTGTCTTACGCCGGGCAAACGGTCGTGTATGCTCGGGTGTCCCTGCAAGCGTGTACCCAAACGACGGAATGTTGCCAATTCTTTGACAGGGAAATAACCCCTTCGTGCCAAGACACTGTACAAAACAGGCGATATATGACCATTGGAAAGGAAGAACATGTCTTCTCCCCTGCCCTGACGGGTGAAAGAGTTAACGTCCAAATCCATAACCTCGAAATACAAGGCTGTCATAAAGTCCGCACACCCCAAACTGCCGCCCGGGTGTCCGCTCTGACACGAATTGACCATGCGAATTATATCGCGTCTTACCTGTGTCGCAATGTCCTGCAACTGTTTTACTTCTGCCATTACTGCTTTTGATTTTTCGTTTGCAAAGGTAGCACTTTTTCTTCTAATGGCAAAATGAACCGGAATGGCGGCAGGGCAAGTCTTATCGTATAAGAATAAGGCTGCCCTTTTGAGTATGTGTATTTCCTTTGGTATCTGTGAATTTCACTATATAGTAATATCCCCCCTGCATAGCGTCTCCGCCGTTGAATGTGCCGTCCCAACCATGGTTTATGTCGTTGGCGGTGAATATAAGTACGCCGCGACTATTGTAAATGTCCATTCTGTATGCGGAGAGTTCGGCGTATGCGGGTTTGAATATATTGTTGGTGCTTTCTCCGGGCGTGAAAGCATTAGGAATAAAGAGTTGCGTGCGTACGATGTCCTCCGGACGAATATCGGAAGAGGTCTTCGTGCCTGCCTCAGGCTCGATGATTTCGGTGTTTGCAGGCTTTGCTGCCGACTTTTGTGCGGGAAGAGTTGTCGAAACGACTTTCGGTGTTCCGGCGACTTGATTGCGAGGCATGACGGCTGTCTCGTGATGATTGGTTACGGTCGTAGGATTGATTGTTTCAACAACCTGATTGTCAACCTCTGCAATAACAGTATTTTCTTTCGCCGTTTCATTTTTGCGAATCGGCGTTCCGGTATTTTTTTTCGGCGTATCATTTTGCTCGATTGCCGTTTCGTCTGCAAGCTGTCTTTGAACGGTCGGTTCAGGATAGGTCTCTGTCTTTGCAATCTCCTTTTCCGCTTTTTCCGGAGCCAATGCCAACATGCCGACGAAGCCTGCCAGCAAAACCGTTGCCACGATGACGGAGACGGTAAGGTAGGTGTGTTTCGGCTTGTTCAATTCCTTGGACACGTTTTTCCATAAGCGTTCATCGGGTTGCTGTTCGTAATCCTGCAATCGCTCTCTAAACTGTTCGTAATTCTTATCCATAATCTTCCTCCTTTTTATATTTTCACCAGAACCTTTAATCTGCGTTTCGGATTTCGGTTTGAATGTTTTTCTTGTTTATTTTTTCTCTCAGTAATTGCTTTGCCTTGAAATTCAATCCTCTCAACGTACTCTCGCTCAACTGCAACATTTCCGATAATTCCTTGTAAGAATAGCCCTCTATTTCGATAAGATTGAATACCATCTTGCAATTCTCCGGCAAAGACGCAACCATATCGAGTATCTCGGCGGTCGAAAAATTGTCGAGTTGCACAGGCTTTTCCACAAGGGAGGGGCAATCCTGTACATCGCAAAAAAAATGCGATTTATCGTAACGATAGTAATTCAAAGCACAGTTGACGAAAAGACGTCTCAGCCAACCGCCGAACGCTCCCTTGAAAGAATACTTGTCAAGCTGTGAAAATGCCTTAATGAAAGCCTCTTGGAAAATATCCTCTGCGTCCTGACGGCAACGTGCATAGCGAACGCACAAGCCGAGCATGAGAGGGGAATACCTGTCATAAAGAGCCCGTTGAGCCTTTGCGTCTTTTTTGAGACACCTTCTTATTATTTCTTCGTCCGAAAGGTTCATCGCTGCTATGACACTCGTTTCACTCGATTTGTTTCCGCAAAACAACGAAATCTTCAAAAGAAACGGTGCGACATCTGTAAGCCGGGTTCTGTCGGGTTTGCATTTGCAAACCGTTCTATCATTAATCTACTGCCTGCCTTGCGACAAGCCTCTAACGACCTACCCCTCGGAAAAGGACGAGCAGCCCCATGCTCCGATATATTTGGTCTTTCAACTCATAAGGTTTACCCCTGCGACTTATCACTAAGCCGTAGCGTGAGCTCTTACCTCGCGTTTTCACCCTTACCTTGTAAAAGGCGGTTGTTTTCTGCGGCACTTTCTGTCGGACTTTTGCAAATCCGCCTACCAGTTAGGTAGTATGATGCTCTGCGTTGCCCGGACTTTCCTCTCCGAATGGAAATTCGCAGCGATAGAACGATGTCGCACCGTTATGTTTCTTACTCCTTTGGTGTCGAATTGGCAGCACGCTTACGTGCGACCTCGTCAAGAAGTATTTTTCGTATTCTCAGATGGTTCGGAGTGATTTCAAGATATTCGTCTTCGGCTATATATTCCATTGCTTCTTCCAAAGAGAACTTCTTTGCCGGTGCTATATTGACTTTTTCATCGGCACCTGCCGAACGCATGTTTGATAATTTCTTGGTAATTGTCAGGTTTACCACAATATCATCGGGTCTCAATCCCTCTCCCACGACCATTCCGGTATATACCTCATCGCCCGGAGAGACGAAGAAAGTGCCTCTGTCCTGCAATTTGTTTATCGAGTACTCTATTGCGGTACCTGTCTCCTTTGCAATCAAAGCTCCCATTCTTCTTCCTGTGATTTCGCCCTTCCAAGGTTCGTATCCTTTCAAACGACTCGCCATTATGGCCTCTCCTTCCGATACTGTAAGTATGTTGTTTCTCAATCCTATGATACCTCTCGAAGGAATGGTGAACTCGATGTGGCTTCTGTCCCCCTGAGCCTCTATGCTGTCTATCTCTCCCTTCCTCATAGTCACCAATTCTATCACCTTACCGGCGAATTGCTCTGGAACAACTATGGTCAACTGCTCCACAGGCTCGCATTTCTTACCATCTATTTCCTTGATGATTACCTTAGGTTGTCCGACCTGCAATTCATAGCCCTCTCGACGCATGGTCTCTATCAGAATCGAAAGATGAAGAATGCCTCGTCCGTAAACGATGAGAGAATCCGGCGAATCGGTTTCCTCGACACGAAGAGCCAGATTCTTCTCCAACTCTGCGAACAATCTCTCACGAAGATGTCGTGAGGTTACATACTTGCCGTCCTTGCCGTAAAAAGGCGAATTATTTATCGTAAAGAGCATGCTCATCGTCGGATCATCGACCTTTATCGGCTTCAACGGCTCAGGATTTTCCAAATCGCAGACAGTGTCCCCTATTTCAAAGTCTTCCAATCCCAAAATGGCACAAATTTCCCCCGCTTCCACCGGTGTCTTTATTTTTTCCTTTGCCAAACCTTCAAAGACATAGAGCTCCTTGATTTTGGAACGCACCATCTCTCCATTGGTTTTTGCAAGCGTTACATCTTGTCCTGCAACCAACGTTCCTCTGTGAAGACGTCCCACAGCTATTCTGCCGACATACGAGGAGTAATCCAAGGAAGAAATCATCAACTGTGTATTTCCATCCGTTACATTATAAGCAGGAATATGCTTTATTATCATATCCAGAAGATAAGAAACGTCTTCCGTAGGGTGTTCCCAATCTTCACCCATCCAGCCCTGCTTCGATGAGCCATAAACGGTCGGAAAATCCAACTGTTCCTCCGTTGCACCGAGAGAGAACATAAGGTCGAAGACCTTTTCCTGCGTTTCCACAGGATTGCAATTAGGTTTATCAACCTTATTTATGACCACAATGGGTTTGAGGTTCAGTTCGATTGCCTTTTGCAACACAAAACGGGTCTGCGGCATCGGTCCCTCAAAAGCATCTACCACGAGCAGAACGCCATCCGCCATATTCAACACTCTTTCCACCTCTCCGCCGAAATCACTGTGGCCGGGAGTATCGATAATGTTTATTTTGTAACCCTTGTATCTGATTGAAACGTTCTTGGACAGTATCGTGATACCGCGTTCACGCTCCAAATCGTTGTTATCCAGTATAAGTTCCTTCGTCTCTTGATTGTCGCGGAAAAGCTTTGCCTGATACAGCATTCTGTCCACGAGGGTCGTTTTACCGTGATCTACGTGAGCTATTATGGCTACGTTTCTGATGTTCTGCATTCTGTGTTTCGAATATTATTAAGACTGTTTATATTTCGATGGAACGGCGTTTCGCGAAAATGAAACCCCGTTCCATTCTTCTCTTTCTTCGTTTCGTTTCACCGAAACGGCGTTTCGGCAAAACAATCCTTTATCGCAGGAAATCAAGTTCCTATCCGAAAAGTTCTTTCTTTATCTCTTCCACCGCCTTTTCTATGCCCGAAGCATCTTTTCCACCGGCAGAGGCGAAGTATTTCTGACCGCCGCCGCCGCCTTTGATGTGTTTGGCTGCCGAACGTATGATTTTGGAAGCGTCTTTGCCGTTTGCGACAAACTCTTCGCCTAACATAAGCGACAAGGACACCTTTCCATCATTTTCTCCGTAGGCAATGAAACATATATTGTTGCTTTCCGATTTGAACCTGAAAGCCAAATCTTTCACCACATCGGCATTCAGTTTGCTGCAATCCCACTCCAACAAGTCCGCATCGCCCGTTTGCTTGATTTCTTTGCGAAGAACATCGAACAGTTGTGCCGTTTTCTCTTTCTGCAACTTGTCGAGACCGGCTTTCAATGCCGCATCGTCCTCGATTAACTTCTTGACAGATTGCACGACATTAGGGCTTGCAACGAACAAAGAATGTATTTCTTTCAACGTATCGAGACTTTCGTAAAGAAATTTCTCGAATCCCTTTCCGCTTACCGCCTCAATTCTCCTCACACCCGCCGCAACAGCCGTCTCATTCACTATTTTCACCATTCCGATTCGACCTGTCGATTTGACGTGAGTACCGCCGCAAAGTTCTATACTGTCGCCGAATTTTATGCAACGCACCTTATCGCCGTATTTTTCGCCGAATAAAGCCATCGCACCCATTTCTTTCGCTTGGTCTATCGGTATATCGCGGAAATCTTCCGCCGAATAGTCCTCCCGAATCATCGCATTGACGATTTGTTCCGCCTTTTTAATCTCCTCATCCGTGAGTTTCGACGGGTGCGAAAAGTCGAATCGCAAACGCATATCATCGACATACGAACCTTTCTGCTCCACATGGTTTCCTAGAACCTTGCGTAAAGCATAATGCAAAAGGTGAGTCGCCGTATGATTCGCCTCTGTCGATTTACGCAATTCGGCATCGACGGTAAGCATGAACGGTTCCTCCAAATTCTTCGGCAGTTCTTTCACGATGTGAAGGGTGAGTTTGTTCTCCTTTTTGGTATCCGTTATCCTTGTTCTGCCGCCGGAGTTTTCCATAACGCCCTTATCTCCCGTCTGACCGCCCATTTCGGCATAAAAAGGTGTGCGATCGAAAACAAGTTGATAGCAAACCGAATTCTTCATCGTTACTTTCCGATAACGCAAAAGCCGAGCCTCCGTCTGCAAAACGTCGTATCCGATAAATTCCCCCAAGCCTTCGAAAGGCACAACCTCCACCCAATCGTCCGTAATGCTCTTCGCAGCATTACGGGAACGCTCCTTCTGAGCGGCAAGGTTGCTTTCGAAGCCCTGCATATCCACTTTGTAACCTTTCTCCTGTGCCATCAGTTCCGTCAAGTCCACAGGAAAACCGTAGGTATCGAACAACTCGAAAGCGAAATCGCCGTCTATCGTTTTGTCATTGCTTTGCGAGATGTACTTCTCGAACTTCAAAATACCATTTGCGAGAGTTCGGAGGAATGAAAGTTCCTCCTCGCGTATTATCTTTTCAATCAACGGACGTTGTTCCTTGATTTCCGGATATTGTTCGCCCATCTGCTCCACAAGAATGCCCACCATGTCATAGAGGAACGGCTCGTTGAAGCCGAGGAACGTGTAACCGTAGCGAACAGCTCTTCGCAATATCCTTCGGATAACGTAACCTGCCTTGGCGTTTGAAGGCAACTGTCCGTCCGCAATGGCGAAGCAAACCGCTCTTATATGGTCTGCACATACCCTCATGGCAATATCCTTCTCCTCATCGCCCTTGCCGTATTCCGCACCGGCTTTCGCCGCAAGGTGTTTAATCATCGGTTGGAATATATCGGTATCGTAGTTCGATTGTTTGTCCTGCAAAACCATGCAAAGTCTCTCGAAACCCATTCCTGTGTCGATATTCTTCTCCTTCAAAGCCGTAAGACTTCCGTCTGCCAAGCGATTGAACTCCATGAACACCAAGTTCCAAATCTCGATCACCAACGGATTATCCTTATTCACCAAATCCCTGCCGCAAATCTTTGCTTTATCCTCCTTGTTTCGCAAATCGACATGAATTTCCGAACATCCGCCGCAAGGACCCGTCTCCCCCATTTCCCAGAAGTTATCTTTCTTGCTTCCGAATATTATCCTGTCCTCCGCAATCCATTGTTTCCAATATTCGAACGCCTCCATATCCGCATTCAAGCCCTCTTTCTCATCGCCGCCGAACACTGTTACATATATAATATCCTTATCTATTCCATAGACCTCCGTCAACAGTTCCCAAGCGTATGCAATCGCTTCCTTCTTGAAGTAATCCCCGAAAGACCAATTGCCTAACATTTCAAACATGGTGTGATGGTACGTATCCCTTCCCACTTCCTCCAAATCGTTATGCTTTCCGCTTACCCTCAAACACTTCTGCGAATCGGCAGCCCTGAGATAAGGCTTGGTCGAATTGCCGAGGAAAATATCCTTGAACTGATTCATTCCGGCATTGGTGAACAAGAGCGTAGGGTCATTCTTCACCACTATCGCCGAAGAAGGTACCACGGTATGCCCTTTCGAGGCGAAAAAATCCAAAAACTTCTTTCTTACTTCCTTTGAACCAATCATATCAGAGTTCCTTTATTTCTTTAATCACATGCAGGCGAAACGGTTCCGCAAACCACGCACCCCACTCCGTCAAGTCTGCAAAGGTACAAAAAAAATCAAAATTCACTGCCCGCATTCCGCAAAAGCATCATACAAACAGCTCCCGCTCAAAACAAAAGCGATGAAATCCGCCCCGTCAACCGACAGACACGAACCTCATCGCCTGTTCCGTAGAACCGTCCTTACCTAAAAGAACAGCGTACAGCCTACTTCCAAATGATTTCTTCCGAACTTCTTCTTCGAGGAAGTGGATAATCCGTTATCCACTCTCGATGAGATAACATAATCCACATCATAAATACTGTAGTTCACAAAAGTCTTCAAACGATGTCCGCACATAGAGAACTCCAATCCTGTTCCGAAAGAAAGGAAAGGCTGAAAATCATCCATGGATTCCACACCGTAAGTCATCTCGCCATTCGTTCCCCTGAATGAAGACAAATCCGCAGTTATCATCTCCCTCAAACCACCGCCGAGAGACACATTCCAAAACGTTTTGTCGCAAATTCGCGTGCTGTAATTCACCATTATCGGCACTTCCACGGAGTGAAAGACCGCATTGTAACGATCCTCCGCAAAAAAATCGGGATAATCCGACAAAAATCTTGTATCATCGGCAACCACAAGCTTTACTTCCATATTCATATACGCATACTTCAAGCCTGCCGAAAGGGAGAAATTCTTATTGAACCTGTATTCGTATGCAAAATGCAGGGAAAAACGAGACATAGCCGTAACATTCGCCGCACTATGGAACTTCTTGAATGAACTGCTTCCTACATCGAACACTCTGTGTTCAAAAGTCAGGTCTCCGCCAAAGCTATTCACCAAATTACAGGTGGAGAAAATATCGGTCGCTGCTCCGAAGCCGAAATTATGTTTCTTTAAGCCACCGGATTTTTCCGATTTCGTTTGAGCATCAAGCCCACCCAATGCGGTCAAAACCGCAAACAAAGTAATAATTACCTTTTTCATCGTTTTTGTCTCTTAATTTGAAAATCATTTAATGCCGCAAAGATACACATTTCACTCCAAATAAACAAGTATTAAAAAAAAACATTTATCAAACTTGCGAAACATTTGACTTTAAGGGCTTTGTGCATTGTATTTTCTCTGAAACACCACTACTTATTCGCCATTAACCTTTTCGGAAATGAGTTTCTCGAATTTCTTTTCGGTGCAAAGGCTCAAATCTGTGCCGACGAATTTACCGTCCATGAACAATGAAAATATCGTATCGGGGCTTGGTGCTTTGCGTGCCTGCTCACGGGTTTCCAGTTTGATTATTTCCAAAGGCACGCCATGCTTTTCGGCAAGTTCTTTCAGTTGTCCGCCGACATAATATTCCGTAAACGGACAGCGGGAAGAGTAATAAGCCGTCAAACCCTTCTTTTCGCCGCAAGCACCTTCCGCAACGCACGGCAGAAAGTACGGATTCGGAGCGGTGACATCGAACTTCATGGCAATCAAAGCAAAACCGTAAGGCAACTTTTCCACGATAGTGAAACCATGAGCCAACAACCATTTCGTATCGCTCATGAAAGGCAGCTTCTTCGTGCCTACCACGGATACCAAACCGCTTTTTCCCTGACGTTTTGCGTCCTCCATGACGGATTGAAGCAAGGCATAGCCATGCCCTTTACCTTTATATTGCCCCAAAACCCAAAAACAATTTATCATTATATAGTTCGGAGCCTCCACGGCAGTCCATGCCTTTTCCGCAGGTACGTATTCGATAAACACCTTGGCTCTTTCGTTCAGCCTTCTGAACACATAACCCTCGCCGAACTCCTTTTTCAACCATTCTTTCTTCGCCTTATAACCCTCTGCACACTTTTTATCTGAGAAAGCACAGCAAATATGCTCCTCATCTATGCTTTCCGCATTCAAATCCATGTATTCCGTATTCATCTTCTTCCTTTCGTTATTTCCAAATCGGTTAATCGTATCAAAAAAAAGAGGAACTGCTCCCCGCCTGCGTTGTTTGCAGTTTGCGGAAAACAGTCCCGAGTATATACTTAAATTAAAGCCGTAAAATATTACAGTTCCCCGTCACTTTTTTGCGACGGTTTACTTCACAGGGTGGTCTTTATGGAATTGTTTAACCCTTTCTTCGAATACAGGAATCATTTCATGAGGCACCAAAGACACGCATGCTCTCACGCCTTCGGTTCTTGTGCTTCTGCAAATCTTCAAAGAGATTGCACTGATACCGTAATACGCCAACTCACTCAACAATTCCTCTCCGCTATAGCCCGGATAAGAGAACGTAAAGTAAAATCCGTCTGCCACATCCATGTCCAAATCCTTGTCATAAACAATCTTGAAACCGTTTTCGACCAATGCCTTTTTCATCTGATGGGCTTTCCTGCCGTAATCCTTCAAAGGCTCGGCGAAGTTGTACGTCCCATCGTTGCAAGCCTTGAATATGGCTGTCAAGGCATACTGCGGCGAGAATGCCGTTCCCGAAGTCAAGGCATAGAGTGAGCCGAATATTATGGCACGACCGAAACTCTCCTGAGTGAAGAACTTCTTCATGTACTCGGTTTTAAGCTCGAACAAAGCAGGGCTTATTATCATCACTGCAATACGCTGACCTGCGTATGAGAAAGCCTTGCTGCCGGAAATCATCAATATGTATTTCTCTGCCCATTTCGCAACCGTAGGTTGGAAAGGAGGCACTCCCGGTTTGGAATAATCCTTACGGAAGTCCATTCCGAAGTAAGCCAAGTCCTCAATCACTATCACATCGTGCTTGTTCGCCTCTTCGGCTATTATTTGCAACTCTTTCTCGTTGAAAGAGAACCAAGCCGGATTGTTAGGCGAGGAATAAATCATCGCAATCACCTCTCCCGTTGAAAGGTATTCCTCCAACTTCGCTCTCAACTTGTCGCCACGATAATCGTAAACGTCGAAATGCAAGGTCTCTATACCTAATATATTGCACTGTTGCTTTTGAACGGGGAAACCCGGGTCGATGAACAAAATCTTGTTCTTCTTTGCGTCCAAACGAGCCACCGTCATGAAAGCCGCAAAGCTCGCCTGCATGCTTCCGACAGTGGGAACGCATGAATCCTCCGGCACTTCGACATCAAGGAAGTTCTTCACGAATCTTGCCGTCTCGTGTTTCAACTCCTTCGTTCCGTAAATATCCGGATAGATTGCCGCACAACCGCCCTTCAAAGCCTCGATTTCTGCCTCGACACCTATCTGCACTGCAGGCAATCCGGGAATACCCATCTCCATTCTCACGAATTTCTCACCCGTTGCCGCTTCCACATCATCTATCACCTTTTTCACCTCACGTATAGAGCCTGCTCCCACGCTCTTGATTTTGTTCTTGGCTACGATTTCATCGACCAAAGCCTTGTCAAATGGTATATTCTGCATAAAATTACTGTTTTGTTAATACTGAAATACTGTTTTGCCTTTTCTTTCTTCCCTTCCGACGCACATATACATCAATGCAACCCTGCCCGACCTCCGTCCACCGCCACATTTAATCGCACAAACACATCGGAACGCACATAAACCCACCCCGCAAGTCGAAGCAACACGCTTCAACGCTGCAAAGATAGCACTTTTTATCGAACAAGCCAAATTCAAGCACCCATTTTGAAAGCCGAAAAACCATATTCCGCCAACCGATAAAAACACCCCTCGACCAAAACGCCGTTCCGCAAAAATAAATCGCCGAAAGAAAAAATTCTTCCGCCATTTCAATTTCATGAAACGGTGTTTGCTTTTCAAAATAGGAAAAAGATTTTCGGCGGCTTGGGCGATATAAGTAACGAAGCCCGCAGTTCTCGAACTGCGGGCTTCATTACATCGAGGGTAAGGCTATCTGTTCACCACGACTTTTCGTGCTGCCGAGCCGTTGTCGGAATTAAAGATGAGCCAATAGATGCCGGATTTCAATTTCGACACGTCTATTCTGAGATTTGTGTCTCCTCTCTTCACCTTGTCGAACAAAAGAACCTGTCCTTTGGCGTTCACCAATTTTATGTTCACATCTGCGGATAGTTCTTCGGAGAAAGCGATTTGTGCCATGTCGTTCGCAGGGTTGGGATAAACCTGTCCTATACCTTCCAATTCGCTTGCGGGAAGTGTGTTCAAAGATGCATAAACGCTTTCTTCGCTTATACCGTTCACATCACTGCCATAGACTGTCGTATAGAAACCTTTCGGTGCGGTCATGGGCTTGGTGATGGTTTTTCCGTTGTTTGAAGTCGCGGAAATGTAGTATTCGAGGGTATCTCTCGTCGTTTCCGGAAGATTGATTTGGGCAGCGAACATATTGCCTTCGTCAGCCGTGAGTACGGCTTCCTGCCATGCTGTCTCGCCGCTCGTGCGATAGAAAACGGATGCGGAAGCTATGCCGCTGCGGTTTTGTGCTATAACCCTGTATTTGGGAGCCGACGCATTGCTTGCGGTGTTCCACCATCTGACAGGGTCATGGTATATTCTGACAGGGTTTTCCGCAGGTATTTGTTTGGTGATGCAGTGGATTGCTCCGCCGAAGCCGTCAAATTCCCTGACGTCTATTTCTTCGAATTCATAGCCCGGGTAACGTTGTTTCATTATCTCGATCGCCGCTTTGTTGCCATCGACATCGCCTCTTCTCGAACCGCTGAGGGATTCGTCATAGAAGACCGGCTGCATGATTGCATCGTTGACGAAAGTGTGGTTCGAGTAAGAACGAGTGTAGTTCCTGTTGTATTCGCTCTGCGAAGAGTACCACGAACCGTTGTTTTTGGCAGGAAGAGGTATCCTCGTGTTGTGGTACTTCGAACCGAAAATGGTTTCCAAATTGCAAAGCGAGTCCATGTTGCTTTCCACCTTTCTCGGATCTGAAAGGTTCGCCATGGAGGAAGGGTGTTTGGTCGATACGAAACTTGTTTCGTCCCACATGTCGCAGTAAAGGTCTATATGCCCTGTGCCTCCGTCATACTTCAAAGCCGGAAGGACAACGCAGCGTGAAAGATTCAACAAGTGCATAAGAGAATCCCGCACCTGACTGTTGCTTAACGATGGCTTGCTCTGCACATTGTAACCGTAAGGACTTGAAGAATCCAAATAGTAAAGCCCGTAGGTGTCTTGGTTCAACTCATAAACCGCATCGGAAGTGAACAAACTTCCCACACCATCGAGAAGTATGTTTCCGCCCTCATATTCTATGGTATTGGTAAAGACACGGAAGCCGGCTTGTTCTCCTATGCGTTTGGCGATTTGGTCGTCCAGCGGTCTGCCACCATAGTATTCGAAATCCATGAAGCCTATGCTGTCCTGCTCTCCATAGTAGAAAGCAACAGGACCGCAGTCTCTGTACCAGAAAGAGTTGCCCGGGTTGATGAAGAAACGATAATTGGTCAACGGAGTGCCTCTTTGCGTCATGAAATCCTTGATTGCGATACTGTCTTCGGCGGAACGTATGTTTATCCAAACCTGAGCATGCCGCTGAATGCCGTCAGCCAACTTGGCAAACAACTTCGCATAGCTGCTTGTGGCAGAAACATCGGGCGTTGAAACGACCGGCACCAACTCGTATGAATCGGAATAATAAGACATACCCTGACCCTCGAACAACTCCTCCGCAGGTTCGTTGCCGGAGACCGTGTAGGTATCGTATATCCAAGTCATGAGGATAGCTTGCACCTCATCGCTTTCGATAGGGAATATCATATCCTCAGGAACTTCGAGAGGCGTTTTCACTCCGTTATCGTTCGATTTTGCTTTGAAGATGTTTTGCGGAAGGCTTCTCTTCATAGGAACTCTCGAATGAATACCTCTATAATATATATTCAACTCCTCGGGCGACATCTTGCCTTTCATTTCGGCTGCCTTTTGCTGTTTTTGCAGCAAACCCGTCTGTCCGAAGCCCGCAAATGCAAAACCCAAACAGCATACGTAAACTAAAAATGTGAATTTTCTCATTGTACTTGACTTTTATGTGATTTACTTGGAAACGTACGCCGGGCGAAAAAATTACACGAAAAATATGTGTAGATTGAAAAAAGATTGTATCTTTGCAACATTATTCGAGTTGAGACGTTAGAGTAATCAGGAATAAGGAAATGAGTACAAAATGAGAAAATATATCAAATTGTTATGAAGAAAGTAATATTTTGCATTTCGGCATTCATGCTGTTTTTGTCGGCAAATGCACAAGAAAAGACTGTGTTGAGACACGCAGGTTTTGAAACGAACCGTTTCATCGATAATTGGGAGATTTCCGCAGGCGTAAGCGGACAGTTGTTCCAGAAATTGACAAGAACGGACAAGGAATTGAACAAAGGAAGTTTCGGAGACCGTATGAACATCGGCTTTAACGTGGCTGTGGGCAAATGGATTACCCCTATCTTCGGAGGAAGAGTACAATTCCAAGGTTATTCCATGACAACGTTCGACGATGCGGAAGTTCAAAACGATTGGAACTATCTTTACGTTCATGCAGACGTTATGGCAAATCTCACGAACTGGATTTGCGGATACAAAAGCGACAGATTTTATAACGCAGTCTTGTTTGGAGGTTTCGGATACGCAAGTTCAACGACCGATGCCATGGATGGCTGGAACGGAGAATACGCTTTCACGGGCGGTTTGCAAAACAGATTCAGACTATGCGAAGCATGGGACGCGAATTTGGAGATAAAGACAACATTGGTTACCCAAGATTTCGATAATTTGCCAAAATATAGCAGGTTCGGATTGCTATGGGACGCAAGCATTGGAGCGACTTACAAAATCCCTACGAAGAGAACGTTCGGTTATATCGACCACGACCAATACAAGAACAAGATTGCTGCATTGGAAAAAGACGTTGAAAACGGTAACAAGACGATAGCGGCAGACGAAGAAGAAATCAACAGATTAAAAGCAGCCGTAGATAAAGAGAAGAAAGCGAAAGAGGCTGCCATGGAGGCAGAACGCAAGGCGAAAGCAGCGTATGCACCTACCACAAATCAGTCTTTGTCAATCTTCTTCCGCTTGGGCGAGAGCGAAATCTCCGATAAGAATCAAGAGAACTTGAAGTTCTTGGCTGAAGCCATCAAGGCAGATAAAGGAAACGACGTTTTCACCATCACCGGATACGCAGATAAGGAAACAGGTAGTGCTGAGCGTAACGACGCTTTGAGTAAAGAAAGAGCGGAATCTGTTTACAACTACTTGGTTAACTTGGGCGTTGACAAGAATCGCTTGAAAATAGATTACAAAGGCTGCAAAGAACAACCGTTCAGCGGTAAGGCTTACATGAACCGTGCAGCCATCATCAAGAAGTAAGCAACGATAACGAAGCAATTCGGCAAAAAGATAGAGAGAATACGTTTCTTCTCTATCTTTTTTTGTTTTGACCGCATACTTTCTTCCGTTCGTGTGAACGGAAGTTCATAACGAAAGAAGAAATAAGAACAATATTTTCGGAAAACGCCGGTATTATACATCAATCCGATATGAAGACATTGACGACTTTTGCACAAAGACTTATTTTTCCCGCATTGGTATTTTGCGGTTTTTGCATCGCTTTGCCGCCTTTCTTCAAGAGCATTTCCATAATGCTTTTGGCTTTGATTTTGTTGGCAAGCGGTGAATTATTCCGCTGCAAATATACCGCCAAACAAATATTCGATTTACGCAATCCGCTGTTTTGGTTGGCTACGCTTTACATTCTCTATTGCATAGGCATGCTTTGGAGCAGCAATACGGCATACGGTATGATGGATTTGCAAATCAAATTGCCCCTGATACTGATACCCTTCCTTTTCTGCTTCATTCCACGGGAATACCTGACAAAAAAACGCTTATGGATTTACGCTTCGGCATTCATCACCGGCATTACGATAGTGCTTTCTTACCTACTTATATCAGGCATAGTACGAGGTATGCAAGCTGAAACGTTCAATTTCAGGAGTATTATGTATTGCGATTTATCAAAGAAGTACGCTCCAAATTATTTGGCGACAGAAACCTGCATTGCAGCTATTCTTACCTTTTTCAATCCTCTGAAATTTCTCCGTATAAGCAACAAAGGCATAATCATCATAAAGAGTTGTCTGATATGTTTCTTCAATACACTTCTTATACTCTTGGACAGCAGAGTAGGGTCAATAGGAATTGCAGTGGCGGACTTGATTATACTTTTTCATTTGTTCCGAAAAAGAAACATTTTGCTCGCATTCCTGTTCTTGGCGTACGTCATCGGGAACGTAGCTTTTGTAGGAGCAATGTCCCGTCTGCCTTTCGAAAGAGAAATAGGACAACCGATAGATGGAAAACATGAATCGAGATTAGTCAACTACTACAATGTTATTACAAAAGTAATAGTCAAATCTCCAATTCTCGGATATGGTTCCGGAGATACCAAAGATGTTTTAACGAAAATGCATTCAGATGAACAAATAGGCTTTAAGCGTTACCTCAATGCTCACAATCAGTTTCTTCAAACAACGGTTGCCATCGGTGTCTTGGGCTTGGCGTGCTTGGTTGCAGTGTTCGTCTGCTTCGCTTTGCGGTTATGGAAAAGGAAGTATTTCGCTCTATTGGCAGGGCTTGCCATAATAGGCTTGCTGATGATGACCGAATCTTCTTTGGAGCGTCAGGCAGGAGTGCATTTCTGCAGCTTCGCTTTCTGTTGGTTATATGCAATCTCGTGTAAGAACAAGAAAAAAGAGAGAATCGAACAAGTCTGATTCCCTCTTCTCATTATGGTCGGCTATCTTTCCTCTACTCCAATTCTTCCTTGGGTTCTTCCGCTTCTTCAACCTCGGAATAATCTCCGTGATTGAGAACGAATTTTTCTTTTCCCTGAGTTTCTTCCTCCTCTTCTTCGCTTTCTCCTGCTATCTCGTCATCATTCTTCGATGAACCGAGGATTTCCTTATCGAATTCTTCTTCCGTGAACTTGGAATCCACAACGACATCGACTTTAACCATGTAAACCGCGTCTTCTGTTTCCAAAGGCACGACATAAAGAGAAGAACCGTCGGGTTTGGTTATCTTTTGGGCAGCATCGGCGTAACCTTCGCCATATTCGGCATCGAACATATCTCTTGCCTCCTGCGGTAAATTCTGGTAGCTCTTAATCAAATGTTTCTTTGTCTGTGCTTTCATTATATCCACTCCAATTTTTTTGCAATATTACGGATATTGAACCTAATGAAAGAGGGTTTCATACACTTTTTTTCGCCCGTTTGACGTAGCCTTTTGGTTGCCAGCGAAATAAAAATAGGATTTTATCTCATCACGTTGATATTTCCCGTGAATATTTTCTGTTTCGAGCCTTCTCTCACGGCAAAACGATAGAAATATGCACCGTCCGCAAGCCCTTCCGCAGCCCAATCGTTGGCGTATGAAACCGCTCGAAAAACCACCTTTCCCCTCCTGTCGAAAATGACAAGTTCGTTATCTGGATATTTCTCGATGTTGCGTATCTCGAAACGGTCGTTTATGCCGTCATTATTCGGAGATACAAGGTTCGGTATGCCGATTGCAGGCTCGAAAGCCGACTCCGCCCGTTGTCTTTCCTGCGGTTTTGCTTCACAAACTTCTTTCTGCGGCACGCTCTGCTCATGCCGCTGCCGTTCCACGGGCTTTGCCGTCGACATGCTCTCGCCATGCACCGCAGTTGCTGCGGGAGGAAGCACCGTTTCGGCAACAGGGACGACCTCTTTCTCCTCCCCCTTCACCATCTCTTCGTTTCCGATTTCCGAAACAGCGTTTGAGAAAAATAAATCGACGTTCGGCGAAATTGAAACGGCGTTTCGTTTTTTCGGAACTTCAATCGTTTTTTCCGCCTCGGCTTCCGTCGTGTTCTGCACGGTTTCCACAATTCTTGTTTCCGTCTTTGCAACAGGCTTTTCCTCCTTGACATCGCCTCTGCTCAACAGATAAACACCTCCGCCGGCAAGAGCCGCCAATGCAATGCCCGCAATGGTTTTTCCGACCACTGCCGAAAACTTTGCCGAAGAGGCAAGCGATGTTCCGGAAGAGTGAGCAACATCAGCCGATTGCGGCATTACCTCGTTCAATCCCGCTTCCAACTTATCCCAAACGCCATTCGGCACCTCTGCTTCGGCATCATGCAACCTGCTTTTGAACAATTCGTCCAACTTCATGACTTACTCTCCTTTCTCTTCTCCGTTTCAGTTAAATACATCTTCAATTTCTGCTTCGCTCTATAAAGAATCGTCTTAACGATTTCGACCTTTGAATTCAAACATTCGGCAACCTCCGCATATTTGTAACCATCTACGACAACCATGTTGAACACCGTTCTGTACCTCTCGTCCAAGGAATTTATCGCTTCGTACAACTCATCTGTCGAAAACCTGTCCTCCATCTCAAGCTCTTCGACGAACTCCTCTCTTTCTTCCCCTCGTTCCACCTGATTGCGTCTCAGTTCCTGTCGATGGAGGTTTATGCAGTTGTTTACCATTATGGCTTTCAACCAACTGCCGAAAGTCCCGCTGCCGTTGTACGAATCCATTTTCAGAAACGCATTGGTAAAGCCCGAAATCAAAGCATCTTCCGCCTCGGCGGAGCTTCGCATGTAGCGTTTGCAAATCGAGAACATAAGGCCTTTGTACCTCTCAAAAATCTTACGCTGAGCCACCCTGTCGTTTCTGCGACAGAGCTCCACCAATTCGACGATTTCCTTCTTTTCTTCCATATACTTTCGCTCGAAAGACAACGAAAAACGGAAAAAGTAAACAATCCGGAGAAACTTTTTTTCTATTTCACCACGAAATTTTGACGTATCGACCTTTCGCCAAGCCTCAAATCAAGCACATAACCGCCACTCGGAAGATTGAAATTCAACCTCATACGATCCACACCCTTCTTTCCTTTTTCGGAAAAGAGTTTCCTTCCCAAAGTATCGAAAACAGAAATGACGAAATCCTGCTCCGCCCTCGGGAACTCCACATTCAAACAACCCGTTGCAGGCTGAGGATAAACCTTTATGCCGCTTTGCTCCCCGGAATCAGGCTCAGCAAGCCCCACGACAGCCTTATCGCCAATCGCCATTATGTAATCACCCCTGCGAAGAGGCGTGGAGATATATCCCCTGCCGGAAGAAAGTTCGGCTGTCTCCACATACTCCCATTCACTGCCCATATCCGGACGATAAAACAACATAAGGGAATCCAAGGAAGCATACGAGGTCAACAGGGAGGCATCGAAGGGAATATCGGAACCCGCCACCTCATAATAGAACCTTGCTTCCGCTTCCGCATTCTCCGTATTCACACCCTCAATCGTCCAATAATGCTTGTCGGAGAACCTGTCCACGCCATGCTTTCCGACATTTGCACTCTCTCCCACCCAATGCAGAGTACTCCTTACAAGCAAACTATCGGTGCAAGAGTGAACGAAAACACGGCTATAAGAGTTCTTGAACTCGTAAAGACCTCTTTCGCCGATTTTCTTGTAAGAATCCGTCGTCAAATCGAAGAACTCTTCCTCCATATCCAAGAATGCCGCAACGGGAGTGAAAGGAAGCGAAAACGTATGCAGCTTCTGCGTACCGTCGTCTTCGATGGTACGCTTGCAAAGCCTGTAATCGGAAGACATGAAAGTAATCGGAAGACGTGCATTGCCGCAAACGGCATTCTCATCGACTGCACTGCGAGAGCGAATTCTTATCTCTGCGGAATTATTGCCGAAAACGGCTTCCGATATTGCGAAATGATGAGTGATGGTATCAAAAACGTAATAATCGAAAAAGTCCGTCAAATCGATGCCGGAGTAAGAAGAGAGACTGTCCCGCAAGGTGTGGGAATTTATATTGGAATAAGCAAAATCGTTCAACAGTTTTCTCACACTCGAATAGAAAAGACTGTCTCCCATATAGGCTTTCAAACTCATCGCAACCAAGGCTCCTTTGTCGTAAACGGTGGAAGAATACGTTCTGCTGCTGTCCACACCGGACAAAGCGAAGACACCCTCTCGGTAAGGCAACTTCGCAATCACCTCTTCCGCCTTTTGACGGAAATGTTCCTTTGCATATTCGCTGCCGTGCATGGCTTCAAGACTCAATCTCTCCGTGAAAGTCGTCCAACCCTCGTTTATCCACATATCGCCCGCACTTTCGCAAGTAATCAGATTGCCGAACCATGAATGAGCGAACTCATGCACCATCACGGATTGCGAAGAAAGCGAGAAAGAAGAAGCAAGAGAACGAACGAAAGCAATATTATCGACATGCTCCATGCTCCCCTGCGGAGTGGTGCAGTAACCCACCCGCTCGAAAGGGAAAGCTCCGAAAAGCCTTTCCATATTCGCAAAAGCGGAATCGAACTTCTCGAAATTACGATACACAGCCGCACTGTCGGAAGGGAAATAAAACACCTGCAATGGCACATTACCGTTTAAGGATTGCAGATTACGCTCCATAACGGCGAAATCCGCAACAGCCATGCTTGCCAAATAAGTTGGGATTTCCCTGTTCAGCGTCCAATGATAGGTATCCGAACTCTCGCCTCTGCTTACAGAATCCAACACACCGCCGCAAACAGCTTTCACATCTTTGTTCACGGTTATATCGAACCTGAATCGAGCTTTGTCGGTGAAGCTGTCCTTACATGCGAACCAAGCCCTGCCGTAAGCATGCGGGAAATCGCCGAAAGCAACGCCGAGATTGTAAATTATATCATTCGTATAATGAATACCTCCCCAACCGTAAGGCTCCACGTTGTTGCCTCCGTTATAGTAAACCCTCACTTCCACGTCCTCATTCGGCAAAGCGGGCTGCGGAAGCGAGAAAAGGATTTTATTTCCATCATAGTCGAATGCCACAGTCCGACCATTCACCAAGACGGAATCCACAAACTGATTTCTCAAATCGAGTTGCACGGAAACATCTTCCGAAGACAGCATACGCAAGGTCAACTTCGTGTAACCGATATGCCTGTTCGGCTGCAAATGATCGACATCGAGATTTATCTCATAGTCCGAGACATCGAAGTTCTGGGCAAACAACCCGACATTACAAAGATGCAACAGCAACATCGACAAACAAAAAACAACGGATTTGAATTTTCTCATATTCTTAAAGTCTTATAATTCAATCAAAGGAGCAAACAATCTTGCAAACGACAATCTGAATTTTTCTTTTGAAAACCTTACTTCTGCATAAAGGGCATGCATGATTTCGGTCAAGCCGAAATATCGACCGCTTCTCTCCGTGAAGCGAGAACGAAAAGCAATATAATGATGAAAAGCCCCATATCGTCATATTTTGATGAACAAACACCGCAACAGATGATTGCCGGCATGAACGGTGGCAAAGTTACGAAAAATAGTCAAGGCAACAAAAAGTTGCAAAAGTTCCGATGTTTTCAATTTTACGGATAGTAATTTCTTCTCGCAAAGGTGGAAAATCATCATAGAAGCAGACTTTAATCATTGCACAAAAAGAAAGGGGCTGACTTTTGCCCGCCCCTTCGATACAGTATGCCGATAATGTTATTGTTCTTTTCCGTTCAAGAAAGTACGGCTTACTTTGTTTGTGCCATAATAATATGGTATGTATTCGAGTGTAGGTATCTGTTTCGTGATATAGAAGTTGGCTTTCTTACCTCGGCATATTGAACCGTGTGTTCGGCTCAATCCCATTGCGTATGCGGAGTTTATGGTCGTTGCATTGAGGGCTTCTTGCGGCGTAAGACGGTAGTTGACGCATGCAAAGGTCATGACCATCTGCATGTTGCCGCTTGGAGAAGAACCGGGGTTGAAATCCGATGCCATTGCAACGGGTAGTCTGGCGGAAATCATCTTTCGAGCCGGAGAATACGGCATGTTAAGGAAGAATGCTGCTCCCGGCAAGATGGTAGGCATGGTTTTGGAGGATTTCAAGGCTGCGATTTCCTTATCGCCTACGCATTCCAAATGATCGACGGACAAGGCTCCGTGTTTTACACCCACTTCGATACCTCCGGAATAGTCCAATTCGTTGGCATGTATCTTTGGGGTAAGTCCGTATCGCACTCCTGCTTCAAGCATGCGGTCAGTCTCCTCGACGGTAAAGAAACCCGTGTCGCAGAAAACGTCTATGAAGTCTGCCAATTTCTCTTTTGCCACAAGAGGTATCATTTCGTTTATGACCAAGTCCACGAACTCGCCCTGTCTTCCCCTGTACTCCATAGGCACTCCGTGAGCTCCGAGGAAATTTGCCTTTATGGTCAGGGGTGAGTTCTCTTTCAATCGACGGATTACTCTCAACATTTTCAACTCCGCCTCTGTCGTCAATCCGTATCCGGACTTTATTTCCACTGCTCCGGTACCGAGGCTTGCTATCTCCTGCAAGCGTTTGTATGCATCTTCGTATAATTCGTCCTCATCGGTTTCCTGCAAGCGTTTTGCCGAGTTCAAAATACCGCCTCCGCGTTTTGCGATTTCCTCATAGCTCAATCCGCGTATCTTATCTATGTACTCTATTTCACGAGAGCCTGCATAAACCAAATGGGTGTGCGAATCGCAGAAAGAAGGCAGCACGAAGCATTGCTTTGCATCGATGATTTTGTCGGCGTTCTGCTCTTTCAATTCGCTCATCTTGCCGAAGTCGGCAATTTTATCGTCTTCAACGATAAGGTAAGCATCGTTTATGCTTTCCACTTCTGCCATTGCCTCTCCGCATACGGCTTCACGAGGGGTTTCTTCCGTCTGCACAAGGCTTTTTATGTTCGTTACCAGTGTTCTCATATTGCTTTTGTGTTTATTTCATTCTGATTGATAATGTCATTCCTATGTTCGGGGCAATGCCTGCAAAGCCCGGGTATGCGAATGGGGTGAGCGAAGCCGACAGGTCGTCGTTTATGTTGAAGTCGAAGAGGTGTCCGTAAACCATTGCATCGACGATGTTCAACAGATAGACGGCGGCGGAAAGCATTATGCCGAGTTGAAAATTTTTATCGTATGCTTGGTGCAGTGCAAGTATGCTTTCGTCGCTATATGTGGCGTAATCGGCAAGCAATTCGGCTGTGTTTCCGTTCAAACGGTTATAGTACTCGTCTTTAAACTTGATCGAGTTTTGGTAATTGCTTATTGCAAGGTAGGCTGTCGCTGCTCCGAGGGTGTAAATGACCGGAACTTTCCATATTTGTTTGTTATAAACCTGTCCCATTCCCGGAAGGATTGCGGAATAAAGCGTTGCACGCTTTGCCGAATGGGGTTTGCTTGCCGTAAAAGGCTCTTGCGAAAAAAGATTACTGCTCACGAGGAGCAACATCAGTGCAAATAAAAGACCTTTACGAGGGTTCATCTGTTATTTCTCGCTTTCCAATAATGCGATTATGCGTTCGAAGTCTTTGTCATTCTTGAAGGCTATGGTGATTTTGCCTTTACCTCTTTGGGAACGGGTTATCTCGATGTCCGTGTCGAGTTTAACGGACAATGCTTCGCGTCTTGCGGCATGGAAATCGGGCAGTTGTTTTTTCTTGATTTGCCCCTGCTGTTGTTTTTCCCTGCTTTGCTTTGCCAAATCCTCGACCTGACGAACGGAAAGACCTTTTTCGATGATACGTTTCATCATTTCGATTTGCTCGCCATCGGATTCCAGATTGACCAAACAGCGTGCGTGTCCCATCGAAATTTGATTATTGCGGATTGCAACCTGCACTTCCGCCGGCAGTTTCAAAAGTCTGAGGTAATTGGTTATCGTCGAACGGTTCTTTCCTATCCTTTCGCTCATCTGTTCCTGCGTAAGGTTGCATTCTTCTATCAATCCCTTCAATGCCAAGGCTATTTCAATGGCATTCAAATCCTCTCTCTGGATATTCTCCACCAAAGCCATTTCCATGACTTCCTTTTTGGTTGCAATCCTTATGTATGCCGGAATTTCGGAAAGACCTGCCGACTTTGCGGCACGGTATCTTCTTTCGCCTGCAATCAAGACATATTCACCGTTTTCTTTCATTACGGTTATCGGAACGATGACGCCGTTTTCCCTTACAGACTGCGTGAGTTCTTCAAGGGCTTGTTTATCGAATTCCTTTCTCGGTTGCTCGGGATTAGGCTTTATTTTGTCCAACGGAATATAACTCAACTCGGCAGCAAGCGTGCCTATATTGTTGTCATTCCTGCTTACGGGCGTTCCACCCAACAAAGCCTCCAAACCTTTTCCCAATGCCGATGTCTTTTTTGCTGCCATATTTCCGTTTTATGCTTTTGCCGTGTTCTTTTCTATGATTTCAACTGCCAGATTCATATAATTGACCGCTCCTGTGCTGCCTGCGTCGTACATGATTACGCTCAGACCGTGGCTCGGTGCCTCTGCCAATTTGACGTTATTGTATATGATTGTATTGAATACCACTTGCTGGAAATGGTGTCGCACATCTTCTGCCACTTGTTTGTTCAATCGCAAACGCGCATCGAACATCGTAAGCAATATTCCTTCGATTTCAAGAGACGTATTGAGCCTGCTCTGAACTATTCTTATGGTATTGAGCAATTTTCCCAAGCCTTCCAATGCGAAATACTGGCATTGCACCGGTATAATCACACTGTCAGCAGCCGTAAAGGCGTTTATGGTTACCAAGCCCAAAGATGGAGAACAGTCTATTATTATATAGTCGTACTCATCTTTGATCGGAGCGATTGCATTTCGCAGTTTTTCTTCCCTCTCATCAAGTTTCGGCAATTCCACTTCGGCTCCCACGAGGTCTATGCTTGCAGGCAGAAGATAAAGATTGGGTGTATCCGTTTCCACTATTGCTTCCCTTGCTTCGGCAGAGCCTATCAAACATTCATATATGCCTTTCTCCACACTCTGCGGCTCGATACCCACGCCGGAAGAGGCATTGGCTTGCGGGTCTGCGTCTATAAGCAATGTCTTCTTCTCCATCACAGCCAGAGCCGCACTCAAATTGATGGCTGTGGTGGTCTTTCCAACACCGCCTTTCTGATTTGCAACAGCTATTACTTTCCCCATCTTTCTTCTCCTTGTGTTTTGCAAAAAGAGCTGCTCCATAAAGCAGCTCTCTATTTGCTTATCGCTCAATGTAAATACTAATCGAACTTAATGTTTTCAAACTCCTTTTCAAAGCCATCGTCGCTTCTTTCCGTCTCATCATCGTCAAAAACAGGCTCTTCACCCGTTTCAACGAAACGAATCACTCCTTCAAGAGCGTTCTTGAACTTGGAATAATCTTCCTTATACAGAAATATCTTATGTTTTTCGTAAGAGAATGTGCCACCATCGTTATCGAACTTACGTTTGCTCTCCGTTATGGTTATGTAACGCTCGCCTTGTTTTGTTTCCTTCACATCAAAAAAATACGTTCTCTTACCTGCTTTTACAGCCTTTGAAAACACTTCTTCTCTTTCTCTCTCTTCCATTTTCGATTCGATATTCAGTTTTTATCCGTTGGCAAAAATACTAATTTATTTCCGATTGTCAAGATTTGCCTGTTCAAAAAAAAGCATTTTCTCGCTAAGACTTTGTGGCATAATCCCTTAATCCGAATATCGAGCTGCCGATACGCACAAAGGTGCTACCCTCCTCCACTGCTATTCGGAAGTCATGAGACATACCCATGGACAACTCGCAAAAGCTCTCTTCCTTTTCATAATACTTGGCTTTGATATGCTTGAACAAATCGCTCAAATGCCTGAACTCTTTTCTCGTTTGATTCAAATCATCGGTTACCGAGCCTATACCCATCAAACCGCAAATCCTCACATTCTCCAACATCTTGAATTCATCGCTCTCCAACAAAGCCTCCAACTCCTCTTCATCGAAACCGTACTTGGTTTCCTCGTCGGATATTTTGATTTGCAACAGGCAATCCATCACTTTCTCGTGCCTTATTGCCAATCTGTTTATCTCACATAGCAATCTGAAACTATCGACCGAATGTATAAGCGTCGCAATTGGCACGACATATTTCACTTTGTTTATTTGCAGATGACCGATGAAGTGCCACTCTATATCTTTCGGCAACACTGCACACTTATCCCTCATTTCCTGAGCCTTATTCTCCCCGAATATTCTCTGCCCTGCGTCATACGCCTGCTGCAAATCGCTTACCGGCTTTGTCTTCGACACTGCCACCAACCTCGTTTGCGGAGGCAAAAGAGACCGATAATGCTTTATGTTTTCCGCTATCGACATGATAAATCTGTTTTTAAGTTTCGTCCTTATCGGAAAGCCGAACCGGCTTTCACACCGCCAGAACTGCTGTTTTTCCTTTTCGGAATTGCAAAGTTACAACAATATTGCATAAATTTGCAAGCCTAAACAGTAAAGTAGTTTTTGATGAAGGTAAAAACAATGCTGTTCTTACTGCTTTCAGGCTTGATGGCCGTAAGCTGTTCGAACGAAAGACGCAATGAAAAAGCCATCGAACAAACCTTGGAATTGTTCTACAAACACATAAACGAAAGAGATTTCAAAGCCGTTTCGGCGGTTTGTTCCCCTCAAATGCAGAAAAGTCTCGATTTCATGAAGAATTTCGGTAACGATTTGGTCATCTACAAAGATTGGGTTGTGAAATCCGTAAAAGTATCGGGCAACAAAGCCGTGGCGAAAGTGCTTGTAACAGACCAATTCGACAACAGAACGGAATGTATATGGAAGTTGAGCAAAGTGAAAGACAAATGGCTTTTGGACGTTTTCAATTTCTCCTCGGCAGAGAACTTGGAACCTGTAAAAGAAAGCCCGAATAATGAAACCAAAGCAGAACCTGCTCCGACAAAAGCCCAACCCGCACCTGCCACAGAAAGCTCCACCACAAAGGAATGATAAAAAGAATACTTCACATAGTCAATCTGCTTTTCACCCTCATGCTTTTCGGAGTATATGCGGGAGCATTCATACGCCCCGAAGCCGCACCGCATCTATCCCTTTTCAGTTACGTGTATCCATTGCTGCTCCTCATCAATGCGGTATTCTGTATCCTTTGGCTCTTTTGGAAACCCATATATATTATTGTACCCTTGGCAGCAATCCTCGCAGGCTACGACTACATACCACGCCTTATCGGCACTTCCTCAGGCGAAACGGCTTCCGTAAACTCCATGAAAATAATGACTTACAATGTCAAAAACTTCACCCATGAAGCACAAAGCACTGCCGAATTGAGACAACGCAACATGGATTCCGTCATAGAAGTCGTCAAAAAGGAAAATCCCGACATTCTGTGCTTTCAAGAGTACAACGCCTCGAAGAACGGACAACACTCCGTCCACAGAATACTGACCCGCGAGCTTGGCTACGAATATTATTTCGCCCCTGCCGAATCCAAATACGGCGTAAGCGGCAGCGTGATTTACTCAAAGAAGAAAATCATCCGTTCCGGCTGTCCCTTCCCCATGAAAGAAGAATACCACTCCTTTGCATTCGCCGACATAAAAGCAGGAAAAGAAGTGATACGGGTATATAACGTTCATCTTGTCTCCTACAAAATCATGGACGAAGAGAAAAACGAAGTCGGCACATTGACGAAAGGACAAATTCCCGACAAGGAAATCTCCCTCGGAGTAAAAGACAAACTCATCGAAGCAAACAAAAAACGCAGCGTCGAAACAAGAGAAATGGTCGAATTGCTGCAACAAACCAAACAAAAGCACCTTGTGGTCGGAGATTTCAACTCCACGCCGTATTCATATACATACAGAGAGTTTTCCAAGCTGATGACAGATAGTTTCAGACAAGCGGGGAAAGGCCTTTCCGGCACTTACAACGGTCCTTTGCCCGCTTTCCGAATCGATTATGTCTTTTGCGGCGAAGGAATTAAAGCGACAAGCTATTGCGTAGGCGAATACCTGCATTCCGATCACAAACCCGTGATGGTGGACTTTGAAACGGAAAAGAAGAAATGAGAAAGAAAGAACGCTATGCCCTGACCATAGAGAAGCTCGACGGGCTTTTCCCCGATGCACAAACCGAACTGCACTACGACAACCCCTTCCAACTGCTCGTTGCCGTGATACTCTCCGCACAATGCACCGACAAAAGAGTCAATATCGTTACACCCGAACTCTTCAAACGCTTTCCCACCTCTGCCGAAATGGCAAAAGCAAGCGAAGAAGAAATATACCGCTACATCAAAAGCATATCATATCCCAATGCCAAAAGCAAAAACCTCTTGAAGATGGCACAAAGGCTGCACGAAGTATATAAGGACGAACTGCCAAAGGAGAGGAAGGACTTGGAAAGCCTCGCAGGAGTGGGACGCAAGACCGCCAACGTTATAGCCGCCGTGCTTTACAACCAAGCCGTCATGCCTGTCGATACACACGTCCACCGCGTCAGCCGCCGCATAGGCTTGACCACCGGAGCGAAAACACCTCTCGAAACAGAGAAACAACTTATGGCAAACCTCGACAAGGCTTCCGACATAGCCCTGCTCCATCATCAACTCATACTCCTCGGACGCTATATATGCAAAGCCCGCAAACCCGAATGCGAAGCCTGTCCCCTACCCGACTGCTGCAAGTTCTACGCTACCAAAAACAAAGTCTGAAAACTCGAATCGTCGATACCCGACAAGCAAAAAGGAGTAAAAACCGAACCGCAACCCGCTGCAAGCACAAAATCACTCGACCGTTTCAAACACAGCTGTACCAATAAACACCTTATTCTTATAAAGCCAAGCACTATCCCCCTCGACATAAATACTGTCGGCATTTCTGTTCTTTGAAGCCTCTTCGATAAGAACATCTCTGATGGATTCGGAATTTTTTCGCAGCAATCCTTCTTTTCCGAAAAGCACTTGCACAATCAACGCTGCCGATGCCAACACTATCGTTATGCTCAAAAGAACAATCTCTCTCTTTCTCTTCTTTCCCTCTTCCATGAAACATCGAATTATATCTTCATTATCTCAACCGCAGTCCTCTTTCTGCCGTTTGCCTGACAAAATCATCATTTCATCCGGCAAATATACTGCTTATTTCTCACCCGTCAAAATATATACGACGCTTTCTCATCACGCAGAATATATCTTCTGCACTCTCCGCAAACTTTTTCGACACGACAAAAGCAATATTTTTGAAAACCAAGCCGGAGAAAGGATTTGAAAACCGGACATTTCGGTTTCGCAATCCTATTATTCGTACCTTTGCAGACGAAACAACATAAAGATACAATGCAGGAAGAGTTCATCAATCTTACACCCGACAACATAGCAAACGAACATTTGTGCTGCATTATCCGCAGCCGGAAACCACATTGCGGCGTTGAAGCGAAACGCACATGGTTAAAAGAGAGATTGAAGGAAGGTCATGTATTCCGAAAGCTGAATGCCAAGGCGGCAGTCTTCATAGAGTACGCACCCTTGGAGAAAGCATGGGTGCCGATTTGCGGAGAGAATTATCATTACATCTATTGCCTGTGGATTAACGACAAAGCGTTCAGAGGCAAAGGCTATGCAAAAGAACTCATGGAATACGCAATAAACGATGTCAGGCAGAAAGGCGGCAGCGGATTGTGCATGCTCGGAGCAAAAAGGCAAAAAACATGGCTGTCCGACCAATCCTTCGCCAAGAAATTCGGCTTCGAAGTCGTTGACAGCCTCGATAACGGCTATGAACTGCTTGCCCTCTCCTTCGACGGCACGAAACCGCACTTTGCGGAGACAGTTCGCAAAAGCGAAATAGGAAACCAAGAACTCACAATCTTTTACGACGCACAATGCCCCTATATTCCGCAAAGTCTCACGCCCGTACGCACCTATTGCGAAACACACGGCATACCCCTCATTCTCAATCACGTGAACAGCTTGCAAGAAGCGAAGAACCTACCCTGCGCATTCAATAACTTTGCCGTATTCTACAAAGGCAAACTCGAAACAGTGAACCTCTTGAACATAGCCCAACTGAAAAAAATCCTCAACAAATAAACCACCGACTCACACCCCGACCGACCAAACGCCGATTCATGAGTACCGAAACGCCGCTTGGCGAAATTCTTTCGCCGTTTCATTTCCACAAAACGGCGGTTGCTTACGGATGATTCGATGGTTTTATAAATCAAAGGGTTATAAGAAAGGGTTTCATTGGTGAAAAGAAAGGGCGGAAGTGTTGTTGCTTCCGCCCTTTGGTGTGTTGCTTAATCGGGTTTTACTTCACGTAAGCGTTTTTCAACATTTTCAGATCCAAGGGTATGCCTGCCGAAATCTCGAATGGAAGAATGCCTATTTTCATATTGTCTGCCTTGTTGTGCTGTGCAAAGGTCGGACGATAGGTTAGGGCTATGCTTACGTCTTCACAAGAAAGTTTCAATCTTATCGGCACAAAGCCCGCTCTCTGATACAAGGCTCCGTCCTGCGGAACGTAGTAAGAGGGTGTTACGATATGGTTACCCTCTATCAAAGGCGATTTATAAGAGAATACATACACCGAATAGTCGGCTCCTATTCCAACTGAAAGGGAAAGAGAGGCTACGGGGTTGCTCTTGGAAAAGAAGTAGGCGTAACCGAATGAAAGGGATAGTCTTCCGGAAGTTGAGAAGCATTTGCCGTTGTCGTTCTCTTTCAAAACTCCGTACTCCACTCCGGCGTCCAAATCGAAGAATAAACCTGTTGCCTTGTGCAGGTAGGTGCGTCTGTCGCCCACACCTATACCCCAAGTCGGCAAATCGATTTCTGCAACTTTGTCATTGTTGCCGAATGCAGCCATGGATACGTACGGCTCGTTGATTTTCAAAAATTTTCCGCTTCCCGAAAAAGTTTCTTGTGCGTTCAGTCTGCCAGCAAACACGGTTGCAAAGAAGCAGACACAGATGATACTGATTTTTTTCATTGTTTGAAATTGTTTTTAATTGAACATTCTATTTTCTTACGGCTGTTCACCGCAGGCAAATATACAACAATATTTTCAATATGGGACAAAAAAAAGATTTATCTTTCTTTTCAAATGATAATACACCTTTTTTAGGATCGAAAAACGGGAATAAAGAAGTCCGAAACAGTGTAAGGAAGTTCTTTGTGCGGTTTGTTCTTGCATTGTAACTTGCTCTTTTTCGTGGCTTTGCCTTATCGGATTGTATGTGTGCTTGGAGAACGAGTGGTTTCCATGCTGTTTGTTTTTCTTCTCGGGCTTTTGTCATATCGATTGGCTGTATCCGTATCATGAAAGGGCGTTTCGCTTAAATATTCCGCCGTTTTATTCGTGATAATTCCCGATATGGGATTTTCAACAGGCGAAATGAAGAAATATTTCGGAAGTTGGTTTCGGTAAGGTTTGCTCTTGCGATTTTACTGCGGCAAAAGCAGGCGGGTTATCCGTTTACTCTTATTTTGAGTGTGTCGTATGCCAAACGGACATTGGCAGGGAGTTCCCGGTTGACGGCTTCGTGAAAGCCGAGGAAATGACTTATATGCGTAAGGTAGGCTTGCCGTGGTCGGAGACGGTCTATCAATGCAAGGGCTTCTTGAAGGGTGAAATGGGAGAAGTGTTCTTCTCTTCGCAATGCGTTGACGACCAAGCAGTCCAAGCCTTGAAGTTTGTCGATTTCCTTTTCGCTTATTGTTTTTGCGTCGGTTATGTAGGCGAACTTACCTATCCGATAGGCGAGAACGGGCAGAAGGTGGTGCATTACTTCGATGGGCTGAATGCAGAGTTCGTTCACTTGTATAAGGTCTTCGGACGTGATTTCCCTAAGGTCGAATTGAGGCAATCCGGGGTACTTGTTTTGTGCGAAAGCGTAGGCGAATTCGCCTCTTATGCCTTCTGCTGCATAGCGATTGGCATAAACGGGCATAGAAGTTTGCTGCAAATAGTTGAAAGAACGGACTTCGTCCAATCCTCCCACATGGTCTCTGTGGGAATGGGTGACAAGAATGGCATCGAGCCGCGATACATTTTCCCGCAACATCTGATAACGGAAATCGGGTCCCGCATCGATGGTCAGTTGCGTCCCTTTGTCCGAACGAATGAGTACAGAGGAACGCAGACGCTTGTCTTTCTTGTCTTTGGAAAGACAAACCTCACAGTCGCACCCTATGACGGGTATTCCCTGTGAGGTTCCTGTTCCTAAAAATGTTATTTCTAAATAGCCCATTTCAACCAAATCGCTCCCCATGTAAATCCCGCTCCGAAGGATGTAAGGATAAGGTTGTCGCCTTTCTTGAACTTATGTTGGTTTTCAAACATCAACATAGGGATTGTGGCTGACGTGGTGTTGCCGTACTTTTCTATGTTCACCAACACCTTTTCCGGTGCAAGCTCCAAGCGATTGCCTGTCGCCTTTATTATTCTCAAATTCGCCTGATGGGGCAATAGGTATGCAATATCGTCAGCCGTCAGGTTGTTTCGCTTCATTATCGTCTCGGTTGCCTCTGCCATTTTCACCACTGCCCATTTGAACACGGCTTGTCCTTCCTGATAAATGAAGTGTTCTTTGGCATCGACGGTCTGATGGCTTGCCGGTTTGACGGAACCGCCTGCCACCTGATGCAAATGCTTCACTCCTTCTCCGTCGGAGAAGAGAACTTCGTCCATCAAGCCGTAAGGTTCTTCCGTCGCTTCCACCAATACGGCTGCCGCTCCGTCTCCGAAAATCGGACAGGTTGCTCTGTCTTCGTAATTGGTGATTGCCGACATTTTCTCGGCTCCGACAACGATTGCTCTCTTGACGAAACCTGCTTCAATGTACTTTGCTGCCGTGGTAAGACCGTAAATAAAACCCGAACAACCGGCATTGACATCAAAACCGAAGCCATGCTTGACGCCGCACTTGTGTGCAATCACGTTGGCAGTCGCAGGAAAAACCATATCCGGCGTAACCGTGCAACAGATTATCAATTCGATTGTGTCGGGAGATATGTTCTTTTTCTCGAAAATACGTTTTATGACGATTTCCGCCATATCAGACGGACCCTTTTCGCCTTTCAATATGTGTCGTTCCTTGATTCCGATACGCGTCATTATCCATTCGTCGTTCGTATCGACCATTCGGCTCAACTCATCATTCGTAAGAATATAATCGGGAACGTATCCCTCAACCGCCGTTATGGCAGCCCTTATCTTAGACATCTTCTAAAATTCTTTATTGTTTATTTCCCGTCCGACAAAGCTTCACGCAATTTTTCGATTATGCCCGATGCCGAAATCGTTTTGGACTGCAACACCATGCTTTTGATTGCTTTTTCGTTTGAAATACCGTGTCCGATTATCACCACTCCGTTTGCGCCAAGCAATGGTAAGCCTCCGTATATCTCGTAATTGAATCGTGCGATGTAATCGTCAAACAACTTCCTTTTGACTATCACTCTGGCGAATGCTTCGGTGTGTTTCATCAAAAGGTTGCCTACAAAGCCGTCGCAAACCATCACATCGACATTGCTTTTGAAGATTTCAATCGGTTCTGCGTTGCCTATAAACTCGTAGTGTTTGTTTTTCTTCATCAGACTGAAAGCCGCATGGGTTTGTGCATTGCCTTTCTCTTCCTCTTCGCCTATGTTGACCAAAGCTACTTTCGGTTCGGCTATCCCCAACGCACACTTGGCGTACATGCTTCCCAAAAGTCCGAATTGCTCCAATACTTCCGGCTTGGCATCGGGGTTTACGCCCACATCAACAAGCACTGTTACTCCGCCCTTTTCCTTAGGCACCAAAGCGGCAAGGCATGGCCGTATTATGCCTTCCATGGGACCGACGGAATACATGGTACCTACCAACATGGCTCCCGTGCTGCCTGCACTGGCAAAACTGTCTATGCGTCCTTCTTTAAGATACCGGAAACCGACTGCAAGACTTGAATCGGGCTTATGGGCAAATGCTTTTATCGGTTTGTCGTGCATATCGATTACATCTTCCGTATGCACAATCTCGAAAAGGTTTTCGTCTTCGCCCTGCTCGGAAATAATCCGCAATATATCGTCCTTGCGACCGAAAAGGACTATCTTATCATCGGAAGACAAGTCCTTCTTCGCTGCTATTGCACCACGTACAACCGATTCGGGAGCAAAATCGCCCCCCATTGCGTCCAATCCTATCCTCATGGCTGTCGGATTTTACGCGTCTGCCTCTTTCTTGATGGCTTCCTTACCTCTGTAATATCCGCATTCGGGACATACTCTGTGCATTTGTACTGTCGCTCCGCAGTTGCTGCAAGTGGATAATTGTACGCTTTCAACTGCGTGGTGTGTTCTTCTCTTTGCTGTTCTCGTTTGCGAGAATCTGCGTTTTGGATTTGGCATATTACCTTGTTGTTTTTAGTTGTTATTCAAAATTTATTTGTTTCAGAACGTCCCATCTCGGGTCTGTTCCTTGTTCTTCTCTCAATTCGGGAGTGTTCAATATATCCGTCATTTCCTGACTGCAAATCTGACGATTTCCTTCCACTTCTCCGTGTACGCATCTCATCGGTTTGCTCAGCATGACATACTCGTAAATGAGTTTACTCAGGTCGAAAGAGTGTTCGTTCCGCGGTATCACGCACATATTCTCGTCGGATTCTTCGTATGTATCGCCGAACCCGACATAATATTCCCGCTCGAAATTCAAAGGAACGGACATTTCCTCCAAGCAACGGTCGCATGCCACGACTATTTCTCCTTTGACTTTGAACAAAAACACCAACTGCCGTTCACTCTTCTCCATCGTGAAATCCAAAAACAAGTCTGCGTCCAGAATATCCTCTGCTTCAAATTCTTCAAACAACTTTCTGTCTATCCGGAACTCGTATTTATGAATTCCGTTCGCCAGACCTGCAAATTTCACCACGTATTTTTTGCCCATAAATTCAAAAAAATGTACGCTCGTTTACGAGTTTGCAAAGGTACGTCTTTTCTTTCATTTGAACAAACAAAAGACCGAAAATTGCAAACAGCCGTTTGTGAACAATCCTGCTTTATTCCTTGAACCTTATATTGGTCATCGTTTTTTCGCAATAGTGGCATTGCAATTTCAAAGGCGACTTGTCTACCACATTGAAGTTCGTCTCTATATTGTCTTCAATATTGGTTATGCAGTTGGGGTTGATGCATTTCACTATGCGGCGAACCGTATCCGGTATTTCAAGGTTTTTCTTCTCCACGACCTCATAATCCTTTATTACAATCATGGTTGCGTTCGGAGCAATCAAAGCCACCTTGTTCACTTCCGTTTCTTCAAAGAATTTGTTCTTCACTTTGATTATACCTTTTTTGCCATATTTCTTGCTCGAAAGGTTGGTGCCGATAAGCACTTCGTCTTCGTACATGTCGAGGTTCAATATCTTGACAACCTTATATACTTCACTTGCCGGTATGTGGTCTATCACCGTTCCGTTTTCTATTGCGGATACAACCAATTCCTTTTTGCTGTTCTGTGTCATCTTTCTTCTTCTTTTTCTTTCGGCGTTTCGTCGTTACGGAACGCCGTTTCGATTTTTTCTTTCTTCGATTCGTTTTTCTCAAACGCCGTTTCACTCACGGCTGTTTCCGGATGCTATTTCGCTCCCAATATTGCAGCCATAAGGGCTTGTCTTACATAGACTCCGTTCTGTGCCTGTTGGAAGTAATAGGCATGAGGAGTTGCATCGACGTCCATTGCGATTTCGTTAACTCTCGGAAGAGGGTGGAGAACCTTCATCGTAGGCTTGCAACCGTGCAGAGTGGCTGCTTCCAATATGTAACAATCCTTCACCTTTTCGTATTCCAACGGGTCGGAAAAGCGTTCCCGCTGTATTCTTGTCATATATATAATGTCGGAAAACGGTATCACATCTTCCAAATCAGCGTATTCATAATACTTCAAGCCTGTTTTCTGAATGTGCATCTTAACGGAAGATGGCATTTGCAACTCAACTGGGGACACGAAGTGGAATGTGGCATTGAAATTGCACATTGCCTGTACCAGAGAATGCACCGTCCTGCCGTATTTCAAGTCTCCGACCATCGTTATTTGCAGATTGTCCAACGTACCTTGGGTTTTGCGAATGGAATAAAGGTCGAGCATACATTGCGTCGGGTGTTGGTTCGCACCGTCGCCCGCATTGATTACGGGAACACTCGCAACCTCGGAAGCATAACGAGAAGCCCCGTCGCGAGGGTGCCTCATGACGATAAGGTCGGAGTAACTGCTCACCATTTGTATCGTATCGTGCAAACTTTCTCCCTTTTGCAAACTTGTCGCAGCAGGATTGCTGAAACCGATTACCCTTGCCCCCAACATGTTTGCGGCACTTTCAAAACTCAAACGCGTTCTTGTCGATGGTTCGAAGAAGATTGATGCCACAACCTTGTCGCTCAAAACCGGCTGTTTGGGATTTTTCTCGAATTCTTCTGCCAAATCAAGGATTTGAATATACTCCTCTTTGGTGTAATCCGTGATTGAAATAAGGTTCTTGCCTTTTAAGTCTGCCATAATATTATTGTTTTTATACCATATAATTATATACTCGCATCATCTGCCGAAAACAACACAAAAAAAACGACCTTCCGACACCGGAAAGCCGCTTTCTACATCTGAAACAAATAACCGACGAAAGAGCAACTCTCTTCACAACAACAAACTCTCTCGGGTATCGAATGTATCATCATTGTACTTGTTTTCATTCTTGCAAAGGTACAACCTTTTTCGATAACGGCAATACGAAACGCCGTTTCATTACGATTGAAACGCCGATTGAGAAAATTTTTCCGCCGTTTCGTTCCGATAAAACGGCGTTTTATTTTCGACCTTTGCATATTGCGGTAAATCAGAATGTTGATTTGTATGAAAGCAAAGAGCCTGCACACTTGTGTCAGGCATGATGAACGGCATGATTTTCCAATCTGCCGAAATTTTTCGACGAAATAATTTGGCAGATTGGAAATTTAGTCGTATATTTGCGGCGTTAAAATGATAATTAGCAAAAAAACAACGAGTTATGAAGAAGACTATCTTTTTATTGTCGGCTTTGATGTTTGCCGGAGCGGCGTTTTCGCAAGAGAAAACGGAGGCTGATTATGTGGAATACGGAGTAGACGAAAGCAATCCGAACACTTACAGGGCTCTCGATGTGCAAATGCCAGATGGTTCCAAGAAAACCGTATTTTTCAAGAAGAAACATTTCAAGCAAGAAAACATGCAGGGTTATTCCTCCACCGAGACGATATACCCTCTTCCCGAAAAAACAGCCTCAGACGGCTCGCCGATTCCCGATACGGACAAGCTGATGAGCGTAATCGCCAAGAAGAAGAGAAACAACGAGTATGTGAAGGAGATGTACGAAGAGAACGGAGCTTACTACCTGCTCTTCCACCCATGTTCCGAAGCAAAGAAACAGTAGGGGCGCATACCTACTCTTTTTGGTCATGTTCTCCTATCCCTGCTTTCGGGGATAGGTTTTTGTAATTTTGGGAAGAAAATGAAAAAAGTGGTTTTTATTTTGATGTTTCCGGTATTTGTTGGGACGGTAATGGCTCAAACCGGCACATACGAGGTGAAGAAGTTTTGCAAAGAAGGTCTCAATGTAGAGGGATTGCAATCCGATGTACTCACTGCTCTTTATAATAAATGCGTAGAGCAAATCAAGCCGCAGAAAGTGGTGATTGACGATAAGGGAATACGCTTCGAACTTGCGGGCGACGGCGTAATAGAACTCGAATGCGACGTACGGCAGGAGGGCAAACGGTGGTTCTATGATGATTACATGGTCATTGAAAAAATCGGTAGAAAGAAGTACGTGGTTCGATTGAAGAACGACAGTCCTCTCATGTACCTTAGCAAAACGGAATAGAGTTTTGAAGAGAAGCATTGCTTACGGCAGTCGGCGGCATTCCCTGTCCCGAACTGCCGTTTTTGTTTTCGCTTTCTTGTTGTTTGGGCGAAATGTCGTACCTTTGCAGTTTAATTTAGCATACTTATGAATTTTGAAACCACCGGTTTGTTTCCCGAACTGTTGAAGGCGATAGGAGATTTGGGATTCGAGAACATGATGCCGATACAGGCGGAGGCAATCCCGCTTTTGTTGAATGAGGAGTGTGATTTGATTGCCTTGGCTCAGACAGGTACGGGAAAGACTGCCGCTTTCGGTTTACCGCTCATTCAGAAACTCGACTACGACAACAAAAACATAGAAGGAATAATCATTTGCCCCACAAGGGAGTTGTGCATTCAGATAACGAATGACTTGAAGAAGTATTCCAAGTACATGAAGCACTGCCCCGTCGTTCCGGTTTACGGTGGTGCGAGCATGGAAATGCAGATAAGGGAGTTGAAGAAGGGTGCCAAAATCGTCGTTGCCACTCCGGGAAGAATGAACGACATGATTCAACGCCGTAAGGTGAACTTGTCGGAGGTCAAATACGTCGTTTTGGACGAAGCGGACGAGATGCTGAACATGGGTTTCAAGGAAGACTTGGACGCAATCCTGCAACAAACGCCTCAAAGCAGGCACACATGGTTGTTTTCCGCCACAATGCCGAAGGAGGTCGAGGAAATAGCGGCGAATTATCAGAACGAGCCGCAACGAATTCAGATAGGAAGCCGCAATCAGGGCAGCGACAATGTGCGACACTTCTATTACCTCGTTCATGCCAAGGACAGGTATTTGGCATTGAAGCGTATTGCGGATTACTATCCCGACATATACGCCATTATCTTCTGTCGGACGAAGGTGGAGACGCAGGAGGTGGCGGATATGCTGATAAGGGACGGATATAATGCCGACAGCCTTCACGGGGATTTGTCTCAGGCTCAAAGAGACCACGTGATGAGTCGCTTCAGATTGAAGAATATTCAGATGTTGGTGGCAACCGATGTGGCGGCAAGAGGTTTGGACGTGAACAACCTCACTCACGTAATCAACTATAACCTTCCCGATGAATTGGAACAGTATGTCCACCGCTCCGGAAGAACGGGTCGTGCGGACAAACAAGGTATTTCTATTGCCATACTCAACCTTAAAGAGAAATATAAGATAAAGAACATCGAGCGTCTCATAAAAAAGACTTTCGAGAAAGCCCAAATACCGACCGGAAAGCAGGTTTGCCGCAAACAGCTCTTCAATATGATAAACAAAGTCGAGCAGGCTGTGGTCGATGAGGACGAAATAGGCGACTTCCTGCCCGAAATAATCGCAAAATTAAACTGGTTGGACAGGGAGGAACTTATAAAGAAATTCGTATCTTTGGAGTTCAATCGTTTTTTGGACTACTACAAAGGAGCTCCCGACCTTAATGTCGATGAGAAAAAGGCGGTTAAGAAAGATGAAAAGGCCGGCAAAAAGAAGTCTGCGACAAAAGGCAAGGGCGGATTTACGAGAATGTACATTTCATTGGGCAAACGAGACAAGGTGGTGCCGCAAAGGATAATCGCCTTGATAAACGAAGCCATGCCGAACGACAGAGTGGGCATAGGAAGAATAGATTTGATGGACAATTTCTCCTACGTGGAAGTGGAAAGCGGTTGTGTGGAGGATTTGATGTTCGCAATGGCGGACAAGTTCGTCAGAGGCAGACAGATAGTCTTTGAACCGGCAGAAGCCAAACGCAAGAAATCAGACGCAAGAGAAAGAAAGGGCAATACGAAATCGAAGAGCAAAGCGTCCTTCAAGGAAAAGGATAAAAGGAAAAGCAAAAGACGTTAAACCATAATAAAGATACAGACATGGCACACTTGGTTTCACCTTCACTGTTATCGGTGGATTTTCTCGAATTGGGCAGAGGCATTGAAATGCTCAACCGAAGCAAAGCGGATTGGTTGCACTTGGACGTGATGGACGGGCTTTTCGTTCCCAATATATCGTTCGGACAGCCGGTCATGAAGCAGATTAAGAAAGTTGCAAAGAAGCCCTTGGACGTGCATCTGATGATTGAGAAGCCGGAACGTTACTTCGATGACTTCAAAGCCTGCGGAGCGGATATTCTTTCGGTTCACTACGAGGCTTGCACGCACCTTCACCGCAACCTTGGCAGAATACGAGAATTGGGAATGAAGTCCGGAGTGGTTCTTAACCCGCATACGCCGGTTGTTCTTCTGGAAGACATTATCGATATGTGCGATGTGGTAATGCTTATGAGCGTCAATCCGGGTTTCGGGGGACAAAAGTTCATTGAGAACATATATGACAAGACCTCTCGCCTGAAGGAGTTGATTGAAAGGAAGAATGCGGACTGCCTTATAGAGATTGACGGCGGCGTAACGGTCGAAAACCACAAACGTCTCATCGAATGCGGAGCCGATGTCTTGGTTGCAGGCAGTGCAGTCTTCGCTTCGGAAAATCCGGTGGAGACGATAGGACTGTTGAAAGAAGCATAAGGAAAACGAAACATGAGTTTGTTCGGTATTTTCGGTAAAAGGGAAAAGAGATTGAAGGAAGCGATAGATTTGAGCGTTCTTCACACCGACGTTCACTCCCATCTCATTCCCGGAATAGACGATGGCTCGCCGGATATGACCACCTCGATGGAGTTACTCAAAGAATTCGAGCAACTCGGTTACAAAAAGATAATCACCACACCGCACGTAAAGGAGGAGGTATTCCCGAATGATGTCAACGAATTGGAGCAACGTTGCGAGCAATTAAGGCAACAAGCCCGTTTGAACGGCATACAAATCGAAATAGAAGTCGGAGCAGAGCATTTGATCGACGATGAATTCCACCAAAGGTTGAAGAACAATCTTTTCAAGACCTTTTCCGGAAAACATCTCTTGATAGAGCTTCCTTTCATCGCCCCTCCGCTCGGATTGAACGACTATCTCTTCAAATTGCAACTCGAAGGCTACGACCTGATACTTGCACACCCCGAAAGGTATCTGTATTGGATTAACGACTTCGACAAATTCGTGGCGTTGAAAGACCGAGGCATTCTCTTCCAAGTGAACATCATGAGTTTCGGAGGCTATTTCGGTAAAGAGGTTCGCTATCTGGCAAGGCAGCTTGCCGACAACAACATGGTGGAACTTCTCGGCAGCGACGCACACGGCTCAAGGCATTTCGCCGCCATAAGAGACAGTTTGTTCGACCCTGTTTTGGACAGATTGATAAAGTCAGGAAATATAATAAACAAAGAGTTTTAGAAATGGAAACACTGAATGCAATAAGCCCGATAGACGGAAGATACCGCAGACAGGCTGAAAAATTGGCCGATTACTTTTCGGAAGCAGCTTTAATCAAGTATAGAGTCAAGGTGGAGGTCGAATACTTCATTGCTCTCTGCCGTCTGCCTTTACCGCAGTTGAATGATGTCGATCCGAATACCTTCGAGACAATGCGAAACATCTATCGCAATTTCTCTCTCGAAGATGCAAAGGAAGTGAAAGAGATTGAAAAGACAACGAACCACGATGTGAAAGCCGTGGAATACTTCTTAAAGAGGCACTTCGACGCTTTGGGATTAAGCAAACACAAGGAATTCATTCACTTCGGGCTGACTTCTCAGGATATAAACAACACTTCCGTTCCCATGTCTTTGAAAGACTGCCACAATGAGGTGCTTCTACCGATGTTAAAGGAGGTTACGGATATTTTGGCAAGCAAAGCGGAGGAATGGAGACAAATTCCGATGCTGGCACACACCCACGGACAACCCGCTTCTCCCACTTTGCTCGGCAAGGAAATGCAAGTGTTCGTCTATCGTTTGCAACAACAACTCGCATACTTCGATACCATTCCTTTCTCTGCCAAATTCGGAGGAGCTACCGGCAACTTCAATGCCCACAACATAGCCTTTCCTCAATACGATTGGGTCGATTTCGCAAACCGTTTCTGCGATTCCTTGGGATTGAAACGCTCATTATACACCACTCAGATAGAGAACTACGACAATCTTGCGGCATATTTCGACAACCTTCGCCGCTTGAACGTAATTCTTATGGACTTCTGCCGAGATATGTGGCAGTATATATCCATGGAATACTTCAAACAAAAAATCAAAGAGGGCGAAGTAGGTTCTTCCGCAATGCCTCATAAGGTTAATCCGATAGATTTCGAGAATGCGGAGGGCAACCTCGGAATGGCGAATGCCGTTTTGACCCATCTTTCCTTGAAACTGCCGATTTCAAGAATGCAAAGAGACCTCACGGACTCCACCGTAAGCCGCAACATAGGCGTTCCAATTGCACATATCCTCATAGCACTCAACTCGATAACCAAGGGAATGAACAAACTCATACTCAACCGAAGTGCATTGGAGCATGACTTGGAGGAGAACTGGGCTGTGGTTGCAGAAGCCTTGCAAACAATCCTCAGAAGCATAGATTACCCTAACCCTTACGAGACATTGAAAGCCTTGACCCGCACAAACGAGAAGATAACCGAGAAAACAATCTCCCGCTTTATCGAAACGCTCGATGTCGATGAGGAAACAAAGCAACGAATGAAAGCCGTAACACCGTCAAACTACGTTGGTGTTTACGGAAAGCAGGCTTGATGTGAAACAAGAAGGCAGAAAACAAATAACAACCGAATATTTGAAGCCATACATCGGGAACGTGGTACTATACTTCGTTCTCGTATGTATGGCTACCGCCTTTTCCATAGCCTCAATACTCTCCATAAGCAACTTCCTTCAAATCTTGTTCTCCACGAACGCCCAAGCGGTCGCCAATCCCTCGCGTTTGGAGCAACTTCTCAACGATATATACCTTTATTTCATTCGGTTCGGCAAAACGAATGCCCTTTGGATATTTGCAGGAATAGTCTTCGGCATATACTTTCTCAAAGACATCTTCACTTACGGAGCCTCTTATTTCGCCGCTTCCACAAGGTACAAAATCCTTCGCAACATACGCCGCGACCTTTTCCGACAATACACGACGCAACACATCTCTTTCGTGGATTCATACAAGAAAGGAGACCTGCTTTCGAGGATAAGCACAGATGCGACAGAGTATGACCAAAACGTCTTGCAGGGATTGCAGAGCCTCGTCTCGGTAATCATCAACGTCGTTCTTTACTTCGCAATCCTACTTTACCTCAATCCGCTGCTAACCCTCACCGCCTTGGTCGTCGTACCCCTCGTCGGCGGAGCCGTATCCCTCGTTTCACGCAAATTGCGTAAAGCATCGAGGAAAATGCAAACCGAATCGGCTGAACTCATATCCAAATTGGAAGAAACCATTTCGGGCCTACGCATTATCAAATCCCACACCGCAATCGAATTCATGAACAAACGCTTCTCCGACTTCAACAGCGCCTACACCCGTTTGCGGACAAGCATTTACAGAAGAGTAGATCTCGCCTCTCCGCAAAGCGAATTCTTCGGCAACTGCATGGTTATCGGCATACTTCTCTTGGGAACAAGCCAAATCATCTCCGTTCCGCCCAAGATGAGTGCCGAAATGTTCATCGTATATCTGATAATATTTTCCCTAATCATAAAACCAGCCAAAGATTTCACCACATCGCTGTACAACATTCGCAAAGGCAAAGCCTCCGAAGACCGAATGGCTGAAATCCTTTCGGCAGAAAACAAATCCGAAAACATGGAAACAGAACGCAGAATCGAGAAAAAAATCAAAGCAATACGCATTAAGGGCGTTTCCTTCTCCTATTCGCAAACACCGGTATTGAAAAGCATCAACATACCGATACGAAAGGGAGCCCCCCTCGCCATAGTCGGACCCAGCGGAGCAGGGAAAAGCACGCTGATAGACCTTTTGATGAAATTCCGCATCCCGAGCGAAGGAGAAATCTACTTCAACAGGATACCGATAAGCACGTTAAGCGAAAACGAAGTACGAAGACACATAGCAGTGGTCTCGCAAGACACCATACTCTTCAACGACACGGTGGCGAACAACCTCGCTTTCGCCAATCCGGATTGCAACATAGAGGACATAAAAGCCGCAGCCAAGGCAGCCAAAGCCGACGAGTTCATCGAAAAACTCGAAAACGGCTACAACACCATCATAGGAGAAGGCGGTTGCACCCTCTCGGGAGGACAAAAACAACGCCTCGCCATAGCAAGAGCCATATTGCGGGACGCAGACATACTCATACTCGACGAAGCCACCGCATCCCTCGACACAATCAGCGAAAGATACATACAGGAAGCCATAGACGCAATCTGCAAAGAACGAATCATCATCACCATCGCCCACCGTATCTCCACCATCAGGCACTACCCGCACATCGTCGTCATGAACCAAGGCGAAATACAAGCCATCGGCAAACACGAAAGCCTCATTCTCCGCAACGAACTCTACGCCTCGCTCTGCCGCCTGCAAAACATAGAACCCGAACACGCCGACACCACTGCACCTACCCCCGCAGAGGAGCGACAAGCCACCGACGAAATCTCCACGACCACCGTGGAAGAACCGGCGGAGACCTCAACCGAAAACTCAAACGCCGATTCGGAAAAATAATACGGCGAAAGAATTCAGCGAAGCGGCGAAAGAAAAAATTCTTTCGCCACTTCGCTTTTGTATATCACGGAGTGCCGGTTTTCAAGGATTGAAAACCGTGATTTCTCCTGTATTCGCTTACTCGAAATTCAATACTCCCAAGATGTTTCCTTTGCTCAACAAATTTCTTTCGCAAATATCTTCTATGTCTGCTCCTGTTCCTTTGAACGAATAGAACATTTTTTCACTTAACAGGACGTATTTCCATTCTCTATTCATTCTCTCATTTTCGTCAAGTGTGTTTATCTTTTCACACCATTCCGTTGCCGCAATTTGCTTTGCCCTGACGTTGGCTTGACTTGCGGCTTCCGTGCCTTTGGTCTCTATTATATAGATATGTTCCTGCGTTTTGACGATAAAATCAGGGCTGTACCATGCGAGCATTCCATCTTCTCTCATATAGGGAACCTTTGCGAAATAATGCTTGTACTCATCTATCTTCAAGAAACTCTCTACCATTGCGTCTTTATCAAAAAATTCTCCGAATATTTTCTCGAATCCGCCGCTGTTGGCAGGGTAACCGAAACGCTTGTATATCGTTTTCCTTGTTTCAAATGAATAGACCTCTCTCATTTTCAATTCCTCGACCGAAGAAAACCATACTTTCTCTACCTGTCCACCAGTTTTGACACAATTTTGCTGCAAGTTGAAGATGTAATTATTCAGAACTTTCAAGATATGCGAGGAGACATAACCGTCTGCCGACAAAAGAATTTTCCAATTATTGTTTTCGTAAGGGTCGAAGTTGCACTTGAACAAACGAGTTCTGATATAACTATCCGCAATGCCTGTCAGCTCCCCTTTGAACACCTGCAAAGCCGGCACTCTTCCGCTTTTCTTTCCGTCCAAACTTGTGTTACCCACATTGCTTACAAGTTTCTGCAAATAGACATTGTAAGAACTTGCGGAGAAAAGACCGACATCTACGGTATAACTTCCCCATTGACCCTTTGAAATCACATCATGCGACACGAACTCCTCCCATTTCTTTGCCATAATCTGCTGCAACTGCTGCAAAGAGTAGTTTTCTAACGGTTCAAAGCCGCTTATATCGACCTCATCAAAGCATATCTCATCCTCACTCTCGCTCATAATTCTCGGAATGTACATATCATACCTTTCGTAATCCTCTTTCAAACCCACGCTTATCACATCGCCCGTTACCGAACCGCCTTGCGGGCTTTCATCTTCCACTTCGCCTATACCGATACCCTCACTCTCCAAATTCTCCCAGAACTCTATAAACTTGGGATGCTCTATGATGAAGAGAATATCATAATACGCACCCAGGTTTTCCTTATCGAGCAAAGCCCTTCTTATTTCCGCTTTCGTGCTGCGGTATTCCGGCTCACGGAACATAAACCTCAATCCCCTGCCTACTATTTGCTCCAAAAGGATATTGGATTGCGAAGCACGCAAAGGCACAATCACACAAACGTTGTTTACATCGAATCCCTCTCTGAGCATAAGCACGGAAATGATAACCTTGGGTGTTTTGTGCTTGTCGATATTGAACAACTTCTCTTTAAGTTCTTTCCATTCCCCTTCTGAAACCTCGCCTTTCTTGTCGGAATCTATCCTCACCACTTCTTCCTGTTCCAAACCGCAACCCTCTACACCGGTCATGAATTCAAAGACAGCTTGCGACACTTCGGTATCCTCACAAAGCACCAACATCTTAGGATATTTTCCGATGTCGTTAAAGCCCTCTTCCAAGATATTCAGCCTTGTCAGTCCTGCTTTCAACATCATTCTTTGCCCGTCGCTCAATGACAAGAACCTGCCTCGCTCGTCCCTTTCGGCAGAATAGTTCAAGTCTTCTAAGTCTGTCAACTCCTTTCGCCTGTCGAGGCTTATCATCTTGGCCAAATCCTCGTTTATGGCAGTACTTAAAGCGAAGTCAGAAACCACATGAGGAAAATACATCTTGTTTTCTTTCTTGCCACTGCCCCTGACAACGTAAGGAGTAGCCGAGAAATCGATCTGAACCCTCTGTTTGTTCTCGCCCGACATGATTTTGTTCAAGACTATTTGCCATTGCAAATCATCATCGTGTATATGATGAGCCTCATCATTGATTATGACCAAATCCGGCAAGGATTGCAGGAACTCTACTTCCGTTCCACGCAAATATTTGGCATCAAGTCTTTCAACATCTTCTGCATTTTTCTTATCAAAACACATCGGAAGCAAGTCCGAAACCAAACCCGATTTGTCTTTTGTCTTTTTCTTATCCTTATCCGACGTAAACAAGTGCCAATTCGTCAAAGCAATCAAGCCTCCGCCCGTAGCCTTGCGACATATACCCTCGTCCTTGCTCACGGTGTTGTTCTGCAAGAACGAGAACATCTCTTCGCGATACCCTTCAGGCAAAAACAACTCCTTGTTTCGCATAAAGTCATTCGTGGAAAAGTCTCTTTCCGTACCGTTTGACATCAAGCGTCCCTTGTAAGCGTCCAACAAACGTTCATAAACAATAATCCCCGGAGCCACAATAAGGAAATTGCAAGAGAACCTGCCGCTTCCCTCCTCTTCATGCCTGCAATTCAGCACCTGCCACACCAAAAGAGCGTGCATAACCCATGTTTTACCAGTGCCGGTTGCCATCTTGACAAGATACTTCGGCAAATCATAACTTTCCTTTCCAAGAGAAGGCAAAAGGTTCTGCTCACCGAACAAACAACTATCCTGTAAGAGTTCAGGTGCAACGGTGTTGTAAATATCATAAACGCTCTTTACATTCAAGACTTCGTGCAAGTAAATCACATTAAGAATGCTTTGCTTCTGTCCGATGTGGAAATTAATCTCCCGCAAGTCCGTAAATGGTTCGCAAAACCAAAACCGCAACAACTCTTTCGTAATCGGACTTACTTTCTCGAGCATTTCACCGCTCTCGAATTCGCTTTTGACTATCTCGCTCAGTCTTTTCGCCAATTTCAAAGACAATTCTCCTTTCATCCTACTTCGCTTTAATTGTTTTAACCACCATACTTTCCAAACCGAATACGTCAACCGCTTTGACACAAATCTTTCTTTCCTCTTTCTTCTTCACTCTTATGGTAGCGGAATAGACACAATGCAAAGGGTCTTGGTCATTCTCCGTGTTCTGTCGATAATCCTGCCAAAGCGAACGGAAAGTCTGACCGTCATAATCAGGGTCTATGCTCCAGTATTCAATCAAAGCCAGCGGGTCTTCGCTCATTATCTCTTCCAAAACGACTTTGTCCTCATCGTCAAGCGGGATACAGTCCGGCGAATGCAGAATATAGTTTTCCAAAACGACCTTCAATTCATCTTCCTCTTCATTAAACGACTGCAAAACTGCCTCTTTCAATGTCAGATACTGCAAAGAAGTGAAGCGAATATTACCGGAGTTTATCAATTTGTCCAATCCGTTTCTTCTGAGCCTGTCCAACAAATCGGGAGGCACTGCAAGAACTTCCACACAGTTCTTATACAACTCCACAGCCTGCGAAATATCGAACGAAAAGTTCCAACCCAAAACTACGCACTTACTCCAACCCCCACCCATAAAACCTTTGCAAGCCATGGCTGCCCGTTTGATTGTCGCCTTATTCGTGATGACATTAGGCGAATCGGCATACACCAAAGTCTTTCCGCCCTTTATTTTTCCCCAATGCCTGTCGGAACACTCCTCTTTGGTGAAAGGCAAAGCACCATACAACTTTAAGAGGACTTCGCAAAGGTCTCCTATTCTGACAAAATGCTTATTGGAACTGAATGCTTCCTTATTATAATCGCCTATTGCTTGATAAAGAAAAGGTTTTGCGTTCATATCTATGAAACGTTTCCTCATCACAAGGCATGCAGGTTTGCCTATGTCGGTCGTTATCCAGCGTCTGCCCAAACGCTCTGCCACAGCCGCCGTAGTTCCGCTACCGCCGAAGAAATCGCAAACCAAATCTCCCTCATTTGAAGAAGCCTTTATTATCCGTTCAAGCAGCTTTTCCGGTTTCTGAGTAGCGTAATCAACCCTTTCATTTCCCCTTAAATAAGGAATATCAAACCAATCCTCCGGACATTTACCTATGTTATTCAAAACAGTAACGCCTTGTTTTGATATACCACTTCCCAATCGATTCAACTGATACCCTTGTCTTGCCAAACTTCCTTCACTGTAAGGTAATCTTACTTCGTCAAGGTTAAATATCCAACTGTTATTCTTCGAATACCAATAAACATTATCGTGGGCTCGTGAGAATATTTTTTGTCCTTTCGTTCCCATACGGGTATAAATCCACACTATCTCGTTTCTGAAATTCTCTTTGCCGAAAATATCATCAAGAAGTATTTTTATATAATGCCCTACATGCCAATCGATATGCACATATATGCTGCCGGTTTCGGAAAGCAATTCTTTCATAAGCACCAATCGTGGGTACATATACTCCAAATAGGACACCGTTCCCTTTTGCCAAAGGTCGGAATAGCCGAATTGCTCAAAGGTGGTGGGCTTCTGCGTAATTTGATTATTGGGCAGGCTTATTTTTGTGCGATAATCCGCCTTGCTGTCGAAAGGCGGGTCGATGTAAATCAGGTTTACCTTTCCTCTTAAAGACTCCAAACCGCTGCTTTCGTCACCTGCAAGCAATGCCTGCATGGAAAGGAGATTATCTCCATAAATAAGACGATTGTATTTCCCGCTTTCCATTTTCTGCGAGTTCATTCCCCGCCAAAGACCGCTCTCGTCCTTACAGGGTAACACCATTTCATTGGTCTGCAAACTCACTCTGTTGCCTGCAACCATGCGTTCCAAGGCTCGCTCCGCCTCCCTGCGTCCTTCGCGGGCTATACGCGGCAGCTCCTCTATCAAACTTTTTGACATAGCTTTTGCTTTGTGCGTCGCTATCGTTTCTTTTCAATTTGGTTCTCTCGGGAACGCAAAACGTGGGCGGTACTTGATCAAATTGCGGTCCTGAGAAAACCGAGAGAAACGACAAGACAGCCCACGCATAACGCAGGCGTTGCACTTGTTTGTCTCTCTTTATTTATCAGAAGTTCTCAGGTTCCAATTTGAATAGAACAAACAGCAAACGCTATTAAACAATAAATTTCACTCAACCGCCTTGCACACTTAATCTCCGGCAAAGCGAGAGCAAAGGTACAAAATTCATCTCCATAAACCGACACAAAAAACACATAAATTCACCCATGGCAAATCTCCTTTCCGGACAGGATAAAATTCCAATACAGCTTTGCCGAGATGAAACGGCGAAAGAAAAAATTCTTTCGCCGCTTTATTTTCGCCAAACGCCGTTCGCCAAAATTTTTTCGGCGTTTCATTTTCCTCCAACACCGATTTCATGTCATAAAACTCCGTCCGGTTTTCTGCAACCTTATTTTGCACTCCGAAAAAATGCCGATTTCGATAAAAAAGTCCAAACCAAGATGAAGCCTTTTCCGACTCGGCGGTTTTGCTTTACTGCTTTGTATTCGGGGTATGGAAACAAGTATTTGTAATCCGGTCGGTTTGATGATGCAAATCGGCTTTAAGTCCGGCAACTCGGACACCAAATGTTTCCTTATCGGAAAATCAATGCGACGAAGGTCTTTTGTATTATGGTACGGGGTCGTAACCGCTGCCGCCCCAAGGATGACAACGAATTATGCGTTTTATGGCAAGCAGGCTTCCTTTGAATGCTCCGTATTTTTTTATCGCTTCCAAGGCGTATTGCGAACAGGTGGGTGTAAATCGGCAAGCGGCAGGAGTATGTGGTGAGATGGCTGTCTGATAGAAACGTATCAAGGTCGTGAGAATGTACTCAGGAATTTTTTTCAACAGGTTTTTCATTCAATTTTTCTTCCAAAGCGGAGAGGATTTCTTTCATTTTATGTTCCGTCAGGCTGTATGTGGGCAGTTGTTTGGACACAAGGCTGACGGATATAACCAATCTTTGCGAATTGTTCTTTACAAAGTCTTTCAGGCTTCGGCTGTTCAAGCGATAGCTTTCCCGAAGCAACCGCTTGACACGGTTACGGCAAACAGAGTGTTTCTGATAGCGTTTGGGTGAAGTAAGGAGAACGGATATGTTCCCCGCTTCGGCAGCAAGGCTCATGTACCGTACACTGAAAGGATAAGCCATGAATTTTTCGCCTTCTTGAAAGAGACGTTCCGTTTCGCCATAGCTTACGAGCCTTTCACGTTTGGAAAATTCAAACATCTTTTTCTGTTTTGCCCTTTGGCTTGACGACTTTCGGCTTTGCGGCGGTCTTGGCTTTGGATGTTGCTTTCTTTGTTGCGGTTTTGTCTGTGGTTGTTTTCTTCGGAGCTCTTTTCTTGCTTAGAATGTCTATCTCCTTCATCCATTCCTCTCTTTCCTCAGGAGAAAGGGAAAGAAACTTGTCTATTGCCATGACCATGGAAGGGTATTCCTTGGTTGGAGCCGGTATATAGGTCTTTAGTTTGGCTGATTTCAAAGCTGCCTGTGTGGTTGCTCCGAAAGCGGCTATCAAAATGTTATCGTTGTTTGCTTCGGGGAAGTTATGGACGAAAGATTTCACTCCTATGGGACTGAACATCGCCACCATGTCGAAGTCTTTTATGTTTATGGAGGACAAATCCTTCACTTCGGAGCGATACATCACTGCTTTCTGAAATTGTATCTTCGATTGCTCCAAGAGTTTGAAGTAATCCAAAGATGAGTCTTCGGCACAAGGGAAAAGGAAAGTTTCGTCTTTGTGTTTTAGGATGACCTCCACCAAGTCCGAAAAGGTTATCTTGCCATAGAATATCTTACGTTTGCGATACTGAACGTAGTTTTGAAGATAGTTTGCTATGGTATCGCTTATGCAGAAGTATTTCATGCCTTCCGGAATGGTAACTCTCAATTCTTTTGCAAGGCGAAAATAGTTATCGACCGCCAATTTGCTGGTCATAATCACAGCACTGTAATCGAGCAATGCTATTCTGGAGTCTCTGAACTCTCTTGTCGTTACTCCGACCACGTCGAAGAATTTGAAAAAAGTAAGGTTGACGCCATACTTATCTATTAACGTTTTGTACTGTGACTTTGCTATATCTGCGGGTGCAGGTTGTGAAATGAGAATGTTTTTAATGCTTGCAGCTATTGCCATAAATACTTGATTTATTTCGGAATTAAGACCTTTGCAACGATGAACAACGGTAAAAATTCGACGATGCAAAGGTAACAAAATAAATAGATTCGGGAAACTTTTGAGAAGCTAAAAACCAAACACAGCCCTCTGACGGCTCTTGCAATGCTAAGCATTGCAAAGATTCCGCATGAGGCGATTATGCAATATTCTCTCTGATATTGCACCGTGAAAAGCGATAGTGCTATCGGCAGAAGCAATATAAGAGCATCAAGGAAGCAATAAATCAGTTGGTTCAAGATGTAATACTTCGATATATCCTTGTTTCTGAAAAGCGAACCGAAGAATTTCACGAACAGCAATTTGATGCCTATAAAAGCCATGCTGCATATCAGAATGCCGAGAAATATCTGCCAATCGGCAGGCTTTATTCCCATTATCCCGATTGGGATTTCAAAATATTTTATTCCCGAATATGCAAGCAAAGATATGAGCGGGAAAAAGATAAAAGAAGCCGGATAAAGCAGGGTATTGGCAGATTTGGCCATTATTTCAAAACTCTTGTTCGAGAAACAACTTCTCAAAATCTCGAAACTGCGGTAACGAAAGAAGCGAAACAAAACAGCGATGAAGGCGAATAATGCGAAAAACAAAAGGAATGTCCAATTCGGGCTTGCATTGCCTGCATCCGCTACCTCGAGCTTCATGTTCCGATTGAAGAAATAAGTCTTCTCTTGCAAGAGGCAAGGTCTGTATTCGAGATAGGGAAAGGAGTCATTCAAAATTCGGATAACATAGTTCTGAAAGTCTATATTCTCCACCAAAGAATCGGCAGTTACTTCTTCCTTATAGATATACGTAGGTATAAATACGGAATCGGTTACGGCGTTTGCTATGCTATCCGAATTCATTTCGCTGTTATCTTGCTATTATCAGTTTCTTCGTAATCAAGTTATTGTTTGTTTCTATACAGATGTAATAGGTTCCGACAGGCAGATTTTCAGTGTTTATGACGGTAGAAGATGATGAGGTTCTTATCTCTTGGATTTTTCTTCCGTTCACGTCAAACAAGAATATCTTGGTATTGCCTTCAAGTCCCGATATGCTTGTCTGCTTGTCCGAAGGATTTGGTGCAATCACTACATTATCTGCTGCGACACCCCCCAAGCCTACGCAAGACACCTGCAATGGTAATCTCACATCATCAATCCATGCAGCATCCGAGCCGTCAGAACCGGAATAATCTTTGACATACTCGAATCTGAAAGTATGTTCGCCGGCACTTACAGGGAATGATTTATATTTCCACGCCGAACTTGTGTTTCCGGAAAGGGATACTTTTTCCACATCGTCTATATAGAATTTGAAGAAGTCGTAATTCTTCTCGGAAGATACCTTGACATAAAAAGAGATAGAGTCATCGGACACGACATTGGAACTAATTGCAAGTACTGAACTTTGCCTGTGGGATATTTGAGCGGAATGAGCGGACAATAGACCGCCATGTGCCGCACTGCTATCGATTACCCAAGGGAAGTTTATGTCGTTCTGCCATTGTTGTGCGAATGTTCCGCTTTCAAAGTCCTCTATTCTGCTTGTCATATCGACAGTAAACACTTTCTTTATGCTGTATCCTCCTGCCGTGTAATCAATTGCGAATTGCATCTCTCCGTCTCCTTCCGTTCTGCAAAAGAAACTGCCGCTCCAAGTGTCGCCGGAAGAAATTGCAGATACGTTTTCTTCCATGTTGCCTTCGACGGAAATCGCCGAGTTGCGGCTCTCTATCGATGCCACGCCTTCTTGTGCGTCCAAACTGCCGGTATTGGAAAGCGTGAAGTCTATTCTCTTCAAACCATTCTCCTCCTGCGTTTGCACATTTATGCTTTTGACATCCAAAACAGGTGCCGTTATTTGCTTTCTGACCGGTATGCTTTTGTCATAGTCCTCTCCCTCTATATGCAATGTGAATGCAAGAGGCAGTTTATCGACAAGAGCGGCGTATGTCTTTATCGTAAACAATCCGTCGAGTTCCACACTTTGTTCCGCATTCACATTGCCGACCTGATAACGGTCATTGCTTATCATATAGGTACTATCCGGCAACTCCAAACGTATCGTTGCATTACGCAATGTCTGTGTTCCTATGTTTTGTCCCTGCATGCTTATGGAATATTGCTTATCGGCTTGCAGCTTATCGACAATCATTCCTGTCTCGGTGTCTTTGAACGTTATGCCGGACAATTTCAAATACGGTTCATCAAGCACCACCACGTCTATACTGCCTATAAATGGTCTGTAAAACTGTTTGCTCATCACCACTTTCATTTCACCCACCTCCGTCAAGGCTTCGAACTCCAAGAGAAGGCTGCCGTTTGCATCTGCCTGTGCGGCTGCTATCAGCACATCATCGATACTCAAAGCCGCGTATGTGTAAGCCGGAAGGTTTTCAAGGATCAGGCTGTCCGCTCCTATCGGCCATGCCTCCGGAATAACCACATCGAAACTGTCGGCTCTTCCGGCGTAAGGCATAAGAGAGGGATCGCCCATAAGGGTATAGACTTCCCAATAGTACTCCTTTCTATCCGAATTCGATAACTCGACGGCAAGATTGCCTGCCTGCGTCATCTGTCCCGCCGTTACATACCACTTGTCGAACGACTCCCCGTTTGTGTGGAACATTCTGTCATACGAACCGAGCATGTTGCCATCGTATGCAGGGTTGAGGGTAGGCGTCTTCGCTCCGACAGACCAATAGAAATCTTCATACCAATATGTATAGTCACTACCGCCGATTACAGCAACGGCAGCCTTGTCCTCTGCTCTCAAAAGTCTCTCTGCATAACACTCCGCATCATCGTACTTGCTCGAAAGGCAACAGTTGTTTATGAAAAAGCCGTATTTGCCGATGTTTGTCATGCTTCTTACATCGCTTACAAGGAAAGAAGGAGAATACCAACCCTTCTCGTCGCAGTGTGCCGAATAATTCACCCAACCTTGTCCGAGATTGAGTTTTTCCTTTACCTCCGAAACATAGTTTCCCGAAGAAGGATTGTAATAAACCGAAGTATCCAAGCCTTCAAAATACTGCTTCACATAGTTCATCTGTCCGTTGACGCAGGTCGGAGCGGGAGAATTCGTTTCCACACCTGCAACCAAAAGTATCTTATCCAAGAAAGCATCGTCCGCAAACTCGTATTTCTCATAACTTACGGTCTTTGCCACAATCGCCTGCATTTGTTCCACGCTTGAAGCGGAGAAACGCCCGTAAAAAACATCCGGAAGAATATCCCCTGTGTACTCTGCATAATACAAATCCGTAGGGTGAGAATTTCCGTACGAAGCATAAGCCCCGTCAAAAGCAGGAAGCTGCGACACATCTCCGCAAAGCAACAGGTAATCCGCCGCAGGGTTTTCCTCCGTTGCGTTATCCCAAAGAGCTTGCAGGTAGTTCTTTATTTCTGTTCTGCTTGTGCCTATGCTGTCGGTATAAACCGTTACGACCTCGAAGCCTTGTTGCGTTTTCCATTTGATGAAAGGCTCGATGGCTTGCTCGAACATTCTGTCCGATACCATGACCATTTTATACGGACGCTGCACGTTGCTTGCATTCACGCTTGCCGATACATTCTTGGGGTTCATCGTTCGTCCGGAAACGAAGTCTGCGAAACGTCTCCCCGTTTTCTTCCTCAACGAAAGCGACTTTACGTAGTCGGGATTTACGAACTTAATCGTATAATCCAAGCCCTCGACGAACTCTATTTTATTTTCGACAGGGTTATACCTCAAAGGGCTTACCGTCAACTTGGCAAGCCTTACACCGTTCATCACTCCCATGAGTTCTATCGAAACACGCTCCGAAGCACCGAAAGAATTACGGGCATAATAGCCCTCATTCACTTGAAAAGGCACCTCTTCATTCTGCTTGGATTGGGATATTTGCTTAGGCATTACTTTTATGCCTTTCGCCAAAGAAAAGACGCGGCTTCCTCTTGCCGTCTCCTCAATCACCACATCTTCACAAAACGGCAACTCTATCAGATAAGTAAAAACGGGAAGGTCTGCTTGTGCGATTTTTCCGGCACTTACGAAATTTTCTCCCATGTTCAGGTAGCAGTAACGCTCCCCTCCCATCAACGTATCCTTTACTTCAAGAAAAGAAAAAGTCTGCGAAACGGATAAATCCGTCAAAGACTCCTTCACGGTGAACTTTCCGTTCTCCGAAGCGTCTTTTCCTATGAAAATCTGTGCGAACGAATGGCAGGCAAAAAGCACCATAACCGCCAACAAGGCTGTTTTCTTCATCATAAAGTATAATTTTTCAATTTCAAATCAGCCGCCAAAGGTACAAAAAACAAAGTACATGAAAGAAATGCGGGGAATAAATTCCGAAAAAAGCCCCTCGACGGAAACTTTATCCTGAAAATTAAAAATCCGAACGCCGTTTCGTCAAGCACGAAACGGCGTTTGAGAAAATTCTTTCGGCGTTTTGATTTTGTGAAACGGTGCTTCGGTTTTCGCTTTATTTGTCGAGGTCTTTTACCACGCGTTTCGTGTCCTCATCTTTGAGGTCTTCGTACCAGTATTCTTTGTCGAGATAGTCTATCTTGCGGATTTCGGTGTATTTTACGTCCCATACGTCATACACTGTGCGTTTTGTCCAGTTGAAATACTTGTCTTTCTCGTATTTGTAGTAGTACTCTATTGTCTTTACACCTTTGTCGTTTACTGCTATTTCTTCCGTGAGGTTGTCGTGTTGGTCGTATGTATATGTATAGGTGAGAAGTTTCTTGTTTTTGCCGTTGTAGATTTCTTTCTTGTCCATCAAACCTTTGTCATTGTAGCGATAGGTCTCGCGACGTATCATTTTGTCGTTGCGGATGTCCGTTTTCTCTATCAGGGTGTGGTTGAAGTCTCGCTTATATGTGGTTTTATCGACGTGATTGTTGTAAGAGTATCTGGTTATCGAGTATATGAGACTGTCCTGCGGGCCGTAGAAGAATTCGGTTGTCCGACTTTCTCTGTTGTTGTCGGAAGTTATGGTTTGCTTTATTTGTTGTCCTTTTGCGTTGTACTCGTATGTCTCCTGTCTTACGACGGTATTGGCTCCGCCTCTGCTTTGCGGATACTCCACTGTGGTTATCTGCGACACGCGTCCGAGATAGTTATAGGTGTATTCGGTGAGCGAAACGATTTTGTTGTCGGCTTCCATGAGTGTTTCTTTGGCAAGATGGCGGTTGTTGTCGTACTCGAACTTGCAATGGCGGTCTTGCCTGCCATCGATGTAGTTCGTGCGTTCCGTAAGGCGGCGTTGATTGTCGAAAGTCAGTTGATAGTCTTCTATGAAGCTGGTTCGTTGATTTTTCAGGTTGGAATCGGACTCGAATTTCATATATCTGACTTGTTGAGGATAGCCGAAAAGCCGGTAATCCGCCGTTGTGTGAGGTGTGATTTGGGAATATGCCTGCATTGTTACCAACAAAGCCAATGCGGATAATAATTTCGCTGCTGTTCTTCTCATATATATTCTGATTTATTTTCGTTTATGGTTACAAAAGTACTATTTATCGTTCACAGGACAAAACTTTTTCTCGGATTTCCGGCACTTCCGATGCTTCTCCAAGGCTTTTTCTATTGCTTCGAGGCTGTCGATTTTGCCGACATCGTACCAATTTTCCGCACTGTGAAGGAATGGACGTATAGGATAGCGGTCGGCAAGCAGGAGGTACTGCTCCAATATGGAGAACCTGCCTTTCAGAGTGAAGAGATTGAAGATTTCGGGTTGCAGAAAGTGTATTCCGCTGAATGCGTAGGAGTACTTGGGCTTCCCGTTACCGGAAAGATATGTTTCTCCGCTGCGTAGGTTATCCCGTCCGCAGAGACGGTTGTCGGCATCGAAGAGAAGATGACGCTCCGTCTGCCTTTCGCTGACGCAAAGCAGTGCAAGGGCTTCTTCCGTTTGCAAGCAGCTTTCCACTTGCCTGAAATCGATGTCGCTGATGATGTCGACATTATGCAGAAGTATGGGTTGGGTCTTGGTGAAGTACCTTTCGGCATTCAGGAAACCGCCTCCAGTATCGAGAAGTTCTTCTTTCTCGTCGGAGAAGTAAATATCGGCAGGGTATTGTCTGCGTTCGATGTATTCGTGTATTTGTTCCGGAAAGTGATAAGTGTTGATGACTATATGCTTTATGCCGAAACTTATCATCTTTCTTATGTTTCTTTCAAGGAGCGTGCAACCTGCCACTTCGACAAGGGCTTTCGGTTTGTCTTTAGTCAGAGGCATGAGCCGCGTTCCCATGCCTGCGGCGAGTATCATTGCTTCCATGCTTATTTCTTGCTTACGGGATATTCTATTCTGACATGATAGATGCTTTGCAGCTTCTTTTTCAAAATGCTTTTCGCCTTATTCACGTCGCGGAACGTTATATCGGCATTGGAATATTGGTCGTCGGCTATTTGGGAATCTATAATTCCATCGACCAATGCCGAAATGGCTTCTTCGGAATGGCTTTTCAGACTTCGAGAAGCCGCTTCCACGCTATCGACCATCATTACTATTGCGGTCTCTTTGGAGAACGGTCTCGGACCTCGGTAAGTGAAACTCTGCTCATCAATCGGCATATCGGGAAATTCGGCAAGCTGTTTGTTGTAAAAGTATTTTGTTTTGCTCGTGCCGTGATGTGTGCGAATGAAATCCACGATTTGTTCGGGCAATCCGTACTTCTTTGCCAATGTAACGCCATTTGTAACATGGGAAATTATTATTTGAGCCGACTCTTCGTAAGTAAGCTCGTCATGAGGGTTGAATCCGGTATTCTGGTTTTCCACGAAGAACATGGGAATAAGTATCTTGCCGATGTCATGGTGCAAGGCTCCGGCTCGTGCAAGCATTGCATTGCCACCGATTTCGTGAATGAGGTCTTCCGCTATGTTGGCGACTTGAACGCAATGCTGAAAGGTTCCCGGTGCTTTGACGGAAAGTTCTCTCAGAATTTTGGTATTGGTATTTGTGTATTCGATTAGAGAAAAGTCGCTCAAAAGGTTGAACATCTTTTCCAAGATAATCACGAACGGAACGCAGAAAAGAACCATTATGGCATTGATTGCAAACATCACGAAACGCTGCCACTCGAGTTGATTCAATTCCATGTTCTGTATAAGGGTGGTCGCTATATATATAAGGGCGTAGCTGGCGAATATGAAGAGGCTTGTGAGAAGGAAACTCGAACGTTTCTCGGAATGTTCTATGCTTACGATTGCCATCATGCCCGCTATAAGTTGGTAGAACACGAATTCAAAGCCGTTGGGTACGGCAAATCCTATTATGATTATGCTGACGAGGAAGACGTAAAGGGCAGTCTTTGTGTTAAAAAAGGTTCTTATGATTATCGGAGTGATACATAACGGAACCGCATAAATGTATTTGGGATTTATGAACATGACTCCTGCCATTATAAGGTTCATAAAGAGAATGACAAAGAGGATAAGAAGGACTTTTCTGTTGTCTTTGAAGGCTTCTTTGTTGCTGTGGTTGATGAATAACATCATTGCGGTGAGAGCAATGACAACAAGAAGAAATTGTCCCAGCTTTATGGTGTATTGCTTTGCCTTGGATACGTTTTGCCCTTCGTATTCCTGTTTAAGCGATGAAAGGATTTGATATTTCTCATCGGTGATTTGCTCGCCCTTTCCTATGATTAACTCGCCCGTATAGACCAATCCTTTGTTCGGAGTGATTTCCTGCAACTGTGTGTTGAGGACTTGTGCCGTCATATCGGCATCGAAACGCAGGTTTGCTTTAAGACCTTCCGTTATAATCTTAATCAACTCATCTTTATTCGGCAGATTGCTTTGCTCGATGTTCCTTTGGGCTTCTTCCGTGGCTTGTCGCAAGCTGAGAAACTCATCTGCGTCATATTCCTGTGCCACATTATTTTCTACGACCACTATATCGTTCTGAGCGTTCCCGTCCGTATTCTGCAAAATCCCTATTGCATACAATCGTTTTATGGTTTCCAACGCAAAATTCAGGCTTCTGGAATCCGTTTTCTCGGCGTTTGCATTTCGGAATTCTTCCAAAGCAGCTGTTTCAAAGGCTTTATCTTTCTTGAAAAACAGCTTTTTGTTTCGTTCGATCTCTGTTTCCTCCTGTCGGATTTCCTTTTCCGTCTTCTTGATGGCGAAGTCCATCGGAGAAATCAGGTTTTCGTGTTTCCAAAACTGTCCTTTGGTAAATTCGTATTTGAAGGAGGATTTGGTCGGAAAGGCAAAGACTATTATCAATGCAGTCAGCAAAACCTGAAAACTGCGTTTGGCAATCAAAAGACCTTTATGTATCCGGGTGGATTTATGTTTCATGATACGGATGTTTATTTTTCTCGTAATTTCTTGGTGAGAGCGGAACAGAAAATGAAGTCGTTCAACTCCTGATTGTCGGTTGACAAAATGTTTTTGTTGCTTCCTCTCCACCAAAGTTTGCCTTGGTAGATGAAATTTATCTTTTCGCCGATTTCCATCACCGAGTTCATGTCGTGAGTGTTCACAACGGTGGTTATATTGTACTCATGAGTGATTTCCATTATCAGTTTGTCGATAACAATCGAAGTAAGAGGGTCGAGACCCGAGTTGGGCTCGTCGCAAAACAGGTATTTGGGTTGCGTTGCTATCGCTCTGGCTATGGCGACACGCTTTTGCATGCCTCCGCTCAGTTCCGAAGGCATCAGTTTGTTGATTCCGCTGAGATTGACACGCTCCAAACAAAAATCGACACGCTTTTTCATTGTCTTGAAGTCCGATTTCTGGAACATTCTTATGGGAAACATTATGTTCTCTTCCACATTCATGGAGTCGAAAAGAGCACCTCCTTGAAACAACATGCCGATGTCTTTCCGCAAATTCGCCTTTTCCTCCTTAGATAATATGCCAAAAATCTTGTCATCAAAGTGTATGTTACCTTCATCAGGCGAAAACAAACCCACGAGGCACTTCATCAATACCGTCTTTCCGCTTCCGCTTTTTCCGATTATAAGGTTGCATTTTCCACGTTCAAATTCTGTTGAAACATTGTCTAACCTCTTTTTGCCGTTAAAGCATTTCGATACATTCTCTACCCTTATCATACCGCTACATGAATAAATTGGTTATCACCAAATCGAAAATCATTATCACTATGCTGCTTTGCACGACAGCCTTTGTGGATTGCACTCCCACCTCGACGGAGCCTCCTTTCAGCGTATAGCCTCTATATGACGCTATTGTGGAAATTATGATTGCGTTTACAAAGGTTTTGACTATTGCGAACACCATGTCGATATTGCCATACTCCAATCTCAAGCCTTCAATGTAAGCGTGCATGGTCAGCGACCCCATCATCACGGCACCCAAAGCCCCTCCCAATATTGCAATAAAGATACTCAGAATAATTAAGAGCGGAAAGAAAATCATCGATGCCACTATCTTAGGCAATATAAGGTAAGAGGGAGTGTTTACACCCATCACTTCAAGAGCGTCAATCTGCTCGCTGATTCTCTGCGAACCGAGTTCGGAGGCTATGCGGGAGGCACATTTTCCTGCCAAAATAAGAGATATTATGGTGGGGGAGAACTCTAACATTATGGCTTTTCGTGAAGCAAATCCATAAACCCAATCAGGATAAATAGGATTGTTCAAATTCAAAATCAACTGAATGATTACCGCCGCTCCGACGAAGACGGATATTATGGAAACAATCAATATGGAATCCAAGCCCAAAGCCTTCATCTCGAAAAGCATTTTCCGACGGAATACATGGGCGTTTTGAGGTCTGCGAAGCGCTTCTTTCATCAACATCAGATAGGCTCCGAATTCTTCAAGGAAGTTCTTTATTTTCTTCATTTGCTTTCCCCTTCCTCCTTGTCTTTTATTTCTGTTTTCAATTCGGATTTTCCGCCGGCTGTCATCAGGTCAACGGATATTTCCCCGCCGTTGCGTTGAGTGTTTTGCAGCAAAAGCTCGCTCAAAGGGTTCTCCACAAGGGATTGAATGCCTCGTCGGAGAGGTCTTGCTCCGTATTTGCTGTCGGTTGTGCTTGAAATGATATGTTTCTTTGCGGCAAGGCTTACGTTCAAAGTGTAATTCAATTCTTTCAAACGTTTTGCCAAATTACCGAGTTCCAAGTCCACAATCCGAATAAGCTCTTTGTCTCCCAATGAATTGAAGAATACGATTTCGTCTATACGGTTCAAGAACTCTGGAGCAAAGGTTTTCTTCAAGTCCTTTTCTATAACGTCTTGTTCCAACAAAGCCATGTTTTCCTGTCTTGTCGAAGTTGAGAAACCTACCCCTACTCCGAAATCGTTCAAACGGCGTGAACCCACGTTGGAGGTCATTATCACCACGGTGTTCTTGAAGTCTGTCTTCCTGCCTGCCGAATCTGTCAACTGTCCTTCGTCGAGTATCTGCAACAATATGTTGAACACATCTGCGTGAGCTTTCTCTATTTCATCGAAAAGCACGATGGAATACGGGTGATTGCGGACTTTCTCGGTCAGTTGCCCCGCCTGCTCATAGCCGACGTATCCCGGAGGAGCTCCGATCAGTTTGGAAACGCTGTACTTCTCCATATACTCGCTCATGTCCAAGCGTATCAGATTTTCCTGAGAGTCGAACAGATATTCGGCAAGGCGTTTCGCCAAAAGGGTTTTGCCGACGCCTGTCGAGCCTATAAAGATGAAGCTGCCGTTCGGACGATTAGGATCTTTCAATCCCGTTCTTGCCCGTTTGACTGCCTGACAAACCTTTTTGACTGCCGCATTTTGTCCTATGACTTGCGAAGAGAGTATCTGCTCCATATCGAGCAACTTCTTCTGTTCGCTTTGTCCTATTTTCTCCACGCTTATTCCGCTTGCCTGAGAGATGATTGCAGCCACGTCTTGTTCGTTTACTTCCTGCCTTGTTTCGGATAAAGAAGTTTGAAACCTGTCGGACTCCTCTTTCAGCCGCATTTGGAGGGCTTCTATCTTGTTTTTGATTTGCAAAGCCTTTTCAAATTCCTGTTTCACGGCGGCTTCGTGTTTTTCTTTCTTTGCTTCGTTCAACGCAAGTTGTATCTCCTGCAATTCGGAGGGTATCGCACCGCTGTGTATCCTCTTGTTGGCTCCCGCTTCGTCCATTATGTCGATTGCCTTGTCCGGAAGATTTCTGTCGGGCATGTATCTGTCGGTCAGCATCACACAGGCTTTCAACGCTTCCTCGCTGTAACGGACATTATGAAAGGCTTCGTATTTTCCTTTTATGTTGTCGAGAATGGCAAGCGTCTCCTCAATGCTCGTGGGTTCTATCAACACTTTTTGGAACCTGCGTTCCAAAGCACCGTCCGCTTCTATGTATTTTCGGTATTCCTCTATGGAAGTTGCTCCTATGCACTGTATCTCTCCCCTTGCCAAAGCCGGCTTGAAGATATTGGAGGCGTCCAACCCTCCTTCCGAGTTTCCGGCTCCTGCAATGGTATGTATTTCGTCTATGAAGAGGATTATGTCCCTGTTTCTTTCCAATTCGGTAATCAATCCCTTGATTCGCTCCTCGAACTGACCGCGATACTTCGTTCCTGCGACGACCAAAGCCAAATCGAGCGTATAGATGATTTTGTTCATCAGCGAGTAGGGAATTCTTTTCTCCGCAATCCTGATTGCCAAGCCTTCCGCAATGCTGCTTTTACCAACGCCGGGTTCTCCTATGAGTATGGGATTGTTCTTCTTGCGGCGTGAGAGTATTCTGCAAATGCGTTCTATTTCGTTGTCTCTGCCGACGACCGGATCCAATTTGCCGTTCTCTGCAAGGTACGAGAGGTTCTTGCCGAAATTATCCAATAAAGGCGTGTTCGTGTTTTTGTTCTCTTTCTCCGCATTGGCAGAAGAGTCGGAAGGAAGGTTGAGCGAAATGCCGAAAGGTTTGTTTTCCTTGTTCGGATTGTCAGGTTGGAGAATTTTCAAGGTGAGTTCCGCCTTATCCGATTGGCTCTCCAATAGTTTATAATCTATATTCTCGGCTTGCAAAAGTCTTGCGGACAGTGATTCCTTACAGAACAAAATGGCTGCAAGCAAGTCCTCGCTATCCACTTCTTTCTTACGGGACTTCAAACTCTCCAAATGGGAAATCTTGATTACCTTCTCTGCCTCTTCGCTAAGAGTTATATCGTCCTTTTCCGTCTTTATGTCGAAGTCGTTGCCGAATTCCCTGAGTGCATTCTCTATTTGAGTCTTCAATGCCTCGCAATCGCAATAACGACTCAAAAAAGCGAATGCTTTGCATTGCTTCAAACGTAAAATGGAAAGCAGAATGTGCTCCACTTCTATGCAATCGGAGTTCAGCCTTATGGCTTCGCCGCGACTGTTCTTCAATATGTTTTCCGCATTTTGGCTTAACCTGAATTCCATATCTTTGTCGGCTTGATTTTGTTCTTTATTCTATACTCGAAAACGGACAAAGATAAAACTTTGTCCGTATGTAAACAGAAGCCTTTCCCTTTTTGTTTCAACAAGATTTTGTTAATCTCACTTATCGGGCTATTTCATCAAAACGCCCAAGTTGGTTACAATCAGCTTCACGCTCATTGCAAGCAGTATTATGCCGAAAAACTTTCTCAAAATGTAAATTCCTCCCTTGCCGAGCAGTTTTTCCATGAGGTTCACCTTTTTCAGCACAAGATAAACGACAGCCATGTTGAGTGCTATCGCTATTATGACGTTTATCGCCGAACATTCGGCACGCAGCGATATACATGTGGTCAACGAACCTGCTCCCGCAATAAGCGGAAAGACGAGAGGAACGATGGTCGAATTACCTTCGGGGGAATCGTTCTTGAAAATCGTTATGTTGAACGTCATTTCTATCGCAAGGGCAATAAGAACCACTGCTCCCGCAATGGCGAAAGACGGAATGTCCACGTTGAAGAACTTCAACAATGCCTCACCCATGAAAAGGAACACCACCAACAAACCGAAAGCAAGCAATGATGCTTTGCCGGCATTGATTTTCCCTGTCTTCTCTTTAATGTCCAAGATTATGGGAATGGAACCCACGATGTCGATTACGGCAAACAAGACCATGAATGCCGTCAATACTTCTCTGAAATCAAAACTACCTAAACTCATATAAATCAATATAAAATCCAAACGCCGTTTCGCCGGAATAAAACGCCGAAAGAATTTATCGAAACAGCGTTTAATCACTGCAAAACGGCGTTTCGTCAAACTCTCTTTTTATTTGCGAAACGTCGTCCTGCGTTCAATCATTGTTCAAAGCCCGAATTTCTCTTTGATTATGCCTGCATAATCGGTCTTCTCCCACGGGAAAAATTCCACCTCGCGGGTTTCTTCCCTGCCGTTTCGTATAAGTGTTACCTGTTTCTTGTAAGGCGTCCTGCCGAAGTGGCCGTAGGTTGCGGTCGGAAGGTAAATCGGATTTTTCAAACCGAACCTTTGTACTATGGAATAAGGTCTGAGGTCGAAAATCTCCTTTATTCTTTCAGCAATCTCGCCATCGGTCATTCTGTTACCCTTGGCGTCCGTGGCTTTTGCCGTGTTGTAAGTATTCACATACACACCCACAGGCTCGGCAACGCCTATTGCATAAGCCAACTGCACCATCGCTTCGGAGCAAAGCCCTGAGGCAACCATGTTTTTGGCAATGTGCCTTGCCGCATACGCCGCACTTCTATCGACTTTGGAAGAATCCTTGCCCGAGAAAGCCCCGCCACCATGTGCAGCCCTGCCTCCGTAGGTATCGACAATGATTTTCCTGCCCGTCAAGCCCGTATCGCCATGAGGACCTCCTATGACGAATTTGCCGGTCGGGTTGACATAGAGCTTGTATTCGTTATCGAACAATCTCTTCAACTCTTCTTTTTGCAGCTTTGCCACGACCCGCGGAATGAGTATGTTCCTTACATCTTCCTTTATTCGTGCGAGCATCTTCTCCTCGGAGTCGAACTCATCGTGTTGGGTGGAGATGACAATGGTATTTATCGCCCGTGGCGTGTTATCGTCGTTATACTCCACTGTTACCTGACTTTTGGAATCCGGTCTGAGGTATGGCATGAGTTTGCCCTCCTTTCGGATAAGCGAAAGTTCATAAACAAGCATGTGGGAAAGCTGTAAAGGCAGCGGCATGAAGTCCTCCGTGTCGTTGCAGGCATAACCGAACATCATACCTTGGTCTCCCGCCCCCTGTTCTTCTTCCTTTTTGCGTTCCACGCCTTGATTGATGTCCGGACTCTGCTCGTGCAGAGACGAAAGAACGCCGCATGAGTTCGATTCGAACATGTATTCTCCCTTTGTGTAGCCTGCGTTCCGGATAACCTTCCTTGCAGTCTTTTGAATATCGACGTATGCAGTCGATTTGACCTCTCCGCTAAGCACGACCAAGCCTGTCGTTACCAAAGTCTCGCATGCAACCTTGGAATTTTCGTCTTGTTTCAAGAATTCGTCCAATATGGCATCTGAAATTTGATCTGCCACCTTGTCGGGGTGTCCTTCCGATACCGATTCCGACGTAAAAAAATAAGCCATCTTCTATCTGTTTTTACTGTTACTTCAAATGAATGAACCATTTCTTCAAATGAACAAAACGGAAAGCGGATATTGATGTATCAGGTAAGAAAATGTTGTTTTAGCATTTTTTGTACGTGGTTGCAATCAATCCAAATCTTTCCACTTTTGCCGTGCAAAGGTACGACTTTCCATGTACTTTGCAATAGAAAAGGCGAAATTTCTTGCAAAGAACCTGTTTCGGGTTCTTGTTTTTCCTCCGCAATCCGACATTATACAGATTGCAGCGACTTTGTTCAAGTATTTTCTTCCGCTGTTTTTGTTGCAGAGAACCAATATATAAGATAAGGAAGTCCCTACGGTCGGTTTATTGCAATGGCTTTTCGGAACGCAGCCGTCAAACAAAAAATCGTATATTTGCAAGTTGAAATGGAAGAGACAAGAAAGGCAAATCGCTTACCGAAAGCGAGAATGACATACGAGCAGGCGTTCAACATAAACGGCAACATGCCGCCGCAAGCAACGGACATAGAGGAATCCGTCCTCGGAGCCTTGCTTCTGGATCAAGATGCTTTAAGTAATTCCATCGATATAATCAAGCCGGAGTATTTTTACTTGAACGAGCATGCCGAAATATTCAGAGCGATAAGTTCTCTCTTCGCAGAGGGAAGTCCCGTCGATATTCTGACCGTATCGGAGAGGTTGAAAAAAAACGGAACCTTTGAAACGGTCGGCGGTTATTCCAAGTTGACTTCACTGACCACCCGTATCACTTCGGCAGCACACATAGAATATCATGTGCGTTTGCTTTCGGAGAAATTCATTCAAAGAGAACTGATACGCGTTTCGACGGAAACATTGCGGGATTCGTATGACGAGACGAACGACGTGTTGGATTTGTTGGACAAAACGGAGACCAAGTTCCTCGAAATAAACGACAGCAACTTCAATTCCGATATTTTGGGCATGGATGTCCTGCTTCGGCAAACGATAAACGAAATAGAAAAGGCACAATCTTCTGCTGACGATGCGTCGGGTTTGCCAAGCGGTTTCAGGGAATTGGACAACAAGATAGGCGGATTTCAAAAGGGTACGTTGATTATACTTGCTGCCCGTCCCGCAATGGGAAAGACGGCTTTGGCAATAACGATGGCGAGAAACATGGCTGTGGATTTCCATAAGCCTGTTGCGATATTTTCGTTGGAAATGACGGCAAGCGAGTTGACGTCGAGACTTATCTCGGCGGAAGCGAGCATAGAGGGCAGACGCTTCAAATCGCAAGGCAAGTTGGAGGAGTGGGAGAAGACCATGATAAGAGAGAAAACCCAGTCTCTCGCCAATGCACCTATTTATATAGATGATAATCCGGGATTGAGCATATTCGAATTGCGGGCAAAGTGCAGAAGATTGAAGCAGAAATACGATATACAGATGATATTCATCGATTACCTCCAACTCATGCAGGGCGGCGACGCTGCCAAAGGAGGCAACCGTGAACAGGAAATATCATACATATCCCGTCAGTTGAAAGCCCTGTCGAAAGAATTGGGCATTCCGGTTTTGGCTCTTTCGCAGTTGTCCCGTGCCGTGGAAACCCGTGGCGGCAGCAAGAAGCCGGTGTTGAGCGATTTGAGAGAATCGGGTGCCATAGAGCAAGATGCCGATATTGTAATGTTCATCTATCGTCCGGCATATTACGGAATGCTCGACGAGGGCGACGATAAGGCGGCAGATGTCATCATTGCAAAACACCGTGCCGGTGAAGTGGGCGAGGTAAGGCTGAATTTCATTCCGCAATTCGTAAGATTTGAAAACCGCATGGCTGACGGAGGCAGCTTCCCTATGGGAGAAACACTTATCGGGTCAAGCATGAATGACAGCGTCTCAGACGATTCGTTGAGCAAATTCACGTACGATGAAGGCGAAAGTTCTTTCTAAATTCACATTCCTCATATTGTTGTTTGTATCTCTTCGGGTAAATGCCGCTTATCTGGTGATTCCGATGGACGAAACACAGAAAAACCACCTCAAAGCATACGGTGTGGCATATAAGGCTTTGACCATGGAGTACGATGTTGATTGGATGTTGAATTATAAAGGCGGAGCATTTTCCATGAGAGCAAGCGAGGAAATGGAAAACCTTTGTCGCCTGCGGGGAGTAAGTTATTACATGGTCAGCGATGAACAATATGGCGGCATCGTTGCGGAAATAGCACAACCGGAAGTCAATCAAGACGTGGTCAAACTTCAAAAAGCCCCCAAGATTGCTGTCTATTCTCCCAAGAATAAAATGCCGTGGGACGATGCCGTTACCTTGGTACTGACGTATGCGGAAATTCCGTACGATGTGGTCTATGATGAAGAAGTGTTGAACGGCGTTTTGCCATTGTATGATTGGCTTCACCTGCACCATGAAGACTTTACGGGTCAGTTCGGCAAATTTTGGGCATCGTATCGCAACCAACAATGGTACATAGACGACGTAAGAATGCAGAATGAGACCGCACGAAGACTCGGCTACGGTAAAGTATCGCAGTTGAAGTTGGCAGTGGTGAAGAAAATAAGGGATTTCGTTGCCGGCGGAGGCTTTATGTTCGCCATGTGTTCGGCACCGGATTCTTTCGATATAGCCTTGGCGGCAGAAGGCGTGGATATTTGCGAAAACATGTTCGACGGAGATGCCATGGATTCCGATGCCCAAACCAAATTGGACTATTCCAAATGCTTTGCCTTCACGGATTTTCATATCGTTACTGACCCTTACACATACGAAATCTCCGATATAGACGTACCAATCTCTCGGTCGAGGCGGTTCAACGAAAAGAATGATTTCTTCGTACTCTTCGATTTCTCCGCCAAATGGGATTGGATACCGACAATGCTTACACAAAACCACAGCAAAGTAATACACGGCTTCATGGGACAAACAACGGCATTCATGAAGAAATTCGTAAAATCCAATGTGATTGTACTCGGAGAAAACAAATCGGCAGATGAGGTTCGGTATATCCACGGTACGTATGGCAAAGGCACTTGGTCCTTTCTCGGAGGACACGATCCGGAGGATTACAGCCACTATATAGGCGACCCTGTCACCGATTTGGATTTATATCCCAACTCTTGCGGCTATCGTTTGATACTCAACAATATTCTCTTTCCTGCCGCAAAGAAAGAAAAACGCAAAACCTAAGCGAAGAAAGCCGTATATGCTTTATCTCCTCTCTAAAACAGCAGTGAAAAACGAAAACACGGAAGCAAAAAATAATTTCCCCTTGACCTTGGAAGCAAAAAAGACCGTCTTTTATATATGAAAAGACCGTCTTTTTACCCCTGAAAGACGGTCTTTTTCGGGTAAAAGGTCAAGGGGAAATTTTATATGCACCGCTTTTTATTTCCTTGGAAGAGGCTTTGCGAGCAGATTGCAGCTCCGTGCGGAAAGTTTTTCTCCTTGCTTTTGCAGTAAAAACCAATTGAAGCATGATGTTGAACTATTGTTCGGATACTTTGAGTTTGAAAAACAGAATTGATTTTCCTCGAACTTTTCGGATAAAAAAAAGAAAGCGACATATTGATTGGGATATATCGCTTTCGTATTTTCTTTTTCTCCACCTGTGAGCTACCCGACTACCAACTTTTTCGTTGCATTGCCGAGCATGATGGTATAGACTCCCTCAGGCAGGTTGCCTATCTCTATTCGTAAAGTCTCCTGACCGGCTTTGAGGTCGAACGTTCTTACCTTTCTGCCGTTGAGGTCGAGGATTTGAAGCAAGGTGTTTTCTTTCAATGCCTCGAACTCCAAGTTCACGAAACTCTTCGCAGGGTTGGGATATAATGCGAACTCTTTTGCGTTCACCGCTTGCAAAGACGACGAACCGCTTGCAGTGAATATTGCCATGAACGTTGTATCGCTCGTAAGGGTTACAGTTCTCGGGTTCTCCGTATTGCCATCGTTCCAACCGGTGAACTCATAACCCTCGTTTGCTGTCGCCGTCAGTACTGCGGTGTTGCCGTCCATGGTATATGAGGCACTGCCCATAGTCGCATCGTTCACCGTTACAGTGATTGTCGGCGTGATTTCTGCTTCCGCAAATATTGCCGTAAAGGCAGTATCGCTCATAACGGTTACTGTTCTCGGGTTCTCCGCATTGCCGTCATTCCATGACAGAAATCTGTATCCCTCGTTCGGCGTTGCGATGAGAGTTCTTCCTGCACAAGACAGAGTATCTGTTTCAACCCTGCCGTATGCTTCATCATTTGCAGATAGGGACAGTTCAAAAGACAACCCCTCCGAAATACGTCCGTTGAATAGCAGGTTCCAACGATTCGTTTGTTCCGTATAAGCTTCCAAACTACCGCAAGGCACCGTTACCGTGCAATTATTCGGATACGCAAAAACATTGCTGCTTACAATCAAAGGTGGCACACTTGCCAAGGATGTGATTGAAGTCAATAAAGAACAATTAGCAAAAGCACTATCATCAATTCTTTCAAGTCTTATTCCGATGGTAAGATATGTCAGATAAGAACAATCCTTGAACGCATTGTTTCCAACATTACTTACTCCATTTCCAAGTACAGCCGCTATCAGACCTCCACAATTATGGAAAGCGTCATGTCCAACCTCCGTAACACTATTAGGTACGGTAACAGAGGTCAAACCGTTGCAATATTTTACAAAATTCGCCGGTATTCGTTGTACGCTGTCTCCGATAGTCAGAGTGGTTAATGATATACCGAACATATTGGAATCAGCACTGAAGTCTTGGCAGTTGATGGCATTAAAATTCAGCGTCATTAAACCGGTGCAACCGGAAAAAGCATCCTCTTTTATGGAAGTAATACCATTACCTATGGTAACAGCGGTCAAACCGCTACAATTACGAAACGTTCCATCTCTAAGAGAAGTAACTTGATCAGGAATGTTAACCGAAACCAAACCGCTGCAACCGAAAAAGGCATATTCTCCAATAAAAGTAACACTATTCGGAATATTTATAGAAGTCAAACCTGTACAATTAAGAAACGCCCAATGACTGATAGACGTAATGCCATTCCGGAGGCTGACAGAAGTCAACCCGCTACAATCTGAAAACGCATACTGCCCAATAATAGTAATGCTGTTTGGAGCAGTAACCGAAGTCAAACCGCTGCAACCGGCGAATGCAAAACTTCCGATGGAAGTAACGCTATAAGTTATACCATTATATTCGAGAGAACTTGGAATAACTACTTCTCCACTCACGTGATTATTATCAGATTGATCGAAAGAATAACATGTAACATCAACTGTACTATCAGAAGTAATCTTGTAGTATAATTCTTTTCCTTGATAAGTGTATGCAAAGTCGTACGCCATTGCTTGAAGCGAGAATGTCATGATTGCCACTGCCATTATCAATCGGCACAGCGACTTGCCAAGGTTTTGTTTTTTCATCTTGTGTTTTATTTATTGTTTAGGATGCAAAGGTAAGCATTTTTCTCTATTTCAAGCGAGTTTTGCAAAACTTCGCTCCGTATATTCGGACATGGTATAAAACAGGCGGAAGGCTTGTTTTGCGATATTATGTTGTAAGCGGATACCGTCCTGTTTTTCTTGTACGTTTGCAATAAACAAAGCGTTTCGAGCGTTTGTATGGCGTAATATTCAATCTAAAAACGCAAACAGATGAGAAAATTGAGAAAATGTATTGTGGTTCTTTTGGCAATGCTGCCTTTCATGGCGTGCGAGTCTGCCGATAACAAGATTGTGGAATTCTCCGATTTGCCTTCAAAGGCTCAGAAGTTCGTAAAGGCTTATTTTCCCGACAAAACCATTGCTTTAATTCTTTGTGATGAGAGTTTGTTCGATAAGGATTATGAGGTACGCTTTGAAGATAGTTCCGAAGTCGAGTTCGATGAGGACGGCAACTGGAAGAGTGTCGAGATGAAAGACGGACAGGCTGTGCCGGAAGGTATTGTTCCTGCGGCGATAAAGACTTACATCAAAACAAAGCACAGCAACAACTTCGTGATCGAGATTAAGAAGGAACGCAAGGAGTATGAGGTGGAGTTGAATAACGGCATCGATATTGTTTTCGACAGGAACGGCAACTTCAAACGTTATGATGATTAAGTCATAAGGTGTTTATCTTAAAGGAAAACCCGCTTTGCAATTTTGTTCGGCAAAGCGGGTTCTTCTTTTTGTCGTTGTTCCGACTTATTTCTTGTTGCCTTGGTTGGCTACTTCGTCCATAAGTTTTTTTAATGTCGCTTCATCGGCAAGGAAGCGGTCATGCTTCAAAGTAAGGTCGTCATTCAGTTCAAATAAATAAGGTATGCCGGTCGGGATATTGAATTTGATTATCTCTTCGTTGCTCATTTGTTTAAGTGTCTTGACTATTCCTCTCAACGAATTGCCGTGTGCGACCACCAAAACGGTGTCGTATTTCTCGAAAGCCCTCAGTATGTGTTCCCGATAGAAAGGCATCAAACGGTTTATGCAATCCTGCAAACTCTCCGTCAAAGGAAGTTCAGCCCTGTCTATGCCTGCGTATCTCTTATCCATGTATGGGGAGCGTTCGTCTTCGGGTGAGAGTTTCGGAGATTGCACATCAAAACTTCTTCTCCACAAAAGAACCTGCTCGGCTCCGAATTTCTCGGTTGCTTCCGCCTTGTTCTTGCCTTGCAAGTCGCCGTATGATTTCTCGTTCAACCGCCAGCTTTTCTCCACGGGAAGATAGTCCATATTCATTTCGTCCAACATGAAATTCAATGTCTTTATGGCTCTTTTCAAATAGGAGGTGAAGCACATCTGAGGCTCTATGCCTTCTTCCGCAAGGGTCTTGCCGGCTTGCTTTGCTTCGTTTATTCCCTGCTCTGTCAAATCCACGTCTGTCCAACCCGTGAACAGGTTCTTCAAATTCCATTCGCTTTGTCCGTGTCTTACTAAGATTAGTTGCTTCATTTCTTTATAGTATTATGATTTACTTTTTCTTTGTTTTGTCTTCCAATTTCAGGCTTGCAATATCCGCTACCCTTCCTGTTTTGTTCATAAACGCCAAAACCAATATCACAATGCCGGCAATGATGAACGGAAGACTCAATATCTGTCCCATGTTCAACGCCATGGACGCTTCCCAACTCTCCTGCACTTCCTTCCAGTGTTCTATTATCAGCCGTGATGCGAATACAATCACGAGAAACATTCCGAACAATACCCCGTTCTTCGGTTTGCGTTTCGCATGCAGATAGCAGAAAAGCAGAACGAGGAAACAGAGGAAGTAAGCCGTTGCTTCGTAAAGCTGTGTCGGGTGCTTGGCGACCTGTTCGCCGTTGCGCAAAAACACAAATCCCCAATCGCCTCCCGTAGGTACTCCGTAAATCTCGCTGTTCATGAGATTGCCCAAGCGTATGAACAATCCTGCGAGGGCGACGATGATGACCAAACGGTCCAACACCCAGAATACCGGCAGTTTCGTTTTGCGGGAATAAAGCCATATCGCAATCAATATTCCTATCGCTCCGCCATGTGATGCCAATCCCTGATAGCCTGTAAACTGCCAACCCTCCGCCGTGCTTTTTATCGGCAGCAACATCTCGATGGGGTGAGAAAGATAGTAGGACGGCTCATAGAAAAGACAGTGTCCGAGCCTCGCTCCAATCAAAACGCCGAGGAAAACATAGAGAGCCAAACGGTCGAGGTAAGAAACAGGCACTTTCTCCTTGTCGAATACCACTGTCTTCAAAATGCAGTAACCTGCAACAAAAGCCAGGGCGAACAAAATGCTGTACCATCTCAATTCCAACGAACCGAGAGAAAAAGCAACGGGGTTCATATCCCATAGAACGGCTGCAATGTTCATTTCCGTAGTGTATTAAGGTAAACGCTTGCAAAGTTAGTAAATTTAATCCGATTACAAGAAAAGAACGCCTTAGGGTATGAGAGGAAGGAACACCGCAAACGTCTCACTACTTCTCCGCTTCCGAGGCATTTGTTTCCCAAACAAAGTTCTTTACCGTTTTATTTGTACCGTGTCGAAAATAGTTGTAATTTTGTCGTTTCAAAGAGGAAATCCTCCTTTTCGCAACAGAGGAAAACGAAACGCCGTTTCAATCGGAACGAAACGCCGAAAGAATTTTGCCGAACGCCGTTTCGATTTTCTAAAACGGCGTTTCGTCGGAGCGATTTCAAAGACTTGAAAAACAGATTGGAATAAACAAACAACATAAACAAGATGATAACAAACAATTTTGCACACCGTCACAACGGTCCACAACCTGCGGAGGTTGAAAAGATGTTGAAAGTCATCGGCGTGAAGAGCGTAGATGAACTTATCGACAAAACCATTCCCGAAAAGATACGTTTCAAAAAACCTTTGAACCTTCCGGAGGGAATGAACGAATATGAATATTTCACGATGTTGAAACGCTTGGCGGCAAAGAACAAAATATACAATACTTATATAGGACAAGGATACTACAACACCATTACGCCTGCCGTTTTGCAAAGAAACATCTTGGAAAACCCGGGTTGGTACACTTCTTACACCCCATATCAGGCAGAAATTTCCCAAGGTCGTTTGGAGACACTGTTTACTTTTCAAACGGTTATTTGTTCCCTTACCTCCATGCCGTTGGCGAATGCTTCCTTGCTCGATGAGGCGACGGCATGTGCGGAAGCCATGTTGATGTTCTACGGTTCCCGCAGCCGTGCTCAACAAAAAGAAAATGTATGCAGGTTCTTCGTAAGCGAGGATTTGTTCAAGCAATCCATAGATGTAATCAAGACAAGAGCCCTGCCTCGCGGCATAGAAGTGGTTGTCGGAAATGAAAGCACCGTTTTGGACGAGACTTTCTTCGGAGCAATACTTCAATATCCGAACTGCAAAGGCGAGATAAAGGATTACGCAAAATTCGCAGCCGACGCAAAAGCAAAAGGCATCTTCGTGGCAGTCAGTGCAGACATAATGAGTTTGGCACTGTTGACACCTCCTGGAGAATGGGGAGCAGACTGTGTTTGCGGTTCCACACAGAGGTTCGGTTGTCCGATGAGCTTCGGCGGTCCATCTGCCGCATACTTCGCTTGCACGGAAAACTTCAAGCGTACGATGCCCGGCAGAATAATCGGTATGACTGTGGACGCACAAGGCAACAAAGCCTTCCGTCTTGCATTGCAAACCAGAGAGCAACACATCAAGAGAGAGAAAGCAACCTCCAACATCTGTACGGCACAAGCCTTGGTTGCCATAATGGCGGGACAATACGCATGCTGGCACGGACAAGAGGGTATAAGAGAGATAGCGGAAGACATAAACAACACCGCAGCAACCATAGCCGCAGCCGCAGAGGCTTACGGATACAAGCAAAAGAACGAATACTATTTCGATACCATTCGTTTGACATGCCCTGTTGCCGCAGAAAAAGTTTGCAGTTTGGCTGAGAAAAACGAGATGAACTTCTTGTCAATCGATTCCGAGACAATAGGAATTTCAACGGACGAAACAACAGGTTGCAAAGAGATTGAACGTATATTGAAAGTGTTGGCGGAAGCAGCCGGAAAGACATATAAAGAATTCGAGTGCAAAAAAGCCGACACCATACCAAACAACTTGAAGAGACAAACGCCTTATCTGACACAGGAAATCTTCAATAAATATCACAGCGAGACCGAAATGATGAGATATTTGAAGAAGATGGAAGTAAAGGATTTGTCCTTGAATCGTGCCATGATACCGCTTGGTTCTTGTACGATGAAGTTGAACGCAGCCATGGAGATGATTCCTTTCACATGGGCGGAGTTCACGAGCATTCACCCGTTCGTTCCCGCAGAACAAGCCGCAGGATACTATGAGATGATTGCCGATATGGACAAAATGCTTTCCGAAATCACGGGCTTCGCAAAAATAAGCCTTCAACCGAACTCGGGAGCGGCAGGAGAGTATGCAGGTTTGACCACGATAAGGAACTATCAGAGAGCAAACGGACAAGAGAACAGAACAGTATGCCTTATCCCTGCTTCCGCACACGGCACGAATCCTGCTTCGGCTGCAATGGCGGGAATGAACATAATAGTCATCAAGACCACTGCCGACGGAGAAATCGACATTGCAGACTTGAAAGAAAAAGCAGAAGCTAACAAGGATAATCTTTCATGCCTCATGATAACCTATCCTTCAACTCACGGAGTATTCGAAGAAGGTATCATAGACATCATAAACATCATTCACGAGAACGGCGGTTTGGTTTACATGGACGGAGCCAACATGAACGCTCAAATAGGTTTGACTTCTCCGGGTTACATGGGGGCAGACGTATGCCACTTGAACCTTCACAAATCTTTCGCAATGCCTCACGGCGGCGGCGGTCCGGGAGTAGGTCCCATCGGAGCGACAGCCAAATTGGCAGACTACCTTCCTACGCACTCGATTGTATCCACCGGCTCACACAAAGGAACGCCTGTTTCGGCTTCTCCTTTCGGAAGTGCAGGTCTTTTGCCGATAACATACGGCTATTTGAAGATGTGCGGAAGAGAAGGCTTGGAACAAGCAACCAAATACGCCATTTTGAACGCCAACTACATGCGTGCAAGAATTGCAACGGCGTACAACATCCTTTACACAGGCAAACACGGCATGTGTGCTCACGAATTCATCATGGATTGCAACCAATTCTCATTGAGTTCGGGAGTACAATGCGGCGATATAGCAAAACGATTGATGGACTACGGCTTCCACGCACCGACGGTTGCCTTCCCCGTACACGGAACATTGATGATAGAACCGACGGAGAGCGAACCGCTTTCGGAAATGGATCGTTTGTGCGATGCCTTGATTGAAATACGCAAAGAGATAAAAGAAATCGAAGACGGAAAAGCAGACAAGCAGAACAACGTCATCATGAACGCTCCTCACACCATGCAGGTGGTTTGCTCGGACACTTGGGACAGACCATATAGCAGACAGAGAGCAGCATTCCCATTGCCATACGATGATAAATATTGGCCGACCGCCTCAAAGGTTGACGATGCCTACGGAGACAGAAATCTTGTCGTAAGCTGGAAAGCATAACCGGAAAACATAACAAGTTGTTTTATAGCAAGGAGAAGAGGCGAACCATCATCGGTCGCCTCTTTTCTTTTTTTTGTGATTGCACAAGAAAAACAATCATTCGGACAAAACCTCCTAAGTTCTACTCATAAATGCAACTTTAAGAGAGGGTATGTTCTTGTCTTACTCGAATAAAGCCCGAAGAGCAACAAACAACTTCCTTATCATATTGTTTGTTCACGTTTTCACCTCCGAAAATCAGCACGATTTATTCTTGTCAAGTCTGCGGCTGTGCATACTCCAACATTCCAATAGTGCATCTATCGCACCTATCCCGCACCATCCAAGAAATGTGAATGTCTGCTCCCAACCTAATAAACCTACAAAAAGGAGTTTATCCACTCCCCAACCAAGCAATCCGTCAAAAAAGATGACAAATATGACGAAAAGTAATTTGTGCCGTCGGAAAAGCTTCCGCCTGAACTTTTTTATCTTCTCAAACATAACAGCAGTTTATCTTACAATATCCTTAATGCATTGCCCTGCCGATGACGTACAAGCCCCTTTCAATGCTCCTGTACCTACACCGGCAACGCCGCCCAATACTCTCCTTTGTTTGATTTTGGCTGCTACACATAACGAAGAGGGGAACGTACGTGGTCAATCGCAGCCTGTGCAGCTCTACATTGGTCTTGCAGATTACACGGATAAAGTCCGAAGAGTAAATAAACAATCTCCTTGTCATAGTCATTGTTTGTATTTCGTTTAATTTTTCATCTGCTCGTATATATACTTCAAGCGATTACGCAGATGCTTCACTGCATAATGCTTTCTGGAAATGAGTGTGGCAACAGGTTCGCCCAACTCTTCGGACAAATCCTTGAATGTACGCCCCAGAAATTCCGTTTGCTCGAAGACGTAACGCTGATTCTCGGGCAATTCGCCCAAAGCTGCCTCCAATTCCTCTTCCAAAAGGTTGCGTAAGTAGTCCCTCTCGGGAGTTGTCCCGTCTGTCATGGTCTCCGTTATGTCCTCAAAATATATTTCACCGTCCTGTTGTACGGCAATTTGCGACATACGCTCCTCGGTATGCTTGCGGTTGTTGTCGATTATCTTGTTTTTTGTCGTTTGGTACAACCAACCCGACACCCTGTTAATCGGATCTCCCGTATCGCTCGCCAGTAAGAAACTTACAAACACATCCTGCAACACATCTTCCGCATCACCTTGCGAAATCCTGTTGCGAATGAAAGCGAGCAATCGCACTCGGTACTTTTGAAATATCCTTACAATATCATTGCTGCTCATTGCCAGCTGTATCATTGTCCGAAGTACTCATCAGCCTGTGAAGAAGTGCATTTCGCTCTTCTGATGTCATTTGGTGCAGATGCTGTTTGGATTTTGAGGCTTTGTTTTTCTTGAAACTCTTTCCCGAAAAGAGATTGCCGTTTATAAGGCGGAACAAAATCATAAGCCCCAACGCCTGCCAATAGTTAATCGTATTCCAGCCCGTAATGCGAGGAACAAGCCCGTTCCAAAGCCACATCACGACTAACACAATCAAAGCCATGAAGCCAACTCCACAAATGATGTTAAGCACTGTGCGTGCAACAGATTTCTTGCCTGATTTACTCATAATTTATTGTATTCACCGTTCTTATCTACACTTAATAAGACGATTCAGAATAGGAGATATTTTATTGCGCAGTTTATTTAACGTTACCTTCCGAAAAACAGCCCCTAAGTTCAACTCATAAATGCAACTTTAGGGGAGAGGTGAAAGACAAAATAAAACTCAAACAAAAGATGTTCGAGCCTGAAAAATAGCCATCTTTGCTCTCGCCCAAAAGTGTAAAATATGAGTATCTAACAAGGAATAAAGGTGCACAATTTCCGTGATGAAACAGCAAGGTTTCAGGAATAATCAAATCACAAAAATTATCAATAAAGATAATCGAGAATTAAGGCGGAACTGCGGTAAACCAAAGTTTATCATGTTCGCAAAGAGATATGCCGACTTGTGGAGACAATGTTGATAGAGGATGTTCTGAACAGATTTCAGGACATTGTAAATTGAAAGGCATAAAGTGTGTCGGTTGTGAGAGGATTTACCGATATTCGGGAAGTAAAAAACAAGGAAGTAAAGTCATTGACAAGAACAATGATAGAGAAGCTGAAACCACTCCGAACATTGCTATACACAGCAACATGATAATGAAGTTATATGTAAGATTTACTTTGTACGAAACTCAGAATATGTATAATTTTATCTTGGTGGCTCAGATAGATGGCAAGTGTTGGCAGGTTCAGTGGAGTATAGATTATGATAAGCGTATGGTTTTACGAATCTATTAGTCAGATTGAAAGAAAAGAGGAGACCGTTTTGTGGTCTCCTCTTTTCTTTTTTTAAAGGGATTGCTTAGAACTTCTTTTCTTTGATTCTGGCCTTCTTACCTGTCAAGCCTCTCAAATAGAATATTCTTGCTCTGCGAACAACGCCTCGTTTGTTTACAACTATGCTTTCAATGAATGGGGAAGCGAATGGGAAAATTCTTTCCACACCTATTCCTCCCGAAATCTTTCTGATAGTAAAGGTTTCGGTTTTACCGCTTCCGGAACGTTGGATAACCACTCCTTGGAATGTTTGCGGACGTTCCTTGTTTCCTTCTTTGATTTTGTATGTTACTGAGATTGTATCTCCTGCTTTGAATTGAGGATAGTCTTTTATCGTTGTCAAACCATCCACGTATTGCATCAATTCCGGTTTACTCATTTCTATAATCTCCTATCGTGTTTATGGTTATACGTTTACTTCTTCACTTGATTTACAACTGCCTTGAAGGCTTCCGGATGATTCATCGCCAAATCAGCTAAAACTTTTCTGTTTAGAGCTATGTTGTTTTTGTGAAGCAAGCCAATGAATACCGAATATGATACTTCGTTCAAACGGCAGGCTGCATTGATACGGTTAATCCACAATGCTCTGAACTCTCTTTTCTTTGCTTTTCTGTCTCTATAAGCGTATGTTTGACCTTTTTCCCATTTGTTCTTGGCTACTGTCCATACGTTCTTTCCTCTGCCCCAATATCCTTTGGTGCGATTCAAAATCTTTTTGCGTCTTGCTCTTGACGCTACTGCATTTACTGCTCTTGGCATAACTTTTTTTGTTTTTTCGTATCAGCGGTCTGTTTATTCAGACTCTTGTTCGTGCTGGATACAATGGTTAATACTACCTGTTTTTACTTTGTTTCTTTTGCCGAATCAATTAAATCATCTCTTTGATTCTTCTTTCGTCTGCACTGCTGCACACTGCTGAAGAAGCCAATATTCTTTTTCTTTTGATGGACTTCTTCGTCAAGATATGACTGTGATAGGCATGCTTACGCTTGATTCTGCCTGAACCCGTTACTGCAAAACGTTTCTTTGCAGCCGATTTGGTTTTCATCTTTGGCATCTTTCTTCCTTTCTGATTTGTTTATACTATATTTGCTTGTCGGCAAACATTTATTGTTTGCCATTGTCTTTTCGTTACTTCTTCGGAGCAATTATCATTATCATTCGCTTGCCTTCCAACTTCGGCATCATTTCCGGTTTACCGTATTCCAACAAAGCTTCGGCGAATTTCAATAGTTGGGTTTCGCCTTGTTCCTTGTAAATAATGGTTCTTCCTTTGAAGAATACATCCACTCTTACTTTGTTTCCGTCTTGAAGAAACCGTATGGCGTGCTTCAACTTGAAATTGAAGTCATGTTCATCCGTTTGCGGTCCGAGGCGGATTTCCTTGATGACAATCTTGGCGGACTTGGCTTTGATTTCTTTTTGTTTCTTTTTTTGTTCGTAAAGCAACTTTTGGTAATCAACCAATTTGCAGACAGGTGGATTGGCATTCGGCGATATTTCGACGAGATCTAATTCTGCCTCTTCTGCCATTTTCAAAGCCTCTTTCAACGAGTAGATTTTTGCTTCTATACCTTCTCCGACAACTCTCACCATCGGAGCGTCTATTTTCTCGTTTATTCTATGTTGCTCTCCTTTTTTGGGAGTACCTTTGCCTCTGAAAGGTCCTTGTTGTGGTGTTGCTATGACTTTTCCCTCCTATAATTAGTTTGTACTACTTTATTTCCTTTCTATTATTTATTCCAACTCTTTCGCCACCATATTGTTCACGAGTTCGGCAAACTTTTCTGTTTCCATGCTGCCCAAGTCTCCTTCTGTATGCTTGCGAACCGAAACCATGTTTGAGGCTTCTTCTTTTTCACCTACAATCAGCATGAACGGTATTTTGGCAATTTCAGCATCTCTTATCTTCTTGCCGGTTTTTTCATTTCTGTTGTCTATACTGCCTCGCAAGTCCAAACTTTCCAATTTGGCAAGCACCTGCCTTGCATAGTCTTCGTATTTTTCGGAAATTGGTAATATGATGAATTGTTCCGGTGTGAGCCACAACGGGAATTTGCCTGCCGTGTGTTCTATCAATACAGCTACAAACCTTTCCATAGAACCAAACGGAGCTCTGTGTATCATAATCGGACGATGTTTCTTGTTGTCGGCTCCTGTGTATTCCAACTGAAAACGTTCCGGAAGGTTGTAATCCACTTGAATTGTTCCGAGTTGCCATTTTCTGCCTATGGCATCTTTTACCATGAAGTCCAATTTAGGTCCATAGAAAGCGGCCTCACCTATTTCGCTGATTGTTTTCAATCCTCTCTCTGCCGAGGCTTCGACAATGGCTTTCTCTGCTTTCTCCCATACCTCGTCATCGCCTATGTATTTTTCTTTGTTTGCAGGGTCTCTCAGTGATATTTGAGCCGTGAAGTTGTCGAACTTCAACGTTTTGAAGATATATAGGACTATGTCTATGACTTTGCAAAATTCATCTTTCAATTGTTCCGGCGTACAAAAGATGTGGGCATCGTCTTGTGTGAATGAGCGAACTCTTGTCAAGCCATGCAACTCGCCCGATTGTTCGTATCTATATACTGTTCCGAACTCCGCCAACCTTACAGGAAGGTCTTTATATGAATGTGGTTTCGCTTTGTATATTTCGACATGATGAGGGCAGTTCATCGGTTTCAGCATGTATTCTTCTCCCTCAAACGGTGTAGTTATGGTTCTAAACGAGTCTTGTCCGTATTTTTGGTAGTGTCCGGAAGTCTTGTACAAGTTTACATCTCCTATATGAGGAGTTATTACTTGCTGATAACCGTATTTCTTTTGTACCTTACGAAGGAACGCTTCCAATCTCAAACGTAATTCAGTTCCTTTCGGCAACCATAGAGGAAGTCCCTGACCGACATTCTGCGAAAAAGTGAATAACTCCAACTCTTTCCCCAATTTTCTGTGGTCTCTTTTCTTCGCTTCTTCCAATAAAGCAAGGTATTTGTCAAGCTCTTTCTTCTTCGGAAAGGTAATCGCATAAAGACGGGTAAGCTGTTTGCGTTTTTCATCGCCTCGCCAGTAAGCACCTGCAAGGGAAAGAACCTTTATCGCTTTGATAGGGGAAAAATCAACCAAGTGTGGACCGCGGCAAAGGTCGATAAAATTACCGCTTTCATAGAAAGTGATTGTTCCGTCTTCCAAATCGTTTATCAATTCGACTTTATATGTCTCGCCTTTAGCCTCAAACCATTTCAAAGCATCTGCCTTAGAAACTTCTTTCCTTACCAACGGAATACCCTTCTTCGCAATCTCAGCCATTTTGGCTTCAATCTTGGGGAAGTCTTCACTTGAAAGTACTTGTTCGCCGAAGTCTATATCGTAATAAAAACCATTCTCTATTGCCGGACCTATACCGAACTTCGCGTTAGGGTATAATTCCAAGACGGCAGAAGCAAGCAAATGAGCCGATGTATGCCAAAAAGTATGCTTACCTTCCGTATCGTTCCATGTATGAAGTTTCAGCGTGCAATCGTTGTTTATTGTCCTGTTCAATTCCACCACTTCACCGTTGACTGTGGCACATAAAACATTTCTTGCAAGCCCTTCACTTATACTTTTTGCGACTTCCATGGCAGTAGTCGGATTTTCGAACTGCTTAATAGAACCGTCAGGCAATGTTATGTTTATCATATCACGTTGTTTTATAATCTCTTGAAGCATGCTCGTACGCAACACCTCGCAAAAAACCGTGCAAAGATACGACTTTTTCTCGTTTCACTGCAATAAAATGAGAAATAATTGGAAGCATGTTATTCCAAATGAGGGATTGTGCCACCGTCATCGTCTCTGTGATTGCATGTAGGACGGCATACGAAGATTTGAGTGAACAGTTCATTCAATGCCGGCACTTGACGAGCCTCCAAAATATTCCTTATTTCAAAATACTGTTCAACCGAAAGGTGCAACAATTCGCTTTGACATGTCGAAACCTTGACTTCCAACTGTTTTATTTTAATACTGTCGCTTCTTTCTTTCATCAACTCTTTCATCAAATATTCCTGATTGATATGAAGCGAATCGGCAACCAAAATTGCTTTCTTTTGAAAACGTCCTTTGATTTGATTGTACTGTTCTTTTTGTTTGTCGTTAAGCGAAATGGTTTTGCTTATATAGCAACCTGCATTTCCACATCGGGAATGTTCTTTATCGCATTTCCCTTCCCTTTGCATCAAAATCCATACATTCACACCCGTCAGAACAACCAAGACAATCATTATCAGAATTACAGATTTCTTTTTCATGTCCCTATTCTTTTTCTATCAAAAACTGCGGATAGTAGTCCGAAAGAATATCGAAATAATTCTCCTTTGCGAAAGCCTTGAACTCTTCGTTTTCTTGTTGCAGTCTTGCTTGCAAATTGCTTTCTTTTTTAGCTGTCAAGATATTCAGCATCAACAGCACCGCCGTCAAAACAAAACAAATTTGTACACCTTTCGAGAGAAAAGCCGGCATCTGCGATTGCTTCTCTTTTTCAACCCCTGCACATATTCTTTCAAACATTTCGTCCGATACAGTCAATTTGTCTTTCGCTATAAAATCTTCCAAATGCTTCATTTCAGTAACTCTTTATCCAATGATGTTATGTATTTTTCCATAGACTTCCTCGCACGATGAACCAAAACTTCCACCGCCGGAAGCGAACAATTCATTACAGCCGCTATCTCTTTTTGCGGTAACTCTTCGTACATATATAATATGAAAGCCGTCCTTTGTTTCTCAGGCAAAGCCTTCAATGCTTCGTCGAAATATTGCTTGTATTGTTCCTCTCTCAACGACCAATCCGAACCTGCATTAGTCGTATTTTCCAATGTTTTTTTCTCTTTGCCGGCAAACAATCTGCGAACTTTCTGTTTTCTTATGAAGTTAATGGATTTGTTGACGGCTATTCTGTAAATCCATGTCGAGAGTTTGGAGTTGCCTCTGTAAGATTTGATGGAACAAAATATTTCGACAAACACCTCCTGCATTATATCCTCGGCATCAAAACGGTCTCTCACCATTGCATAGCAAAGATTTAATACCCCCGAACCGAACTCATCGAACAAATCCTTGAATGCGACATTATCTCCCGCAGCTATCTTTTTCGCTCTTGCTATATCCTGCTCCATATCAAGAAAACAACGGGAACAAAACTCTCGTCCGTCCCCGTTGCATAAGGTTCAAGACTTCAAAGATTACTTCTTTACTTCTTTTGAAACTTTTTCTGCCTTAACGTCCTTTTGGTGATGCTTGCATTGTCCGCTGCATTTGTGATTGGCATCTTTCTTGCCACAGCATTTGTGTTCGCCTGCTTTTGCTTTTTTCTTGCACTCGCCGCTGCATTTATGATTGGCATCTTTCTTATCCTTGCAGCATTTGTGTTCTGTCTTTTGAGGCTCTTGTGCTTTCTTTACAGGCTCTTGTGCCATACTAACTGCCCCTGCAAAAGTCAACGCAAAGGCCAATACGATTAGTTTTTTCATAACTTCAAATTGTTTTTATTGTGTTTATATCAGACAGCAAAGGTAGGTATAACCTTACACATGACAAAGAAAAAACTTCTTTTTTCTTGTTTCTCCGTATTGAAAGTCGATAAATTACTACCTTTGCAAGGTTTTTTCAAATCAAACAATATTCGCACGATATATGTTCAAAGTATTGTTAGTCGGTTTGTGTTTTGTGTTGCAATCGTTCTTTGTACTCTTCGCACAAAACTACGACGATAACTTCGCAAAACCAATCGTTACAGAGAACGGAAAGTTCCATTATTATGAATTACCCGCCATAAAGACTTCCGAAGGCGAGTTGATATTTTTGGATAGAAATCTCGGAGCATTGAGCGACTATGTCGGCACAACGGATTCTTGGGGAGACCTTTATCAATGGGGCAGAGCGACCGACGGACATGAAAAACGTTCTTCCGATACAATTCTGACACTATCCGACACATACGAAACCGGACACGCACGCTTCATCGTCGATGAGAGAAAAGCCAACGACTGGTTGCGAAATTCCGACGATGATTTGTGGAAAGAAGAAAAAGGACTGACAAACCCTTGTCCGTGCGGATACAGAATACCGACAGAAAAAGAATGGAGAGCCCTGCTTAATCTCGGCTACGAAATCAAAACCACCTCCGAGGGTTTCTACTATTTGAGCATAGCCGGAGGGCAGCTGCTTTTGCCGGCAGCAGGCTTACGCAGTGCTTATACAGGAAACTTTCTTCATCTTGGAACAAGAGGTTACTATTGGGGAGTAAACGCATTAAGCCGTGGCACTTCCTCCTGTATAGACTTCAATAAAGACGACATAACGACCAACATAAGCATATTCGGTTTCAGAGCCTTCGGTCGAAGTGTCCGATGTGTGAAAGAACATTAACGCAAAACATCAAAATATGTCCATACTGCAAACCTTGGAAGTAAGCAAGCGATATTCCTCCCATCTCGTCTTGGATAAAGTCTCCATAGATGTCCGGGAGGGAGAAGTCTTCGGGTTGTTGGGACCGAACGGAGCCGGCAAGACGACCCTGATACGCATGATAAACCAAATAACGGCTCCGGACAGCGGAGAAATACTTTTCTTCGACAAACCCATGGTACGCAACGACACCAAATACATAGGCTACCTTCCAGAAGAACGAGGACTATACAAAAAGATGAAAGTATCCGAACAAGCCATGTACCTTGCCGAACTCAAAGGAATGAATGCCAAACAAGCCAAAGAACGCTTGGAATACTGGTTCGAACGCTTCGGCATAACCTCATGGTGGAATAAACGTTTGGAAGAACTCTCCAAGGGAATGGCACAAAAAATACAATTCATCACAACCATACTCCACCAACCCCGCCTGCTCATATTCGACGAACCATTCAGCGGCTTCGACCCCGTAAACGCAAATCTGTTGAAAAACGAAATACTATCCCTGCGGGACAATGGAGCAACCATCATTTTTTCCACACACAACATGTCCTCCGTCGAAGAAATATGCGACAGGATAGTCCTGATAAACAAATCCAGAAAAATATTGGAAGGTCGCGTAGGAGACATCAAGCATGAGTTTTGCGAAAACCTTTTTGAAATCATCGTTCCTCTCGGCAACGAGAATTTGCAACTGCCCGACGATTGCGAAATAAAAGAACAAACCTCCGACAATAAGACCCACACACTAAAAGTCAGAATACCCAAAGGACGCAATTCCGACCTCATCGGCACCATCATGCAACAAACCGAATTACTTTCATACAGGGAACTGCTCCCTTCAATGAACGATATATTCATCAAAACAGTAAAAGACAATGAATAAGATAAAGATAATCATCAAAAGGGAATATATCACGAGAGTTCGGAAAAAATCTTTCATCGTAATGACCATACTCGGACCCATCTTGATTTGTGCATTGTGGTTGATACCGTTCCTATTGCAACAAACCGGAGAAACACGAGCAGAAATCATGGTCATAGATCGAACCGCCGAACAACTGAACGACCAAACCCTTTCGCTGTTCAAGAATAAATTCACATCCAACGACAGAGTTCATTTTTCTTACCTCGATGATATAAACACCGCACAAAAACTCCTGAAAGAAAACTCTTGCGACGGAGTGTTGGAAATATTGAAAACCAACGACAACCCGCCAATCAAAAGCCTTATGTATTATGGCGAAAACGAACCGGGGCTGAAAGTTCAGGACGAAATAGAAAGCCAGCTCACCTCCATATTGAAAGACAACGTCCTTCGCTATGATTACGGAATGAACGACAAAGAAATACAATGGGTGAACAACCCCAAAATAGACTTCTACACCAAAAACATACTCACAGGCGAAAGTTCCTACAAAGAAATTAAAACCGCCTTGGGAGCGATTGGCGGAGTACTCATATACATGTTCGTCTTCATGTTCGGTTCCATGGTCATGAAGAGCGTGAGCGAAGAAAAAGTAAACCGGATAGTCGAAGTACTCGTATCGAGTGTAAAACCGGTACAACTACTTATGGGCAAACTCATGGCAATAGCCTTGGTGGGCTTGACACAATTTGCAATGTGGGTCATACTGACCTTCGGCCTGATAGGCGTTATGCAAGCCGCCGCCCCCGAAACCTTTTCACCTAAAGCACAAGAAGAAATAACAATAAACGAACGAGTGATAACAGTCGACAAACTCAATGCCGTCGAGCAAAGCCAAGTAAGCGAATTGGTACAAGGTCTCATGGCAATAAACTATCCGCTCATCATTCTCATGTTCCTTTTCTACTTCGTAACCGGATATTTCCTCTATGCCTCACTCTTCGGAGCAATCGGTTCCCTTATCGATGCGGACACTGACGGACAGCAATTCACTCTGCCAGTAACCATACCCATGATAATAGCAATGGTATGCCTGCCATTGGTTATGGATAACCCCTCCGGCACAGCAGCCTTTTGGCTTTCCCTCATACCATTCACCTCACCCGTGGCAATGATGGTTCGCCTGCCGTTCGGCGTACCTGTATGGGAATTGACTTTATCGGTAGCACTTATGCTCGTCAGCATAATATTCTGCGTATGGTTGGCAGCTAAAATCTACCGTACCGCAATCCTTCTCTACGGTAAGAAGATAAGCTACCGTGAAATATGGAAATGGCTCAAATACAAAGACTGAACGACACCTCTTTCTTGTTACCGGACTGAAATCAACACATAAATGCAGTTTTGAAGAGAGATGTACCAACGTTCAACTTGTGAAAAATCCGATAAAATCATCATGTAAAAAATTTTCCTCGGTGCTTACACTCGAAAAAGTTATACTTTTCGACCCTTCCCCTCCGAGGAAAATTTCCTCCACACCGTTTTTAAGAACAGAGGAATCACTTTGTTACTTGTTTGAATGAGTTTTGCGAGCAGATTGCCGACTTTGATAAGTCCTCTACTGCTTCGACCAAGTCCTGCATTCAATCCGCATTCGCAGACAAGAGTTCAATGTGTGCAGATGGCAAGGTAATGGCGGATTTGCGGGAGATAGAGGCTTGTGAGGGTGGGGCGGATATGAATTTCCGATTGTGTGTGGACAAGTATCCGGCTTATTGTATCGGGATATGGCGGGTCGGGCAGTGTGATTGCAAAGGTCGGAAAGTGGTTTGCCATGCCGGTACCGGTGTATTTCACGTATGCTTCTTTCAGTGTCCAAAAACGGGTGAAGGCTTCGGCTTTCCACTCATCGGCAAGGGTATCCAAATAATCGGCTTCGTCCCTGTGGAAATAGCGATGAACAAGCATGGAAGGATAAGAGCGGATGGGTTCGAGGTCTATGCCGACAGGGGTATCCGATAGAGCAATGGCGATGTGAGTTCGGCTGTGGGTGATGTTGAAATGCAGGTTCTGCATGGTGGGGAAAAAAGGTTTGCCCTTCGGACTTCTCCTTATAGGGAGATCGAAGGGCATTCCTTTTCCGTGTATGAGGCTTCTCAGGTATTGTTCAGCCTGATGGCTTCGTGCTTCTCCGAGGTTTCGGGCATTGCCGTTGCCGTATTGCATGGCGGCCTGCTCGAAACTGAGAATGTGATATTCCATTTTGATGTCGTCTGACGACTACTTTATGTCCAAAAGTTCGACATCGAATACCAAAGTGCTGCCTGCGGGTATCGAACCGACTGCTTGGTCGCCGTATGCAAGCTCCGATGGTATGAAGAAGCGGTATTTGCTTCCTATACTCATGAGTTGAAGTCCTTCCGTCCAACCTGCAATTACCTGATTCAACGGAAAGGAGATGGGTTCGCCTCTCTGTACGGAGGAGTCGAAAACCTGTCCGTTCAAAAGAGTACCGTGGTAATGAACATGAACGGTATCGGTAGCCTTAGGCTTCTTTCCCTCTGCTCCTTGGAGAACTTGGTATTGCAAACCGCTCGGGGTTTCGAATACTCCGGGATTGTTACGGTTTTGAGCAAGGAAAGCCGAACCTTCTTTCTTTGCCCCTTTTGCCTGTTCTGCCATGGCAGCTTGTTTCTTGGCGTTTACCTCTTGTTGCCAACGCATCATGACTTCGTTTTTCTCGTTTTCGCTCAAAAGGTTCTCGCTTTTGCCGGAGGCAGCAGCCTTTATGGCTTCCAACATGATGTTTACGTCAAGGTCGTAGCCCTCTTTCAAAAGGGAGAAGCCTATGTCCTCCCCTATTATGTAGCTTACCTTTTCTTTGTCGTTTGTAAGTTTCATTCGTTTTCCGTGTTTCTGTTGTTTATTTCACTATTTTCAATTCGTCTATAAGGTTCTTCGCTCCTGCATACTTGTCGATTACAAAGAGTACGTAGCGTATATCGACGTTGATTGTTCGTTGCAGTTCCGGTTCGAAGGCGATATCTCCGCTCATTGCTTCCCAGTTGCCGTCGAAAGCAAGACCTATCAAATGACCATCGGCATTAAGGATAGGGCTTCCGGAGTTTCCGCCTGTTATATCGTTGTTCGATAGGAAGCAGGTGATAAGCCTGCCTTCCTTGTCGGCATATTGACCGTAATCCTTGGCGTTATATAGCTCTTTGAGTTTCTTCGGCACTGTAAATTCGGCATTCGAAGGGTCTTCTTTCGCCATCAAGCCGTCGATTGTGGTTACAAAATCATAGTGAACGGCATCTGCAGGATAGTAATCGAGAACCTGTCCGTAGGTCATTCGCATCGTGAAGTTGGCATCGGGATAGCGAACCAAATTTGCGTCCATTGTTCTCAATGCCTCGATGAATAAAGGTCGCAAACGTTGCAAATCCTTCTCGGCTTGTTGTATTTGTTCACTCTCTCCGCTCAACATGATGTAGGTTTGGAAGCCTACTTGTGCTATAAGGTCGTTTTTCAATTTCTTTGCAGCCGGATTGGCGATGAATTTGGAAAATGCCTTCTCGTTTGCGAAAACAGATTTCTTGAAAGCGTCCTCCACCAATTTATCAATGTTGCCTTTGTACTTCTTATCGAATAGTTCATTCAAGCCGGCAGGGCGGTCTGCAGACGGAATGGAGTAAAGCAGATTGCAAAGGGCACGGAACATTTCCTTTTCCGTCGCAAGGTCGGTTGCGGCAAAGGTTCCTTCCATTTCGGAAGCAAGACTTGCTTTCACTTGTTCGGCAATGGCTTTGTCTTTCATTTGTTCATCAACCATCTGCAAGGTCATGTAAATCCTGAAAGCACTCAATGCGGTTTTGCAAGTCATCAATCCGAGGTTGCCATACCATGAATACTTCGTCAAAGGCTCGTCGGCAATGGTCTTGAAGCTCTTTTCCAAGTCGGATAACAGACTTCCGTAACGGTTTACCCTGTTGCCGTCAGCCTTTATCCAATCCGCCAAGCGATCTTCTATTGCCTTTTTCTTGCCATACACATCGAGGCGTTTCAAACCCCTCAATTCACCTTTCTTGTTCTTCCAAAGGTTCATATAGCTTGCATAATCGCTCGCATATTTCAACATTACGGCATTGTCCTTGTCCATCATGCTCTTCATCACCGGCAAAAGTGCCTGACCTGCGGCTATCACGGAAGGGTCGCTTACCTCCATTGTGTTACGAACCTCGTATGAAGTCATGTATCTTTCCGTCGAACCCGGGTAACCCCATATCATAGTGAAATCGTTCTTCTCCACTCCTTTAAGGCTTATGGGTAGATAGTGCTTAGGCTTGTAGGGAACATTGTCCTTTGAATATTCCGCAGGAGTATTGTCCTTTGAAGCATAAACTCTGAATATGGAAAAATCTCCTGTATGACGAGGCCACATCCAGTTGTCCGTATCTCCGCCGTATTTACCTATCGCAGAAGGAGGAGCACCGACCAAACGAACATCGTGGAAGACTTCATAAACGAACATGTAGTATTCCAAACCGTCAAAGAAAGGCTTGATTTCCACATTGTACCTTCCGTTCTCGCTGTTATTCTTTTCCAATTCCGTGATACGCTTTTGGATTTCGTCCTTGTACATCGACTTGTCGGCATCATCGATATGGTTTTGCAACACGTCTTTAGTTACATCTTCCATTCTGACAAGAAAAGATACATACAAACCCGGAATAGGAATTTCCTCCTCCATGTTGTAAGCCCAAAAGCCATTGGTCAAGTAATCGTGTTCTACGGTAGATGAACTTGCAATGGCATCGTAACCGCAGTGGTGGTTGGTGAACATCAAACCTTTCTCGGAAACGATTTCGCCCGTACAGAAATTACCCATTTGAACAATAGCGTCCTTCAAAGACGAATTGTTGAAGCTGTACAACTCCTCCGCCGTAAGCCTTAGGCCTTTCTTCTGCATATCCGCATAATTCAGTTGCTTAAAAAACATAGGCAACCACATTCCTTCGTCCGGTTTCGGCACCGGTTTGGCAAAGACAGCCGAGAAAGCCAGCATCAATGCCATCAAACTGAAAATGTTTTTCTTCATTGCTTTGTTATTGTTTTATTTGTTACTGTAATTGTTTCTTCATTGCTGCATTTCGCTGCATCAGATAAGCGTTTCCTATTATCATTACATCCTTATAGATATTGTATCACCGACAACTTATCAGGTGCAAAGACTTCCTGTGCCACGTCCTGCACCTCTGCGGGAGTCAGCTGTTCGACCTGTTCGCATATTTCCTGCATACTGTTTATATTTCCGTAGTTCAGGAGGCTCTTTCCCATGGCCAACATCTCGCTTTGGTTATGATCGGCATTCACAATCAACTGCCCTATCAACTGATGTTTGAATTTGGAAAGACTTACGGGATTTATCGCCTTTTGAGCGAGCCTATCCAACTCCTGTCTTACGAGTTGCAGGGTTTTGTCGGCATGCCTCTTATCGGTGGAAGCATAAACGGAGAACACCCCGCTGTCATAATACGCCGTATAGGAAGACTCTATGGAATAAGTAAAGCCGTACTTCTCTCTTATGTGCATATTAAGATAGGAATTCATCGCTCCGCTGCCGAGAATGTTGTTCAACAGTGAAAAAGCGACCCTCTTAGGATTACGATAAGAGTAAGCCCTGTTACCTATTATTATATGCGATTGATAAGTGTCCCTTTGCTCCACCACACTCTTCGCTTCGTACTTTCGAGGAGCCTTTCTGTTCATGCTGCCCGTCGTTTTCGATTCTGCTCCGAGGTATTTCTCGCAAAGAGAGAACCATTTGTCGGCAGGCATCGAACTTATTGTAGAAACGACCATCTTATCCGTCGTATAATTCCGCTTGAAAAAATCCTTCAACTGCTCGCAAGAAAGCGACATCACCCTCCTCGGCGTTCCCAAAATCAGACGTCCCAAACCGTGATTGCCGAAAATAAGATGCTCGAAGTCATCGAAAATCTGTTCCGAAGGCGTATCCAAATACGAATTTATCTCATCGAGTACGACAACCTTTTCTTTCTCCACCGGTTGTTGCGGAAAATCCGAATGAAATGCTATATCGGCAAGCAATTCCAAAAATCTCTCCTGATACTGTTGCAGATAAAGAGCATAAACGCAGGTCTCCTCCTTGGTTGTGAAAGCATTCAGCTCCCCTCCCACTCCATCAATGCAGGAAAGTATCTGAAACGCCTTTCTTTTCTCCGTTCCCTTGAAAAGACAATGCTCGATGAAATGAGCCGTTCCGTTCTCCGCACTCTTCTCGTCCCGTGACCCCATGTCGATTGTCAGTCCGCAGTGGGACACCCTCGAAGTCGTCGTCCTGTGGACAAGCCTTATGCCGTTCGAAAGCGTATGAAAAGAGTAAGAATACTCCTCTGTCTTCATCATTTGAACTTCGGTTCTATCGGCTTATGACGTAATACTCTCCGCCAAGTCGTTCAATCATCTTTGCCATCAAGTCGTTCGCCTCTTTCAACGTTCTGCGTGAGCCGTAACTTACATAGAAAATCGGAGAACCGCTCTTCACCTTGCTCAACACATAACTGTCATAACCCAAACTCTTGGCCTTGCGAGCCAAACGCTCTGCATTCGTCTTATTGGAGAAAGAACCGCCGATGACATCGAAACCCAAACGGGAATAGTTCTGAACCACCACGGGAGAGTTATTATCCATGCTCTCCGATGCCGGCTTTGTTTGAACGGTTTCGGTCTTTTCTTTCTTCTTCTCCGTCTTTACCTTTGTCGTCTTCTTGGCAGGTTGAAGCTTCTGCACCTCCGGCACAGGTTCTGCAATAGGTTCTATTTCTTCCGCAACCGTCTCGGTAGAAGTTTCCTCCACAGTCTCCGTCGGTGTCTGCACCGCAGGAATAACTTTCTGTTCTTGCTGCTTCTTAGGGGTTATGTAATAGCTCAATCTCTCCGTTATCGGTTTCAAGAAAGGCTTGTCCGGTAAAAGATTGAAGTAAAAGCCCGCAACGAAACCTCCGCAGCAAAGCAAAAGAAACAGCAATATGCAAAGTATGGTAACCAATATTCTCTTACGACGCTTCTTCGCTTTCTTCTTACGTTTCTTCTCAGCCTTTTCCGCACGTTTTCTTTCCTCCTCTTCCTCTTTGCGAAGCCTCTCCTCTTCTTCCCTGCGTCTCTCTTCCTCTATCGCCGCCTGTGCTTCGGCTTTCTCTTCTTCCGAAGCGGGGATTATATCCTCTATTCTGACATCTTTCTCTATCGGATTCAGCACAGCCTCCCGATCAGGCAGTTCATCCACCGCCACAGTCTCTTTCACTTCACTCTCGGCAACCGGATTTTTCAACTCTGCCGCCACGACAGCCTCCCTGTGCGAAACACTCTCCTGCGGCAATTCTCTTTGCACGGGTTCTTCCACCCTTTGCACGGGCGTTTCCGCAACGGCATCTTCTTTCACAGGCTCTGCCGACGGTTCTTTTGCCACTTCGACGGCTTCCGGCTCCGGTTCCTTTGTGCGAATGGGCGTAACGACCTCATCGCCATCGAAAGTCTTCACGTTTTTCAGCGTGGTGAAAGCAAAGGCATCGTCCAACAAATTCAGCTTTCCCGCTTCAAAAACAATATTTCCCGCAAAGTCTTTGCCCAATTCTCCCAACTCGCCTATTCTGCACTTAATCCCTTTCTCCAACTTCTCTTTCAAAGAATCCGTATATTGCTTTATCCAAACCAAAGCCGTCTCTTCGGAAATAAACTCTTTTTCCGCCATGCTCTTCACGAAAGAATAATCGTTCGCTTCCTCGACCTTGAAAGTCAATTTCCTGCACGGAGGTTCTATCGTGCCTGTAAGAGGCGATATTTCTGCCGCATGATGTTGCACATAAAACGTTCCCAAACCCGGAAGTTCGGCTTTATCATGACTATGCAAATATTCGAATAAATCGGCTGCTACATTCATTATATATTCATTTATCTTATTCCAACATTCTGTTTATTCTCTCCAAGTCTTCGGGCGTATCCACTCCGAAACTCTCGAAAGCCGTAGGCTTTATGAAGATACGCAAACCGTTCTCCAACCAACGCAACTGTTCGAGGCTCTCTGCCTTTTCCAAAGCGGAAAGAGGAAGCCTCACGACTTCATGCAATGCCTCGCTTCTGTACGCATAAAGACCTATATGCTTGTAATGACAGGCGAATTTCAAATAATCCTCCTTTTCCACGCCTCTCAAATACGGTATCACGCTGCGGGAAAAATATATCGCCCTGTTTTCGGCGAACACGACCTTGACGCAATTCGGGCTGAACAAATCCTCCGCACTCTCGATTTTCTTTGCAAGCGTCGCAATTTGGCAATCCCCATTCTCGAACAAAGACACGACGTCCTCCAACTGCTCTTTCTTTATCAAAGGCTCATCTCCCTGCACATTGACCACCAAATCATAACACTCCCCTGCCCTTTCCAAAGCCGAAAGCACCTCCTCGCACCTCTGCGTACCGCAAGAACAATCGGCGGAAGTCATCATCACATCGCCACCGCACTCCTTCACCCTGCTCTCTATGCGTTCGTCATCGGTCGCAACCACAACCCTGTCGAACAAACCCGAAGCCGCCACCGCATCATAAACCCACATTATCATGCATCTGCCCCGCAACTCTGCCAAAGGCTTTGCAGGAAATCTGCTGCTGGCATAACGTGCCGGTATAACCGCAAGTCTTTTCATTTGAACAAACCGTTAATTTCCGCTTCTATCATGGAAACGACCTTTCCGAAGTCTTCCTTGCTGTCAACCACGTCGAGCTCGTCTATATTCAGTATCAACTTGTTTCCTTTGTACGTTTCTATCCAAGCATCGTACCTTTCGTTCAAGGAGCTTATGTAATCCAATCTTATGCTGTTCTCGTATTCACGTCCCCTTTTGGCAATCCTGTTCACCAAAGTAGGCACGGACGCCTTCATGTAAAGAAGCAAATCCGGCGGCTTGATGAAAGAATTCATCAACTCGAACAAAGCCAGATAGGTCTCATAATCCCGAGAGTTCATCAGCCCCATCGCATGCAGGTTGGGAGCGAAAATATAAGCGTCCTCATACAAGGTACGATCCTGAACCATGTTCTCGAAACTGTTTCTCGAATCGATGACGTGCTTGAACCTCTTATGCAGGAAGTAAATCTGCAAATTAAAGGACCAGCGTCTCATATCCTCATAGAAATTCGCAATATAGGGGTTGTCGTCCACCTGTTCGTAAATCGCTGTCCACTTGAAATGCTTCGCCAACAGCTCTGTGAGAGTCGTCTTTCCGCAACCTATGTTTCCGGCTATCGCAATATGCATGATACTTTCGCTTGATTACATTACAAACCAAGTGCAAAGATAGGAAGAAAAACCGAAAGAACAAATTCCCAAGCTGTTTTTACCTTCCGATTTCCCTGCTTTCTTTCACCCGAAACCGACACTATCGCAAGAGACCGCCCATTCCTTTGCTTTCTTTCCTTTTCGACACAAACCATCGGACAGATTACCAAGCGGTAAACTTAAAGAGCAAGGCGGAGACCGCCGTCGACGTTGCGGCTGCCGGGCGCGTCGTAGCCGCGATTCGACACTCGCACGCCCCTCTCGCTGCTGATCCAGCTGCCGCCACGCAGAACGCGGACACTACCGGTATTTGCTCCCTTGGGATTGCTCTGTGAATGATTCGAATACTTACCATACCGATCCTGACACCACTCCCAAACATTGCCACTCATATCATATAAGCCTAATTCATTGGATTGCTTAGTCTCAACAGGTTGTGTCTTACTTCCGCTGTTCTTTTCATACCAAGCAACTGCGTCTGCATCATTGCTTCCGCTGTATTTATAGCCTTTGCTTTTATTTCCGCCTCTCGCTGCATATTCCCATTCGGCTTCGGTGGGAAGGCGGAAGTTCTTTCCTGTAAGTCGGTTGAGTTTCTCGATAAATTCTTGACAGTCATTCCAAGAAACATTTTCTACGGGACATTGATTATCACCCTCAAAGTATAAAGGATTGCTACCCATAACCGCTTCCCATAGTTCTTGCGTTACTTCGGTTTGTCCGATATAGTAATCGGAGAGAGTAACCGAATGAACAGGGTATCCACCATCGTATGCCTTGCTGCCTTGCTCCGAGGTAGCTCCCATCTGAAAGGTTCCGCCCGCTACTTTCACCATCTTGAAAGCTACGCCGTTGACAGTAAAGGTTTCAATCTCGGCATTTGTAGCAGCCTCAAGCATATCCCGACACTCCGCATCGGCATTTTGTGCCGATAAAGCACCGCCTGAAAGCACTGCCATTGTGAATAAAAATACCAATCTTTTCATCTGTCTCTTTCTTTTGCTGCAAAAGTAATACAATTCGTTGAAACAAACATGGAATACGAAGTTTCAAGAAGTTTTTTCCTTTGTTTTCGACTACGAACTTCCGTCTTCGAGACTTGCCAACAGGCATTCCGAAACAAAGCACCGCAAGACTGCCGCAACAGAACGCCGTTCCGATTTTATGATTCCAATAATCCGATTTTTATCAATAGTTGTTCATTGTCGTTTTTGTTGCCTTGCTCAAAGCAATAAGGCGTGCCAAAGACGAAATGCTTAAAGGGCAAGGCGGAGACCTTCATCGTAGTCGCGGCTGTCGGGCGCGTAGCTGCCGCGTTCCGACACTTGCACGTACCACACGTAGTAGTTCCAACTGCCGCCACGCTGAACGCGGCGGCCGCCGCTACTTGCTCCTCTTGGATTGATCTGCGAATTGCTCGAATAGTCGCCATACCAATCCTGACACCACTCATATACGTTTCCACTCATGTCATACAAGCCTAATTCGTTGGATTGCTTTTGTGCAACGGGATGTGTTTTGCCTCCGCTGTTGTGATAGTACCATGCAACTGCGTCCGGATTATTGCTTCCGCTGTATTTGTATCCTCTGCTTTTGTTTCCGCCTCTCGCTGCATATTCCCATTCGGCTTCGGTGGGCAGGCGGAAGTTCTTTCCTGTAAGTCGGTTGAGCTTTTCTATGAATTCTTGACAGTCGTTCCAAGATACGTTTTCCACGGGACGTTGATTATCTCCCTTAAAGTATGAAGGATTACTACCCATGACGGCTTCCCATAGTTCTTGCGTTACTTGGGTTTGTCCGATATAGTAATCAGAGAGAGTAATCGAATGAACAGGGTATTCATCATCGTATGCATAATCATCTTGCTCCGAGGTAGCTCCCATTTGAAAGGTTCCGCCCGCTACTTTCACCATCTTGAAAGCTACGCCATTAACCATGAAGGTTTCAATCTCGGCATTCGTAGCAGCATCATGCATCTTCCGACACTCCGCATCGGCATTTTGTGCCGATAAAGCACCGCCTGAAAGCACTGCCATTGTGAATAAAAATACCAATCTTTTCATCTGTCTCTTTCTTTTGCTGCAAAAGTAATACAATTCGTTGAAACAAACATGGAATACGAAGTTTCAAGAAGTTTTTTCCTTTGTTTTCGACTACGAACTTCCGTCTTCGAGACTTGCCAACAGGCATTCCGAAACAAAGCACCGCAAGACTGCCGCAACAGAACGCCGTTCCGATTTTATGATTCCAATAATCCGATTTTTATCAATAGTTGTTCATTGTCGTTTTTGTTGCCTTGTTCAAAGCAATAAGGCGTGCCAAAGACGAAATGCTTAAAGAGCAAGGCGGAGACCGCCGCAGTAGTAGCGGATGTCGGGCGTGCTGTAGCCGCGATACGACACTCGCACGTCCCTCGCGTCGTAGAACCAGCCGCCGCCACGCAGAACGCGGCCAATACCGGCATTTGCTCCCTTGGGATTGCTCTGTGACCGGCTCGAATACTTACCATACCAATCCTGACAGAACTCCCGAACATTGCCACTCATATCATATAAACCTAATTCATTGGCTTGCTTAGTCGCAACTGCATGTGTTTTGTCTCCGCTGTTATTACCATACCAAGCAACTGCGTCCGGACTATAGCTTCCGCTGTATTTATAGCCTTTGCTTTTGTTTCCGCCTCTCGCTGCATATTCCCATTCGGCTTCGGTGGGCAGGCGGAAGTTCTTTCCTGTAAGTCGGTTGAGCTTTTCTATGAATTCTTGACAGTCGTTCCAAGATACGTTTTCCACGGGACGTTGATTATCTCCCTTAAAGTATGAAGGATTACTACCCATGACGGCTTCCCATAGTTCTTGCGTTACTTGGGTTTGTCCGATATAGTAATCAGAGAGAGTAATCGAATGAACAGGGTATTCATCATCGTATGCATAATCATCTTGCTCCGAGGTAGCTCCCATTTGAAAGGTTCCGCCCGCTACTTTCACCATCTTGAAAGCTACGCCATTAACCATGAAGGTTTCAATCTCGGCATTCGTAGCAGCATCATGCATCTTCCGACACTCCGCATCGGCATTTTGTGCCGATAAAGCACCGCCTGAAAGCACTGCCATTGCGAATAGAAATATCAATCTTTTCATCTGTATCTCTCTTTTGTGGCAAAAGTAATACAATTCATTGAAACAAACATGGAATACGAAGTTTCAAGGAGTTTTTTCCTTTGTTTTCGGCTACGGACTTCCGTCTTCGAGACTTGCCAACAGGCATTCCGAAACAAAGCACCGCAAGCCTGCCGCAACAGAACGCCGTTCAAGAAAATTAAAACGCCGTTTGAAGAAATTATAACGCAGTTTCATCGGGAACGAATCGGCGTTTTATTTCCCGTCTTCTTTCAAGTGGGTTTCGGAAGTTCTGTTTTCCGTGTCTTTATCTTTGAAAACAGAGGGGTTGTCCCTGCGGAACTTTTCTTGGTATCGCTTTATGCTTCGCTGCGTCATGCGGGGTATGAACCACGTTGTGAGGAAACGGAAGACAAGGTAAAGAACGATAAGTATGATTATGGCGTTTATCATATCTATTCGCAGAGTATGAAGAGGTCTTCCCGCGGATTGAGGAAGAGTATGGGTATGTTGCCGAGGCGTTTCAGCACTCTGACTTCTTCCAATCCCCGCAAGGTGTCTATAAATGTTTTGTTCTTGCTCGTCTGACAGATAATAAGGTTGCAGCTCTCCTTTTCGGCATAATCCAAGGCTTGAATGTCCAATTCGGTTTTCGTATCCGATGAATGTATTGTTTGTATTGCTATGCCGAACTGCTCGAACATCTTTCTTGCAAAGCCGATATTGAGGTTCAGTTGCCGTTGATAGTATTCGTCTTTGTAGCGACGATAATACAAAAAGACTTCCGAGGAGGCAAATCTGCCGAAATAAGATGCCCAAAGGGTTTTCTCTTTACTTTCTCTGAGATAATTGAGCGTCAGGAGGACTTTTGCGTAGGTGGTTTGCGGCTTCTGTTCCGGACAAACCAAGTAAGCGATACGGCAGGAGGCAAGATCGGCAAGCAAAGTCTTGGGGTGTCCGGCTTTATGCCTGTCCTGTTCCTGCGGATTGCAAGATACGACCAACATGACGGCGTTCAACAACTCGCCGATTGCATTGAGGATATTCTCGCTCCTGCCTTGCAGGGCGGCATAGGAGTGAAAGATGTCTTCCGGCAGGGTATCATTGAGTTCTTTCAGGCGTGTCTCCGCTTCGTTTGTTGAAAGCATTGTGCGTTTTCGGTCGGAGATATGCAGTAAAATCAAGCCCTTGCCCAGCATTCGGGACATCTGCACGGCGTATTCCACGCAAAACCTGCTTCTGTCGAAGTCCGTTATGTATGCAATGATGAATTGGTCTTTCTTTTCCTTTTTCATTTAGTAGCGATATTGGTCACGTTTCTTCTTCCACAAGTAAAGCAGGATTACTCCTGCCAATGCTCCGCCCAAGTGTGCGAAGTGAGCGACTCCGTCGGCTGTTCCGACAATTCCGTTGAACAATTCCAAAACCATATAGCCGATGACGAACCACTTTGTCTTGATCGGCAGAAGGAAATAGAAGTAAACGGTTGTGTTGGGGAACATCAAGCCGAATGCGGCGAGGAGACCGAACACCATTCCGGAGGCTCCTATGGTGTTTATTTGGTTCAGGTAATCCGCAACGGGTATTCTCTCGTTTCCTGTGTTGACGTATGTATATACACCGCTCAAAAGGTCGCTGTACATGAAGTAATACGTAATCTCTTGCAGCAAAGCGGCACCGAGAATCGTTACAAGACAATAGACGATGAAGCGTCTGGCTCCCCAAATGTTCTCCAAGGTGTAGCCGAACATCCAAACGGCGAACATATTGAAGAAAAGGTGTGAGAAATTACCGTGCAAGAAAGCGTATGTTACCCATTGCCATATATGGTGATGGGAAGCGGCAAAGAAGTGAAGGCCGAACCATTGCGTCAAATCTATTCCCCGCGTTCGCAAAACGACGGTTGCAAGGTAGCAAATGACGTTTATAATCAACAAATTCTTGCATACCGGCGGCATAATCGAGAATTGCGGCGGCGTATATTGACTTGTGTTGTTTCCGTATTGAAAGTTCATCTCTCTTTTCTGTGTTGTTTCAAATTCTTTTTCGATTCGGTTGTTTGCTTTCTTCGTTGCAGTGCAACGTATCGCATTTCGTTTGAACGCAATGCGGGTTTATTTGTTGTTTTTCACTCGAAGAATTTATCCATGTCCTCCATGGTCAGTTTGAATATAACCTTTTCTCCTTTCGGATCGAGCATACAATCCGGCAAACAGAACAACTGCGACACCAGAGTTTGCATCCGGTTCTGCGAAAGGCTTTCTCCATATTGTATTTTCAGCTTTTCGGACAACATAAAGGCTCTTTTGCGAAGTTGTTCCTCACCGGGGATTTGTTCGTTGTTGCTTGTGATGAGTTCTTCCGCCAACTCGAAGCATTCTTCGGGGCTTTGCTTTTCCGGCTTCGCCATAAGAAGGAAACTTCCGTCCTTTTTATCGTATTCCATCTCTATTCCGTAGAGTTTCAAAACGGGAAGAAATTCCACCAACTGGAAACTTATGTGAGGCGAAAACAAGTGTCGTTGCGGCGTGAGAAGCCTTTGCGAAAATATTTGAAGGCTTTGCGAAGCCAAAACCCTGTCATGGATTATGCGTTGCGAGGCTCTGCTTTGGTCTATCAGCAACATGGAGTTCTTGGAACGCACCGCAATGTATTTTTCGCCTATTTGCATGAAAGCCTTCTCGTCTTTACGGTTTTCCATCGGTTGAGGAACGGGATTGGTTGCCTGTTGCGGCATGTCGTTCTCGAATAAGGAGGGTTGCACGACGGGCTTCTCCTGCAATAAAGCGAAGTTCTCCTCGGAGCTTGTGTCGAAAGGGTTGAACTCGGGGTTGAACCGTATCTGCGGTGCCTTGGGAATAGGGGTTTGCGATGTGATTACGGGAAATTCTATGGTCTTTACGGAGAAGTCCAACTCGCTTGCAAGGCTGTATTGTCCTATGCTCTTTTTCACGGAGGCGTGAAGAATGGAATAAATCACTCTTTCGTCCAAGAATTTCACCTCCGTCTTGGTCGGATGTATGTTTACGTCTATATTTTGCGGCGGAAGACTGAGACGGATGAAGAATGCGGGATAGTTCTTTTCGGGAAGCAGATTGGCGAAAGCCCTATCCACGGCATTGGCAAAGTATGTGTTCCGCATGAATCTGCCGTTGACGAAGAAGTATTGCCATGATTTGTTTTTCTTCGCAAACTCCGGCGAACAGACATAGCCTTCTATATCCACCAAATCGACTTTTTCCGAAACCGGAATAAGCTTATCGCTTATCGAATTGCCGAACAACTCGATTATTCTCTTCTTTGCATTTCCTACAGTGAGACTGTAAACGTTTTTTTCGTTGTTTATGTACGAGAAAGCGGTCTCGGTGTCAATCATTGCGACCCTTACGAATTCCTCGTTTATGTGGCTGTTCTCTATTTGCTCCGTTTTCAGGAAGTTTCTCCTCGCCGGAGTGTTGAAGAATATGTTCTTGACGGAAACGCATGTGCCGATGCTGCAAGCCGTTTCGCAAACCTCTTTCACCACTCCTCCTTCGATTACGACCCTCACCCCTGTCTCGTCTTCCTCCCTGCGTGTTTTCAATTCCACTTGGGCTATGGCTGCAATGGAAGCAAGTGCTTCACCGCGAAATCCCATGGTGTGCAGGTTCAAAAGGTCTTCCGAACTTTTTATCTTGCTTGTGGCATGCGGCAGAAAGCACTTCTGTGCGTCCTCTTTGTCCATTCCGCAACCGTTGTCGCTCACCTGAATGAGCGTTTTGCCTGCGTCCCTGATGACCAACTGCACTCGCGTGGCTCCGGCGTCCATGGCATTTTCCAACAACTCCTTTACGACCGAGGCAGGGCGGTTAACGACTTCTCCTGCGGCTATCTGGTTGGCAACGATGTCGTCCAATACTTCTATTGCCATGTCTCCACGATGAACAAAAGGAAGTAAAGCAAGCCTGCAACTATCGATGCAATCAGTATGATTTTGAGAGCCGAGACGGGCTTGCCCAATTTCTCGTCTTTCTTTTCCTTCATGGCGGAACGGAAATCGATTCTGCGTTTGTACGATTCGCCCTCCGATTGTCCGTATTTCGCTTTCAAGCGTTCCAATTCCTCCTTATCGGGGTCGTAAAACCGCGGTTTGTACTCGAATCTTCGCGGTTTTCTTGTCTGAAATATACTCATCTCGAACTGTCTTTTTAAGTCTTGAAATCGAAACGCCGTTCGGCTGAAATGAAACGCCGTTTCGGAAAATTCTTTCTTCGTTTCGTTCCAAGGAAACGGCGTTTCGTCAAGTCCGTCGGGTATCAGCATTTTTCCTTTCGCCGATTTTCCCTCTCTTTTTACCTTTTCGAGGCAGAGAAACAGGGTTTTGCAAACGTCTTTCAATGGAAGCGAACAGTACAAAGGTACAAAAAATCTCTTTACTCGGTAAAAAGAGCCATGCAATCATGCCTGCCGAGGGCATGATGCGGGCTTTCCATGCGGGGATTGCGGAAAAGGATTTCGGATTTTTTCTATTTGCTCCTCTGCTTGGTGCTTTGTCGGGTATTTTGCTTAATTTTGCAATATGGCTAATTTGAAAGAGAAGTTGTGTTTTCCCGTTTTCGAACTCATCGGTCGGGCTGCCGATGAAGCCGGTTTGGAAACGTATGTGGTTGGTGGCTTTGTCAGAGATACCGTGATGAAGCGTGCGTGCAAGGATATAGACATCGTTACCATCGGAAGCGGAATAAAGTTGGCGGAAAAGTTGCAGGAGAAGATTGGAAAAGGCTCGAAAATTTCCGTTTTCAAGAATTTCGGCACGGCTATGTTGCATTTCAGAGACGGAGACGAGGATTGGCAGGTGGAGTTCGTGGGTGCAAGAAAGGAAAGCTACTCTCACGACTCGCGTAAGCCCGTTGTGGAAGACGGAACTTTGGAAGACGACCAGAACAGACGGGACTTTACGATAAACGCAATGGCGATTTGCCTGAATCGAAATCGCTACGGAGAGTTGACGGATCCCTTTGACGGTTGCTCGGATATAAAGAAGCAGATAATAAGAACCCCTTCGGATCCGGATATAACGTTCTCTGACGACCCTTTGAGAATGTTGCGTGCCATCAGGTTTGCGACGCAGTTGGATTTTTCGATACACCCCGACACTTTTGAAGCGATAAAACGCAATGCTTACCGCATAGAAATAGTGTCGATGGAGCGAAACATCGATGAAATCAACAAAATGATGCTTTCTTCTCACCCTTCCATGGGGTTCAGATTGCTGGATAAAAGCGGTCTTTTGGAGAAGTTGTTTCCCGAACTGGTGAGACTGAAAGGCACGGAATCGGTCGGCGAAAGGTCGCACAAGGATAATTTCAAGCATACTCTGGAAGTCTTGGACAATATCTCGAAAAAGTCGGACGATTTATTCCTTCGCTGGGCTGCCGTACTGCATGACATAGGCAAACCGTACTGCAAGCGTTACGATGAGAAGACGGGATTTTCTTTTCACGGGCATGAATTGAAAGGAAGCCGCATGGTGAAATCCATTTTCAGGCGTTTGAAGCTGCCTTTGAACGAGAAAATGAAATATGTGGAAAAATTAGTTTCCCTGCACCTGCGTCCGATAGTGCTGGCGGAGGATATAGTCACGGATTCGGCTGTCAGAAGATTGATTTTCGATGCAGGAGACGACATAGACGACCTTATGTTGCTTTGTCAGGCGGATATAACTTCAAAAAACAGCTACAAGGTCAAACAATACATGCACAACTTCGAGATTGTCAAGCAGAAGATGGTCGAAATCGAAGAGAAGGACAGGGTAAGAAACTTTCAACCGCCGGTTTGCGGCGAAGAAATAATGAAGATTTTCGATTTGGCTCCCTGCAAAGAAATAGGCGTGCTGAAAACCGCCGTCAAAGATGCCATTTTGGACGGAATAATTCCCAATGAGAAGCAAGCGGCTTTGGAATTGTTGTATTCGGAAGCCGCAAAACTCGGATTGAAGCCCCATGAACAATAAACGATTGATTGTTGTGGTCGGACCGACGGCTGTCGGCAAGACGGCGGAGTGCATTCGCCTTGCCGGAATGCTGGGTACGGAGATAGTGTCTGCCGATTCAAGGCAATTCTACAAGGAAATGAACATAGGCGTGGCTCGTCCGAGCGTGAGCGAACTTGCAACGATACCGCACCATCTCATTGCCCACATATCCGTCAGCCAAGACTACAATGCGGCCATGTATGAGAGGGACGCATCGGAGGTTATCGGGAAACTCTTCCAAGAAAAGGACGATGTGGTGCTGACGGGCGGCAGCGGGCTTTATGTGAATGCCGTATGCAACGGAATGGACGACATTCCGGACAAGGACGAAAGCATTAGACAGGAATTGAACGACTTGTTCGACAAGCAGGGATTGGAACCTCTGCAAAGGGAACTGCAAGAGAAAGACCCCGAATACTGGGAAATCGTCGATAAACGAAATCACATACGGTTGATACGGGCTTTGGAAGTATGCAGACAGACGGGCAGGACTTTTTCTTCCTTTCGTTCGCAAAAGAAAACGAAGAGGGATTTCGATATAATAAAGATAGGAATAAGGCGAAGCAGGGAAAATCTTTTGGAAAGGATTTATCGAAGGGTGGATTGCATGATTGAACAGGGCTTGATTGAAGAAGTGCGAGGACTTTACGGGTATAGAAACCTGCAAGCCTTGAATGCGGTGGGATACAAGGAGATTTTCGATTTTTTGGACGGCAAAACAAGCCTGCAAGAGGCTGTGGAACTGATAAAAATCAATACTCGCAGGTATGCAAAAAGGCAGATGACATGGTTTTGTAAAGATAAAGAGATACAATGGTTGGATGCGGAAAAAGATTTGGACTGGACGTTTCTGTCGAGATAGCGTTATTCGTTTTTGCTTCTTGCATTGCAGGCATGCTTTCTTCGCAAGAGAGGGAGCGGAAGAACCTTATATATAACGGTTCTTTTGAACAGCATACGGCTTGCCCGCAAAAGATAGAACCATACGGGCAGATGACGGAGGTGGAGGCTTGGTGGCAGCCCACGGACGGTTCTTCCGACTACTATCACCCTTGCGGAGGCAGGCAATGTCAGGTTCCGAAGAACAAATTAGGCTATCAATACCCGCGTAACGGCGAAGGCATGGTCGGAATTTACACTTCCAAGACGGATTATCGGGAATACATTCAGACGGAACTTAAAGAGCCTCTCATGGCAGGGGAACGCTACAAACTGAGTTTCTGGGTCAGTCTTTCGGAATACTCTACCGGTGCCGTAGCAACCATAGGCGGTTTGTTCACCGAGGAAAGGATAAAAGACAATACAAGAGGGCTGCTGACGAACAACAGTAAGACGGCTCACGCAAACGGTATCCGACAACAGATTTCAAAAATCTTTCCGCCGCAAGTGGTAAACAGTTTCGAGCGTCCGCTCTTGGACACGGCGAATTGGCAGTTGATTGAAGGGGAATTCGAAGCCAAAGGCGGGGAACGCTTTCTGACGATAGGGAATTTCTATCCTGCCGAACAGAGCAACCTTATCTTTCCGGTCTTTCTCAAAGATATTCTCCCGGGTGCTTATTACTACATAGACGATGTGGAACTCTATTGTCTGACATGCAGCGAGAAGAAAGAGATTGCCGAAAAGCAGGTAACGATAACCACGAAGAAGGACGAGAAAGAGTATGAGGTCGGACAGGTTATAGTGTTGGAAAACATTTTCTTCGACTTCGACAAAAGCGTTCTGCTGCCTCAGAGCTTCGTAGAACTGAAAAAGTTGACGGAACTGCTGACTGCTTATCCGGATATGGCAATCGAACTTTCCGGACACACGGACAACAAGGGTAAGGACAAGTATAATCAAACTCTCAGCGAGCAACGTGCAAAGGCTGTCTATGATTATCTCATAGGAAAGGGCATAGACAAGAAGCGTCTCAAATATAAGGGTTACGGAGCGGGGCAACCGATTGCGGATAATGCGACCGATGAGGGCAGGGCGAAGAACAGACGTGTGGAGTTCAAAATAATTTCAATGTAAACTTCGATGGAAAAACAGATACACCCCTTTGTGGATAAGAGAATAGAGGATTACTGCAAGCAACATACCTCCGAAGAAAGCGATGACTTGAAATACATCGACCGTCAGACGCATTTGCGGTTCTTGAAGCCCAATATGTTGAGCGGCAACTGGCAGGGCAATCTGTTAAAGGTGCTTTCCCTGCTGGTGCAACCGAAATCCGTATTGGAGATAGGAACGTTCACGGCTTATTCGAGCCTTTGCCTTGCCAAGGGGTTGGCTGAGGGCGGAGTCGTTCATACGATTGAGAAAGACCCTTTGTTGGAAGACTTCATTCTTTCGGCCATCGACAAATACGGATACGGCGACAGAATAAAACTACATATAGGAACGGCTTTGGAAATCATCGATGAGATAGAGGGCGACTTCGATTTGATATTCATAGATGCGGACAAAGCCAACTATCCCGCTTATTACGAGAAATGTGCCGAACGTTTGCGAAGCGGCGGATTGCTTATCGCCGACAATATTCTTTGGTACGGCAAAGTCGTTCTTCCGGTCAGGGACTCGGACAAGGAAACCAAAGCAATAATGCTTTTCAACGAGAAAATAAGTCGGGACAAGCGTTTCGACGCTCTCATATTGCCTCTCAGGGACGGGCTTATGGTAGCCAGAAAGAAGTGAATGCTTCTGCGGGAGCGAAGCCTCCCATTCCCATGTCGCAGAACCCGTGCATTGCATACGGACTTCCGTAAGCCGAATATGGCGAGTATGGCACAAAAGGTGCATTCGACTCGATGTAAGTGAAGGAAAGGTTGAGCAAAGATTCGTTCGAGAATTTGTAAGTCAGGTTTGCATTGAATCCGTTGGTGTACAGGCGAGACGCTCCGAAGCGTCTGTCGTAGCCGTTCAGGTTCACATTGTCGAAAAACGCCGTAACGCTGATCAGCATTCTCGGATTGACCACATAATCCAAGCCGACGTAAGCCGATGTGCGGCGATGGTTTTTGGAATATGGTGCTTTGTCTTCATTGTTGTCCAAAAACGCCGACGAAATCTCACCCACATTTGCTCCCAATCTTATTCCTGCCTTCTGGTTCAGCCATTTGGAGTACTCGAACGAAACGTTATCGGAAAAGAATTTCTCTCCGAAAAAATCCCTGCCCATTATCATGCCGGCAGAAAGCCTCATGTCTCCGTAATCCGTGCTGTCGCTCTTTTGGGAGTACGAAACAAAGAAAAGGCTAAACGCAAAGATTGATGTAAACAATAACTTTTTCATATCGGATAAACGTAATTGCAAATCACTTTGTTGTTCCGATTTCGACGAAAAGGCTACCACCTTATGCCGTGTTGCCAATTATCCAAAAAATAGCTTATGCTGATCGATATAAGGTGCTGGCGAGGACAAGCGGGTGCCGCAATGTCGAAATACTCGAAAGAATTGTTGTAATCCATGCCCTTTGTGGCGTAACGATTCTTGAATGCCTTGCCGTAATTGTAGAGAGGCGTTATGCTGTATTGGTAAGCCACCGATAGTTGGAAGCTCTTGTATTCACAACCCAAGGCAACTTGCAAACCCGCATCGACAGCCCATGTTCCGTCAGAAGCGAAAGTGTCGTCCTTATCCTTCCAGAACACCTGTCCGTGGACAGTCGGGTCGAAGCAAATAAGGTTGTGTTCTCCCGTTTCGTGGTTCAAAGTCGGCTTGTTGGCGTTCAAGTGCTGACCTCTCGGGTGTTTGTCCTCTCCATAGTGGTCTTCAAAAGAAGTAAAGCCGCAAATGCCTACGCCGAAGAAAGCTCCGAGAGAACCCGTCAGCCTCCAATCATCGCTCAACTCATATTTGTACATCACTTCCACCGGAATTTGAAGATAATCCGCCGTTGCGTTTATCTCGACGTTCTGAGTATTCAACTTATATCCCTTTGTGGAGAACAACAGGTTGGTTTGCAAGAACCAAGAGTCAGAAAGCTGTGCCTGAGCCGCAAATCCGGCATTGAAGCCATACTTGAAAGGCTTGGTGTCCGTAAATCCTATGTAATTCAACTGCTCATCGAAATAAGCAAGACCGTTATATATATCCAATCCCTTGGCGGAAGTGAGGTCGCTCATGTTGAAACCGGCTCTGAAACCGAACCTTACGAGCGGAGCCTTATTCCTTCGTTGAGCAGAAAGCTCCATCGAACACGACAAAAGCAACAAAAGCAACAACCCACCTAAAAAACATCTTCTCTTATTCATAATCCGAAACGAATTTTACTTCAAAGGTGCAAATATACCACTTTTAGAGATACCGCCGATACTTTCTGCCGAAAATTCTTCACCCTTTCGACATACAGGCACTTTCATTCCTCATACACGGAAACAAGGCCGCATGCCGAAAGTCCGAAACCTTGCAATCAGAACAGCCGGTCATCGACCTCGAACATCAAAAATGAAAAGCCTTGGAACGAAGCCGCAAAAGCGAAACGGCTTTACGCAAAAATGAAACGCCGAAAGAAAAAATTATTCCGCCGTTTCACGAAATTCTTTCGGCGTTTCAATCCGTACGAAACGTCTGTAAGGTTTCAGCAGACGGCATTTCTCCGCTGCAATTGCACAAAAGGCGGAAAAGACTTGCATAACGGACTGCGAAATATTTTGTTGCAATCCGATTTTTTCATACCTTTGCCCACCGATACGAACCAAGAAGAAAGGAGGACACCGATAAAGGAAAAGATATAGTCGTAAACTTATATTTCAAAGACATATAAAAGCGTTTTTGCTTATACTTGGACTTCTGAAATCCGCAAAGTTTCAAGCAAGTTATTCAAAGTAAAGCAGTAAACGCTCACGTGTATCGCGTGGGCTTTACTTATTTGAATAACTTGGGTAATTGCGGAACCTCAGAAGCCAATAAGAAAGAAGTCCCACGTTTTTTTGTGTCTCTAAACAAGCAAAACAATAAAACTGCCTTGGGACTGGCAAACAAAAAAAGAAATCGAAATGAGAAAATTCATCACTTTAATTGCAATGATCGTGCTTGCCGCAGGGCTGCATGCACAAAATGAGGTTACAAAATTCTTAGGCATTCCCGTTGACGGAACAAAATCCGAAATGATTCAAAAACTCAAAGCAAAAGGCTTTACATACGACCAGAAAGAAGACCTTTTGGAAGGAGAGTTTAACGGAGAAAAAGTACTTATTGCTGTTCAAACAAACAATAATAAGGTTTGGCGAATAGCCGTTTTGGATAAAAGATCCAGAGATGAGACCAAAATACGGATAAGATTCAACAATCTTTTGTCGCAATTTGAGAATAATTCCAAGTATGCTTCACATGAATCCAACGCAATGCTTGAAGACGATGAGAACATCAACTATGGTATAACAGTAAAGAAAAAGCAATATGAGGCTGATTTCATTCAAAAGCAAGCAGATGGTTCAATAAATTTGAATAACTTGGTTTGGTTTACAATTAGCTGTATATCATACAATGAATATGCTATCGTATTGTACTATGAAAACCATAATAATAAAGCCAATGGCGATGATTTGTAGTCGGAATTGGTAAACAGTACAAACAAAAAAACGAAATTGAAATGAGAAAAAAGATTGTATTTTTAGCGATTACAGCTATTCTATTTGCAGCTTGCGAAGAAGAGAAGAAGAAAGAAGAACCAAAAGAGAAGATAAATGACGAATTAGTCGGAACTACTTGGAAAGGGTACATTGGTGCTTATAGTGAAATCTTCTATATCGAGTTCGGCAAAAACAATCAAGTCGTAGCAACAATTTCTGATTACAACACAACCACAGATACCGATTATGGGACTTATTCATTAACCGGTAAAAATGTAAATTTTAGTGGTTTAAGCGTCTCAGCACGAGCATGCCCTGTCTATTTCAATACAGCCAATTATACTAATGCCATTATGACCATTAGAGGAACGTATTGTGGAAAAGCAGGGACTTGGACATTCTCAAAAGTAAACTAATGAGATAACAATAATCAAACAATCAAACAACAAGAAAAGCACTTCGTTGATAGCGAGGTGCTTTTTGCTTTATATGATTGGAGGTTTGGATTTGGGTTTTGTCATGTTCAGCCTTGGGAATGGCTTCTTTTGAATTCGGAAATCATGATGGCTGTTGCTATGGCGGCATTAAGGCTTTCGGGCTTGTCGCTTCGGTTGAAACGGGGTATGGAAATGGGGTTGCGAATGTATCGACGGATTTGCGGACTTATGCCGTGCGACTCACTGCCTATGATAAGGATTGCGTCTGCGGGCAAGGCTTTGGAATAAATATTGCTTCCCTCCTCCACCAACGAGCCATAAACAGGATAATCGGCAGGAATGGTTTGCAAAAAGGCTTCAAGGTCGGTGTATTCGGGCTGTACTCTGAATATGGAACCCATGGTCGATTGCACGGTTTTGGGATTGAATATATCGACGCTGTCTTCGGAGCAGATTATTCTGTCGATGGCATACCAGTCTGCAAGACGTACTATGGTGCCAAGGTTGCCCGGGTCTTTTATTCCGTCGAGCATAAGCGTCAAACCTTGCAATGGTTTGTTTGCAGGGAGTTCGGGACGCTTTACAAGGCAATAGACTTTGTTGGGAGTGGATAAAAGACTGATTTTTTGCAGTTCTTCTTCCGTTATTTCGTTTATGAGAGAATGATTATGGGGGAATATTTGTGCCATGTCCCCAAGGTATTTGCCGGATTGTTTGTTCGAGGAACGTGATGCGGCGGTTTGTTCGGCGAGTTTGGCTTCGAGAGCCTTGCGGTTTTCGTTCAGCCATGAACTTACGGCACAAAGAAAAAGTATTTCAAAGTCGGATTGCAGGAGTTCTTCAAGCATTTTCACGCCTTCGACGATAAACAGCCCGTCCTGCCTGCGATACTTGTCTTGTTTATACTTAGACAATCGTTTCAGTTCGTTTTTGGATAACATGTCGGTATTGTTTTGATACAAAAAAGGAGGTCATTCCATGGAATTGACCTCCGATTATTTTCATCTGCAATCAGATTTTATTCTGCAAATACTTCAAAGCTGATTTCAGGCTTGATGTCTTTGTAAACGGAAACTACGACTTTGTGATTTCCCACTTCCTTGATTGCATCTCCGACGATGGATATTTTCTTTCTGTCAACGTCTATGCCGAATTGAGCTTTGATTGCATCGGCTATTTGAATTGTGTTGACCGAACCGAATATCTTTCCGCTCTCGCTTGCTTTGGCTGCAATTTTCAAGCCTTCCACCTTAGCCAAAGAAGCAGCGTATTCCTCGGCATCCTTTCTGAGTTTTTCTTCTTTGAATGCTCTTTGTTTAAGGTTCTCTGCCAATATCTTCTTATTGGAAGAAGTTGCAACGACTGCATATCCTTGCGGAATAAGGTAGTTGTTGGCGTATCCGTCTTTTACTTTGACTATCTCGTCTTTATAGCCTAATTTATTTACGTCTTGTTTCAATATGATTTCCATAGATTCCCCTCCTTCTTTATTTTAATAGGTCAGCCACGTAAGGCATCAATGCCAAATGTCTTGCTCTTTTGACTGCTTGTGCTACTTTCTTTTGGTATTTGTTCGACGTTCCTGTGATACGTCTCGGCAATATCTTGCCTTGTTCGTTGACAAATTTCAAAAGAAAGTCCGCATCTTTGTAATCTATGTACTTGATTCCGCTTTTCTTGAAACGGCAGTATTTCTTTCTTTGCGTTTCTACTGCTATCGGAGTTAAATATTTTATTTCTGATTCGTTAGCCATATCGTTTGTTTTTTGATTATTCTGCTGCTTTTTGTTCTTCCAATGCCTTTTGTTGGCTCTTCAAGCCGTGAGCACGCTTCTTCTCATTGTATGCAATGGCGTGTTTGTCCAACGATACTGTCAAGAAACGGAGCAATCTCTCATCTCTCTTGTATGCTGTCTCCAAATCGGCTATCACATTGCCTTCTGCTCTGAATTCAATGAGATAATAAAATCCCGTTGTCTTCTTCTGGATCGGATAAGCTAACTTACGCATTCCCCAATTGTGCTCGAAAACAATTTCTGCACCATTATCAGTCAATAATGTCTGATACTTCTTTACCGTTTCCTTTATCTGTTCCTCAGATAAAACGGGAGTTGCAATGAAAACGGTTTCGTACTGTCTTACCATAGGTTCTCTGTTTTTATCTTTTAAAGTTTTTGAGTTTGCAAAGGTACTACATTTTTCCGGTACTACCAAATTATTCTTCCGCCATTTTACCATGACAGTTTTTATACTTCTTTCCGCTTCCGCAAGGGCAAGGGTCATTTCGACCTACTTTCTTCTCGACGTGAACGGGTTGCGGTTTCTGGGGTTCTCTCGGAGCATTGGGTTTTGCTTCCGCTTCTTCCCTTGATGTTTTTATGTTTCTGTTGTCGGTTTTCGGCAATTCGGTATCATGAACCTGCTGTTGCTCGGCTATCGGAAGCGATGCCTTGCACAAAAATGCCGTTATATCTTTGTTTATCGAAGTAAGCATTTTCTCGAAGAGTGAGAAAGACTCGAATTTGTATATCAAAAGAGGGTCTTTCTGCTCGTATGAAGCATTTTGCACCGATTGTTTCAAGTCGTCCAGCTCTCTGAGGTGTTCTTTCCAAGCATTATCTATTATTTGCAATGTTATGCTTTTCTCAACCGACAAGGATATTTCCTTTCCTTCCGTTTGGTAGGATTTTTCTATCGGAGCAATTGCCGTTATCGTTCTTTTGCCATCTGTTATAGGGAAAGCGATGTTTTCGTAACGGTAATTCTTCGACTCGTATATGCTTTTCACGAATGGGAAAGCGAGCTTGCCGATGTTCGCCATTCTTTCCTTATAATATGGATAGACGTTGTCGTATAGTTGTTCCACATTATCCTTAGGTCTGTTCTTCAAGAAGTCGCTCTCGGTTATCGGACACTCGTAGCCGCAGGTCTTCATGAATTCCAAAGAAAAGCCTTCGTAGTCTTCTGCATAGTCGGACACCATGACCTCCAAGGTATCGTAAATCATGTTTGAAATATCGATTGCGAGCTTATCTCCGTACAATGCGTTCCTTCTTTTTGTGTAAACGACTGTTCTTTGATTGTTCATGACATCATCGTACTCCAAAAGTCGCTTTCTTATTCCGAAGTTATTCTCCTCCACCTTGCGTTGAGCCCTTTCGATACTCTTTGTCATCATGGAGTGTTGTATCACCTCTCCTTCCTGTATTCCCAATCTGTCCATGACTTTCACCATTCTGTCAGAGCCGAACAAACGCATCAACTTATCTTCCAACGATACGAAGAACTGACTGCTTCCCGGGTCTCCCTGACGTCCGGAACGTCCTCTCAACTGTCTGTCAACACGTCTGGACTCATGACGTTCCGTACCGATGATTGCCAATCCTCCTGCTTCCTTCACTCCTTCGCCAAGCTTGATATCGGTTCCACGACCTGCCATGTTGGTTGCGATTGTAACAGCTCCGGCACGTCCTGCTTGGGCAACGATGTCTGCTTCCTTCTTATGGAGTTTTGCATTCAGCACTTGATGCTCGATATGTCTTTGTTTCAACATTCGGGACAGCAATTCCGAGGTTTCCACATCCGTTGTTCCTATAAGCACAGGGCGTTTTTCGGAAATCAATCGCTCGACCTCAGCAATAACAGCCGCAAATTTTTCCCTCTTTGTCTTATATATAAGGTCTTCGTTGTCTTTCCTTATCACAGGGCGGTTCGTCGGAATGGTAACAACGTCCAATTTGTAAATGTCCCACAACTCTCCTGCTTCCGTTTCGGCAGTACCGGTCATACCTGCGAGTTTGGAATACATTCGGAAGTAGTTCTGCAAAGTGATTGTGGCATACGTTTGAGTGGCTGCCTCGACCTTTACTCTTTCCTTTGCCTCTATCGCTTGGTGCAAGCCGTCCGAATAACGCCTTCCCTCCATTATACGACCCGTCTGTTCATCGACAATCTTCACTTGGTTGTCTATCACGACGTATTCCACATTGTTTTCAAACAAAGCGTAGGCTTTCAACAACTGATTTATCGTATGAACCCTGTCGGACTGCACTGCGAAGTTCTGCATTATCTTGTCCTTCTTCTCTGCCTTCTCCTGAGCCGGCAAATCCTCCTTTTCCAAATCGGCAAGCTGGCTTCCGACATCGGGCAACATGAAAAACTTAGGGTCTTCGCCCAAGGCGGCAAGATAATCCATACCTTTATCCGTCAATTCTATGGAATTGTGTTGTTCGTCTATCACGAAATAAAGTTCATCGTCTATCACGTGCATTTCCTTGTTCTGATCCTGCATGTAGAAGTTCTCGGTCTTCAACAGCAAGGCTTTCATGCCGGGTTCGGACAGGAATTTTATCAAAGCTTTGTTCTTCGGCAAGCCGTGATGAGCCCTGAGCAAAAGAACTCCTCCCTCCTTTTCTTCCTCCGGTGTACGTCCGTCAACGAGTTTCTTCTTTGCATTCGCCAATATCTGCGTTACAAGCTGTTTTTGTGCATTGTAAATCTTTTCAATCACAGGACAGAACCTCTCGAACTCCTGATCGTCGCCCTTAGGTGTCGGTCCGGAGATGATAAGCGGTGTTCTGGCATCGTCTATCAAGACGGAATCGACCTCATCGACTATTGCATAGTTGTGTTCCCTCTGTACGATTTCCTTGGTGTTGCTGCACATGTTGTCCCTAAGGTAATCGAAGCCGAATTCATTGTTCGTACCGTAGGTAATGTCCGCATTGTATGCACGGCGTCTTTCTTCCGAGTTCGGTTCGTGCTTATCGATGCAATCGACGCTCAAACCGTGGAACTCGAAAAGCATTCCCATCCATTCGCTGTCTCGCTTTGCCAAATAATCGTTCACCGTTACCACATGCACACCCTTTCCGGGCAAAGCGTTAAGGTATATCGGTAGCGTTGCGACCAAGGTTTTTCCCTCTCCGGTAGCCATCTCCGCAATCTTTCCCTGATGAAGAACCGTTCCTCCGATAAGCTGAACATCGTAATGCACCATATTCCATTTTATCATGGTACCGCCGGCAATCCAACTGTTGTCATAGTATGCCTTATCGCCGACTATGTTCACATTATCCTTTACGGAGGCAAGGTATTTGTCGTATTCGTTGGCAGTAACCTCGACTTTCTCGTTGTCGGTGAAGCGTTTCGCCGTTTCTTTCACCACTGCGAACGCCTGCGGAAGCAAATCGTTCAATACGTTTTGCGTCTTATCGTAAATCTTCTTGTTCAATTCCTCTATACGATTATAAATCTTCTGCTTTTCTTCGACCTCCATGTCGATTTCAGCTTCGATTCTCGCTTTCAAATCATCGACCTGCTTCTGCTCCTCCTCGATATTCTTGTTTATAATCTGCTTGAACTCCGCCGTCTTGGCTCTCAAGTCATCGTTCGACAACTTTGTGATTTCATCATAAGCCGCCAAGCATTTATCCAATATGGGATTCAACTGCTTCAAATCCCTCTGCGATTTTGTTCCGAATAATTTCGCGAAAAAATTTGCCATATCTTTATTGCATTTGTTTTAGTTACTTGTATTCTTTCCTCGTTCCGTGAAATCAAAACGGCGTTCCGATTTCACGAACGACCGTTTCGCTCCAACGAAACGGCGTTTTATATTATCCTCTTCGTCAGAGGCTTTACTCTTCTTCGGAGCATATAAATCTATTGCCGCCACTATTGCCGTAAAGCCCCAAAAAGGCACTGCCAATTTATCCGTTTCCAAAAATTGATTCAAGAAACCGTGTACGTAATAGGTCGTCAACGCCATCACTGCGAACAAAGCCATGTTCGCCACCGTCTTATCGGCAGTTCTCTTGTACGCTCTTATTCCTGTTATAAATGTTATGACGAACACAGCCGTCGTCGTAAGCATTCCGACCAAGCCCTGTTCCGCCAAGGGTCGCAAATACTCGCTGTGCGTCGAACCAAGAGTTCCGGCATCCGTGCTTATTATCGTCATGCCATAGGACTTCTGATAAGGAGCATACAAAAAGACATACATGCCAGGCCCCCAACCCATGACCGGACGCTCCTTGAACATCTTCATCGCACAAGACCAACGATTCAATCTTTCAACATTGGAAGCGTCTGTGGAAATATTCGTTATGGAACTTATATGCTCTGCCATGTTTCCGGAAGAATCCTGTTCATTCTTTGCGAAACGCCCCATGATACCGTTCCATGACAATGCCACTACCAACAAGACTGCAATAGAACAATAAACGAATGTCTTCAATTTGAGATTGAGCTTCACAACAACCCACACGCCGCACGCCACAAGCAGACTTATCCACGCCGCTCTCGAATAAGACAGAACGAAACCGGTTATCAATATTGCGAAAGCCGATGCGACCAACAGCATTCGCAATTTTTCGAAACCCATTTTCCTGCCATAAAAAAGGTAATAAGCCAAAGGCGGCACGAATAAAGCTATCACGGCACCGTAAGCCGTATGGTCGTTATAGAAAGGTTGCATTGCATAGTGTGCAAAGTCGAAATTAAAGCCCGTAGATGCAAAATTCAAGCTTGCTATCACTATAACGATGCAAAGGGAAAAGCAATACAAACCTATAAACAATCCCTGCTTGGAAGTATCCCTGAACAAAGGTACAAGGAAAAAGAAGCATGGTATGATGAACCACAACTGCGAAATAAAGTATTTGAAAGACACCAGAATATCTTCGCTGAAAGGGCAACCGATAAGCGTCCACAAAATATTGATTATTATTGCCACTGAAACAGGGTGGAAAAAGACTCTCTTGTCGTAGTTTCCTGCAAAAAGCAACTGCCAAACGAACAGAAGCATTACCAGAATAAGAATAGGTTCAGAGGGGACACTGAGCGTAAAACCCTCCGTTCCCACGTTTATTGCAAAAGGAGTAAACAACGCAACGAGGAAAACGGCATCCTTGAACCGGGAAACAATGAACAACAAGCCTGCAAGAATAAACGGAACTGCCGCATACCAATAATATTCATAAGCAAGACAATAAACGCCGCCTGCAATGAATGCCGCACAGCACAAAGCAACGCACAAATACATCTTTGTATTCTCGCCAAGTCCGTCAAGGAAATCACAAATCGGAGTTTTCAAGGACTTCAACGCCCTGTTCGCATACTCGGTTGCTCTCATTAGCAAAGTTTGTTCCCTTTTGCCCTTTCTCTGATTACCAAAACAACCAATGCCAATAAAGTACAAGAAAATGCAGATACCAAAACGATGATGGATCGTTTCGGTTTATCTTTGAAATACGACGGAGCAGCTTTTTCGATTATAAATTCTGTCGGAATTTCTGCGTCTCTGTCAACCTTGGCACGCTCCAAATGCTCCGTCCAACGCATCAACGTTTCCCGTCTGTTGGTCAACTGATCTCTCAAATTGGCGATTCTGGCACCGGCTTCTTCAAGACTGAGTAACTTTGCCTCCAATCTTGCCACCGCAGCATTGTTTCCGGCAGCCACCTGCTTTGCCAACTCCTGCGAAAACCTTTCTCCCATTCCGTCAGGATAGTAAATCTTGTATCTTTTGCTCAATTCAGACAAACTATCCATCAACATATTTATGCTATCCATCAGTTCCGCACGCGATCTCTCTATGGTAGCACAAACAGAATCGTATTTCTCTTTTTTTGCTTCATTTCTCACCGCACTAACTTCCCGTGCCATGAAATTAGCTATGTTTGCCGCATACTCCGGATCGGTATCCCAAACAGTGAGTTTAACTCCCAAATTTTCCGTTCGCTTGATTTTTATATTGTTGTACAACTTCCTGCCGAGTTTTTCGTCCAATTCTTTTCCACTTGCTTTGATTCCGTAATGTTCTGCGAGCTTGAACTTCGAACAAGCCGCCCCTATAACCCGACCACTGCCCAATATATCCAACAAATACTCGCAATCCGATGCACTTCCGAAGTTCATGGGATCCGCATTGTCCATATTGCTCAAAAATCCCTTCGATATGGAATTTGTATCGCTCGGAATAAGCAACACCTGTGCTTTATAATAATTAGGTATAAGCAAACTGATGCCGGCAACCGCAATTCCTGACACCACAAACGTAACAGCCAATACCTTGAAGTGGCTCTTTATAAACTTGAACGTATCTTTCAAATTCAGTTCTTCCATTTTAATTGTATTAAATCGACCTTTCCGCCAACCTATTCGGCAGAGTTTGCAAAGATAGCCAAAATTCCGTAACGTACCATAGACAAAGCCGTTTTTGTGAGTGCATCTTGAAAAATCCGCTCTTCCATCGATTGCGGTATAACTTTGTCGCAAAAGAGAAAAACGGCGTTCCATTGTCGCACATGAACGAATTATTCGTACCTTTGCGACTTAAAAATTTTATCAAATGGCAAAAAATCTGGTTATAGTCGAATCTCCCGCAAAGGCAAAGACGATAGAAAAATTCTTAGGCAGCGATTTCATGGTCAAATCCAGCTATGGACACATTCGAGACTTACCTGCAAAGGAAATAAGCATAGACATAGAGCATGACTTCGAGCCTAAATATGTCGTTTCGGAAGATAAGACGAAGCTCGTTTCCGAATTGAAAAAAGATGTCAGGCAAGCCGAAATGGTGTGGCTTGCATCCGATGAAGACCGCGAGGGAGAAGCCATCGCATGGCACTTGAAAGAAGCCTTGCAACTCGATTCCGCCAAAACGAAACGAATAGTCTTCAACGAGATTACCAAGACTGCCATTTTGAATGCAGTGGCACACCCGAGGGATATAGACATCAACCTCGTCAATGCACAGCAAGCCCGCAGGGTTTTGGACAGAATAGTGGGATATGAGATTTCTCCGGTGCTTTGGAAGAAAGTAAAACCGTCTCTTTCCGCAGGAAGGGTACAAAGCGTTGCCGTTCGACTTATCGTAGAGAAAGAAGCGGAAATCCGGAACTTCAAACAAACAACCAAATACAAAGTCAAAGCCGATTTCCTCACCAAAGACAACCATATTATCTCCGCCGTACTGAACAAAAAGTTCGACACGAAACAGGAAGCAAAGGATTTCTTGAACGATTGTCGCCATGCGGCTTTCACCGTCGAAGCAACAGAGAAAAAGCCTGGCAAACTATCCCCCTCAGCTCCCTTTACCACATCGACACTTCAACAAGAAGCCTCCAGAAGGCTCGGAATGTCAGTATCCCGTACCATGTTGGTGGCACAACAGCTCTATGAAGCGGGATATATCACCTATATGAGAACCGACTCCGTGAATTTGTCGGACTTCGCTTTGCAACAAGCGAAAGAAGTCATCACTTCCGTCTATGGCAGCGAGTATCACAAAGCACGGAAATTTGCCAATAAAATAAAGGGAGCCCAAGAGGCTCACGAGGCTATTCGTCCCACTCAACTCGACAGGGAAAGCATTTCTGCCGATGCCGCTTCGCAAAGGCTCTACGACCTGATACGCAAACGTACTCTTGCTTCCCAAATGGCAGATGCCAAGACCGAAAAGACCAATATAACGATTTCTGTTTCCAATCGCAGCGAACAATACAATACAACGGGTGAAATCATCTTGTTCGACGGCTTCATGAAAGTTTATGCACCCAACACGGACGACGATGCAACCGACGAAAGCAATTCCAACATTATTTTGCCGAAAGTAAGCAAAGGAGACGTTCTTCAACACCTCGGTTCCAAAGCACAGGAAACCCTATCGACCCCACCGACACGCTATAACGAGGCCTCTCTCGTGAAGAAGCTCGAAGACCTAGGCATAGGTCGTCCTTCCACATACGCCCCTACAATAACCACAATACAGAAACGGGAATACGTCATCAAGCAAGATAATCCTGCCAAGCAAAGAGAAATCATCGTTCTTTTGCTCGACAAAGGCGAAGTAAGCGAAAAAAGCGAAAAAGAAAGCTACGGCAGCGAGAAAGGCAAGTTACACCCCACCGATATAGGCACAATAGTCAACAGTTTCCTCGTCGAACACTTCACTGACATAATAGACTACAACTTCACCGCCCAAGTGGAAAAACAATTCGACCAAATAGCCCAAGGAAAGGAAAGTTGGCAGGATATGATGAGGGCATTCTACAAACCGTTCCACAACGAAGTCGAAGCAACCAAAGAAAGCAAGAAAGAAACAGGCGAACGACTGCTCGGCACGGATAAAGCAAGCGGCAAAAACGTCTATGCAAAAATCGGACGCTTCGGAGCGATGATTCAAATCGGAGAAACCTCCGACGAAGACAAACCACGCTTCGCCTCACTCAAAAAAACGCAATCCATAAATACCATAACACTCGACGAAGCCTTGGAACTGTTCCGTCTTCCCCGCACCGTGGGAACATACAAGGAGAAAGAAATAATCGCAAACACCGGTCGTTTCGGAGCATACATCAATTACAATGAGAAGAACTACACCCTGCCGAAAGATATCGACCCTTTGGAAGTCGGCATCGAACAATGCGTGGAGGTAATCGAAAAGAAAGACAAACAAACCGCCCTTGTCGGCAAAGTATTGGCAAATTACGAGGGCAAGGACATCACTTTGGCTTACGGACGCTTCGGAATGTACATCAAATACAACGATGCAAATTTCCGTATCCCGAGAGGCACCGCACCCGATGACATAACGCCGGAACAAGCCATCGCAATAGTCAGCGGAGAGGCAAAGAAACAAACCGCCATCAGGACTTTCGCCTCCGGAGCAGAGCTTTTGGACGGACGTTACGGTCCTTACATCAAATATAACGGCAAGAACTACAAAATACCAAAGGAATACAATCCGACCGAACTTGGCGAGGAACAGGTAAACGCCCTTATTGCCAACCCTCCGGCAACAAGAAAAAGAACCACAACGAAGAAGTAAATTTCCTATTCGGACAACAGATAGGCATGAAACGCCGTTTCATGAGAAATCAAACGGCGTTTCGCTAAATTCTTTCGGCGTTTCATTTTGGCGAAAAGGCGTTTCATCGGAACGAAATCAAGTAACAATAAAAATCAATAACAGATGAAGAAAATCACATTATTATTCATTGCAAGCATGTTTGCATTCGCGCCTCTGTTGAAGGCGGACGAGGGTATGTGGCTGTTGATGTACATCGACAAGCAGACATACAAGGACATGAAAGCGAAGGGGCTTAAACTTACCTCCAAGCAAATTTACGACATCAACCATTCCAGTCTCAAAGATGCGATAATCCAATTCGGCAGAGGCTGCACCGGAGAAATCGTTTCCGACCAAGGGTTGATTTTCACCAACCATCACTGCGGTTATCCGCAAATCCAACAACACTCGAGCGTCGAACATGATTATTTGAGCAATGGTTTTTGGGCTTATTCCAAAGACGAAGAGTTGCCGAACCCGGGTTTGACAGCCAAATTCCTTGTCAGAATGGAAGATGTCAGCGAACAGGTTTTGCAAGGCGTTACTTCCGGCATGGGAGAGCAGGAAAGATTGGAAATAGTTCGCAAAAACTCCAAGAAAATCAAGGAAAATGCAGAAAAAGGAACTACTTACACTGCCGAGGTTGCAACCATGTTCAACGGCAATCAGTACTTCCTTTTCATCTATGAGGTTTACGAAGACGTACGTTTGGTGGGTGCTCCACCGAGTTCGATAGGTAAATTCGGTTCCGACACGGACAACTGGATGTGGCCTCGTCATACAGGCGACTTCTCCGTATTCAGAGTATATGCAGACCGCAACGGAAAACCTGCGAAGTATTCCAAGGACAACGTTCCTTTGAAACCGAAACACTTTCTGCCTATTTCTTTGAAAGGTGTGAAGAACAATGATTTCGTCATGGTGATGGGATTTCCCGGAACAACCGACAGATTTCTCACTTCCTACGGAGTGGAACAGGCAATAGACGTTTACAACCCGTCTATCGTAACGGCAAGAACAGCCTTGCGTAATGTCATGGACGAGGATATGCGTCAGGAACCTCGCGTCCGCATACAATACGCAGCCAAATTTGCGAGTCTTTCCAACTATTGGAAGTTCTACCAAGGTCAAACCAAATGTTTGAAGAACCTCGATGTGAAAGGCAGCAAGAAAGCACTCGAAGACCGTTTTGCAAAGTGGGTTGGTGAAAATCCAGCAAGACAAGCCGAGTACGGAAGCGTATTAAAAGACTTGGAGGAAGGCTACGGAGCAACCAACGAGTACGATTACCTGAGAGTTTACACCAATGAAGCAATCCTCAGAGGGGCAGCAGTATTCTCTGTCGCAAGACAGATGAAACCGCTCGAAGAGGAGTTGGCAAAGAACGGCAAAAGCGAAAAAGCAAAGCAGATTGTAGCCAAATTAAAAGAGATTTACGCCGAGACCTTCAAGGATTACAACATCATAACCGAAGAGAAGCTCTTCGCAGCCGGCTTGGACGTTTATTTCCGCAACGTTCCGATACTGCATCAGGACAAAGACTTCTTGGCTAACGCTTTCAAGAATGGTTACAACTTCAAACAAATGGCGAGCGATATGTTCAAGACTTCGCAAATGGTAAGTCTCGACAGAGTGAACAAGTTGTTGGATAACCTCGATGTAACACAAATCGCCAACGACCCTGCATATATTTTGACCAATCAGTTCATCGATAACATGGTGGAGAAGATGTCTTCCGTGAAGTCGCAAAGAGAACGATTGAGCAGGGCGAACCGCTTGTTCGTGAAAGGTGTCATGGAAATGGACAGCAAGAAACACTTCGCACCGAACGCCAACCTTACCATACGTTACACCTACGGACAAGTAAAAGACTACAAACCGATGGACGGAGTAACCTATAACTACTACACAACCTTGGACGGAGTGATGGCAAAGGAGGACAACTCTTCATGGGAGTTCACCGTACCTTCCAAATTGCGTCTTTTGTATGAGAACAAAGACTACGGACAATACGCAGAGAACGGAACAGTTCCCGTAGCCTTCATTTCCAACCTCGACATCACGGGTGGAAATTCCGGTTCTCCTACAATAAACGCCAAAGGAGAACTCGTCGGTATAGCTTTCGACGGAAACTGGGAAGCGATGAGCGGCAACATAGCCTTCAACCCCGATTTGCAAAGATGTATTTCCGTCGACATACGCTACGTCTTGTTCATAATCGACAAGTATGCAGGAGCAACCAACCTTATCAACGAAATGAAACTCGTGAAATAAAGATCCGAGACAGTAAAACATACATCAAAGGCTTGAAATCGGTATTCCGCGAATACGGTTTCAAGCCTTTGGCATTTCCATACGTTACGTAATATCCCGACATCACAACCTTACTTTCAAATGCCTTGAAACGAACCCGACCAAACACTGTCTCGTCATGCCGTAACGGCGTTTTGTCAAACGCTCGACAGGTAAGCAGTTTGCAAAACGCCGTGAAATCTTTGTTTTTCTTTTGTTGAATAAGCGGTAAGAGAATTATTTCCCGATGAGAAAGCCTATCTCTATTCTGTCTTTTCCTTCCCAACCAATCGGCTCGCTTTCGCTTCTGTTGCCTCGACCGAGTATGATGATTTTATCCTTGGAAATGCCGTTCTTTATAAGAAATTTGGCAATCAAATCGGCTTGTTGTTCGGATATTGCTCCGGCTTTGTCCGGCTTTGCGGTACAGACGTAAACGTACATCGTGATGGTATAATTCATTCCGCGGACGCTCTTGGCGAAGTATTCGAGGTTGCGGCGTCCTTTGGTTGTGAGTTGGTTGCGTTTCTTGTCCGAAAAAGGGTTCTCGACTATGAGAAATTTCTTTGTGGAGACCAAGTCCTCTATGTCGTGAACGACGATTTGCGAAAGGTCGGAAGAGAAAACGTTGATGTGATTTCTGTACTGCGAATGGAGGGTATAGGCTTGTTCGGGCTTCAAATAAGAGAAATATCCTTTTGAATTGCTGTATGTGATATAGAGTGTATCGAGTGTCAGAGAGTCGAGTATCAGGACTTCTCCGCGTATGAACTTGCCGTTTTGGTTCAAAAGGTAGCCGTCCACAAATTCCAATGGTACTTCAAAGGCGAATACCTTTTTGTTTTGGGCTTTGCCTCCTTTGACAACTATTTCTTTTTCTCCGGCTTCCAAAACCACATCATCGTAGGGAGTGTTTATTTCACTGCCCAGCAGTATGGGGTAACTCCAATTGTCCCAATTCGTCGTGTCTTCGCGATGGGAAACGTATATGTCCAAACCTCCATGGTTTACTCCTGCATTCGAGGAGAAATAAAGCGTTTTTTTGTCGGGCGAAAGAACCGGATTGCATTCGTCATATCTGCTGTTGACGGGTTTGGGCAAAAGAACGGTATCCTGTTGCCCCGTCGGTTTGCTTACAAGTCTGTAAATATCCCTGTTGTTCGCCGAACTCTCGAAACAAAAGCCGTTCGGATTGTGTGCGGATATTAAAAAGGCAGTAGCATTTGCTGCTTCATCGGTTGCGATATACTCTTTTTGTTCGATGTAAAGGGGAAGCAATTTGGATTGTTGAAGCGGTAAGGTGAGTGCTGTGTATATCTGTTTGTTGGGATTTTTCGATGCTTCCGTCTGAGTAAGGTATTTACGTACCAAAGCGTAAGAGTGGATATTGCCGTTTATAGCGAAAAGGCTCTTGTTGGTCTTGAAATCCTCGGCACTTATGCTTTGCTTGGATAGAAGGATGTCTATGTTTTTTCCTGTTTTTTCTGCTTTCTGCACAAGAGAAGAAAAGGTCAAGGCAGGTAAGGCTGAGGTAAGGCTCGCGATTGTCGATTTTCTGGTATCGACAAGATAATTCTTTGCGAAGATGTCAAGAATCTGCGAGGTGGTATCAAACATTTGCAAGGCTTTCATTCCTGCAATTGAAAGTTGGTCGAGAGTTTGTACTTTCAGTTTATCGTATGCGTAAGCCCATTGAGGGTGATTGAGATTGGCGGTAACAAAATCCATAAGGTCTGTTATTTTTCCGCTTCGCATGGCATTGTCATACACTACTTCTTCCAGTTTCTGACTAACTGACTTTCTGAAAGAACCGTTAGGGTATTCGGAAAGGTATTCGCTGTATGCCTCAACAGTATTCCGCTCCAAGGCTTGATTGAATACGAGTTTTTCGATTGTGGACTTCGCTCTGTCAATGTATTTCGAGTTCTCGTTGTTTTTGACAAAGTCTCTCAGTTTTTCCAAATCTTCGCTTTCCAAGATTTGTTCAACGAAAAGACGGTCTATTTCTTGCTTTGCAAGGCTGCTTTGCAAGGCTTTCGGATATTTTTCGACGTATTCGGTATATGCTTCAAGTGTTCCTTTCTTCTGAGCCCTTTCGAAAGCGAGTTGTTCCAACATTCTGCCGGCTTCCTGCGTGTAAGCGGTTTCTTCTTTGAAACATTCCATGAATTCTTCTGCCGATTCCACATCTTTGGTTTGGTAAATCTCAGTGAGAGCTTCCTTTATCAATTCTTTGGTTTCCAATTTACGGTTATTGCTTCGGCTGTTGAAGAGGTTGGCATAGCGGTATGCCATGCAGAGATTGCGAGAAGGATTTTTTTCTTCGGAATAGTAACGATACATAAGTTCCAATCGTTCCACGTCGTTGGTGTCTTTGTATGATGTGTTCAACTTCTCGAATGCTCCGGCATAGTCTCCGTTGTTCATCATTTTGTTTATGGAACCTGATTGACCGTAGCCGGAAAAACCAAGCGTCAAAACGCCAAACATGAAAATACTCAATGTTCGTATAAACTTCATTGTGCAAAAATTATTCGGTAATTATCTATTTGATGTCTGTTATAAAGTCCCGTATCCACAAATCTTCCACCTGTATATCGACCGTATAACGTCCTTTCCTTATATTCTTGTCGAACACTAAAACGTTTGAATCGAATTCTTGTTCTTCGATAAGATTACGTTCTTTGTCCGATACTCTTACTTTTTGAAGGCGATGTGTTCCGTCTCCGTAAACCAAAATCCGTCCGTTGTCATTCCATATATATATGCCGGAATATTCGGGGTGTATCTCGTATATGTTCACGGCTTTGTTCAAATAAATACGGTAACGGTCGTTGGTATTTCCGCTTTTCAAAGAGGCCGTGATTTTATTCGGCTGACAAAGGTCGTAGAACTTATGTTCGTATTTGTCTTCCATCATTACACTTATGTTTTGCGGAAGAACGGATAAATTGTCGAGGCGTAAGCCGACTTCGGTATCCCTGCCTATGTAAAGACCTATATCAAATGCGGCAGGATAATCGGGAAAGGTGTTGACGGACAACTCTTCTCCATCGACGATGAAGTATATCTCCGGCATGTCTTCGCTTATGCCGAACATCTTATGGGCATCGTATTCGTCAAAACCGTACTTTGCATCGTCTATCATACCCATCAAGGCGTATTGTCGTTTGTTCCCGACTGTTGCTGCAAGGGAAAGATAGTTGTGATTTACGGTCGAACCTCTTCCTGTCTTCGGTATGTATTGGTGATTTCTCTTAAATGTAATTTCTCTGCCGTCCTGCATTGCTTCGACAAAGAAAGACTCCAGCGAGGGTATCATCACCTCTTCGTTTTCGTCCACTATAATCGGATTATATACCTTGTTTTCTCTGTCGAACAGGAATATGGCATTGCCTTGTATCTTTCCGTCTATATCCTCAAATAATTTACCTGTGCTTAACGGTGCCGTGAACGGGTTGCCGACCAAGTTCCATTTATCGTTGTTCTTTGCGGTAAGAGAAATGGTTGTTTTACTGTTGCAGAGAATGCCTTCGTATTTGACATCGAGGTCTTCATGTGTATAGACGGCATAGCCATGACCGGGTTGCAGTATGTAGTTTGGATCTATCAGGTATTCGCTCCAATGATCGCCATGTTTGCTGACAACGCCTGTGTTGTATTTCATGAGCCATGTCTCATTGCCGCTTTTCCTCATGGAATATACCAATGCTCTTGCCTGATTTACAGGTGAGGAAATATAATTCCATTTTTCCGACAAGAGGTTTTGATGTACCGTAAAATAGGAACGATTACCGTAAACGATATCACCCGAAACGTAAAACATCTTTCCCGTGTTTATATCGACGTTTACGTTGTCGCCCAAAACCAACATGGAACATACAACGTCTGTTGTTACTTTTACTTTGCAACTGTCTTCGATGTAAACGAAATCTTCCATGTTCGGTTCGCCTTCCGGCTCCCATATAGTCGGGTCATTCCAGTTGCCGGAACGCACAAGACGTTTCGGTTTGGGAAATCCGAGATACCAATCCTTTATCTCAAGCTTGTCTTTGTTGCTTATGGCTATTTCCAACTTGTTTGCAGTGGCAGGGGATTGCAGAGGGACACAATAGTCATGCACTTTCGGTCTGTCGTCATACTCTTTCAACAGTACGTTATTTCTGTACCATTTGTACGTTACGGATATATCATTGTTCAGAACATCGTTTCCGTATGATGTAAGTTCATCTTGATTTCCACTTACGTTCATTCTGAATTGGTATTCTTTGCCGGAAAAAATATCTGCAGCGAAATCGATGTTTTCTTCTGCCGATGCCTCATTGCTTATCAGGTTTTTCCTGAACTCGGAAGCCTTTGCACAAGAACCTTCCAAGGGTATGATTATATTTTTGGCGAGTTTTCTGGTTTTAATGGTGAGTGTTGCTTTGTGGATACCTGCTTTTCTCGGTGCATAACATACTGTTACACTTTTGGGACTTGTCCCTGCGTCTATGCTCTTCGAGTCCACCGAAAAATATTCCTTATCCGCTCCGCTGATTTCAAGACGTACGGAATCTCGAAGATATTTGCCGGTGAATTTAAGCCTTATGGTCTCGGGATATGTGTAGGGCAATGGGATATGATTGAAATCCACTTTCTTTACTTCGATGGTTTTGCCATTCAGATGACGTGTAACATTCAATTCGACCGCAGCTCCGTTATACGGATCGGTTTGAGAGGATACGCATATATTCCTTGTGGATATTTTGGGGTCGTTTCCTTTTCCTCGCAACTTGCTGTACTTCCAAGAAATCTGTATTCGGTTACGATTATTGCACTCCGATGGAAGCACAACCTTTGAAAAAGTCCTGCTTACGACTCTTTTACCGGTATAGAATTCGTATGGACGAGAACGAGCGTCTGTAACATCTTTCCATTCCGATGTATCGGATAATCTGTATTGCAGTCTTACACTCCAACGAGCCTTTTTCGCTCCCGTGGAATAGTTCTGCCATGCAACGGTTACATCTTCCTGATTCAGGGTCGATAGATCGAGTATTATCCTTCCGGCATTTGTTTTCTTGTTCTCGACTTCAAAATAAATTGCCGACTCTTCTGCTTTTCTGCTTTGAGCATCGAAACTCTTGATTTCAAACTTTCCCTTGCTCAAATCATGAACAATCTTCGTCTTTTCACCGTCCTGCTGTGCGTAAAGCCCGAAAACAAAACAGCAAACGAACAAACAAAGCAAACATCTTGTCTTTATATTCATCTTATCTTCCGACCGACTTTATTTTATAGTTATCCAATTCATATACAACGGTTCTCTTGTTTTGGTATCCCCTATCCTCCCCTGTTCGTTCGAAGTGATAAGGATTTATCATGCCGTTTACATCGGAAGTATTGGGATTTTCCATGAACTCGTTGCCGTTTTCAATCAGGCTGTGAACGAAATAAGTTATAATATCGTACCCCAAAGCCGCATAAATTTTATCAGGCTCGGTCTTGAAGTGCTTTCTGAACACTTTCACGAAGTTCACGAAATTCACATTGGTGTAATCATTCAGGTAACTTAAAGTAAAATGGAAATTATACTTCTCCAAAAGAGATAAATCCATGGAGTTGATTTCGCACCACGAATAATCGCCGAAGAGGGTTATGTCCGCATCTTTTTTTGCTGCCAATACCGACAAGAGTTTCTTCACAAAACTTTCTGCATCGGACTTCTCGTTTTTATCTGTCAGCATTACGACGACATTTTTCTTCGTCAACGATATTTTGGAGGATACTTTGGTGGAATACTTGCCGTAATCCATTATCGTCCACATCATATTGCTTTTTGAAAGGAGTTGTTCGAAATAATCTGCCGATGCTTTACAAGAACCGTGATTGTCATACAATATTATGATGTTGTCATCTGCATGTCCGGCACGCAAATGGCGTACAATGGTTTCTACTTCCGTTGCAGGCGATGGCTGTATCTTGAACGTATAAGCATTGTTCAGAATAGCCAAATCCGCACTCATCGGATTGACTATGGGTATTTTGTGTTCCTTTGCAAATTGTGCGGCAACAGAAAAGTTCTGCTTGAATACCAAAGGGATAATCAAATCCATGTTTTGCATCTCTGCAGAGTTCAAAGCGGATTGCATTTCCTCCGAATTGTTTTCGCCCACATCGTAAACGTAACAATCCACATTGTACCCGCTTTTCTCCAAAACATCAAGGGCAATCCTTGCTCCCTCATAGAAGTTTATATATTCGAAACACTTGTATCGCTGTCTTTTTTTCTCGTCTATGTTGAATTTTGTAAAGGTGAGTTTGTCTATCTCTTCGTAATTCAAAGGCAATAGTATCGCAATATTCAGTTTTGTCTTCTTGTCGATTTTCTTATTCGACTTTTTGTGAACTGTCAACGTGTTGCTGCGAACCTGTGTTACCGACTCCGTGGCAGAAGAAGCAAAGAAGGCTTTATTCCTTACCGTAATCGGTATCTTGATTGTTTGTCCGGCTTTAAGATTTTGGGCAGTCAATCCCTGATTTACCTCCAATATATCTTGCTCCGTAAGGAAGAAATTCTTGGATATTCTGTACAGCGTCTCCCCAGCCTCGACCTTATGCAATCCTACGGTAACATCGTCGGACAAATCTTTGTTTTGTGAAAATGAAACCAAACAACAAAGCAATAAAACGACAAAACATCTAAGCTTTACTACAAAGTGCATAACCCTTTACTTTACTTGGACAAATTATTCCCACTCTATGGTCGCAGGAGGCTTGGAACTGATGTCGTAGCACACCCTGTTGACACCCTTGACCTTGTTTATGATTTCGTTGGAGACCTTTGCGAGAAACTCGTATGGCAAATGCGACCAATCTGCCGTCATTCCATCTACCGATTCCACCGCACGAAGAGCCACAACCCTTTCATACGTTCTTTCATCGCCCATCACACCGACGGATTGTATAGGAAGCAGAACCGCTCCCGCCTGCCAGACCTTATCATACAAGCCGCTGCTGCGAAGATTCGATATAAAAATATCATCAACCTCTTGAAGTATCTTCACCTTTTCCGCATTCACTTCGCCCAATATCCGTATCGCCAATCCCGGACCGGGGAAAGGATGTCTTTTAAGCAACTCATCTTTCAATCCCAAAGTCTTTCCGACCCTTCTTACCTCGTCCTTGAACAAGGAACGCAAAGGTTCGACGAGTTTCAGTTTCATGTAATCGGGTAATCCGCCGACATTGTGATGCGATTTGATGGTTACGCTCGGTCCTTTGACGCTGCAACTCTCTATCACGTCGGGATAAATCGTTCCCTGTGCCAACCACTTCACGTCTTTCAACTTCGCAGCCTCGCTATCGAAGACATCGATGAATGTTTTACCTATCGCTTTCCTTTTTTTCTCGGGATCGGTCAAGCCATTCAGTGCTTCATAAAAAATATTCTTCGCATCGACACCCGTAACGTTCAATCCCATATCTCTGTAAGACTCCAAGACGTTCTCGAACTCGTTTTTCCTCAAAAGCCCGTTGTCAACGAATATACAGTTCAGCCTGTCGCCGATAGCCTTATGCAACAACATCGCAGCAACAGAAGAATCCACTCCACCGCTCAACCCGAGAACTACCTTGTCTTCTCTAAGTTTTTCTCTCAAATCCTTTATCGTTGTTTCCACAAAGGATTCTTCCGTCCACTCCTGCCTGCAACCGCAAATGTCAACGACGAAATTTTTGAGTATTGTCAAGCCATCGGTCGAGTGATAAACCTCAGGGTGGAACTGTATGGCGTAAGTTTCCTCTCCTTCTATCTTATATCCGGCGTTCTTCACGCTATCGGTCGAGCAAATAACCTCATAGCCCTTCGGCATGGTCTCTATCGTATCCCCATGGCTCATCCACACCTGCGAATTGCAAGGAACGTCTTTCATCAACTTGCTTTCCTTATTTATATAGGTAAGGTTAGCTCGTCCGTACTCCCTTATCTTACTTGCAATGACGTTTCCGCCAAAAGCACTCACCATATATTGAGCTCCATAGCAGACTCCCAACACCGGAACCTTGCCTTTGAACCACAAATCCGGCTTCGGAGCATCTTTGTCTCTGACACTGCACGGGCTTCCGCTCAAAATCACACCGGCAACCTCACTTCCGAACTCCGGAACCTTATTATAAGGGTGTATTTCACAATAAACATGCAATTCTCTGACCTTTCTCGCTATCAGTTGCGTGTACTGAGAGCCGTGATCCAAAATTATTATCGTCTGCATTTCTCAATCTGGATTTTCTATACAACAAATATTTTAGTCAACTCAAAATTCCTTTCTTCCAATCAAACCTTTCCGCCACAAAAACTTCAAATCGAAAGTTTCCAAAACCGAAAAGCCTCCCACCTTGCCTGTATGGCGCAAAGAGGTTCCAAAATTACTAAAAAAAAAGCACATAGCCGACCACGCACGATAAAAGAATACCGAAACGAGAGCTAAACCCATGAAAATCCGCAACCGAAAGGAACAATGGTGAACAAACTTACGCAAACTCTTTCGGCGAAAGGAAAATTTGCTATCTTTGCAAGACTAAAACTGATTAAAATGAATTGGATTATTTACGGTGTTGTGGCATTCTTTGTTACCTTTTTGTTGATGCCACCTTTTATTAAGTTGATGGTCAAATACCGATTACTCGATAAGGCAGGAGGTAGAAAAATACACAAAGGCTACACGGCACACATGGGAGGCGTAGTGATATTCATCGCCTTTATTTGTTGCGTCGTGTTCGGCTTATTCAGCACCTCGCATTTCGGAAGCCCTTGGAACATCACCTCGTTTCTCATATTGTTATGCTTCATTCTTTTGGTCGGAGTGCGGGACGATATGAACAATCTCACGCCTAGGACAAAATTACTCTGCGAAATAACCGTAGGTTTCCTTTTATGCTATACCGGAGTGAGAATACATGGTTTTTACGGACTGTTCGGCGTACAAGAAATACCCGTCTGGCTAAGCTATGTACTATCCATTGCATTCATGGTAGTGGTTTCCAATGCTTACAACCTGATTGACGGTATCGACGGACAGGCAGGCACACAGGCATTGGTGTTCTTCTGCTCCATGTTCCTATTTGCCAAATTCTTTATAAGCGAATTTACCGAGCCACCATACAATGACAACTTCGCAAACACATCTTTCTGGCTTCTTGTAGACTCCGCAATGATTGGAGCATTGCTCGGCTTCCTGTACTACAACTGGCAACCTGCCAAAATCTTCATGGGCGACACCGGAAGCCTCTTTATAGGTTTCATGTTGGCAATCTGTATGATTACGGCAATGAATTACAACGGTAAAAGCTCCTCCACGCTGTTTCATTATCCGATGAAAAGCAATCTCTTGGCATGTGTAATGTTTTTCTTTCTTCCTCTTGCCGACACCCTGAGGGTATTCGTACTCAGAGTCCGCAAAGGCAAAAGTCCTTTCTCCCCCGACAAAACACACATACACCATTTACTTCTCAGGATAGGCTATTCGCATAAACGCATAGCCCTAACCACCATGACCATACAAATCGTCATCTCCTTGATTTCCGTATTCGTTGGTTTCGTGTTAGAAGACCTTTTCTATATATTCTATATCATTGCAATGTGGCTTGTGTTCGTATTCGCACTCCACGCATACATAAAATATAAAATGAACAAATTGTAACTATACACTTGATAATGGAAGAAAAACAATACGTTATACAGTATGAAGACGTCGCCTTATCCTTCGATAAGACCGTTTTGAGGAACGTAAACCTCGAAATACTTAAAGGAGAGTTCGTTTACCTTATCGGAAAAACCGGCTCCGGCAAAAGTTCCTTGCTACGCTCCATTTATGCCGATGTGCCGATAGACGAAGGAGCCGCAAGAGTATGCGGTTTCGACCTCAACAAGTTGAAAAAATCCCAAATCCCGCTCTTGCGACGCAAACTCGGCATAGTCTTTCAGGACTTCCAACTCTTGAAAGACCGTTCTGTTTATGACAACCTTGCATTCGTTTTGAAGGCAACAGGCTGGAAAGACAAGAAAGCCATGAGAGAAAGAATTTTACAGGCATTGGACGATGTAGGACTGCTCACCAAAACAGACGAACAGGCATGCGACCTCAGCGAAGGCGAAATGCAAAGAGTTGCCATAGCACGTGCCATAGTCAACCAACCGGAATTGATACTTGCCGACGAACCTACGGGAAACCTCGACCCCATAACAAGCGAAGAAATAGTCGATTTACTTATGCACATCAACAAAAAGCACGGTACGACCGTCCTTATGGCAACACACGACTACATCGTAATAGACAAATTCCGTTCAAGAGTGATAGCCTGTGAAGACGGCAAAATAGTTTCATAGCCACCCACAGCACCAAATCATCAAAAGAATAAACTCAAGCGGCGTTCTGTTTCAGTAGAACGCCGCTTTTAATATGAAACACACTGTTTTGCTGTTCTACTTGCTGCAAATTCTGTCGCAAAACCACAAAACAAAAACAAGGAAGTCTTTTTGACTTCCCTGAAAACCAATTTACCCATGTTATCCCGTCAAGACTCGAACTTGAAATGTCTGAACCAAAATCAGATGTGTTACCATTACACCACGGGACATTAACCTGTAAAAACAAAAATTATGATTCTCTACACAAACCAGGGCTTCACAGCTCCTATCCTTGTTTGCGAGTGCAAAGGTACTACCTTTTTCCGAATCCGACAAACTTTTCGACAGATTTTTTTCGAGCCATGCCTGTTTTGTTCACCGTTTTGGTTTACCTTTGCATCGCAAAGAGATATTGAACCATATTGCATATTTTATGATTGGAGATATGAATTTTTCTGATAATCAAAACGATGAAACCATTCTTTCGGTTGAAAATCTGCATGTCGAATTCAAGTCCGGAAATCTTTGGCGGGAAGTTGTGAAAGGAGTGAATTTTTCCTTGAAAAGAGGCGAAACCTTGGGCTTGGTCGGCGAATCCGGTTCCGGAAAGAGCGTTTCATCGCTTGCAATAATGGGTTTATTGGACAAAAACAACTCCAAAATAAGTAGCGGAAGCATCATATTCAATCGTACAACCGATTTGTTGCAACTCAAAGAAAGCCTTTACAGACAATATAGGGGAAAGAAAATCGCAATGATATTTCAAGAACCAATGACTTCGCTCAATCCCGTGAAGAAATGCGGCAATCAAGTCATGGAAATGATACTTCAACACGAGAATTGCCCGAAAAAAGAAGCACACGACAGGACTTTGGAATTATTCAATGAAGTTTTGCTGCCCGATCCGAGCAGAGTATTCTCCGCTTATCCACATGAGTTGTCCGGTGGTCAAAAACAAAGAGTGATGATAGCCATGGCAATTAGTTGCAAGCCCGATATATTGATAGCCGATGAGCCTACCACGGCTTTGGACGTAAGTGTGCAGAAAAGCATATTGGAACTGATAGCCGATGTTCAAAAGAAATACGGCATGGGAGTGCTGTTCATTACTCATGATTTGAACCTTGTGCATAAAATAGCTGACAGAATAGCCGTCATTTACAAAGGAGAAATAGTCGAATGCGGCGAAAAGGAAAATATTTTCAACAATCCGCAGCATCCGTACACCAAAGGATTGCTTGCCTGCCGCCCTCCGCTCGATTGTCGCCCCGAACGCCTGCAGACGGTAGATGATTACATGAACGGAAAGCAAACGACATTCCGGACGATAACCACGGCGGAGAGACAAAAAGCCCATGCGGACATATACAACCGAACTCCGATTCTCAGAGTAAAGGATTTGCGGGTGGAATATACCCTTTCAAAATCATTCTTCGGTAAAGCGAAAAAAACATTTCGTGCCGTAAACGATATAAGTTTCGATTTGTATAAAGGCGAAACCTTGGGGCTTGTCGGAGAATCCGGATGTGGAAAAACCACCTTGGGCAGAGCAATCATGCAACTTGTGAAAGCCGAAAGCGATTCCATGTTTTTTGAGGACAAACCCATATCGCAACTCGACAAATCGGGCTTGAAACGCCTACGAAAAGATATTCAGATTATTTTTCAAGACCCTTATTCCTCACTTAATCCCCGAATAAGCGTAGGAGATGCAATAGCGGAACCATTGAAAACCTACAACATCGAAAGCAACAGGGATAAGAGACGCACCATTGCCATGGAAATGATGGAGAAAGTGGGATTGAGCGGAACGTTCTACAATCGCTACCCGCACGAATTTTCAGGCGGACAACGGCAAAGGATAGGCATTGCACGGGCATTGGTTCTCAATCCCAAGATTGTCATTTGCGACGAATCCGTTTCCGCTTTGGACGTAAGCGTACAGGCAAAGGTTCTCAACCTTTTGGAGGATTTGAAAAAGGAATTGGGACTTACGTATATATTCATATCGCATGACCTCGCCGTCGTGAAGTATGTATCGGACAGAATGATGGTTATGCGAAGCGGAAAAATGATTCAAATCGGAGATGCGGACGAAATATACGCCGATCCGCAAGACCCATATACAAAAAGCCTCATAGAGGCAATGTAAGCATAAATCCGCTGCAATATCTCTGTTTGTCAGAGGTCGGCATCGTCCTTATGGAAATGTCTATACACCTTTTCGGCTTTGCTTTTGCCTATACACTGCCGCAATTCCTCCATCGAAGCGGTTGAAATCTGCTTGACGCTGCGAAATCTTATCAAAAGATTTTGTGCCGTCGTCTCCCCTATTCCCTCAATCTCGCAAAGTTCGGTTCTAAAGGTGCCTTTGCTTCGTTTGTTACGGTGAAAGGTGATACCGAAACGGTGAGCCTCGTCTCTTATGTGCCGTATCACGTTCAGCGAATTGCTTCTTTTGTCTATGCAAAGCGGGTATTGTTCCCCGGGAAAATAGATTTCCTCCAATTTTTTGGCAATTCCTATAATAGGAATGCTGCTTTCCAAACCCAAAAGAGCGAGACTTTCCACAGCCGAAGCCAACTGTCCCTTGCCACCATCGACAATAATCAGATCGGGCAGCGGTTTACCCTCCTCTTTCAACCTCCCGTAGCGACGCAATATTATTTCCCTCATGGAAGCAAAGTCATCGGGTCCCTCGACCGTCTTTATGTTGAAATGTCTGTACTCTTTGTTGGACGGCTTGCAGTTCCTGAACACCACGCAACTTGCAACCGGATAATTTCCCTGAATATTCGAGTTGTCGAAACACTCCATGTAGCGAGGAGCTTTCGGCAGATGAAGTTCTTTCTGCATTTGTTCCACCAAACGATTGCTCCATCTCTCGGGATCGAGAATGCTTTCCTGCTTTATCTTATCACTTTTGGCGAAAACGGCATTGCGATGACACAGCTCCAAAAGCCGTTTGCGATTGGCATCTCCGCCTTCGGATTGTTTGACATAGTCTTTCGGCAAATCCAAATGCACAGGCACGACTATCTCATCTGCATTCCATGAAAGCGTATCCCTCAACTGAATGATTGCCTGCGTGAACAACTCTTCCGGTGTCTCGTTCAACTTGCAATCGACCTGCGTGGAGACTGATCCGACAAGGCAACCGCCGACCACCTTCATCGCATTCATCATTATGCCTCGGTCTGTCGGCACATAATCGAAAGCCTCCGTATTCAAAGCACTGTCGGAAAGGATTACCGTCTTGGAGGTGTAACTCTCCAAGAGGGCGAGACGTTGCCGTATCTGCTCCGCCTGTTCGAACTTAAGTTCGTTTGCAAACCCCATCATCTGCTCTTTGAGTTCGCGTTTTATCCATGAAAAATCCCCTCGCAGTATTTTCTTTATCTCATTTATGCTTTTCATGTATTCTTCCTGCGAAATCAAACCCTCGCAAGGAGCATCGCACAATTTTATCTGGTAATTAAGGCACGCTTTATGCTTTCCCTTTGCAACGGACTCCGCACTCATCGCCTGTTTGCAGGTGCGATAACGGAACAACTTCCTTATCAAATCCGTGATTGCTTTGAGTTGCCTGCCATTGGGGTAAGGACCGAAGTACAGAGAACCGTCCCTGTTGCGGTGCCTTGTGGTAAACACCCTCGGAAAAGTCTCGTTGGAAATACAAAGCCAAGGATAGGTCTTGTCATCCTTCAACATGATGTTGTATTTCGGCTTATGCTTCTTTATAAGATTGCATTCCAACAACAGGGCTTCCGTTTCGTTGCTTACCAATACAAGTTTTATATCGGCAATCTTGCGAACCAACACCTTCGTTTTCGCACTCTGATTTCCGTCGTTGCGAAAATACGAACTTACACGGTTCTTCAGATTTTTCGCCTTGCCGACATAAATAAGCTTTCCCTCCTTGTCGAAGTACTGATATACTCCGGCAGAGGAGGGAAGTGTTTTCAAAATGGTCTCTATATGCGAGTCCGAACGTCCGTCTTCGATAATACCGGACATAAGCCTTATTTTTTACTCTTTATCTCCAAATCCGATTTCACAATCCGCAGTCCCAGTTCCATTATGCCCGTGGTTTCGTATTTCGTTCCCATGTTTACCAATTCCACGGTGTAGAGTCCTTTCTCTGCAAGAGTGATGTATTTCTTGCAAGCCTCCTCGACATCAATCAAATCGCCGAGAGCATCCCCTGCCCAGCCGTTGCCGCTTCTGTCTCTGAGGTTTATCTCATGCACACTCTCACGAGTAGAACCCGAAGGCGAGGTAATGAGCATCTTGAACTTTATCTTGTTCTCGTTTACCTGCGGAGTGTGGCGTATCATCACCGAAATATCATAGCTTTCGTTCTCTTTGCTTATATCGATGTTCTCGAACTTCACGCTCTTGCCCTCTTCAATCCTCGCCCACTTGCAGGACGGCATTTCCTTGTACTGCTTGTACACATCGCCGCCCCCGCAGGAAGCGAAGAAAAACAACATCACAGGCAGCAACAAGGCAATCAATCCACTCTTCTTCATTTCTCTACAATTCTTTCAAAGCCTTGGAAACATTATTCTCTATTCTCTGCAATACATTCTCCGTATCCGTTCTTTGAAACTTCTCTCCCGTGATGTGTTCGTACAACTCCATGTAACGTTCCGAAATTTTCTCCACTATTTCAGGCGTCATCTCCGGCACTTTCTGTCCCTCCTTGCCTTGGAAACCGTTTTCCATCAACCATTCTCTCACGAACTCCTTCGACAACTGCCTTTGCTTCTCACCCTTACGCTGTTTCTCCTCGTAGCCATCTGCATAGAAGTAACGGGAAGAGTCAGGCGTGTGGATTTCATCAATCAATATAATTCTGTCTCCGTCCTTGCCGAACTCGTACTTGGTATCCACCAAAATCAAGCCTCGTTTTGCCGCAATCTCGCTGCCCCTTTGGAACAATGCAAGAGCGTATTTCTCCAACAATTCGTAATCCTCTCTCGATACTATGCCCTTTGCTATGGCTTCTTCCTTGGAAATATTTTCGTCATGTCCCTCGTCGGCTTTCGTTGTCGGCGTTATGATGGGTGTAGGGAACTTATCGTTCTCCTTCATGCCCTCAGGCAATTTCACCCCGCACAATTCCCTTGCACCTGCTTGGTATTCTCTCCATGCACTTCCTGCAAGATAGCCCCTTACAATCACCTCCAATTTCAACGGAACACACCTTCTGCCTAATGTAACCATAGGGTCAGGAGTGGAAATCTTCCAGTTTGGAACAATATCCGCCGTAGCGTCTAAGAATTTTGCCGCAATCTGATTAAGGATTTGACCTTTGAAAGGAATACCTTTGGGTAAAACAACATCAAAAGCCGATATTCTGTCGCTGACAACCATAACCAACACCTTGTCCGCAATGTTGTAAACATCTCTCACCTTGCCGACAAACATGTCCTTTTGATTTTCAAAATTGAAATGAGTGCTTGTAACTGCTTCCATAGTAATACATATTTATATTGCTGCAAAGATAGTCATTTCTTCGCTTTTGCAGAGCAGGGAAACCAAGTTTTCGCCGCAGCACACTTTGTTCGACCATGAAGCAATATAAATCCACCGCTTGCGAAACCCGTTTCACCACAACCCGGAAACGAAAAATTCATATTCTCACAGTCTTCGGAAACTCAAACCTTTGAAAAGTCCGAAACCCAAACGCCATTCCGACAAAATGAAACGCCGAAAGAAAAAATTATTCCGCCGTTTCGTTTTGTTGAAACGGCGTTCGAGTTCGGGGCTTTTCAAGAGGTTGCAAATCATGTTGCCGGAAAGGTGCGTTTTATCGCCTGCCTTTCTCTCTGTTGCAGCGGCGACAGAGCATTTGACAGTTCTCTTTTTCCGTCTTTCCGCCCTCGCACCATGGCGTTATGTGGTCTGCCTCCATTTCTTCAATGGAAAAATGTTTTCCACAGCGGACACAAATTCCTAATTGGCTTTCGTAGGCATATCGTTTGTCGCTTTCTCGGAATGCTCTTATGTTTAAGTGCTTTTCATCGCCGAACAGAACATATTCATAAATGCCCCGCCTATTGGTAACGTCCTCATCTTGCATTAAACGGCTGACTTTCTCTTCCAATTCTGCGGAATCGAATTTCTCGTCTTTCAATTTATTGTACCACAATCCCCAATCCAAACCTTTCATCTCCTTTCTGTACTTTGGGAAAAGGGCTTTCACCCAATTTATGACACCTTGAAAATAAAGCCAAAGCTCGTTCGCATTCGGTTCATGTTGGTGATTGCCCATATAAGCCTCGATATTGCCTTTGCTGATCCAAGAAACAGCCGTTTCAAGGAAGTCTTGGCGAATTGCACTGCCGCTCATATAATCCTTGGCTATGTTTTCAGCGGCACAATTCCTCTTTGAGAAATATCTTTTTGCGTCCGTGGTCCACGCACCCGAGTAAACAGCATTGCGGATTTCCTGTTCCGTCAACTTCTCTCCCGCAATGTTGATGGTCTGAAACCATTGCAGTTTCTCGCTATCGGTGCCTTCGCAGAAGTAAACCATAAGTTCATAATCCAAAATATTCTTCTGTTCATCTTCCTGCAAGTTGTGATAATACCTCATATCGTAGGAGAAAATCCCACTGACGTATTGGCAAATGCTGATGGTTCTCTGCTGTCCGTCAAGCACCTCATATTCATCATTGCCGCACTTTACCCAATACATGACGTTCAAAGGGAAGCCCTTGCTTACCGTATCGATGACCGCATCCCGTTGTTTATCTTTGTAAACGAACTCTCGCTGGTATTTAGGTCGGATATTGAGCCTTCCACCCCAACCGACAACACCCTCTTCATTGCTGTCTTTATATCCTTCCACCAATTCGCGAATCTTAATCTTCTTCAACTCTATCTTCATAAGGCATTTGATTTTTTTCTAATGAATATTCGTTTGTACATTGCTTTACCATTGATTATTGCATGCGGATTTAATCCGTCCCATTCAGCCTCTGCACCGCTGAAACCTTTGCCATTGTCTTCTGCCATACCGATTATTTCAAATTGTTCGGGATTAAATTTATCCATAAAAGTAACCGGAACTCCCATAACGCCATCATAATTCATTGGAATCTCTTTTGTCTTACTTACTTCTATGGCATTATAATTTTCATACTTGGGATAGTCTTCCGGATTCTTTTCAGGATTATATTCTTTGTAAAGAATAAGTTTTTCATGTCTTTTATCATGTTCCAAATTCGTAAACCAAGTAACTCCCGAAACACGTATCATTCCTTCCCTATGGTCTCCCGCTACTGCAACATCTTGATAATTGGAAATAAAATGTCCTGCTCCTCCACTAAATCCATAACCTAACCAAATTTTATTCTCTTTTAGCAGTGGAAATATTTCCTTATAAGTTATCGCATTTTGGTGTCCGATAATCAGAAACTGTTTTTGGTATTCCATAAGTTGTGCAACGTATTCCCGAAAGAGGGAAAAGGGTGGATTTGTTACCACTATATCGGCTTGTTTCAGCAGTTCTATGCACTCACGGGAGCGGAAGTCTCCGTCTCCTTGCAGTTCTCTTATATCCAATTCGTTGTTATCGACGTTTTTATTGCCGTTGCGGTCGCCCTCATAGACGATATAGACAGCCTTTTCGCTCTTTCCCTCGCTGAAAAGGTTAATATCTTGATTTTTATAGCAAGTTGCAATCAGCTTTTTCAAGCCCAAATACTCGAAATTGGCAGAAAAATAGAAGAAAAAGTTGCTTACTCGCGGGTCGTCGCAGTTGCAGAGAATTGTTTTGCCCTTAAAATGTTCCTTATAGTGAGAACATTCTTTTTCAATGTCGGAAAGTTGAGTGTAAAACTCATCGGCTTTAGCCTTCTTGGCTTTGTGAAGGTTGCTGTTTTTGTTCATGGCGGTTTTTGTGCTTTATGCCCAAGCCCCAATTCCGTAAAGCCAAACAAAAAAGGCGAGACCGTTTTGCATTTGCTTATTAACTATACAGGTACCGCCAAGAACCTATGCACAAAATAAGCACAAAACGGTTCACGCCCAAAGACGCGAACCCCGAACTGCTTATTCTCTTGTGCATCCGAAATTTGGCGGTTTCGTATAGTAGAGAATAAGAGCTTAAAGCTCGATTTATAATTCTATTACTCTATTTCTATGTATCTACATATCGATTTGTTTTTCGCTTGCAAATGTACGAAATAATATTCACCCCTAACAATCAAGCCGTTTATATTCTTATCGATTTTTTACGGCATTTCCGTTTTCAGAATCGCCGTTCCCACAAAATCGAAACGCCGAAAGAAAAAATTATTACGCCGTTTGGTCAAATTCTTTCGGCGTTTCATTTTTCCGAAATACCGTTCCGGTGCGGCATTGTCAAGGAGTACCTTTTTTATACGTAGGAAGGAGTGTCGGAATTATTGTTTGCGGCGTTCTTTTTTCAGTTTGCGTCGGCGTTGCCAACGTTGCCATCTTTTCAATGGGGAGGCTGTTCGAGAGGTTCGGTTGAGTTGGAGCATCCGGTCGCCGTCGGAAGCGAATTTCTCAGTACGGGCTTCGGCTATGCTGGCATTCAGTTCGAAGCCTATGAGGAGTATGCAAGAGTTAAGGTAGGTCCATAACAGGAAAATGATTAACACGCCTATCGAACCGTAAAGGGCGTTGTATCGGGAGAAGTGAAGTATATAGAAATTGAAGCCTTGGGTTGTGAGAATGAACAACAGGGTTGCCAAACCCGCTCCTGCGGAAAAGAAAGTGTAGTTCTTGCGATTTGCGGGTGTCCAATAGTACAATGCAGCGAACATGAGATAGACTATGCTTATGAGGAGAAACCATTTGAGGCTTTTCAGAATGATGAGCTTGGCGGTTGTGTCCAATATTCCTTCTTGTTCCAAATGCCGAACGAAAATACGGAAACCTCCTATCAGGGTGAAACTGATGAGTACCACGATTGCTATAATCACAACCATGAGAATGCTGAGCAATCGACGCTTCAACCACTTGCGTTTCTCTATGCTGTGGTGCGATTGGTTGAAGGAGACAAGCATTGCATTGATTCCGCTCGACGCGACATACACAGAGGAAATGAAACCGACGGACAACAACCCGTTGTGCTTACGATGTAAGATGTCGATAAGGGTTTTCTCTATTGCGGGATAGACATTTTCCGGCAAAGTCTCTTTCAGAAGCGAGAAAAGCTGTTCTGCATAATATGCGGTATCGAAATAGGGTAACAAGGTGAAGAAAAACAGCACCAAAGGGAAGATTGCCAAAACGAAGTGAAAGGAAACGGCTGCCGCTCTCTGATTCAATACGCCTTTCATCAGGCCTTTGATAAAGAAAACGGTAACGTCGAAAAGCGGAACGCCTTGAAAACCGGGTATGACCAACATTCGGGAAGTGTGCAACACCTCTCTGACCGGTCGCCAATATATCAACTTTCGCAGATACTTCGTTTTGGTAGAGCCGCTCATCTATTCGTCTGCCAGCAAACTTAAATCTATGCTTTTTATATGGTGCGTCAACGCACCGACAGAGATATAGTCCACTCCGCAACGGGCGTAGGATAGGATATTTTCGGATGTTATTCCTCCGGAACTTTCGGTCTCGTAACGGTGTGCTATAAGTTCCACGGCTTTTCGGGTATCCTCGATGCTGAAATTATCCAACATTATTCTGTCCACGCCTCCGTGTGCAAGAACACGCTGCAACTCATCGAGGTTTCGCACCTCTATTTCTATTTTCAGGTCAAGCCCTTTATCTTTAAGATATTGCAGAGTTTTGTCTATTGCCTTCTCTATTCCTCCTGCAAAGTCGATATGGTTGTCTTTCAACATTATCATATCGTATAAGCCCATTCTGTGATTGGTGCCGCCGCCTGTCTTTACGGCATACTTTTCCAGAAGTCGCATGCAAGGAGTTGTCTTGCGGGTATCCAAAAGCCTTGTCGTTGTTCCTTCGATGAGGCTTACGTATTCAGCCGTTGCGGTCGCTATTCCCGAAAGCCGTTGCATGTAATTCAAGGCTGTTCTTTCAGCAGTCAGGATAGAGGCTGCCGAACCTTCGACTCTGAACAGTACGTCGCCTTTCTCGGCTCTCTGACCATCTTTCATCAATGGCGTAAAGGCGATTTCCTTGTCGGTAAGTTCGAAAACCTTGCGTGCAATATCCGTTCCGCAAACCACGCAGGCTTGCTTCGCCACCAATTTGGCTTTCCCTTTCTCTGTCGGGGCGATGCATGCCGATGAAGAGTAATCACCCCCTCCGACATCTTCTTTAAGAGCGGAGAGGATGTGTCGTTCGATGTATTGTTCGTTTAGTTCCATTATCGCTTGTTGATTATCAGTATGGTCTCCCAAGAGAAGCCTTCTGCGAAAATTCGCAGTACGTATGACGAAGTGCCGAGTTGACTGAGGTCTATGTTGTTTTCGCCTTTCACTATACGGATATTGTCCATCGTTTGAACGATGCCGCCGTTCATTGACACTATTTCCAGCCTTGCAACAGGCAATTCTCTTTCGGAAATCAAGCAAACCTTTCCGTCGGAAGGGTTAGGTGTAAGTTTTATCGCTTTTTTATCGCTCTCGATGTCAGCCAAGCCGACACCTTCGGCAACATTGACGTTGACGGAACCGGAATACTTCATATCGCAAACCCCGTTCTGTACGGCAACACGATATTTGTATATCCCCTGTTCCATAGGCACATCGGTGAAATAAACGCTGTCTTCCGAGTTTTCTATTCTCTCCCAATTAAATTCGGGTTTTTGTCTTTCCCAATAAAGAATGTCTCCGACATTTGCCCTAAGCTGCAATCTTACCGCCTTATTCACTGCAGGATTGTCGCTTACGAGGAATACATTACCGCCTCTTGTCATTGCGTCTATGGTAATGGTTACAACGTTACTCGTATCCGTTACAAAAGTTGAACGAACCACTCTGCGGAAATAGGTAGTAGTGAAAAGTTGTCGCAACTCCAAGTCCTTTCCTGTGGAGAGGGAACTCAATGTACTCTCAATCCAATTTTCTCCATCGGTACTCATAATCCATTGATACTCGTATGTGCCATCGCCTCCGGTAGGAGTGCTGCCCACAAGAGAGTTTGCAACCACGCCTTCGCAGACTGTCTGGTCTTCCGATATGGTATTATTGAATATAGGGGTGTATGGAGTCATTATACTGTACTCGCTTCCGTATGAAGTGCCGAAAGAGTTGGTTGCGAAAGCTCTTATGTAATATGTTGTGTTCTCCGAAAGATTGCTCATCGTGGTCGAGAATGCACCGATGCCGGAACCGCATTCCGTTACGTTGTTTGTGATATCGGGATTGCTTGTCGTCGCCCAGCATATACCCTTTCTCGTAACGCTGCTTACGCCTTCGTATGTTACTTCGCCGGAAACGCTTATGCTGTTGTGCGAAGCAAGGGTCGGTTCGTTCGTTACGACAAGCGGAACCTGCAAAACGGCATTCACAACTATGTTTTTGATGCTCAATGATGCCATATTGGACACGCCTTCAAAGGCTATGAAATATTCCTCGCTCAAATCGGTCAACTCTATCGTATCTCTCGTATAGGTTGTTGCAGAAGCGGCAAAACTTTCGAGTGTATTCCATTGTTCGGATACGTTTCTGCGGTAAAGAACCTTCAATGTATCGACGGCAGAAGAGCCGGAGGCAGGTGTTTGCAACCTTTCGAAACTGATGAATGTGTTTTCAAAGTTTTGAAGATTGAATATCGGCAGTACAAGAGTGTCTCTTGCTCCTGCTGTTGCAGCGGTAAATTCGTACGAAGTATTGTCCTCCGATAATGTCCAACTGTTTTGGTCGACGCAAGTTGCGGAAACAGTATATGGATATTGGGAAATTCTCTCACATCTCGTCGTTATTTGTAATTCTTCTCCGTATTTCAAGTGTCCGTTGTTCTTTGCGAATGCTCTGACATAGTATGTCGTGCTTGGCTCCAAGTCATTCAAATTTATGGAATAGTTATTCGCAACAACTGTTTCTATGAGGTTGTCCTCCATTGTCGGCATGGAATGCGTTGCATAGCACAATCCCAATGTGTGAACAGGGTTGTTGCCGTTTGAAACCAAAGAAGCATTGACCTCTGCCGCCACATCCGTAACCTTATCGTATGATAGAGTTCTCACATCGGGGAAAGCCGTCATGTCGGTCTCGAATATCTCCACGTCATCTACGCAAACGCCGTAGCCTCCTCTCAATACGGCTTCAAAAGCCACATAATACTCGGCAGAAGGTGTAGGAAGGTTTATCGTTGTCTCCGTCCAAGTGTCTTGCTCGGAAGTAAAGGATTGCAGAAGCGTCCATTCCGCATTCGCAGATGTCTTATAGTAAACTTTCAAGTTGTCATTCCTTCCTGTTTTCGCTTTCAGAGCGTATGAGAACTTCAATGCAGGTTGACTTATGCTCGAAAGGTTCAATGGTAAAGATACAAGCTTGGTCGTTTGTGTGCCTTCTCTCCAATCGGAACGAATGAATGCCCAACGAGAACCATCATCGGCACTTGCTATTGCTCCGCTTTCGTATGCGGAATCGGTCAATGTCCACTTGTTCGATACGAATACGCCGAATTCCTGTCCCCAACAATCGAAGCGGGTGTCGTTTGCTTCAAAACTTTCGACGAAAGGTATCTCCGTTTCCGCAAAACATATCGTTTTAACCGCGATTGCCTCTCCGTAACCCACTCTGTCCGCTGTTTTTGCATACGCTCTGACATAGTATTCCTTGTTCGGCAGCAAATTATTCAATTCTACCGTGAATTGATTGGTCGATGAGGAAGAAATCATCGTGCCGTTTGCTATCGTAGGAATACGAACCGAATCGGAAAAACAAACTCCTCTTTCGATTATTGCCGAAGATTGAGTACCGTCAATCCTTGCATTCACTCTTATGCTGTCTGCGAATACCTCAGCTCCGAGAGTCGTTACGACAGGTCTTGCATTGTCTGTATCCAGATACAGGAACGTTATATTGCCAGTTGAAGTGTTTTCGCTTATGTTGCTTATCGGGCGATTAAGTCTCATTCCCGAGCGGGATTTGCTGTCAGGCGTTGTCTCGTCCGTGAAACTTGTCTTGTTCGATGTTCCCGGGAACGGATTGCCGGCTCTGTTGTTTGTATTCGAATTTGCTTCCTCCAAGTCCAAACCGGGGTTGTTCGGGTCGCAGTTGGCACAATTATTGTTCCAACCTGCAACATTTTTATTTACATGGTAAATCAACATGCCGTGTCCGGGCAGATAGTAATCCCAACCGACCTGCTGCCTGTTTTCCAAGATGAAATATTCATTTTGATTGAAGCTCATTTTGTATGCAATGTTGCCCGAATGCAATGGCGGTAAAGTTACGTTGCCCGAATCGCTCAATTCGATTATTTCGGTATAGCCTCTCACTTCTCTTTCGTGAGCCGACCATAGCGGAGGACACAATCCTCCGTTGTTGTAATTGCCTGATGACATCAAATCCCAAGGACCATGATCTGCGAAACTGCCTTGAGCTTCGTAATCGGTATCATAGTAATCCGCCTGACCCAAAACATGGGAAAATTCATGGCAAATGGTGCCTATGGTCATAGGTCTGGAAGAATAAGGCGAGCCTTCCTTTTCGGAAGATACTCCATAGTCGGATACATATACTCCATCGATGGAATAAGGTGTATATAATCGTGAACGGTGCGGCCAGATGGTATTCTCTGCACCTCCCGAAGCAGCAGAATATCCCGCATAAAGAACGTAAACACAGGATACATATTCGCCCTCTCCGTTGGTGAATTGAGAGAAATCGACCTCAGGATTTGCAAACTCTATGGCTTCGATCACCAAATCGCGAGCCCGCATATCCGTATGAGTGCCTGGATAGTTCTCTCCGTAATAAGCCATTTCATGACTTGCCGTATAAGGACCGACAACCGTCGCCTCGACATTCAGTTTTCCGAAAGACGATGCCTTGAAAAAGTCTTTAACGCTTCCTTGATGTCCGTTTGCGGAATAACCTACCTGATTGAATAACGCATCGACGTCCTCTCGCGTCATCGTGAAAGCAAGATCGGAATAGCTCATAAGGATAACCAACATTTTATAGTCCTCCACACCGTTTGCATTAAGGCTTTTGTGCATTGTCTTTTCGTTGAAATCCGCCGAAATATCCCAAAGCTGTTTCAAATAGGAGATTTGCTCCTGAGAATAAAACAAATTTTTGTCCAAAGTCGCAATCAACGCCTTTTCTTCGCTTGTTCTCTCCGCAGGATTATGCGTCAAAACGGAAGAAGGCTTCATTCCGCCTTTTCCATCTGGAATTGCATACACGAAGTCGCCGTTCTCCGCTCTCATCAGCGTATAACCATCGGAAGTTTTAGCCCAAGCGACTTTCTCGTCCCCTTTAAGAAGAACCGACACATTCGATTTATCCGACTGAGTGAAAACCATGGGATAAGGATACGCCGGAACGCAAAATGCCTTCAAGCCCAAGCATAGGACAAAGGCACAAAAAAACACTAATGTTCTTGCTTTCATATCATCAAAATTCTTATTATTCAGCCTACAAAGGTACATGCTTTGTCCGATATATCAAAATGCGGAAGCCGAAAATCGACAAAAACCGCTATTCGTTACTTTGCAAACCACCTATTTGCGATGCGAGAAACCCAAACGCCGTTACGGAAAAACAGAACGGCGTTTTGTCGAATTCTTTCGCCGTTTCATTTCTCCGGAACAGCGTTCGGTTTCTGTGATTGCAAGGCTTTGATTTTCAAAACATGAAAAGAAGTTCCCGTAAGGGTGGGAAATGACTTCTTTCGTTCATGCGAAATTCTCCGGAAGACCTACTTGCAATATTTGTTTCCCATGTTCGTTCGATAAGAGAATGTGTGGGAGAGATGAAACAAATCAGTGTTTGCGTAAGTAACGATTTGGTGTGCGACAACAGGGTGGACAAGACTTGCCGAAGCCTTGTCGGGTGTGGTTTATCGGTAAGGCTCATCGGCAGAGAGTTCGATAATTCGCCTGCTTTGCCGTCTCGCAATTACGAATGCGGCAGAGTACGGACGTATTTCAAGAGAAACGTTCTCTATTATGCAGAACTGAACTTGCGTCTTTTCTTTCGATTGCTTTTTTCAAGGCAGGACATTATTTGGGCAAACGATTTGGATACGTTGCTGCCTTGCTGCCTTGCTGCAAAGCTCAAAGGCAAACCGCTTATATTCGATTCGCATGAACATTTTACCCAAGTGCCGGAGTTGAAAGCCAATCCCTTTGCCCGCAAAGTGTGGAAGATGGTGGAGAAATACTGTATAAAGAAGTGCAAAGGCGTTGTTACGGTTTGCGAACCGATAAGGGAGTACTTCAAAGAGGAGTATGGAGTTGAAAGCGTGGTGGTCAGAAACTTGCCGCCGAGACAAGCCGCAATCGAAAGTCTTATTCCTGCCGCCGAAAAGGAGAACCTGATTGTTTGGCAGGGTGCCGTGAACATGGAAAGAGGGTTGGAAGAATTGTGCGAGACAATGCAATTCGTCGATGGAAGACTTGTGATAATGGGAGACGGAAGAATAAAAGAGGAATTGGAGAACAAAGTGCGGCAATACCCGTTCGCAAACAAGATTTGCTTTGTCGGCAGATTGCCCTTTGCGGAAATGATGAGCAATACGAGGAAAGCGAAGCTTGCGGTTTCGATAGACAAACCCACGAACGGCAATTACGCAATCAGTCTGCCAAACAAGATTTTCGAATATATGGCAAGCGGCGTTCCAATGCTCGTTTCGCCTTTGCAGGAAATCGAACCCATAGTGGCGAAATACGAGGTCGGAGAGTTCATTCGCTCATATAACCCGCCGGAATTGGCGAAACAGATAAACGAACTGCTTTCCGACAATGCAAAAGCGGATTTTTTTGCGGCAAATGCCTTGAAAGCTGCTGCGGAACTCTGTTGGGAAAATGAAGAAAAGAAGATATACGAATTGATAAAGCATACGGAGGACATCAAATGATTTCCATACTGATACCGGTTTACGAAGAAAGCTGCATACACTTGGTCAATGATTTGCGGGAACAGGCGAAGAAGTTGTCGGAAGACTATGAAATATTGGTATTCGACGATTGTTCGCCGACAAGGAGGGAAGACAACAGACCTCTTGCCTCTATGAGAGGAGTGTTTTACCATGAACTTTCCGCCAATGTAGGACGCTCTGCGATAAGAAACCTTTTGGCAGACAGGGCAAAGGGAGATAAACTCCTGTTCATGGATTGCGACAGCAAAGTGATAAAAGAGGATTTCTTGGAGAAGTACTTGAATGAAGCCGATACGGCAGATGTTTTAATCGGAGGAACGGTCTATTGCCCCAAAAGCAAAGTGCCGAAAGGTTGCGAACTGCATTGGAAATATGGAACTCAGGTGGAATGTAACAAAACGGGAAAAAAGACAGATACTTTCCAAGCAAACAACTTTTTTATCAAGAAAGCCGTCTTTGAAAAGGTAAAATTCGATGAACGCATCAAAGGATACGGACACGAGGATACCATTTTCGGCATAGAACTCAAAAAGGCAGGTTTTGCAATCAGAAATATAGATAATCCTATCGAGCATTCAGGCTTGAAAAACTTTGAAAACTTTATTGCATCGACCGAAACGGCGGTACGAAACATGAGAAAGATAATGCAAAACAGCGAGTTCTCGAATTCGGTAGGCGACATTCGATTGATAAAAGCCTATAAAAAACTCGGAGCATTCGGCTTGCGAGGACTGTATTCAAGACTTTTCAAGATTACAAAGCCGTCTGTTCTCAGTTTGTTAAGAAGCGATAATCCGAATTTACGTTTGCTCGATTTATATAAACTCGGCGTTTTTTGCGAAAGGGACAAAGCTTAATAGCAACGATACTGAAATTCCGCTATACGGCGTTTTCAACCAAGCAAAAGACGGAAAGAAAATATTGTTGTCTGCAATGGTACATGAAATTACTCGGAAGGAAGCGGCATTCATGCAAAAGCATGCAGGGGAAGCTACGGACAAACTGATGTTTCGCTATTCCGAATCATCGGAAGAGGATTTGGACGTTGCTTTCTGCTGTTCGCAAATCGCCGCTCGCCGGAAGTATGCTCGTAAACTGCCGGATTTCGTTGCCGATTGTCGCATAGTGTTTCCTCCTTCCTTGAATTTGGAGCAGTCATCGAGCGAAGCAACCGCACGTTATAAGCAGGGACTTATCGGAAAGGGTGAAACACTCGCCGACCTTACCTGCGGGTTCGGTATAGATAGTTTTTACTTCGCTCAAAAAGCCGCAAGCGTTCTCTGCACAGAGAAAGAGGCTTGGCTTTCCGAGATAACGGAATATAACTTCGGCGTTCTCGGGCTGACTAATTGCCGCTTCGTTTGTGCCGATGTTGCCAAACAATCCGTAGGAAGCATATTGCAAAGTGTCGGCTTATCGTCCGTAGATGTCATCTATCTCGACCCCTCTCGCAGAAATGAAAACACAAAACAAAGGGTTTATGCAATAGAGGATTGTTCTCCCGATGTGAAAGCGATAATAAAGGATTTGCTTTCGGTATCCGAGCATATCATCATCAAGCTTTCCCCGATGGTGGATTTGAAAGCCTTGGAGAGGGATTTCGATGGTATATGCGATGTTCACGTACTGTCTTTGAGGAACGAGTGCAAGGAAGTCCTTGTGGAGATTCGCCGAAATTATGAAGGCAAGGTGCTGTATCATGTTGCGGATTTGACGAAAGGCGGTTTCGGAGTGCTGTCTTTCAGCCGTGAGGAGTGCGAAACCACCGACCAAACAGGCGATAGATACTCGCAGGTGGGCAGATATTTGTTCGAACCCGACGTTTCATTGATGAAGATAGGGCTTTTTCAACCTCTGATCGAGAGATACGGAGTGAAAAAGTTGCATAGGAACACTCATCTCTTCACTTCCGACCGCCCGATCGAAGATTTCTTCGGCAGGAGTTTTGAAGTGGAGGACGTTTTGCCCGCAGGCTCCAAATCGATACGCAATATAAAGAAAGCCAATGTGGCTGTCAGAAATTTCCCTCAAAATGTCGAACAAATAAGAAAGCAGCACAAACTGTCCGATGGCGGAGACATCTATTTGTTTTTTGCGATTCTTAAAGATGAAAGCAAGGTTTGCATTGTCTGCAAGAAACTCCGTACGGCTAATCCAACGAGGAAATAAAATCATATCACCAAAATATAAATTCCATGAACGTAATCATAAACGAGAGTTGGAAGAATGTACTCGGCGAAGAGTTCGAGAAAGATTATTTTGCCAGACTTCGCAATTTCATACATTCGGAATACAGAACGAAAACGATATTTCCACCTGCCAAACTAATCTTTTCGGCATTCGACCTTTGTCCTTTCGATAAGGTAAAGGTGGTTATACTCGGGCAGGATCCTTACCACGAACCTAATCAGGCTCACGGCTTGTCCTTTTCCGTCCTTCCGCCTTGTCCTCCGCCTCCTTCATTGGTGAATATACGCAAGGAAATAGAAACAGATTTGGGAAGACCGAGTGCATGTGCGGGAGACCTCGGATATTGGGCGTCGCAGGGTGTTTTACTTCTCAATTCAGTTCTTACGGTGGAGCAACACAGAGCAGGCTCTCATCAAAACAAAGGTTGGGAAGAGTTCACGGACAGAGCAATAGAAAGAATTGCCCATTTGAAAAGAAATGTCGTTTTCCTCTTGTGGGGAAGCTATGCCCAAAGAAAGGGAAGTTTCATAGATGAAACGCAGCATTTGGTTTTGAAAGCACCGCACCCCTCTCCCCTCAGTGCATATCGCGGCTTCTTCGGCTGCAAACATTTTTCCAAAGCCAACGAATACCTGATTGCACACTCGCTTACACCAATAGATTGGTAATTTCGCAAACTGCAAAGGTCGAAAAAACATATCAAATCAAAGGAGCGGAAAATCAGACCTCGGCGAAGCACAAAACCTAATCGCCGTTTGATTAAGTCTTTATCCTATCAATGAAAGCTGAAAACAAGAAAGAGGAGAGCGGTCGGCTATATAGCCGACCGCTCTCCTCTTTCTCATAAACGGAAACGTAGATTTATTTCGACATTCCGCGGTTTTTCAATAATGCTTTGATGTCGGGTTCTCTTCCTCTGAAATCTTTGTACAACTGCATTGCGTCTTTGGTCGAGCCGCTGCTCAAAAGGATTTTGAATTTGGCTGCCGTGGCAGGGTCGAATATGTTGCCTGCTTCCTTGAAGGCTTCAAAAGCATCTGCGTCCAACCATTCGCTCCATGTGTAGGAGTAGTAACCTGCACTGTATCCTCCATCGCCAAAGCAGTGAGAGAAGTATGTGGAACGGTAACGAGGAGGGATTTGACTTATCATGCCGATTTTGTTCATCGCTGCTTTCTCGAATTCCTGTGTATTGACTTTTTCTCCGGCTTTTATGGAGTGGAAGCACATGTCAAGGTAAGATGCAGCCAATATTTCGCTGAATGCAAATCCTTGATTGAATGTTCCGACGGCTTTCATGCGGGAAAGAAGTGCTTCCGGTATCACTTCGCCTTTCTCGTTCTTTGCATACATTGCCAAAACTTCCGGTTCGAAGCACCAGTGTTCCAGTACTTGTGATGGCAACTCTACAAAGTCTCTTGCTACATTGGTTCCTGATACCGAAGGATAGGTGCAATCGGAAAGTAATTGGTGAATTGCGTGTCCCATTTCATGGAATACGGTTGCGGCTTCATCTGCCGTAAGGGTCGTTCTTCCGTTCGGTGCTTTTGCATAGTTGAAACATACGGTTATTATGCAGGTTGTATTCTTGCCGTTTTGGCGATATTGTCCGCGATATTCGTTACACCATGCTCCGGATTGCTTGGAGTCTCTTGTGAATGGATCCCAATACAATATTCCCACGTGTTCGCCCTTTTCGTTCTTGGCTTCGAATACTCTTACGTCTTCTGCATAAACGGAGATGTCTTTTCTCTCGGTGAAACTTATGCCGTATAGTTTTTTAAGGGTTTCGAAGCAGCCTTGTCTTACGTTGTCGATTTCAAAATAAGGGCGTGTTTGCTCTGCATCGAAGTCATATTTTTGTTGACGCACCTTTTCGGCATAGTAATACATGTCCCATGCTTCGAGTTTGGCTCCTTTTTCGTCTTTATCGAGGAGCTTTTGAAATTCTGCGGCTTCTTTTTTCGCCACGGGAACGGAGTAAGAAAGCAAGTCCTCCAATAGTTTGAATACTTTATCGGGTGTTTTTGCCATTCTTTCCTCCAACTGATAATGGGCAAAGGTTTCGTATCCCAAGATATTGGCTTTCTTTGCTCTCAACTCTGCCATCTTTGCGACCAAAGCATTGTTGTCTGTTGCTCCTCCGTTATTGCAACGATTGATTCTTGCTTCGAATATATGCTTGCGAAGTTCGCGATTGGCGGCATAAGTAACGAACGGAATGAATGACGGATTGTCAAGGGTGAAAACCCATTTGCCGTCCAAGCCTGTGGACTTTGCCAAAGCAGCTGCCTTGTCTATCTCGCCTTGCGGCAGTCCTGCCAAATCCTCTTTCTTACCTACCACAAGTTTGTAAGCCTTTGTCTCTGCCAAAAGGTTGGCATCGAATTTGGCTTCCACTTTCGTGAGTTCTGCATTTACTTCTCGCAATTCCTTTTGTTTGTTTGCATCAAGCAAAGCACCGTTGCGAACGAAATTCTTATAGACTTTCTCCAATACGGCTTTTTGTTCGTCGGTGTAGTTCTGCTTGTCCTTGCCGTCCCATACCGCTTTCACTCTCTTGAACAGGTCTGCATTCATCGAAACGTTATCGGAATGGTGAGCCAACAAGGGACCTATTTCTTCCTGTGCCTTTTGCAATTCGGTGCTTGTGTTTGCCGCCAACATGTTGAAGTAAACGCCTTGAATGCGGGAAAGCAACTGACCGCTGAACTCCAAAGCCACTATGGTGTTATCGAATGTTGCGGCTTCTTTGTTGGAAACGATTTCTTGGATTTCCTTGTCGTGTTGCTCTATTGCCGCCTTGAATGCCGGCAGATAATGTTCCGGCTTTATCTTCTCGAAAGGTGCCGTTTCAAACGGGGTGTCCCATTTTTGCAAAAGCGGATTGTCCGCATTGTCTTGCTTGTTGCATGCAGTGAAGAGCATGCCTGCTGCGAGTAATGACATTACTGTTTTCCTCATTTCTTATTGTGTTTTATTGATTTATGAATTTCGTCTGCAAAGATACGAAATCGAATAATTCGGCGTATTCTTTCCTATAAGTTTTCGGACGCTTATTTCCTGCATTGGGCTTTTTCTGCGTCCAATTGCTTACGGGACTTGCTTTGAGTTACGACATATACGCCCAAGAAGACCAATCCGGCTGCCAAGGCTTTGTGCCAACCGAACGTACCCATGCCCATAAGAACGGCAACGAGAGTTGTTACAATCGGTTGCAGATAATTGTACATTGAAAGAACGGTTGGACGAAGTCGAACCTGCCCTATCGGTATGAGAAGATAGGTAACAAAGGTTGCGGCAAGTATGACATAAGCAATTTTCAGCCACAGACTTGCCGGAAGTGCGGCAAAGGGTACTTGCGAAAGAGGCTTGTAACAAACAGGAAACACCATGAACGAACCGAATAGGAACATCCATTTCATAAGAGTGAGAGGATGATTTCGTTGAATGAGTTTCTTGAATAATGTAAGGTATAGGGCGTAGGCTATGCAACTGAGCAGACAGAACAAATTGCCGCTCCATGAACCGGCAACCGAGGATTGGTTTGCCGAAGTGAGGATTAGTAACAACGCTCCGCTGCAACCTATCATCACTCCCAAGACCTTGAGAAAGGTTATAGGCTCTCGCAGGAATATTGCCGCCGCAATCATCGTCAGAACCGGCGTAAGGGTAACCACAATCGAAGCATCTACCGGCGAGGTCGATGACAGCCCGACCACGAAGCACATCTGATTGAGCGAAATGCCCAAAAGAGATGCAATAATCATTATCAGAATATCTTTTTTGCTTGCTTTCGGAGCTTTGAACAGGAATTCTGCCAACCAGAAGACAAGTGTCGCTCCCACAAATCGCATAAAAGTCAATGCAAGAGGAGAAATGGCATATTGGGAATCAAGAACGGATTTGGTTATAGGGGTATTGAAACCGAAAATGAGGTTAACTGCTATTATTGCAATGTGTCCTGCGTATGATTGTTTCATGATATGGCTTGTTTTGGTTTGCAAAGGTACGATTTATTCTTTGAGGAATAATGTCGGAACGGCATAGGAAAGAGAACGAAAGGTTTTTCATACCTTTGCAAATGCTTAATCTTTAATTCGGGTTACGGAAATGATGAAGTATGTTTTTAATTTCGCAATCGGACTTTTGTTGACGTTGCATGTTTGTGCCATTCCGGCAAGGCAGGTGCCTATAACGATAACTCAGCCCAACGGTAAGACTCTTACATATATAATAAAAGGAGATGAGGTTATGTCTTGGGCAGAGACAATGGACGGTTACACTTTGTTGAGAAACCACGAGGGTGTGTTGTGTTATGCTTTCCATGATATGGAAGGCAATCTGACGGCGTCCGATGTCATAGCCTGCAATGCGGAGGAAAGAAACGTGGAAGAGTTGTTGTATTTGAATAAAACAGAGAAGCGATTGTTCTTCGGTGAAAAGCAGTTGAAAGAGTTCGAACGAAGACGCAAAGCGATGTTTAACCATGGTTCTTCCGTGGATTGAAAGTCCTGAAAAGCGGTCTTTTGTTTTTTTTTCGTACATTTGCAGACTATGACAATGGAAGAGGATTTTAATAGGACTGAATATACCGAAGATAACATCAAGTCTTTGGAATGGCACGAGCATATACGTTTGCGTCCCGGTATGTACATAGGTAAGTTGGGGGACGGAGCGTCGGCAGATGACGGAATCTATGTTTTGCTGAAAGAAATCATAGATAACTCCATCGATGAGTTCGCAATGGGAAGCGGAAAGCGTATAGAGGTCGATGTGGACTTCGATACCAAACTCGTGAGAGTGCGGGACTACGGACGAGGAATACCTTTGGAGAAAGTGGTCGACTGTGTTTCCAAGATGAATACGGGAGCGAAATACGATTCGGAGGCATTCCAAAAATCCGTCGGCATGAACGGTGTCGGCACAAAGGCGGTTAATGCCTTGTCTTCTTACTTCAAAGTCCAATCCGTGAGAAACGGAAAAACAAAAGTGGCGGAGTTCAGCAGAGGAAACATGGTTGAAAATCGTCCGATAGAGAATTCCAAATTGGAAAACGGTACCTGCATAGAGTTCATTCCGGATAACGACCAAAGGATATTCGGCAATTATCATTTCATTGACGAATACATCGAAAAGATGATTTGGCATTATGCCTGTCTTAATAAAGGTCTTACCATTGTATATAACGGAAAGAAATTCTTTTCCAAGAACGGCTTGTTGGATTTGCTGGCAAGCAACATGAATGAGGCGGACGGCTTATACCCGATTATACATCTGAGCGAAGAAGGCTTTGAATTTGCGTTCACACACTCCGACAGGGTTCTCACAGAGGAGCATTACTCATTTGTAAACGGTCAAAACACCACACAAGGCGGCACTCACCTTTCGGGATTCAGGGAAGCGTTGGTAAAAGTCTTGAAAGACTTTTACAAGAAAGACTACGAACCTTCCGACATCAGGCAGGGGTTGGTGGCTGCCATAAGTTTGAGAATTGAAGAACCAGTATTTGAATCACAGACAAAGACAAAACTCGGTTCGACAAACATGAAGCCGGACGGAAGCGGCATGGCGGTGAAAACCTTCATAGGAGATGTCGTTCGCAAGACCTTGGACGATTATCTGCATATAAATTCCGAGACGGCAGAGGCCATTCTGCAAAAAATCCTTCGCAACGAGAAGGAACGAAAAGGCATGCAGAACATAAGAAAGTTGGCAAAAGAAAGTGCAAAAAAGGTAAGCCTCACAAATAAAAAACTGCGTGATTGCAGGGTTCACTACAACAGCAAAGATGCAAGGCGGTTGGAATCCACTCTCTTCATAACCGAGGGAGACTCGGCTTCCGGTTCCATAACCAAGAGCAGGGACGTAAACACGCAAGCCGTGTTTTCATTGCGGGGAAAGCCCAAAAACTCGTATGGAGAGAGCAAAGAGTTCGTTTATCGCAACGAAGAACTTAATCTTTTGCACAGTGCCCTCAACATAGATGAGGACATGGATAATTTGAGATACAACAACGTTGTGATAGCAACCGATGCAGATGTGGACGGAATGCACATCAGAATGTTGCTTATGACGTTTTTCTTGCAGTTTTTCCCCGATTTGGTCAAGGCTGGACATGTTTATATCTTGCAAACGCCGTTATTCCGCGTCAGAAACAAGAGACAAACCATGTATTGTTACACCGAAAAGGAACGAGACGATGCCGCAGAAAAGTTAAGAGGCAATGTGGAGATTACCCGCTTCAAAGGATTGGGAGAGATTTCCTCTGACGAGTTCCGCCATTTCATAGGCAAGGATATGAGATTAGACCCCATAATACTGAACAAAGAATCCGGAGTGAGCGAAGTGCTTTCTTTCTTCATGGGTTCCAATTCTGCGGAAAGACAAGAATATATCATACAGAATTTACGTTACGAAGATATCGATTAAGCACACAAAGAGATGAAGAAACTATACATTTTATTGGTTATTGCGGCATTTTGCGGCATTACGGCAAAGGCACAATCGGAGGCTTTGAAGCCTTGGACGGATGTCATTGTCGATGACAGAGACCCTTCGCAATGGAAGTGGAACAAAACGGAGGCTTCACGTTTCAGCATACGGGGAGATTTTGATGGGGACGGCTTTCCCGAGAACTTATACGAGAGTGCAACAACTCTTTTTTCCGATAACGATGAACTTACGCCTCTGAAGTTGGACGGCGACTTAGGAGTATATTTTCTTGTCAACGAAGGAGATTTGGACGGCGACGGAGGAGATGAGATTTCGTTCATGACGGTGAACAGAGACTATTCCAACCTGAACTATTTCCGCATTTGGACATATAAGGATACCAAATGGAAAGAACTTTTTTGCGTTTTGGTGCATGAATACGACTGTCCGAACTACAAACCTCAAAAACCGGAAGAAATGTTCACCCATAAATGGAAACAAAAAAACGGTTACAATCAGAATAAAGTCGTCTTGAAAGTATGCGACGGCGTAGTCGATGTGATTGGACTTCACCCATGCGAACGTTATGCGGTGGAACATATCAAACTTGTCGGCAAGACTGCTACTAAAAGGGAATGGGGCTTGATTATTCAACCGAGAGAAGAAGAGTAAATATAAAGGGGTGGGATTGATTTAGGACAAACCGGAACTAAAATATACTGAGTTCCACTCACAAATGCAACTTATCGGTTAGACCATTCGTTATGGTTGCAAAATTAGCGAAAAAATATTCCGGTGAAGTTAGAATGCCGAGCTTTTTTCTCAGTCTGTTGTTCAATCTGTTCCGAATGAAAATCATCGAACGAACGGTGTTACGAAC